>Ga0070731_10001128_pt1 | contig 29079 bp, 26 predicted proteins | sample Coa_R1_2_FD_66448 | JGI IMG/M metagenome (GOLD analysis project Ga0070731, IMG submission 66448) | Surface soil microbial communities from Centralia Pennsylvania, which are recovering from an underground coalmine fire - Coalmine... | ecosystem: Environmental > Terrestrial > Soil > Unclassified ... | reverse complement strand
CACGATCTGGCGCTACGGCTTCACCACAACGCCGCCGGCGAAAGCGGCTTCGAGGTCATGGTGGGTGGCGGCCTTGGCCGCACGCCGTTCCTCGCCAAGACCATCAAGCCGTTTCTACCGAAGCGCGACGTGCTCAGCTATGTCGAGGCTGTGCTGCGCACCTACAACCAGTTCGGCCGGCGCGACAACATTTACAAGGCGCGTATCAAGATCCTGGTGCACGAACTCGGCGCCGAGGCCTTCGCCAAGGAAGTTGAAACTGAATGGCGAAGCATCAAGGACGGCACTCTGGCGCTCGATCCCGCCGCCGTCGCAGAAATCGCCGGCCGTTTCGTCTATCCCCACTATGAGCGGCTTGATGACAGTCCGCCGAAGCTTGCTCAAGCGCGTCGCGCCGACGCACGTTTCGACGCCTGGATGGGGAACGCGGTGGCCAATCATAAGGTCCCGGGTTACGCCATCGTGACGCTGTCGCTCAAACCCGAAGGCGGCACGCCGGGCGACGCCACTGCCGAGCAAATGGATGCGATCGCCGATGTCGCAGACCGCTACTCGTTTGGTGAAATCCGCGTCGGCCACGAGCAGAACTTGGCGCTTCCGCACGTTGCCCAGCGCGATCTACCCGATTTGTGGCGTGCGTTGGACGCCGTCGGCGTGGCGACGCCCAACGTCGGGCTCGTCTCTGACATTATCTCCTGCCCCGGCCTCGACTATTGCAGCCTCGCCAACGCGCGCTCGATCCCGATCGCACAGGAGATCACCCGGCGGTTTCACAAGCTCGATCTGCAACGCGACCTTGGCCGGCTGCACATCAATATTTCGGGTTGCATCAATGCCTGCGGCCATCATCACGTTGGGCACATCGGCATACTGGGCGTCGAGAAGAACGGTGAGGAGTTCTATCAGATCACGCTCGGCGGCAAGGCCGACAGCGATGCAGAACTCGGCGCGCTTATTGGTCCTGCAGTCCCCTATGCGAAAGTTGCGGATGTCGTGGAAGACATCGCCGCGGCATATCTGGAGCTACGGGAGCGGCCGGACGAGTTATTCATCGACACCGTCAAACGGATCGGCGTCGAGCCCTTCAGGGAGCGCGTCTATGCACCTCGTTGAAAACGGCCGCATCGTCGAGGACCGTTATGTACGCATACTCGATGATGCGCCAATACCTGACCGTGTACCCGTCATCGTGCCGGCAAACCGATTGCTGGCGGATGCCCATGAGCTTGTTCGCCGCGACGGCTCGCTCGGCGTTTTGTGGCCGAACGATCGCCGGGTCGCCGAGCTTGAGCCTTGGCTCGGCCATCTCGCTCTCATCGCGCTGGTCTTTCCCAAATTCCGCGACGGCCGCGCGTATAGCCAAGCGCGGCTGCTGCGCGAGACCTACGGCTTTCGCGGTACTCTGCGCGCCACCGGCGATGTGCTGCGCGATCAATTCATTTTCCTCGTGCGTGCCGGTTTCGATTCTTTCGAGGTGAAGAAGCCGGCCGACGCCAAGGTCTTCGCCGAAGTTTTGGCCCGCTACAGCGTCTACTACCAGCCGGGCGCCGACGGCCACGCTCCGGCTTTGCGGCGGCGGTTGCAAAGTGGCGCAGCGCCGAAGGTCCGCGAGACCGTCTGAAGCATCGCGTATGCGACGGGTGGAACCGACCAGTCGCAAACTGGTATGGTGCGCCTCGGATCAAACGCGAGGACATCATGACACCTGTCGTTGCAGTCATCGCGCCCGGCATGATGGGCGCTGCGGTAGGAAAGAGGCTCGCCGATAACGGCGTCAAGGTTCTCACCTCGCTCAACGGGCGCAGCGGCGAAACCGCGGCGCGGGCTAAAGCCGCGGGCATGACTACGGCAAGCGACGAAGAAATCGCCGCCACCGACTTCATCCTGTCGATTCTGCCTCCGGGCGACGCGGTCGCGCTGGCAGAGCGCTTTGTGCCCGCCTTGAAGGCGAGCAACAGCAAGCCGGTCTATGTCGATTGCAACGCCATCAATCCGGTGACCGTCGATCGCGTGGCGGCGGCGATCGCGCCGACCGATTGCCCGTTCGTCGATTCGGGCATTATTGGTCAACCGCCGAAGCCGGGCGATGCCGGACCTCGTTTCTACGCCTCCGGTCCGGATGCACCGCGCTTCGCGACGCTGCGCCAATACGGCCTCGACATTCGTGTGCTCGACGGCGAGATGAGCGCCGCCTCGGCACTGAAGATGTCGTACGCAGGCATCACCAAGGGTACGCAGGCGATCGGCGCCGCGATGATGCTGGCGGCAAGCCGCGCCGGCTCGGCCGATGCGCTGTTCGCCGAGCTGAGCTCCAGCCAGAAGGAAATGTTCGCGTGGTTCAAGCGTGGCTTGGCGCTGATGCCGCCGAAGGCATATCGCTGGATCGCCGAGATGCACGAGATTGCGGGCTTCGTCGGCGACGATCCGGCTGCCAGCGAGCTGTACGAGGGTGCCGCGCACTTCTACGAGCGCATCGCCGAAGATTTTGAGACAAATAAAAAAGACGTGGCCGCGCTTACCGCGTTTTTGAACAAAAGTGCTTCCAATAATTAGTCAGCGAGCTTAGCGGTTCAGCCATCGGCGAGCGAAACCGAGAATCCCCTGCGGCAGGAAAATGATCATTGCGATGAAGACGATTCCGAGCGGGATCAGGTAGGGGAATTGGTCGCCGAACAGCCGCGACAGTAGTTCGCGCGCAAGCTGGAAGAAGCCGGCGCCGACGATCGGACCGACCAGCGTGCCGATGCCGCCGATCACGTTGTAGATCACGGTCTCGCCGGATGTGAGGAAGAATACGAAATTCGGCGCGGCGAATTCGTTCTGGACGGCATAAAGGACGCCGGCCAGCCCAGCGAAGAGTCCTGACAGCATTACCGCGACCATCTTATATCGTGCCACGGAATAGCCGATCGCGAGGGTGCGGGGTTCGTTTTCGCGGATCGACTGCAGCACCATGCCGAATGGCGACCGGGTGACGCGCCGCAGGAACAGATAGGATCCTGCGACCACCGCCAGCACGAACCAGTGCAGCGTCGTCGACGTAAAGCGGACATTATAGACGAAGGGAATGGACAGACGGGGGCGGTCGAAGATCAGTCCGTTCTCGCCGCCAGTGACCTCTGTCCAGGTGAAGATGATGACATAAAAGATCTGACTGAAGATCAGCGTCGTGATGGCAAAATAAATGTCGCGTAGCCGGGTGGAGAAATAAGCAACGAAAAGCGCTGCGACGCCAGAACCCACGAGTCCGAAGATGATCGCGAGCCAGAGATTTGGGGGAGTGATAACCGTGAGCGCTGCCGCGGCTCCATACATGCCGAGCCCAAAGAAAGCCGAGTGGCCGAACGACACCATACCGGCATAGCCGATCAAGAGGTCGGACGACATTGCCAGCAGGCCCCAAATCAAACTCTCAGTAAGGAACCGGCGCCAGAATTCCGGCAGCACCAGCGGAGCGACGATCAGCACCGCCAGGATGACGCAAAAGCCGATCCAGAATACTGCGGTGTGGCTCAGTTGCGCCTTGCCGATCTGCATGGGTTTGTCGAGCGGCGCGGTTGTCATTTTGGAGTCGCCACGAACAAGCCTGTGGGGCGGAATAGCAGGGTGAGGATCAGCGCCACGAAGGACACGATCACCGCTTGCGACGGATCGAGCCAGATCGCGGCGTAGGATTCAAGGAGACTGATAAAGATGGCCGCCAGAATCGAGCCGCCCAGATTTCCCATGCCGCCGACCACGACAACGATGAAGGCCTTAAGCACCCAGTCGAGGCCCATGGTGTGATCGACGCCAGTGGTCGGCGCGAACAGCACCCCACTGGCCGCCGCCATTGCGGAGCCGATGGCAAAGACGCCGGTATAGACCAGCGGGACCGGTATGCCCATCGCCTGTGCCATCACGCGGTCCTGCGCGGTAGCTCTGATCCAGATGCCGAACTTGCTGTATTTGAGGAAGAGATAAAGGCCGCCGATGATCGCCGCGGACAGCAGTGCGATGACAATCCGATACCAGGGATATTGCAGATAGAACAGCGTGAACGAGCTCGACATCGGGTCGGGAATCTTGCGCGACACCGGCCCAAACTGCCACAGAGCGTAATTCTGCAACACCAGCGAAATGCCAAAGGTGGCAAGGATCGTGTTCAGCGGATCGCGCCCGATCAGTGGCCGCAATGTTACGATCTGCAGCGCGGCGCCGAATACTCCGACGATCAACGCGGAGGCGATCAGTCCGAGCCAGAAGCTACCGGTCACGGCGACGATGATGACGCCGACGTAGGCGCCGAGCATGAACAGCTCGCCGTGGGCGAAATTCACCACGTCCATGATGCCGAAGATCAGTGTCAGGCCCGAGGCGATCAGAGCCAGGATCATGCCGGTTACGACGCCGTTGATCGTCTGGATTATGATGAGGTCCAGCGGGATTGCGTGAAGGAAGTTGGCGACCGTGCCCATCGCTGCTCACAGGCCGAGATATTGCTTGATGACGGGGTGGTGCACGTCGATTTCACTCGCGGCGCAATGGTGGCGTACGCTGCCCTTCTCCATGATGTAGAGGCGCTGGCTCGCCTCCAGCGTCAGCGGCACATTCTGCTCGACCAGAAGGATGGCCACGCCATCGTTGTGCAGGATCTCGATGATCTGTCGAATTTGCGACACCATGCGGGGCATCAGGCCTTCGGTCGGTTCGTCGAGCAAGATGATCTTGGGCTCGAGCATCATGGCGCGGGCGATGGCCAGCATTTGCTGCTCTCCGCCTGACAGCGTGCCGCCGGCTTGGCTGCGCCGTTCCGCCAGCACCGGAAAGTAGGCAAAGACCTTCTCAAGCAGCATCTTCCGCCGTTCCTCGGTCATGCCGCCGTGGTCGAGCCCGGTGCGCAAGTTTTCCATGACCGTCAGCAGCCGGAAAATGCGCCGATCCTCCGGCACATAGCCGATACCAAGGCGGGCGAGCCTATGCGGGGGCAGCCCGGTGATGGCGTTGCCGTCCAGCAGCACCGTGCCGTGACTCGGATTGACGAGCCCCATTATGGTTTTCAAGGTCGTGCTTTTGCCGACGCCGTTTCTGCCCAGCAGACCGACAACCTCCCCGGGCGCAACGGTGAGCGAAACGCCATGCAGGATATGACTCTTGCCGTAGTAGGTGTGCACGTCCTCGACGCGGACGAGCGGCTCAGAGCTGTCGGCGCCCACGTTCATGTCTTGAGATAAACCTCGAGCACCCTGGGATTTTCCTGGATCTCATCAGGAGTTCCCTCAGCAAGAATTTCACCGTAGTGCAGCACCGTGATGCGGTCGGCAAGCTCCATCACCACCTCCATGTCATGCTCGACTATGAGGATGGTGAGATCCTTGGCGATGCGGCGCACCAATTCCATGGTCTCGGCGGTTTCAGCCGCGCTCATGCCGGCTGTCGGTTCGTCTAGGCATAGAAGCTGCGGCTCGGTCGCAAGCGCGATGCCGATTTCCAAATTGCGCTGCTCGCCGTGCGAAAGATTGGAGGCCAGTTCGTGCGCCTTGCCCAGCAGACCGACGGAACCCAGTGCATTTTCAGCTTTAGCGTTGATGTCGGCGAGCGAGGTGTGGTGTGAGAGCATGTTCCAGCCGTGGCGCCGCGACTGCGCCGCAATGCGAACATTTTCCAGTACGGTGGCGTTGGGCAAGATATTAGTTATCTGATACGAGCGAGCGACTCCCTTTTGCGAAATCAAATTCGAAGGCAGGCCGCCGATGTCATCGCCCTTGAAGATAATGCGGCCGCTGGTCGGCCGCAGTACTCCGGTGAGGCAGTTGAAAAAGGTGCTCTTGCCCGCCCCATTGGGTCCGATGATGGCGCGAAGTTCGCCACGCGCAACTTCGAAGTTCACCTGAGACAGAGCGGCAAGTCCGCCGAAACGGACGGACAACAGTTCGGTCCTGAGTAGGGACAACGCGGCTCCCCGGTCAATGTCCGGGGAGCCGGCGTCGTTCGATACTGCGGCGCACACTTAGGCAGAGAACGTACAGGCCGGCGGGACGATCGTCTTGTCCTTCTCGATCGTCTGCAGGAGCTTGTATTGCCTGTTCTCAACCTTGAACAGGAATTCGCGCAGGAACGCTTGGTGATCGGCCTTGCGCAGGGTCTTGTCGCCCTGTGGAAAGTCGTCGCCTTCCTTCATTTCGAGGCCTTCAAGAGCCTGAATCAGCTTGTCGGTATCGTTACGCCCCTCGAACTTCGACATTTCCATGCCGACCTTTGCGGCATTCATCGCTTCGTAGTTCGACTGAACGTAGCGGTCAGGCAGCGGGCCCGACGGATCGATCTTCGCCAAGCGCGCTTTGGCGTCGTCGAAAAACCTATGCAGCGCCGGTGTATCGAGTGGCCCCTGGAAGACGGGAATGTAACGATTGATGCCGACGAAGCCTTCGGCTTTGTCGCCGATGCCGGGCATGTTGGTCGACTCGACGATCGCTCCGTCACCAGCAAATTTGTACTTTTTGGTGAGGCCGAGATCGTAAGCTTGGTTGGTATAGGTCACGCCGTCCTTGGCGAACTCGATGACGAATAGGCCGTCGAAGTTTCCCGAGATCTTCGACAGGAACGGTGTCATGTCGGCAGTGTTGAGCGGAATACCGGTATGCCCGACCACTTCGCCACCGTTCTTTTTGATCTCGGCGGCATAAGCGTCGCGGGTTGACTGGCCCCACGAATAGTCGGCGTACACGATGTGCCAAGTCTTGCCCATCTGAGCTATCATTGGCCCAAAAGCCACGGCCTGCGCTGGCGCGTAGTCATGCACGCGGAAACTCACGCGATTGCACTTACTGGTGGTCAGCGTGGTGTCGAGGCATACGCTGATCATGTTGACGATCTTAGCTTGCTCCCAGACCGGCATGCAGGCGAGACAGATGTTGGAGAGGAAACCGCCGACATGAAGGTCGATATTGTCCTCCTGCACCATCTTCTCGACTTTTTGGCGCGCGACTTGCGGAACACTTTCATCGTCGGCGATCACGAGTTCGACCGGACGGCCATTGATGCCGCCGTTTTTGTTGATCCGGTCCACCGCCATTTGCAGGCCGACCAGCGCGGTCTTGCCACCAGCGGCACCGACACCTGATAGCGGCTGTTCGGTGCCGACCCTAAACGGCTTGGCTTGGCCAAAAGCGCTGCCCCACGGCACGGGTAGCAGCATCATGGCGCCGATCGAGCCGCCGCCCCAGCCGATAATGCTCCGGCGAGTAACTTTGCCGCGATACCAGATGTCCTCGGCCCACTTCTCCTGTTTCCACTTCTCAGTCATCGCAAGTCTCCCTCTGGATTTTCGATGCGCATCGAAAGGCTCAAGCCCGCACGAACGAGGCGGCCGGTTGCGAGGCCCCTGGCAGGCTCTTGGCGACCAACGGATGCGGCAGCAAACGCGATCTTGATGGGAGTTTCAACCAAATTCGCATCGCTGATCCCCTGGGTAAGGCGGTGCCCGAGCGTGTAAGATCGTCGCGGCGACCGCCTTTCTCTGCTGGCGGCTGATGATAAAGTGGGCATGACGATTTGCTCGGGAGGACCGATGGCAACGGCGACTGCACGACGGGAAGACCTTCAGGATCGCGTTCCCTCGCCCAAGACCGGGCTTGCGGCGCGGCAGGCGATTCGCCGTGGCGACCATGCCGGGCCAACCTCGGGCTTGGCGCCCGGATTTGTGCAGGCCAATCTCGCCATCTTGCCAAAAGACTTGGCCGAAGACTTCCTGCGCTTTTGCCAGCTCAATCCGAAGCCATGCCCGCTCGTTGGCGTTTCGGCCCCGGGAGATTGGCGCGTGCCGGCGTTGGCCGAGGACCTCGATATCCGCACCGACTTGCCGCGCTATAGGGTTTGGCGCAACGGCGCGCTCGTCGATGAGCCGCAGGATCTGATGCGCTGGTGGCGTGACGATCTGGTCACCTTTGCGATCGGGTGCTCATTTTCGTTCGAGCAGGCCTTGATCGACGACGGCATCGAGCTTCGTCACTTTACCTGCAATTGCACGGTCCCGATGTACAGAACCTCGATTGAAACGGCGCCGGCGGGTCCGTTCCATGGACCGCTTGTGGTTTCCATGCGGCCGATGAAACCGGCCGACGCAATTCGCGCCGTTCAGATCACGACGCGCTTTCCTTCGGTACACGGTGCGCCCGTGCATCTCGGCAAGCCGGAGATGATCGGCATCAAAGACATCGCCAAGCCGGATTGGGGCGACGCGGTGCCGATCCACGACGACGAGATCCCGGTGTTCTGGGCCTGCGGAGTCACTCCACAATCGGTGATCGCGACGGTGAAGCCTGAGTTCTGCATCACGCATTATCCCGGCGCCATGCTGGTGACCGACCGCCGTAATACTGAATTTGCGATCATGTGATCGTACCCCGGCTTGCGCGCAGCGGAAGCCGGCGCCGCGCATCTACTTTCCATCGTTCCCGGATTTCGCTCACGCTCAATCCGGTCTACAAGCCTTCATGCTCATCGACTTCCAGCAGCACTACACCCCGCCCGAACTGCTCAAAGGCGATACCAGAAAAGTCACGGTCGACCTCGACCGCGACGGCAACCCGCACTATCTGCTCAATCCGCTGCTGGCCGACCTTGCCGCGCATATCCGCGTGATGGACGCGGCCGGAATCGATGCCGGCGTGCTCTCCTGCGGCCCAGGTTTCGATCAGCCGGACCTTGCGATCTGCCGGACGATCAATGATCGGATGCGCGAGGCCGAGAAGGCGCATCCCGGGCGTTTCATCGGCCTAGCCCATGTCCCGGCGCTCAAGGGCGCCGAAGCGGCGGCAGAACTGAAACGCTGTGCGGTCGAGTTGGGATTTCCCGGCGTGGTCATTGCTTCCGAGCTTCAAGATCAGCCGCTCGACGCCGAGGCCTTGAAGCCTTTTTGGCGAGCGTGTGCGGATCTTGATCTTTACGTGTTCATCCATCCGCTGCCGCGCGTCATCCGCTGGGGCCGCATGGATGCCGACGATCTTGGCCGCATGCTCGGCTGGGAATTCTCGCTGATGACGGCGGCGGTGCGTCTGATCAATTCCGGCCTGCTTGATGAACTTCCTGGTTTGCGAATCCAGTTCTCGCACTTCGCCGGCGGCATCGGCCGCTATCTTGGCCGCATCCGCGGTTTTCAGCAGCGCGATAAGTGGGCCACCGCTGCGATCCCGCGCCACGGCCGCAGGCCGTCGAAGCCGTTCGATCACTATCTGGATCAGCGGTTGTTCTACGACATCGCCGGCTGGGCGGGCCCCGATCACGCAGCCGAATGGGGCGCCGATTGGGTGAGGTTTGGACTTCAGGAGCTCGCGTTCTCTCAGCTTGTTTTTGCCACCGATTATCCGCAAGCCGTGCGCGACGCGGACGAGGTCGTGGCTTATGTCGAGGCGGTGCGTGCGCTCGGCGCCAACGGCCGCGCGTTGGCCGATGGCGTCAATGCGGAAAAACTCATCCGCGATCTTGGCCGGCGGCTTGGTGCGCGACCGCAACAAACGGCGCAGGTGCGCGCATGAACGACAAGCCTGCGGCAACTTCAGCCGATGCGTTCGATCCGGCCCGCGCGGGCTGGGAAATCATCAGCAGCAACACGGCTTTCGGCGACCTGGTCGGGCCGGTCTGGAGACGCAAAGAGGGCGAACGGCTTCGCTTTGGGTTCCTCGTTGCGCCGAAGCATCTCAACCGCGCCGGCAATCTGCACGGCGGCATGCTGATGACGCTCGCCGACAACGCCATGGCGATCGCGGCGCGCGAGGCGAGCGGTGCCCAGCGGCATGCGACGATCGAGTTGAACATTCAGTTTATCGGCGCGGTGCGGCTCGGCGAATTCGTCGAAGCGCATCCGGAGGTTTCGCGCTCGACTCGATCGCTTACCTTCATGCAGGCCAAGATGTTCGTCGGCACGCGCCTGGTCGTAACAACGAATGCGATTTGGAAGATCCTGGACGGGGCGTCCTAGCGCGGCTTACCGAAGGCCCGGTCGCGGCATGCTTTACTCGGTCGAGCCGATACCTAGCTGCTTGTGCCAGCTTTCATAGTCTTTGCGGCATTGCTCATAGGCCGGCGTCCCCCTTTTATAGCCGTAGGATTGGCATTTGGTATCGTCAATCGCGGACTCCGCTGACGCGGCCTGTTCCTGTGCGACTTTGTCCTCTTTTTTCTGTACGTCCATCTCTTTGGCGCTGGTGCAACCTGCCAGCAGCACGAGCGCTAAGACCAAAGCTTGACGGTACACCATACATCCCCCTCAAGGTCACTGCTGAAGAAGTCCCCGTGCCTTTCAGCGCTCCACGATTCTTCGGCATAATCATTAATTTTGGATCGACGAATTAAGCCCTCGGCATCATTCCGGCAAGGACGAGGGACTCAGGCCCGGAATCGCGCCAGAGTGCCGCCCTTCATCACCGAACCTGGCAGCGGGTGGCCCACAACGTCCTCGGCGAGGCGGGCGCATTCGATCATGGCATCGAGATCGATCCCGGTTTTGATGCCCATTTCCTGGCACATGAACACGAGGTCCTCGGTGCACACGTTGCCCGCGGCTCCGGTGTGACCGGCAAACGGGCAGCCGCCGAGCCCCGCAACCGATGAGTCAAAGCGGGTCACACCCATTTCGAGGCCCGCGAAGGCGTTGGCGATCGCCATGCCACGCGTATCGTGCAGGTGCAGTGCGATGTCCAGGTCGGGCCATCGCTCGCGCAGCGCGCCGACGACGCGCTTGATGGATGACGGTGTCGCCCACGCCATCGTATCGGCCAGCGTTACGTAACTGGGCGTGACGCCGTGTTCCTTGGCGACATCGAGGATCTGTCCGACCAGCGAGACGACGCGCTCTACCGGAATGTCGCCTTCGAAGTTGCAGCCAAAGGCTGCCATGACGCTGCCGCGCTCCACGGGAATGCCGCTTGCCTTGTACATTTCCACGATGGCGTGCTGGCCGGCGAGTTGCTGCTCAGCCGTGCGATTCTGATTGCGCTTGAGAAACTTTTCCGAGGTGCAGAGTTGAATCGTCCCCGTATTGGTGAGCCGCTCGTGCGTCAGCGCGCGCGCGAAGCCTTTTTCGTTCAACCAGAGCGCCGTGTAGGTAACCCCAGGCTGCGGGGCAATCCGGTCCACGACCTCGTCGGCATCCGCCATGCCCGGCACATTCTTAGGATTGACGAAAGAAGCGATCTGGATGTGATCGAGCCCGGTCTGCGATAGCGCATCGATCAGCGCGATTTTTCGCTCGGTGGAAATCGGGCCTTTTTCGAACTGAAATCCCTCGCGCGGGCCTTCCTCGCTGATGCGGACGGATGTGGGCAAATCGCTCATGGACTTGTTTCCAGTTTATCGGCGGCGGGCGTGGCGACGATCCGGCGCTTGCGCAAGGTCTCGATCTCGGCGGGCTTTAGACCAAGGTCGGCCAGGATTTCGCCGGTGTGCTCGCCAATGACCGGCGGCTGCCGGGAGAGCCTCAGATCGTGCGCGCCGATCTCGATCGGCAGGCGCGGAAGCTTGGCGGCAATGCCGCGGCCAAGGTCGATTTCGAGCATACGGTGGCCGGCGTTGAGCTGCGGATCGTCGAACAGGTCGCCGGGCTTGGCGACTGGCGCAAACGGAATATCAAGGCGGTCGAAGATTTCGGCAAGCTCCGCGCGGGTGTGCTTGACGACCATCGCGGCGACGATCGGCAGGAGTGAGGGGCGCTCGCGCACGCGGTCCTCATTTGTCTTGTACGCCGCGTTTTGCAGCAAATCGTCCCGGTGGAAATGTTCGCAGAAGCGATGCCATTGGCTGTCGCTCGTGATCCCGACGAAAATTTGCTCGCGGTCGGCAGTGGCGAACGGCTCGTAAATTCCCCAGGCGCCTTCGCGGGCAGGCATTGGCGGCGGCGCGCGGCCGGTAATCGCTTGTCCGGCCAAATGTTGGGCCATCAAAAAGGCCGTTGATTCGAACAACGCGGATTTCAGAAATTGGCCCTTTCCGGTTTTGTCGCGCTCACGCAACGCGGCCTGGATGGCGATGACGGCGAACGCGCCGCCCATGATGTCGACGATGGAGGTACCGGCGCGCAGCGGCTGTCCCGGCGGCCCAGTCATGTAGGCAAGTCCGGCCATGAATTGCACCACTTCATCGAGGGCCGGACGATGCTCGTAAGGGCCGCTGAGAAAACCTTTGAGGGCACAGTACACGATGCGTGGATTTGTCTTGGCAAAGTCCGCATAACCGCAGCCGAGCCGGTCCATGGTGCCGGCCGCGTAGTTTTCGATCGCCACGTCGGCCGTTGCCACGAGACGATGCAGCAACGCGTGTCCCTCCTCGGCTTTCAGATCGAGGGCGAGGCTGCGCTTGTTGCGATTGAACGTGCCGAAGAAGCCGGCGGCAAAGCCGGGAAGCCGCCGGGTCGTATCGCCGCCGACCGGCTCCACCTTGATGACGTCCGCGCCGAGATCGGCGAGGATGAGGCCCGCACTTGGACCCATGATGGCATGGCAGAATTCCAGCACGCGGATGCCCGCAAGGGGCAAGGCTCCGTTGGAATACACTCCTGGATTAGCATTCATGGCCGCAATCTAAGCCGTCCTGGCCGGGCTTGTCCCGGCCATCCACGCCTTTAATCTCGGCCGCGCAGAGATATAGACGCCGGGCATAGGCGAGCGAAGCGACGCTATTCTTCGAACGTCTATGGCTGGGCGTGACGGGGAACGAGCCATGAAAAAATCATTCGTCCGTGGCGAGCGCGCGGAGAAGCGAGCTTATTCGCCGATCGTAATCACTGAAGGCGCGGCCAAGACCCTTTGGCTGGCGGGCCACACAGGAGCGGTGGACGATGCGGGCAAGTCGCTCGCCGGCGATTTCGATGCGCAGTGCCGGCAGACCTTCCGCAACATCGAAAAGACGCTGGCTCAAGCCGGCGCCAAACTTGCCGACCTCGTGACCATGACGGTTTTCCTGATCGACGCGCGCTACACCACGCGGATGACGGAATTGCGCACGGAAATTTTCGCCAGGGATTTCCCGGCAAGCGCCGCAATCACAGTCGCCGGATTTGCGCAACCGGAGATGATGATTGAGATTCAGTGCGTGGCCGTGATTGCGGTGTGACCGCCGCCTGCCAGCAAGCGGCTTGGATGGACACGCAGGCGGCGAGCAGACACAATCCGCAAACGGCGCCGCCCCGCAGCGGGTGAGAGCTTGAACAACAAACCGCCGGGGAGAGGCAATATGCTGGGAAGGGCCAAAATGAAGTTTTCGCGCCGACACATTCACAGGATGGCGCTGGGAGCTGGCGCGCTTCCATTTATTACGGCGACGGCCTGGGGACAAAATTATCCTACGCATCCCATCCGTTTGATTGTCGGCTTCCCGGCGGGCAGCGGGCCGGACATTGTCGGTCGGATCGTCGCGCAAGCCGCTGGCGAGAAACTCGGCCAATCCGTCGTTGTCGAAAACCGGCCCGGCGCCGGCAGCAATCTGGCGACCGCCGATGTGGCGCATGCGCCGCCCGACGGCTACATGCTGATGCTGTTGACCACCGCCAACGTTATCAACGCAACGCTGTATCAGAACCTCAGCTACGATCTGCTGCGCGACATCGTACCGGTCGCCAGCATCGACAATGAGCCGTTCGTCTTCGAAGTGACGCCGTCATTCCCGGCAAAGACGTTGCCGGAATTCATCGCTTATGCGAAAGCCAATCCTGGCAAAGTCACCATGGCGTCCGCCGGCGTTGGCAGCGCGCCGCATATCTTCGGTGAGATGTTTCAAAGAATGGCGGGAGTTCAGCTCACGCACGTGCCGTTTCGCGGCAATCCGCTACCGGACGTTATCAGCGGTCAGGTCGACTTCTTTATCGGCCCGGTGCAGTCGGCATTGGAATTCGTCCGCTCCGGCAAGTTGCGGGCGCTGGCAATGACAACGACGACGCGGTTCAGCGGCTTACCCGACGTGCCGGTCGTCGCTGAATTCGTGCCCGGCTATGAAGCCAGCGGCTGGCTTGGCATCGGCGCGCCAAAGGGTACACCGGCTGACGTCGTCGATCGCCTCAACAAGGCAGTCAACGAAACACTTGTTGATCCGGCCGTCAAAGCACGCCTCAACAGCCTGGGCGACACGGTGGCGCCCATGACGAGCGCCGACTTCGGCCTGCTGATGAAGAGCGACGTGGAGAAGTGGGCCAAGGTTATCCAGTCCGCGAACATCAAACTCGAGCAGTAGCGGACTTAAGCCCTCACGCCCCCTTTGCTCGCGCCTCTTGGATCGAGCGCCAGAGCACCTCGGGCGTTGCCGGCATTTCGATGTGCTTAATGCCGAGCACCGACAGCGCATCGACCAGCGCGTTGGCGACCGCAGGCATGGCGCCGACGCAGCCGGCTTCGCCCGCGCCTTTGACGCCGAGCGGATTGGTTTTGGTCGGCACCGGATTGCTGTCGACGTGGAAGCCGCCCATGTCGCCGGCGCGCGGCATGGCGTAATCCATGAACGATCCGGTGAGAATCTGGCCCTGTTCGTCGAATTTGATGTCTTCCATCAAAATTTGACCGATGCCCATGGCGATGCCGCCATCGATCTGACCGTGCAGCAACAGCGGATTGATCACCGTGCCGACATCGTCCATGACATTATAGTTGAGGATTTCCACTGTGCCCGTGTCTTCGTCGATTTCCAGTTCGCATACATGGCAGCCGTTTGGGTAGCTGGCCACTTTGCCCTGATAGATTGCCGTCGAGATCAGGCCGACTTCCATCCCCTCCGGCAGATTCTTCGGATCAAGCGAGGCCTTGGCGACCTCCTTGATGGTCAGGGTCTGGTTGGTCTTCTGACTGGAGAAGATGCCTTCGGCGAAGTTCACGTCGGCAACGCCGACCTTGAGCATGTTCGCTGCGATCGCCTTGGCCTTGGTCTCGATCTTCTCGGCCGCCAGCGTGAAGGCCGAGCCGGAAAATGCCGCCGAGCGCGAGCCGCCGGTGCCTTCAGCGAAGAACACCTGATCGGTGTCGCCCTGGATGTAGGTGACTTCGCTGGGATCGAGGCCGAGCCGGTCGCACACGACTTGCTTGAACGCCGTTTCGTGGCCTTGGCCCTGGTTGATGCTGCCGGAGAAAATAGACACCGAGCCGGTGCGGTCGAACCTGATCTCGGCGCCTTCCAGGCCGGCTGCGGCCGAGCGCTCGATCGTATTGGAGAAACCGAGCCCGCGCAGCTTGCCGTTTTTGCGCGAGGCGGCGCGCCGTGCCTCGAAGCCTCTTTTGTCGGCGGCGTCGAGGGCCATATCCATGTTCTTTTCGAACTCGCCGCAGTCGTAGGTGAAGGTCACGCTGGTTTTGAATGGCATGGCGCTGGCCGCAATGGTGTTGCGCCGCCTCAGTTCGGCCGGGTCGATTCCGGTCTGGTCAGCCGCAAGGTCTACCATGCGCTCGATGATGTATCCGGCCTCGGGCCGGCCGTTGCCGCGATAGGGCCGCACCGGCTGGGTGTGGGTGAACACGGCGGTGACATCGACGTGGGAGGCAGGAGTGCGATAGACGCCGGCCAGCGTACCGAGATTGCCTGTGAAAGCCGGCATTCCGACCTGCAGGTAGGCTCCTATCGCCGCGATGATCTTGGCGCGGAAGCCGAGGAAGTTGCCGTCCTTGTCGAGTGCGAGTTCGGCGTCCGTGACGTTGTCGCGCGCCTGAGCGTCACAGAGGAAAGATTCTGAGCGCGTCGCGATCCATTTGACCGGACGCCCGACGACCTTGGCGCCGAGCAAGACGAGCGCGACTTCATTGTAGACGGCAGATTTCATGCCGAAGCTGCCGCCGATGTCGCCGCAGACCACGCGAATCTTGCTGTCGGGTACTTTCAGAACGTACTGCGACAGTTCGGTCTGGAACACATTCGTGCGCTGCAAGGTCGTGTAAATAGTGTAGCGGCCGTCGATCGGTTCAAACAAACCGATGCAGCCACGCGGCTCCATTGTGGCCGCAGTCACACGGTTGATCACGAAATGATGTTTGACGACATGAGCAGCCTTGGCGAAGGCTGCGTCGGTTGCTTCTTTGTTGCCCTCAACCTGGATGAAGCCGATGTTGTTAGGGCAGTCGTCCCACACCAAAGGCACGCCGGCCTTGATGGCGTCACCGGTCGATGCGATCGGCGGCAGTGGCTCGTAGTCGACCTCGATCATTTCAGCGGCATCGACCGCCTGGTAGTAGGTCTCCGCGACCACGAAGGCGACGTAATCGCCGATCATTCGCACGCGATCCTCGACCAGAGCCGGATAGCGCGGCCGATAGCCGGGAGCGCCGTCGCGGCGCTTAAGTCCGCCGGGGACGGGAAGGTCGCCAAAGCCTGCCGCCTTGTAGTCTGCTCCGGTAAACACGGCGAGCACGCCCGGCGCGGCCTTCGCCTTGGCAGTGTTGATCGAGCGTATGCGCGCGTGGGCGTGCGGCGAACGCAGCACGTAGCCATAAGCCATGCCCGGAAACACCATGTCGGCGATGTAGTGTCCGGCGCCTTTGACGAGCCTTGGATCCTCAAATCGTGGAACGGGTTGGCCTATGGCGAATTGGCCCATCACAATCCTCGCATTCCGCTCCTTCCTGCTGTTCCCCGCGTACCGGGGCAGCAAGGAGGCGCCGATCCACACTCCTGTGGTGGCTGATTTCGATAGTCGCGTCCGGTAGATCGCCGGCTGTAGGGAGATAGTGTGCAGGCTCTTACATGGACTCGGCGGACCCTTCAATCTCGCGCGAGTCGGGAGTAGTCTTGTTGGATGGCTGAGACCTTCGAGACTGCCTTGCAGAGCCGGGTCGACCAGATGGTCGATGCCTGCACCCGTTGCGGCAAGTGCGTCGAAGCGTGTCCCGTCACTGGTCCGGCCGGTCTGGAAGCGGAGGCGCGCGACAATCCGGCCGGCGTGATCACTGGCATCCTGGATATTCTTCGCCATGGCGAAGGCACTGAGGCGGCGCGCGACTGGGCCAGCGGCTGCGTGTTCAGCGGCGAATGTATCAAGGCCTGCGATTACGGCGTGAATCCGCGCTTCTTGGTCTATATGGCGAAAGTGGAAATGGCGCGCGCGGAGAACGATGTGACGACGCAACGCCGCAAGGGCGTTGAGGGCTTCCGCCTGGTGGCGCGCGACGTCGGCCATCTGACCAAGCTGCAGCTCGACGAGGCCCTGCTGCAGCGAATAGGGCAGGGCGGCAAGCGGCCGGCCGCGGGCGAACTACCCGATTTCGTGTTCTATACGGGCTGCAATGTGCTCAAGACCCCGCACATCGCGCTGTTAGCACTCGACATCATGGACGCAATTGGCGCGAGCTATGAGGTAATGGGCGGCCCGAGCCATTGCTGCGGCGTCGTGCAGATGCGCACCGGCGACGTCGCGACTTCGGGCCGCTTCGGCGAGAATACCATCGACAAGCTCGCGCACAGCAAGAGCAAGCAGGTCGTATCGTGGTGTCCGTCTTGCCAAGTGCAATTCGCCGACACCACGCTGCCGACGCTGGAACGGATGCGTGGCGCCAAACCGTTTGAGATGACGCCGTTCACGCTGTTCCTGCGCCAGCACCTTGACCGGTTGCGTCCGATGCTGCGCGAACGCGTGCCTTTGCGAATCGCGCTGCATCGCCACCCCGGCATTCATGGCGTGGTCGAGGCAGCCGAGGATATTCTGCGCGCCGTGCCGGGCATTGCGATTGTCGATCTGCATCAGCCGGCGGTCGGTCTACAGAGCAACAATTTGAAGGCGCTGCCGAACTATCGCCGCGAACTGGATCGAATGGAACTTCAGGCCGCGGAAGCGGCCGGGGTCGATGCGCTGGTTGCGGTCTATCATTCCGATCACCGCGCCTTGTGCGCGCATGAGCGCGACTGGCCATTTCGCATCTTGAATATTTACGAGATCGTTGGCGCCAGCATGGGCCTGCATCACGACGATCAGTTCAAGCGTCTCAAAATGATGCAGGACGCGGACTCCATACTGGCCGATTGCAAGGACTTGGTGGACCGGCATGGTCTCGATCCGCAGACGACGCGGCTTGCCATCCAGGCGATGCTCGCCGAACAGCCGTTGCCGCTTCGAGCAATTAGATCGCATTCGATAAAATTCGTTTGATGCCGGTTGAAAACTATTAACCGACGTCGGCTTGCGCAGGCCCGGAGCGCGAATTTGCCGCGTCTTTTAGCAGTTGCCTTACGCAATTTTAGCCGCTCATACGCCACAAAGTATCGGCGGAGAGGTGTCAATCATGCAAAGCGTTGAACATGTTCATTTGCTGGAGCGTCTTTCAGTCCACGAACGTTCTTTTCAGCAACAGAGCAACGAGCTTTCTTCTTTAGCCGCCGAGCAGCTCGGCAGGGTCATCACGGTCAGTGGCTCACAGGTCACGGTGCAATTTACCAGCGTATCGCCGGACGGCGACATCGACGTCACCGTCGGGTCGCTTGTCGGCGTTAGAAATAGCGAATCGCTCGCCATCGGGACTCTCAGCGATATCGCGCTGGAGCGGATCCAGACAGACGATAGCGGCACGAGCGCGGTGGGGCGGATTGATCTGCTCGGAGAAATCGTTTCGGAAAAGTCCGGCGCGAGACACTTTCAAAACGGAATAAGGGCTTATCCGAAAATCGGCAACGCGATCGTTCGCATCCGCGATGAAGATCTGAATATCATCTATGGCTTCTCTCACCCGCACTCAGTCAAGATTGGCGTGCTGCAACAGAACGCCGCGGTTGCCGCGACCGTCAATGTCGACGAAATGGTGCGCAAGCATTTTGCCATCGTCGGCAGTACCGGCTCTGGAAAATCTACCGGCACTGCGCTCGTTCTGCGCAAGGCCATGGAAGTCCGGCCAGACCTTCGCGTGCTGCTGATCGATGCGCACAACGAATATAGCGAGTGCTTCGAAGATCGAGCCGTCCTGCTCGGGCCCGACAGCCTGAAGTTGCCGTTCTGGCTGTTCAACTTCGACGAGATCGTGCAAATCATTTTCGGCACGCGCGGCCGCGCCGACGTCGAAACCGCCTTGCTCGCGGAACTTATTCCGCTGGCAAAGACCGAGTATGCCGGCACGCGGCAGACGCTCCGCTCAAGCAACAGCAAGATAACGGGTCAATCGGATGCCGGACGGTTCACCGTTGATACGCCGGCGCCGTACCTTTTCGAGAACGTCATAGCGCTGGCTGAAAATCGCATGGGCAAGCTGGAAAACGGCGACCTCGCGATCAGCTATCAGCGGCTGCTGATGCGCATCAACGCCGCCCGCAAGAATCCCCGCTACGGGTTCATATTCGACGACGGCGCGGAGCCAAGCGACACGATGATCGACGTGCTGTGCGAAGTCCTTCGCGTGAAGGACGACGAGCGGCCGATGGCCATCGTGCAGCTCGCCGCCTTTCCGTCCGAGACCATGGAGGTCATCGTTTCGGCCCTGTTCCGGATGGCCTTTGAATTCGGCCTATGGAGCAATGCCCTCAGTCCGCTGCTGATCGTGTGCGAGGAAGCGCACAATTATGCCAATGCCGACCGCTCGATTGGTTTCGGCCCGGCGCGCGAGGGCCTGTCGCGTATCGCCAAGGAAGGCCGCAAGTATGGTGTTTTTCTTGGGCTGGTGACCCAGCGTCCGCATTTGCTGGATCCCACGCTGGTCTCACAATGCAGCACCGTCTTCGCTATGCGGCTGGGCCACGAGGATGACCAGAAGATCGTTCGCGCGGCGGTGTCCGACGCGGCGGGCCGTCTGCTCGCGTTCCTGCCTTCGCTTGGGACGCGCGAGGCGCTGGTCATCGGCGCCGGAGTGCCGACGGTGACCCGGCTGCGCTTCGACGAGCTCCCGCCCGATTTCATTCCAAGGAGCCACGCCGTTTGGGGCCGCGACCTCGATGCGGTGGAAAAAATCGATGATCAACTGATCGGATCGATCGTTGGGCGCTGGCGCGGCGCCGCCTCGGCCAGCAAGCCGCTGGTAACGTCGCCGCCGCTGGCGGAGCCTAAACCCGAAGCCGGCGAAATGATGCTTTGGACGGCGCCGTCCTATCGGGAGTAACCGCGCGAGGACAATTTCGTTGGCCGCAAGCCGCGGATACGCGTCGCGCGTGCTGCGTCATGGCAGCGTGACCATGCCGCTCCAAAATTGCAGCCGATCGCCTGTATCGACATCGTACTTGCGGACTAATTCAAGGCGACCGTCGTTGGCGATGCGAAAGACGGTCAGACCCGCCGTAAGGGTCCCGACACTGTCTCGCTCGCGCACCAGCAAGGGCATGATGCTTGCCGCCACTAGCATGCGGCCGCTTGGGTCGATGCCGAAGGTCCGCAGCTGAATGCCGCGGCCGTCGATGTTTTGCATCAATTTCGGTTCGCCGGTCTCTTGATCGATCGAGAACACCGCAACGCTGTTTTCACCGCCGGCAAAGATCTTCTTGCCCTTGAAATCAGTGACCGCGGAGGCGCGATTTGTCAGGTAAACGTACCTGCCGTTCGGATGAACGTGGATCGTGCCGGCACCCTGGCGCGACGTGGTGTGCGGGTTCGACAGCGTTTCTTTGATGAACGTAGGTTCGCGAGCGAGGCCTGTCTTGGGGTCGAGCTTATAAACGTACAGCTTGTTCTGCCGCTCGATTGAGACGAAGACCCAGGGCTTCGTTGGGTGAAAGTCGAGATGGCGCGGACCGAAGCCAAGGCCATTGCCGGGTGCAATCGAGGCGAGGTTTGCCAGCACTCCCGCGTCGAACGCGAAGGTCTTGATCGCCCCGGGATCCTCAGGCTTGCCAGGTTGCGCATCATTGCCGCGGGTGACCAGCAGCACGGTGCGGTTTCCCGGCGCGGTGAGAACCTGATGGGCGTAGATGCCGGTGTCGAGCTTTTGTGGTTGTGCGACCGCCGCGCCGATCGAGCCGTCAGGATTGAGCTTGTGGGCGGTGACGTTGCTGGGGTCATTGTAGGCCGTGAGCAGATAATCGCCCTGAGCATCGACGCTTGTATGGATCGGGCGCGAGGGCAGCGACGCCGGCGCGCCATGCAGGCGAAGCGAGCCGGTCGATGGATCGATGAGTAACGCATTGGCGTAATGCCTGTCGCCAGTGACTCCCGGGCCGCCGTTGCTGGAAACAACGTAAAGATAGCGGCGTGAAGGATGCGGCCAGGCGTATTGGATATTGGCCGGCAGCGTCAGCGACCCGCGTTTGTTCAAGCCCGCGCCATCAACGTCCACTTCGAACAAAGTGAGTTCAGGCCCCAAACTGGCGTAATACACAGTCTTAGCCATCACTCTCTCCCCCTCGTGCCGGAAAGGCACGTTGACCTCAGTGTGTTTCGCCCGCGGCGGTGACGGCATAGCGCACGAAGGCGATACGGGCTAATGGTCTTAGATAACGATCTATCGGGGATGAAACCGCAAGAGCAATCATGCTCGCCAGGGAGGGCTGCGGACGGCATGAAGCCGATCTGGGGCTACATGCTGGCGCTGCTCGCAGGCACGATCATTGTCGCAGCCGTCCCATGGATTTCGACCGGCTTTCTCAAGTGACACCGAGGCAGCGAAGCGTTTCAGGAGCCAAGCCCGCGTGCGGCTTGGCTCCTGGCACTACTACGATGCGGACAGAGCATTACGGGCAGGAATGATACTGTCCGTCAAAGCCCAGATACGTGCCCGTGCTCGGATTGTAAGATCGGTAATGCGCCTCGCACCACCCGACGTCGACGCCGGCCGTCGCAACGGGTGCGGCGCCGGGCACGTAGTCATAGTACGGTCCGCCCCCGTAGGCGGGATATCCGTACGTGTAGCCCGGATAGTAGTCATAATAGCCGGGCGCCCAGAGCGGCGATGTGGCCGCTGCCAGCGCGGCGCCGGCGACGCCAGCCGCTACAGCACCGGGCCAAAAGCCGCGATGCCAGGCCCGTTGCGCTGACGCGGGTCCCGCGCTCACCAGCACGGTGCCGGCGGTCAGCAACACCGCTGCAGTGCCGGCCAAAAGTTTTGATCGCATATTGTCCTCCAAGTTTCTGGAAGCGATGTTCCGGATTGTCAGCGTCGCGAGCGTTGAAACCGCACCGGCGCTGAACACCAATGATCGCGGCTAATTGTTGTTCCCGCATGGACAGCGCTGTTTTTTGTCGCGCGTGTGCCCCAAGCCAGCAATTGCAGGTGAGCCGTATTTCGACGACCCGCACGGCAAATTGATTTTGACCGCTGGTTCCACGCCGCGCGTTGAGCGCTCGCCGAGGCGCCGGTCTGTGATATATGGGCGCCGTCATCGACCGGCGCTGGGGAATCACGCCACCCACATCCGCGCCTTAAGGATTTGGAAATAACTCATGAAACCGCTGTCCATTGCCGTCGCGCTGGTCGGGCTTGTGGCGCTGATCCAGACCGCTATCCAGGCGAATCTGGAGGGCGCGCTTCTCGGCTTGACCGTGCTGCTTTGCGCAGCCACCACCTTCAGGTCGAGCGGAATTTCGAGCTTCCTCAAAATACTTGTCGGCATCTTCTCGACAGAGGCGATCATATTTGGCCTCGCCGTAGTCGTGGCGCGTGCCGGATTTTGGCCGGCGTATTTTGCCGAAGAGCTGCCGCCGGAGTCGCTGCCGCTCACGGTCGCGATCTTCTCCATTCTCGTCCACGTGGTGGCGCATTTCAGCACCGTCAAGCAGATCACGCGGATCGCCGACCGCTATTTTGATGCGGCCGAACCAAGTCAGGCGCGCATCTGGCCCTTCAACCCCTTCACCGCCATGGAGCGCCGCATCGCGGTCGCCATGGTGGTCTTTCTCGTGATCATCAATCAGGCCGAGGTCGCCATCATCGTGCGGCTGAATTTCTTCAATAAAGCCTGGTTCGACGCCATCGAACGCCACGATGCGGCAACCTTCTGGAAGCAGCTCCTGTTCATCTTTACGCCCTACGCCTTTATCTACGTGTCGATGACAGTCATCGAATTGTTTGTGCAGCAGATGCTGGTCATCCGCTGGCGAACTTGGCTCACCAATCACTTCACGTCGCGCTGGCTCGCGCACCACAATCACTACCGCGTCAGCCTGGTCGAGGGTCAGACCGACAACCCCGATCAGCGTATTTCCGAAGACATCTTCCGTTTCATCAACGGCGGCAATGACGGCTCAAGCGCTACATACGGTCTCTACGATTTCTCCATTTTGTTGATATCGACGGTGACCACGCTGGTGTCGTTCTCCATCGTGCTGTGGACCCTGTCGGAGTCCTTTACGTTCCCTGGCACGGACGTCGCTTTGCCCGGCTTTCTGTTCTGGGTCGCGCTGATCTACGCGGCCGCCGGGACTCTCATCACCCATTTGATCGGCCGGCCGCTGATCAGATTGTACTTTCAGCGCCAGCACATGGAAGCCGACTTTCGTTTCTCGCTCGCGCGGCTTCGCGAATATACCGAGCAGGTCGCGCTCCTGGGCGGCGAAGACGCGGAAAAGAGCATACTCGGCGGGCGTTTTGGCGCATTGGTCGCCAACTACCTTGCCGTCACTTATCGGCGCATGCGCGTGTACGGCTTCACCCAGATGTTCAGCCAGCTCTCGCCGATCATTCCATTCATCTTCACCGCGCCGTTCTACTTCCTGCGCAAGATCGATCTTGGCACGATGACACAAACAGCGCAGGCGTTCGGACAGGTCGCCGGCGCGCTGACGTTCTTTGTTTCCTATTACATGTACCTCGCGAGCTTCAAATCCGTGGTCGATCGTCTCAATTCGTTCGACATGGCGATCGATCAGGCTGAAGCGCTCGTCAACGCGGGGCCAGCGCGCGCTCCTGGCGCAGCCGGCGCCAACGACGTCTACCTTGAGGACATCGAACTGCGGCTTCCGGACCGGCGCCGCATCCTCGAAGCGAAACGTCTGGAACTGGCGCGCGGCCAAAGCGTCTTGCTTTCGGGTCCGTCGGGCTCGGGGAAATCGACATTGTTTCGCGCCATCGCGGGAATTTGGCCTTACGGCGCGGGCCGCGTGCGTGTGCCCGAACGTGCCCACGTCATGGTGATTCCGGCGAAACCCTATATCCCCATCGGAACGTTGCGTTCCGCCGTGACCTATCCGACGGTTGCCGGCACCTATCCGGATGCGGACATCCGCGGCGCACTTGTCGATGCTCGTCTCGGCGAACTCGCCGGGGAGCTTGACCACGAGGAGGTGTGGTCGCAGCGCCTGTCGAGCGGCGAGCAACAACGGCTAGCGGTCGCGCGCGCCCTGCTGGTGCGGCCCGACTGGCTGTTCCTCGACGAGTCGACTTCGGCCGTCGAGGAGAAACTGGAGGCGGATCTCTACGCGGTGTTGGCGCAGCGGCTGCCGAACACGACCGTCATCTCCATCGGTCATCGCTCTACGTTGAAACCGCTTCATAAGCGGCACCTCGAAATGACCCCGGACGGCGACCACTTCACGCTGCGCGACGCGGCAAACGCCGAGGCTGCGGAGTGAGCGTCAGGGCCGATCATGGCGGCAGCTCGCGCAGCAGCGGCTGCAGTTGCGCCTCATGCCGGCGCCAGCGTCCGATCGAAGTTTGATAGATCGGCTGGCGCACCTGGGTGGCGCTTGCGGTCCGCACCGATCGCTCGGTCTTGTGGAATGAAAGACACGCGTCGTCCCATTTGAGACCACAATGGGCGATGATGCGCCGCGCCTGGCCTTCGAGATCGCGGACGACGTCTTCGTATTGCACCTCGAGCATGACCCCTTGCGGCAGCGCCTCGCGCCAATGCGCCATCAGCCTGAGGTAGGCGCGGTAGTAGCGGCCCAGTTCGGCGAGATCGTAGGTGAATTCGAGCGTTCCTGAGAACAACAGCGAGAAGCAGGAGAAAGCCGTGTCGCGCGGATCGCGGCAGGCGTGAATGATGCGAGCGTTGGGCAGCACCAGATGAATGAGACCGGCGAGGCTGAAATTGCCCGGCATCTTGTCGGCGATCCGTTCGGCATCAGGCGCCAATCGCCTTACCGCTTGCGCATACTGTTCGCCGAAGCGGCGCAGGTCATCACCCGATAATTCTTGCACGGCTTCGGGGAAAGCGACGGCGTCGGCGCCGCCAATGCGCCCGGCGATATTGGCCATCTCGCGCAGTTCACCGGCCCCGAAGACCTGCGGGTGACTTGCGAGAATCTGTTCGATCAGCGTCGTGCCCGAACGCGGCATGCCGACGATGAAAATCGGCGCCGCGGATGGGCAACCAAGGCCACCTTTGCCGCGCAGCAATTCGGCGGTGAACACGTCGCGAATCCGCTCCAGCCGTTGCAGCGCCTTCTCTTCGTCGTAGGTGATTTGCGCTCGCTTGAGCGCGTTGCCGCGGAGCAGATGCTCAAACGACCGCGCGTCATCGCCGATGTCGGCGAACGCCTTGCCAAGCGCGAAGTGAAGATCGATCTGCTCTTCGCTTCCGAGCGCGCTCATGGTTTCCGCAAGCTCCAGCATCGCCGCGAAGTATCGGTCGTCGGCGGAGAAGCGCCGCACGCTTGCCAGGTTCCAGAAAAAGCCGGTCCTGCGCGGCGCCAAGGCGATCGCCTGCTCGAAGGCTTTGCTCGCTTCGCTTGTTTGCCCGAGAGCCACAAGAGCGCCGCCGAGGCTGGAGTGGATCGCCGGATCGGACGCGTCGATGGCGAGCGCGCTGCGAAAGTATCTGATTGCCTCGTGGGTACGGCCGAGCCGGTGCACGGTGTTGCCGAGACTGGTGTGGGCCTCAGCATGAGCCGGGGAGGCAGCCAGCACCCTCTCATATTGGGCGATCGCCTCGTCGGTTCGATCGAGCCGATGCAGCGTATTGCCGAGCGCGGTGCGCGCCGCGGCGTCGTTCGGCAGGATCGACAAAACTTTCTCGTACTGCGCCGCCGCTTCTTCATAGCGTTCGAGTGCGCCAAGCGCGTTGGCGAGGCTGCGGTGCGCTTCGGCATAAGCGGGCCGCAGCGCGATGGCCGCCTGGTATTGCGCAACGGCCTCCTCGTGGCGGCCAAGTGCGGCGGCTGCGGCGCCGAGATTGTTGTGCGCTTCCGCATAATCCGGATTGATCGCCAGCGCGTTGCGATAATGCGCCGCCGCTTCTTCGGCGCGCCCGGCGGTTTGCAGCGCGTAGCCGAGATTGTTGTGCGCCTCGGCGAAGTTTGGCTTGAGCGCGATCGCCTTCTCATAGCGGCGGATCGCTTCGTCATGCCGCTTCAGTCCGGTCAGCGCGACGGCGAGGTGAAGCTGCGCGTCGGCCGAGCGCGGGGCGACCTTCACGGCGCGCCGGAACAAAACTTCCGCGTCGGCGAAGCGGGTCTGCTGCAATCGCAGAAGGCCGAAGCGATAGAGCGCGTCGAAGTTCCGGCCATCGGCGTCGATAACGATCCGATAGCGCTGTTCCGCCTCTTGCAGGCGCCCGCGATCGTGCAACAGGGCGGCCTCGGCGAACGTCTGCGCGATGCTTTGCAGACCGCGCCGCTGCGCTCGGGAACTTTGGCGCGATGATGTCATGCGTCCCGTCGGTTTGGGCGAAGCTTGCTGTCAATTATCACAGCCGGGGCGGAAGCCGTGTCGTAACCGAAATGCAACACCTGAGTGGAATACCTGGAAAAGTCACCGCCGGGCGTTGCCAAGCCAAATCGCAGATGGTTTGAAGCGCCAAGGGGCAGGGTAAAAGTTCGATTCGTGGGGACGCCATGAAGAAGCTCCTGCTCGCCAGTGTTGCGGCTGGCGCGCTCGCGGCGGCTGGTTCTGCCAACGCCGGCGATCTTCCCATGCCCGCGTATCCGCCTCCTCCCTATCCATACGCGCCGCCACCGCCACCGCCACCGCCGCCGCCGTTTAGTTGGTCGGCCTGCTATCTCGGCGGCCACGTCGGCTGGGGTTGGAGCACCACAACCTTCCAGGACGCCAATGCTTCCTCCGCCTTGATTGACTCTTCCGGCCTTGGCCGCACCGCCAGCGTGAATGGCAATGGCGGAATCTTCGGCGGCCAACTTGGATGCGACTTTCAGGTGGGCAACAATTATGTGTTCGGTCTTCAAGGATCTGCTGCGGGCGCAGATATAAATAGTAGCGCGGCTGACCCTTATTATACGGCTCCCTTCGGAGCTACTCTTCAATTCAAAACTCAATTTTTGGGCGATGTCAGCGTGCGTTTGGGTTTCGATTGGGATCGCGTGCTCTGGTACATAAAAGGCGGAGGAGCCCTCGCGCACAATGAGCTTGGATACACAGGCACGGGCGCACTGCTTGGGCTTAACAGTAGCGCCAGCATTACGCCACTTGGCGGAGTTGCGGGCGTCGGCATCGAATGGGCCTTCGCGAGAAATTGGTCGGCCTTCGTCGAATATGACCACTACTTTTTTGGTACCAACTCCGTAACATTTAGTTTTCCGGCATTCGGCGGATTTCCCCCCTTCAATTCGATCGTCAACGTCAACCAAAGCATCGACGCTGTCAAAGGCGGCGTAAATCTCCGATTTGGGTTTGGACCGTAAGCGGCCGCGGCACATATCAAGCGGCTCGCCGTACTGTACTCTCAATCTCAGCTTCCAAATGGTGCTATCGTCGTCGGTACCGGCGGCGCGATCCCACCTGCGCCGCGCTCCGTCAAAGGGACTCTGATGCCGAAGACTGAAGGCGTTCTCCACTTCACCATTCCGGTCAAGAACCTCGACCGTTCGGAAAAGTTCTACACCGAAGTTCTCGGCTTCGAGAAAGTCGCTCGCGTCGATCGCATCGTGTTCATGCGCGCCGGCGACCACTTCTTCAATCTCACCTATTCGGAAAATCCGATCACCCTCAATGCCGAGGGCCGCCATGAGATTCACTCGGCCTTCCGGGTGACGCCGCAGATCTACGACGAGACGCTCAAGCTCTTGCCGGCCAAAGGCGTCGACATCTTCAAGCAGGAGGATCGCCGGCAGGGCGTGTTCGTCGGCCGCAGCGCCTATGTTCGCGATCCCGACGGCAACGTCATCGAGTTCATCGATCTCGAGCCCGCGCCAGCCAAGCAGCCATAAAACCCAACCCAACAAGCGGAAGCTCCGATGGCTCACAAACCGATCCGCCGCGTCATCACCGGCCATGACGGCAAGAACGTCGCCAAGGTCATCCGCGAAGGGACCGCCGCCAACACCAAGACGCCGCGCGAGGGCGTCGCCGCGACGTTGATGTGGTGCACCGACGCCATGCCTGCGGACATCGCGTTGGGCGAGAACGCCGAGGATATGGGCGCGCGCATCCTTGGCACCGCGCCGCCGGAAAACGGCTCGCGTTTCATCGTCATGGAATTCGCGCCCGGCATCGCCTCCGAAATGCATCGCACCGAGACCATCGACTATATCGTCGTGCTTGAGGGCGAGATCGACATGGACATGGATGACTCCACGGTAAAGCTGCGCGCCGGCGATGTCATGGTCCAGCGCGGCACCAATCACGCCTGGATCAATCGCGGCACCGCGCCGGCGCGGCTCGCCATCGTGCTGCTCGACGCCAAACCGCTCGGCATCGGCCATCCGCGCCTGCGCGGCCAGCAGGCAAGATAATTAGGCATCAGCCCCCACTGTCGCGGGGCCTGGGAGAATAAGCTCTCGTTCTCGCGGCGCATTCGCGCCCGAGCCATGACTAAGCCAGTCCAAACAAGTTCGCCTCAGAACCCGATCTTCGTCAGATGAATCCGGTGGTGGTGACCGGATTTATCAAGATCAGGTCCTGATGTGGCCCGGGTTGAGCAAAGCGAAATCCGGGAACGATCGAAAAGCTTCAAGGCCGCTCCCGGATTTCACTGCGTTCAATCCGCCTACTACGAAGAAAATAAAAAGGAAGCGGAACGCCGTAAGACGCTGTTCCGTAACCTCCGCAGCCTTGCGGGCTGCGGCACTGCCCCCACCTTCATCCTCCCCCGCATGCGGGGGAGGAAAAGGAGGGGGCAGCACATCTTCCGGCGTTCCACCGCGGCTCTTACCAAAGGGAGTCGTCGTCCCTAAGGCGCAGCTCGGGCCAGGCTTCGTGGATACGATCACCAAAAGCGACGGATGTACCGCCAGCGCCGTATCCGCTTCCAGCGAGCACCTCGCGCGCCGGTCATAGTGCCGGCAGGCTGATGCCCGAGCCGCCCGAGAGCAAAGGTGACGAGCCCTTGCCCGCGGGCACC
>Ga0070731_10001127_pt1 | contig 29092 bp, 27 predicted proteins | sample Coa_R1_2_FD_66448 | JGI IMG/M metagenome (GOLD analysis project Ga0070731, IMG submission 66448) | Surface soil microbial communities from Centralia Pennsylvania, which are recovering from an underground coalmine fire - Coalmine... | ecosystem: Environmental > Terrestrial > Soil > Unclassified ... | reverse complement strand
GGGATATATGGTTGTCTGCTCCCGCACTGCGCGTAGGCTCGCGGTAGCGCCTCCCAGCAACCGGAAGGCCAAAAGGTCAGTACTTTAAGGCAAGTGGGGCATAGGGGCGCGATGGATTGCTCGTCACGTTTCCTTGCTGCCTCCGGCCTATCCGTTTCGACCGCTGGTAGCACTGTCGCACAGCCAGCTGATCTGCGCGGCAATTCGGGTGCGGTCGCTCCACGCATACTGAAATCCAGCGATACGGCGCCGACTTTGCAGATGCCAGTGGGCGACCTACGGGGGGCAGCATGTTCTCTGATTACTTCTTCGGGCAGCAATTGGACCCGCCTCAGCTTGTCGAAATCGAACCGACGCTGGGATGCAATCTGCGCTGTTTAATGTGCCATGTCCCGCACATGAAACAAAAAACCCAGATGATTGACGTTGAGACGTTGGACCGTCAAACGTCGACCCTCCATGATTGTCATGTGATTATCGGATCGCAATTCGAGCCAACCATACACCCTGAGTTCGATAAAATCTTGCGGCTTGCAATTAAGCGACGATGGAAGCTCGACTTCCTAACAAACGCGACCAATCTTCATCGGTACGACGCGGCCTTGTTGGCCGATGTTGAGTTCCACGTATTCAGCGTGTCTTTCGATGGAAGCACCAAAGAGAGCTTTGAATTTACACGTTGTGGCGCCGATTACGAGAAAACCCTGGAAAATACCCTGCGAGGTGCCGAAATTGCGCGCAAGACCGGGGCGTATACCGCCATTAGCGCCACGGTGACGAGAGCCAACGTTGAGGAAACGCCCGACATGATCCGCAAGTGGGAGGGCTTCGGATTCGATTTGGTCAGGCTCAGCTTAGCACAAGTCCGGGCACTCAAGGAGGAACTGTTTGCTCAATCGTTGTACCCGATAATGGAGAGGACGAAAACGATATTGAACGACGTCGCGCACATGATTGCTCACGAACATCTTCGAATTGGTGCGCAATGTGCGTATTACGGCAATCCAACTTTTAAGATACCTGCAGGCGCTTCGGTCAATGACGCAACGGTTTCATCAGATAATCCGCTTCGCCGGGAAGTGCGGCGCGTAAGGCAGGAGTTTCAATACGGAGATTGGCCCGGGATGCCAATCCCTTGTAGGTCACCGTTCGTCTACTGCCGCATTCGATGGGACGGTGGGGTAGACCTGTGCAGCAAGGGCGATTTTCTCATTGGAAATATAAACGAGCGGAGCTTCGAGAAAATTTGGAATGGGCGGAGGGCGAGGGCAATCCGTAATGCCCTTAAGGTCCGTGACAATCCGACTTGTAAATCTTGTGACTACTTCAGACTTTGTATCGGCTACGGGCATTTCGACGTAGAGACGCCGCAAGTTCATTTCCCCGCAGGCCTGATTGATCATCCCAAGACAAAGGAATGGCTAGCTGCGGCGGTCGCCTAGCATCCAACCGCCATGCACCCGAACTGCGCCACGATACGGGGGGAGTCCTCTTGACATGAAATCGCTCAGCCGCTGGTTAAATCCTTCCGTTTGGGGGGGCTTCACCCCGAGCAATGGCCGCCGATACGAAGTGAGCCCGGATTGGATCGAGTCATTCTATCGGTCCGGCTTCGTTGTGCTCGATAAAGGCGACGAACCGGCCGCCGACCTCACCGAAATCGAGCATGAGTTCGACGCGCTCGTAACCGAACCGAGCCTCATCCATCACGAATACGAAAACGGATTCTACACGGCCGTCAGTCGCTCTACGGTGACGACGCAGGCGAGCCGCTTTCCGGCGCTGTCGAAATTTCTCGGCGACCGGCGCATCCAGGAGCTGATCAGAGGCTATCTAAACCGTTTCTATTCCGACAGCCGGCTCGTTGACACGACGGTCCTCCACGAACAGCTGGACCTGGAGATCAATTCTCGCCCCGGCTCTACCAATAACTCTAAATGGCATTTCGATCGAATGCCCTCGATAAAGACCTGCCTTTTTCTGACTGACGTCAGTCACGAGCCGGACGCGTTTTTGGTTATTCCGGGGAGCCACTTTGTCGTGCGCGACAGATTTCTAAATTCCCTCAGGAAGAACCCCGACCCCCTTTTTGTCGATAATTTCGTGGATTTCCACGCACCGGTAACGCCGATCTCATTCCGCATTCGACCCGGGATGATCATCCTGTTCGATACGCTCACGATGCATAGGGGCGGCGTGATGCGCAATGACCGGGTGCGCAAGGCGATTCGGACGGTGACCTGGCCGCCCCGGCTCTCAGCGAAATATTTTACCTGGACCCCACCCGGCGAAGAAGTAGTTCCGAGTTTGAGCTTTACGGCGAGCCATCCATTCGATCGGACCGGGCAGAAGATGGAAGACCCCCGCCACCTCTTTGCCGGATAGACGCGACGGCGTTTTAGCGGCAAGCGGCGAAAAGAGTAGCTGAGTATGGTTGTCAAAAATAGCAACAGGCTTGTTGGTCCTGCCGCCGCTCTTGAGGCTTTCCGGCGCAAGTTGAAAGCATCAGTCGGTGGAGGAGATTCCGCTGTGTCCCGCGCCGCCGAATTGTGCCGGCGAAAGCGGTACTCAGAGGCTCGCCTAATTCTCAAGCAAATCCTCGACGACAGGCCGAGCGATACGGACGCGCTTCCGTTGTTGGCCGAGATAGAGGACCATGAGGGCAATCTCGGAAAGGCTAGCGATCTGCTTGATCGCGCGCTCGCCATAAATCCGTCGAATGCTGTCCTCTTGTTTCGGCGAGGTGTATTGGCGTTGCGCTCCGATCATCAGCATTTGTCGAAAGCCGCTGAGGCTGAGGCTTTTTTTGCCCGCGCCGCTGACGCTGACCCAAATATGGCGGACGCCCACTTCCACCGCGGCATCGCTATGGGTGTGCAGACGCGCCATGACGAGGCGATCGGTCATTTCCAGCGGGCTGCTGAACTCGCGCCAAATATGGCGAAAGCGCACTACGAGTTGGCAAAGGCGCTGAGCCTTTCTAATCGACTGGATGAGGCGCGGAGCGCACTTGAGCGCGTCCTCGATCTCGATCCGCAACATCAGGCCGCTCGCAGCGATTTGCGTGACCTCATCGCGAGCGGGCAGTCACGAGGGCGGCGAGGGACCGGGGTCCGCTTTCCGCACCAAATCAGCATGCTCCAGGATGTGCCGGACGCATTTCGACGGCATGTGCTCAACGCCGATTATCCGCAAATTCTGACTGCGGAATCCAAGGTCGCGACTTTCGGGTCCTGTTTCGCAGGGAACGTCGCTCGGGCGCTGAGAAAGGCCGGCATCGATGCGCGCAACACCACGTTCGGCGAATTTGTGAATTCGACTGCGGCCAATCGGCATTATGTCGACTGGGTGGTCGACGGGGTGGATAACCCCCTGACGAGAGCAATCGCCGAATATCATTCTGGTGATCCGAACTTCTCTGGCGACCCACGCGAACACCGCGATCGGATCGCGCACGCTAATATCATCGTAATCACCGTAGGAGTCGCGCCCGGCTATTTCCGGCGTGACACCAAAGAGCTTGTGGTTCCGAGGCCTTCGAGCTTCAATCTGCGCGCGCTGCTCAAAGAATGCGATTTTCGCACGACCACGGTCAGCGAGAATGTGGCCAATCTTCGCCACATCATTTCGCAGCTTCGGCGGGTCAATCCAGACGCGTACATCGTAATAACGGTTTCGCCCGTGCCTCTAACGGCAACGTTTGAATACGAGTCCGCCATCGTTGCGGATTGCGTCTCTAAATCAACGCTACGCGTGGCGGTGGACGAATTGATGCGGGAAAAACTTCCTCGCTTGATCTACTGGCCATCCTTCGAGCTGTTTCGCTGGATTGGCTGCTATGTTCCCGGCATGTATGGACGAGAGGACAATTCAACTCTGCATGCTTCCGAAGCTGCGGTTGCGCTAGCCGTCGATTCATTTGTCGAGGTGCTAAGTGGCGGCGCTCTGGGTAAACCTCAGTAGGTCCCGTTGTCCCGGTCCACCGCCGACGTTACGCCTGCGGCACTGCATTTTCTCTCAGTTCCAGTACGGCGGATAGCCCGAGTTTTTCTGCTCGGCCGCTAAGAGTCGCAGCATGGCCGGCCATTCGAGCACGCCGTAGGGCCGCCGGGTGCCGGGCTGATAGAGGTGCGCGGTGTGCGCCAGAACGTTCTCGCCCGGCATGGTCAGCTCGGCACGCGCCGCCATGGCGTCGACCTGTGAGCGGCAGGACAGCTCGAGCTGATACATGGTGTTGAACGCCTGCTGGATCGTTGCCCCGCAGGTCAGCAGTCCGTGGTTGCGCATCACCAGCGCATCATGGGCCCCGAGGTCATGCACGATGCGCTCGCGCTCCTCGGTATCGATCGCCGGGCCTTCGTAGTCGTGATAGCCGAGGTGGCCAACGAAGCGGATCGACGTCTGCGACAGGGGCAACAGCCCGCACTTCATCGCCGACACCGCCATGCCGGCGCGGGTGTGCGTGTGCAGCACGCAGGCCACGTCCGGCCTCGCCTTGTGGATGGCGCCGTGGATGACGTAGCCCGACACGTTGATGCCGTAGTCGGTGTCCGGCTTCCAGGCGACTTTGCCTTCGACGTCGATCTTGACCAGGCTCGACGCGGTGATCTCCTTGTAGAGCAGGCCGTAGAGATTGATCAGCAGATACTCGGTGCCGGGAATGCGCGCGGTGATGTGGTTGTAGATCAGGTCGGCCATGCCATACTGGTCAATCAGCCGGTAACACGCGGCGAGATCGGTTCGCGTCTGCCACTCTTGCGCCGACACGTCGTTGCGGATTGACTTGAATTCAGTCGAGTAATTCACGGCGGCGTCTCCATTTCCCCCAACAATAACGCTCTGGACGGGTCATGTCAGTCAAGACTTCGGGCGAAATGCCGGCCAAGGCCAATGAGATCCTACGCAATCACCTGAAGGAGAAGCTCGCACGCGGCGAGGTGGCCGCCTCGATGACCGTGCGGCTCGTCCACGGCATCGAGATCGCCCGCATTGCCAAGACGGCGGGCTTCGACAGCCTCTATGTCGATATGGAGCATTCGAGCCTTTCCTTCGCGGCCACGAGCCAGATTTGCATGGCGGCCGTGCAGGCGGGCGTGACGCCGCTGGTGCGAGTGCCGGGCGTTGACGAGGTGCAGCGCGTGCTCGATGGCGGCGCGCTCGGCATCATCGCGCCCCATGTGCGGACCGCGGACGAAGCGCGGCAATACGTGCGCGCCGCCAAATACCCGCCGCTCGGAGAGCGCTCCAACGCCGGCCCCCTGCCCCAGCTCCAGTATCGCTCTTTTCCCATTGCCGAAGCCAATGCGGCGGTCGATGCCGCCACCATGGTCGTGGTGCAGTGCGAAAGCGACGAGGCGCTGACCAATGCCGACAAGATCGTTGCGGTCGACGGCGTCGACATGGTGCTCATCGGCACCAACGATCTGCTCGCCGACTGGGGCATTCCCGGCCAGTACGACAACGAGCGCGTGCGTAAAGCCTACGAGATCACAATCGCGGCGTGCCGCCGCCACGGCAAGCACGCAGCCGTTGGCGGTTTGACCACACGGCCCAATCTGGTCGCCGATTTCGTGCGCATGGGCGCACGCTACGTCTCCACCGGCACCGATCTCAACTTCCTGCTCGGGGCGTCCATCGCCAAAGCGAAGGACGTGCACGACATCAAGCTCGACAGCACGAAGTGATGCGCGCGCTGATTATCCCAGGTAACAAACACAACCACTAGCAACCGTAAGTCGCCATCGCCGGCTTGATCAGAAAATCCAAGTTGACCTCGCGCTCGTTAAGCACGCGACAATTTGGTTGTGGAAAGAGGACCGTCATCACCTGACTTCGGACGAAGCTGAGTTAGGATTAGCCCGGTTCCTCGCAGAGATCGCGCAATGTCGCGTATTTGGTTCTTACTTGCACGTGCAAGCCGAAGCCTCGGCGCATTGTTCGGATTTGGCATTATTGGGTATCAGTGCCTGAGCCGGGTGCTCTACGGGCATTGGCCGCCAATATCCATCGCCACCGCCCTCGACAAACTCCAAATCAGCCATCCGGTCGTACAGTGGGTCGGCGCTCAGCAACTGATTGACGCTGTTCTGTCGTGGCCCGCTAGTCTCGCGGTTTTGGTTGGAGGCGCGTTTGCTGCATGGTTCTTTTGGTCTGTTGGCCTTGAGGCGAAACGTCAGGCTGAGGTGCGTCGGGCTCTCAACGACCTGAGAACGGCCATTGCAGAAACGGATTGAAGCAATCGCCGCGGCTTTAGCAAAATAGCCTTGCCGAACGACCCATAACTTGGCGTCAACTCTCGGGCATGCGGTCGAGCAGCTTGTCGAGCGTGACCGGATACTCGCGCACACGCACGCCGGTGGCATTGTAGATCGCGTTGGCGACGGCGGCACCCACGCCGCAGATGCCCAGTTCGCCGACGCCCTTGGCCTTCATGGGCGAGGAGATCGGATCGGTCTCGTCGAGGAAGATCACCTCCTGATGCGGAATGTCGGCGTGGACCGGCACTTCGTAACCGGCGAGATCGTGGTTGACGAAGAAGCCGCGGCGCTTGTCGACCACGAGTTCTTCCATCAGCGCTGCGCCCGCCCCCATGGTCATAGCGCCGATGACCTGGCTGCGCGCCGACTTCGGATTGAGGATGCGGCCCGCGGCGCACACCGCAAGCATGCGGCGGATGCGGATTTCAGCCGTTGCGGCATCGACGCCGACTTCGACGAAATGGGCGCCGAAGGTCGATTGCTGGTAGGTCTTGTCGAGCTCGCCGAATTCGATGGCGTCCTCGGCGACCAGACCCCGCTCGCCGGCGGCCTCGGCAAGCGGCACGCCGCGATTGCCCGAACGGACTTGGCCATCCGCGAATGTCACATCGGGGGAATTGAATCCGAGCTTCCGCGCCACCGCCTCGCGCAGCTTCATGCACGCCGCATACACGCCGGCGGTCGAGCAGTTGGCGCCGAATTGGCCGCCAGAGCCGCATGACACCGGGAAGGTCGAGTCGCCAAGGCGCACGACGACCTTGTCGAGCGGTACGCCCATCATCTCCGCGGCAGTCTGCGCGATAATCGTGTAGCTGCCGGTGCCAATGTCAGTCATATCGGTTTCGACCGTGACGGTGCCGCCGTTATCCAGCCGGACACGCGCGCCTGACGCTAACACGAGATTGTTGCGGAACGCCGCCGCGACCCCCATGCCGGTCAGCCAGCGTCCCTCACGGACTTTGCCGGGCCGAGCATTGCGCTTGCTCCAGCCAAAGCGATCGGCGCCGGTGCGCAAGCATTCGGTAAGTTGACGCTGCGAAAAGCGCCGCTCGGGATGCTCGGGGTCGACCTGAGTGTCGTTGCGAATGCGGAACTCGATCGGGTCGAGATCGAGTTTCTCAGCAATCTCGTCGATTGCGATCTCGAGCGCCATCATGCCCGACGCTTCACCAGGGGCGCGCATGGCGTTGCCTTCGGGGAGATCGAGACGGGCCAGCCGCATTGCAGTCATTCGGTTCTTCCCGGCATAGAGCAGCCGCGTTTGGCCAACGGCGGTCTCGGGATCGCCTCCCGGCAGATTGCCCGACCAACTCTGGTGACCAATGGCCTCGATCGTGCCGTCCTTTGTTGCACCGATACGGATGCGCTGGATGGTGGCGGGCCGGTGAGGCGTATTGTTGAATATGAAGGGCCGCGGCAGCGCCACTTTCACCGGCCGCCCGGTTGCGCGCGCGCCGAGCGCCGCAAGCAACGCGTCAGCACGGATAAATAGTTTGCCGCCGAAGCCGCCACCGATGAACGGCGAAATCAACCGCACCTTCCCCTTGGCTATGCCGAGCGTTTTCGCCATGTCGGTCGTGGACCAGTCGATCATCTGGTTCGACGTCCAGATGGTGAGTTTGTCGCCGTTCCATGCGGCGATCGACGCGTGCGGCTCCATCATCGCGTGGGCATGATCGGGCGTGGTGTAAGTTGCGTCGAGCTGGACGGGGGCTGCGGCAAAGGCCCTCGCGAAATCGCCGACCGCGGTATCAGCCGGCCCGCCGAAACTCGGCTCGTACTTGATGGCGCAGTCCCTGCCCCCCGCGAGATCAAACGAACCCGTGGCCGGCGCATAGGTGACGCGAACCAGCGCCGCGGCGGCACGGGCCTGCTCGAAAGTTTCGGCGACGACCAGCGCGATGGCTTGGTGATAGTGCTCGATCTCGGGACCGCCGAGCAGCTTGGCGACGTTGTATTCGCCTTTGTCGAGCCTGCCGGAATTCTGAGCAGTGACGATGGCGAGCACGCCAGGCGCGGCCTCGGCGTCTTTAAGATCGATCGACGTGATGCGGCCCTTGGCGATGGCCGAGCCCACCACAAAGCCATAGGCCTGGCCGGCAACAACGTCGTGCCGCTCGTACGCGTAAGGCGCGGTGCCGGTGGTCTTGAGCGGGCCATCGATGCGGTCGATCGGTTTGCCGACCACCTTGAGCAAGTCGATCGGGTTGAAGGTCGCGGGATGTTCGAACTTCATGGCTCAGCCTCTCGCTTCGGCCAGGACCGCGCCGAGCGTGCGCTCGACCAGTGGCAGCTTGAATGCATTTTCGCGCGTGGATTTGGCATCGGCGAGCAGCCGCGCCGCGACGGCTTTCGCGCCACGCGGCATTTCGGCGTCCGCCGCCGCCACGCGCCAGGGTTTATGGGCGACGCCGCCGAGCGCGACGCGCCCGCTGCCGTCGCGCTGGACGACGGCACCGACCGAGACCAGCGCGAATGCGTAAGACGCGCGGTCGCGCACCTTGTGATAGATGTGCCTGCCGCCGACTGGCTTGGGCAGCGTCACCGCAGTGATCAACTCACCGGATTCAAGCGTGGTCTCGACATGGGGCGTCTCGCCGGGAAGCCGGTAGAGTTCGCCTATCGGAACGCTCCGCGTTTTACCGTCAGCACGCACCGTCTCCACCGACGCATCGAGCGCCATCAGCGCTACCGCCATGTCACTCGGATGCGTCGCGATGCACGCATTGCTGACGCCGACGATGGCGTGCTGGCGGCTGAAGCCATCGATGGCGGCACAGCCGCTGCCGGGCCTGCGTTTGTTGCACGGTTGATTGGTGTCGTAGAAATAAGGGCAGCGCGTGCGCTGGAGCAGATTGCCCGCGGTCGTCGCCATGTTGCGCAATTGCCCCGAAGCGCCCGCGAGCAGCGCACGCGACAGCAGGCCATAGTCACGGCGCACGCGCGGATCGGCGGCGAGATCAGTGTTGCGTACCAGCGCGCCAATGCGCAAACCCCCGTCGGATGTCGCCTCGATCTTGTCGAGAGCTAGCCCATTAACATCGATCAGGTGCGCCGGCGTCTCGATCTGGAGCTTCATCAGATCCAGAAGGTTGGTTCCGCCAGCGATGAACTTGGCGCCATCGATGCGCGCCGCAGCGGCCGCAGCCTCAGAGGGCGAATGCGCGCGTTCGTAGGTGAACGATTTCATGCCTGCCTCCCGGCGACTTCGGTGACCGCGTCGATGATGTTGGAATAGGCGCCGCAGCGGCAGATGTTGCCGCTCATGCGCTCGCGCAGCTCTGTGGCTGTCAGTTGCGGCCGCGCGGTGAGATCGGCGCTGACGTGACTGGGAATACCGGCCTTGATCTCGTCGAGCACCGCAACCGCCGAGCAAATTTGCCCAGGCGTGCAATAGCCGCACTGATAACCGTCATGCTTCACGAACGCGGCCTGCATCGGATGCAGATGCGCCGGCGTGCCCAAGCCCTCGATGGTGGTCACGGTGTCGCCGTCGTGCATCACCGCCAACGTCAGACACGAATTGATCCGCCGGCCATCGACGATCACCGTGCAGGCGCCGCATTGGCCATGATCGCAGCCCTTCTTGGTGCCGGCGAGGTGCAGGTGCTCGCGAAGCGCGTCGAGCAGCGTCGTTCGCGTGTCGAGGTCGAGTTCGCGGCTTTCGCCATTCACCGTCAAAGAGACTTTGGTCATGAATAATTCTCCAATCAGGGCGGAATGCACACTGGCTAGGTCCGGGGCCGTCGTGACAACCACTGAAGCGGCGGTTCCTGTCAACAGGTGGCGGCGACTCAATCGGAGTTCAACGGGACTGAGCATGCCGAGGTTCCAAGACACGCCGATTACTTGCCGTATTGCGCATCGCTGACCTTTTCCATCCAGTCGACGACCTTGCCGTTCTGCGCCTCGGCGATTGCGATGTGCGACATTGCCGTGGTCGGCGACGCGCCGTGCCAATGCTTTTCGCCAGGCGAGAACCACACAACATCGCCGGGCCGAATTTCCTCGACCGGGCCACCCTCGCGCTGCACGCGTCCGAGGCCAGCCGTGACGATCAGCGTCTGCCCGAGCGGATGAATATGCCAGGCCGTGCGCGCGCCGGGCTCGAAGGTGACGCTCGCGCCGCTCACCCGCGCCGGTGCCGGTGCCGCAAACAGCGGATCGATGCGGACCGTTCCGGTGAACCAATCCGCCGGTCCTTTGGCAGACGGTTGCGAGCCGTTGCGCTTGATCTCCATGGTCTCTTTCCTTATCCGTGTTGGATTCCCGACACACGATTTTCAGAGCAAACCGTATCCGGGTTTTTTGTAGAGGGTCTCAGGCTTAGCGAGGATGTCCGGCTTGTAGACCTTCTCGGTCCAATCTTTCGGCTCAATCTCTTCCATTGCGACCGAGACCGACTCCTCCCCGTAGTTCAGCGTGGTCATAACGGCTTTGGTGATTTCTTCGGCCAGTTTGGTTTTTTGTTTCTCCGATTTGCCGGACCAGAGCTTCACGATGACATGAGGCATTGTTGTCTCCCTCGGAGCGATGACATGCCGAGCAGCCGCAGCGCGATCACCGCGCCGCCAAGCACGATGAGCGCTCCGCTTGTAATAAGCGTCGCCGCGCCCTGCGATTAGCCGCTATAATCGGCATAGACTTATGAACAGGAGCCATAAATGCAGCGCGGCCACCTGGATGACCTTGTCGCTTTCCTCGCCGTGGCGCGGGAGCAGAGCTTCACCAAAGCCGCCGCCAAGCTTGGCATTTCGCAATCCGCTTTGAGCCACACCATGCGGGAGCTGGAGGCGCGACTCGGCGTCCGCCTGCTGACCCGCACCACGCGCCGCGTTGCGCCCACTACGGCCGGCGAGCGCCTGCTGCAAACACTGGGTCCGCGGTTTGAGGAGATCGAGTCCGAGCTTTTGGCCATCAGCGAGCTTCGCGAAAAGCCCGCCGGCACCATCCGCATCTCCACGACCGAACATGCCGTCGATGCAGTCCTGCTGCCGAAGCTCGGCAAACTCCTGCGTGATTATCCCGACATCAAAATCGAAATCGCCATCGACTACGGGCTGACCGACATCGTCGGGCAGCGCTTCGACGCCGGCGTGCGCTCGGGCGAGCAGGTGGCGAAGGACATGATCGCAGTGCGCATCGGCCCGGACCGAAGCCTGGCGGTGGTGGGCGCGCCGTCATACTTCCGCAAGCAGCCAGAACCCAAGCTGCCGCAGGACTTGATCCACCACAACTGCATTAATCTGCGGCTGCCCACCCACGGCGGCCTATTCGCCTGGGAATTCGAGAAAAGCGGGCGCGAGATGAAGGTCCGCGTTGACGGCCAGCTCATCTTCAACACGACAGCGCAAATGCTGAACGCGGCGCTCGCAGGATGCGGTCTCGCCTTTGTGCCGGAAGGCATGGTCGAGCCGTACATCGCCAAGGGCCGGCTCAAGCGCGTGCTAGCCGACTGGTGTCCGCCGTTTTCCGGTTATCACCTGTGGTACCCAAGCCGGCGGCAGTCCTCCGCGGCGTTCGCGTTAGTCGTGGAGGCGTTGCGGGATCGGAGCTAGCAAACAGAGAACGCGTCCCTACTGATACTTCTTCGCCACCTCGCTCACGACCTTGTAGGCGGCGGCCAGATCCGGCTTCTCCTTCGAGACGTCGGCGGCGACGGTCGACAGCGTCTTGACCATCTGCGCCTTTTCGTCTGCCGGAAACTCGATCAATTCGCCCCCGGCGCCAAGCCAGACTTTCCGCGCGGATTCAAGAATCTCCAAGGCGCGCGGATTGAACGACACCGCGATAGTGGCGGCATCGTGCTCGACGATCTGCTGCAAATCCGCCGGCAATGACTCGTACCACTTCTTGCTCAGCTCCACGACGTAGAAGATGGCAGCGTGGTCGGTCATGGTGATGTATTTCGCCGCATCGTAGAAGTGCAGGCCGCTGAGCAGCTCTACGCCGGCCACCGAACCATCAAGCGAACCTTGCTGAATGGCCGGCAAGACCTCGCTCGGCGACATCGGCACCGGCGAGGCGCCGAGCCGCTTGAATGCCGCCGACTGAAACTCGGAAGCAAAAATCCGCAGCTTTTTGCCGTTGAAATCGGCCACATGGCGGATCGGATTTTTTGCAATGACCTCGGACGGTTCCGCCAGACCAATGGCGACGCCGTGTAGTCCCTTCTCGGCGCCAAGCCCGAGGACCAACTTCAGCACCTCCGGATCCGCCGCGACATGCTGACCTTGCTGCATGGTGCTGATCAGGCCGGGAGCGGCCAATATTTCGAAGCGCTCGTCGACGCCAACAAAAAACTCGGGCGGAATGATTGCGCACTGAATGGAACCGAATTGGGTGCCTTCAATCTGCCGCGGGATCGTGCCGAGCTGGCTCGCCGGATAAACCTCAACCTTGATGCGGCCGCCTGAATCCTTCTCGACCGCCGCAGCGAGAGCCTTCGCGTACAGATCAAGTGCAGCGTTGAGCGTGGGCGTCGTGATCTTCATCGTAAAGGTCTTGTCTTGCGCGTGCGCCGTGCCAAGCGTGAGCGCGAATGAAATGAGCGCTCCTGCCACGGCCACCGTAAATCGCGGCAAAGTACCTTGCGAAAACACCACGTCGTCCTCCCTATCGGCTTTGTTTCTGTGCTGTTGACAGATCACCGCAGACGAATACCGAGTCACCTTCGAAGTCAATCAACCCGAGGGATCATTTGCGCCGATCCTCCCATGAGTGGCGCGCATGTCCGACAACAAGCCAGTCCACCCAGTCTTGGCCGCCGAAACTTGGCCGCGGAAACTTGGCCGCCGAAACTGATATGATCGCGCGATCGAACGGGAGCGATTCATGCGCGGACCACGCCAAGTTGCAAATACCACAAGCGCGATCGGGTTCCTGCTGGCGGTGATGGGACTCGCGATCCCGGCCGCCGCGCAGGATTATCCGTCACGGTCCATCCGGCTGATCATTCCCTTCCCGCCCGGTGGCAGCAACGACGTCGTCGGACGCATCATCGCCAACCAGCTCGGTGAAAAGCTCGGCAAGCAGGTGTTCGTCGATAATCGCGGCGGCGCCGGCGGCGTGGTCGGCACCGATCTGGCCGCCAAGGCCGCACCGGACGGCTACACGCTCCTGATCATTTCCATCGCGCACGCCGTCGATCCGTGGCTTTACAAAGAGCCCTACGACCCGGTGAAAGATTTCGTGCCGGTAAGCATCATCGCCACGGGGACCAATGTGCTGACCGTCAATCCGACGGTGCCTGCACATTCGGTCAAGGAGCTGCTCGATCTGGCCAAAGCAAAGCCCGGCGTTCTCAACTATGTGTCCGCGGGGATCGGCAGCTTTCAGCATTTGAGCGGCGAACTGTTCAAGCTCCTCGCCGGCGTCAACATCGTACACGTGCCTTACAAGGGCGGCGGACCGGCGATGCTCGCGCTCATTGCCGGCGAGGACCAGGTGATGTTCTCGTCCATCGTACAGACGGTACCCAGCATTCAATCGGGTCAGTTGCGGGCGCTGGCGACCGGCGGCGAGCAACGGAGCCCAATCCTACCCGACCTGCCGACTATCGCCGAAGCAGGCGTCCCCGGCTACGTGGCTGCAAACTGGTGGGGCATCGTCGCGCCGGCCGGCACGCCGCAGCCGATCGTCGACAAACTGCATGACACCATCGCGGGTCTTTTGGATTCGCCGGAGACCAAAAAGTTTCTCGACAACGAGGGCGCCGCGCCGGTGCACATGAGCGCGGCCGGCTTTGGAAAATTCATCGCGGCGGAAATCGCCAAATGGGGGCCGGTGGTGCAAAAGGCCGGCATGAAGGCGGAGTAGGCTCCCCCCCTCGTGGTGAGGAGAACGGCAAGCGGCTGCATATGAGCTCCACCTTCACCTATCATTCCGATCCCATCCGCATCGTGTTCGGTATGGGCGCGATATCGGCGCTGCGCGCCGAAGCCGAACTTCACACCATGTCGCGGATCGTTGTGCTGTGCTCGAAATCGCGCGCCGATTTCGCGCGCCACGTGACCGCTTCGATTGCCGACCGTTGTGTCGGCATCAGCAACACTTCGGCGCCGAACATGCCGCGCGAGGCTTTCGATCGCATCGTTGACGATCTCAAGCGGCTAAACGCCGACGGCTTCGTGGTGATCGGCGGCGGCTCTCCCATCGGGCTCGCCAAGGCCGCAAGAGTCGCGACCAAAATACCCTACATCGCCGTCGTCACGACCTATTCCGGCTCCGAGATGGCGGCGCGTTGGCGTGTCGGCGTCGCCGATCAGCAAATCGGCGGCGATGATGTGGCGGCCCTGCCCGCCTCCGCGATCTACGATCCTGAACTGACCCTGGATCTTCCGGCGCGCATGTCGGCGGCGAGCGGCATGAACGCCATGGCGCACGCGGTCGAAAGCCTCTACGGCATCGACACCAATCCGGTAGTGCAGACCATGGCCGAGGAAGCCATACGCCGGATCGGAGCCAGCCTGCCGCGCGTCGTGGACAATCCGCGCGATCTCGCCGCGCGCACCGACCTGCTCTACGGCGCCTGGCTTGCCGCCAATTTCCGCGCCGAAGTCGGATTAGAACACGCAATCGCACAGCGGGTGCGGCAATGGTTCAACCTCGACCACGCCCACACCCACGCTGTCGCCACCCCCTACGCCATCGGATTCAACAGCGGCGCGGCGCCCGAAGCCATGGCCCGCATCAGGCGCGCGCTGGGCACGCCTGACGCCGCACGTGGACTTTACGATCTCAATGTCCGTCTCGGTTTGCCGACCGGATTGAAGGGCCTGGGCCTGCGCGAAGAGGATATCGCCAAGGCGGTTGAGGTGGTCAGCGCCGTCAAAATCGCTCACCCGCGCCCGGTCTCCAAGGCCGGCCTCACCGAGGTTATCCGCCAAGCCTACTTCGGCGAGCCGCCGCGCTTTTGACGCCGCATGTGCAAAACTGTTGAGGGGCGCTCCTTCTGTTTTGCTAGGCCTGCGAAATCTGTGGTTTCATACCGTTGAAAAGTACCGGATTCATATCGACGTCAAAACCGTGGGTAAGGGTCAGTTGCGAATGTGGCGGCCACATTGGAGGATGTGTGATGGCCAAGAGCTCAAACAAACTGCCAGTACCGAGTGAGAATTCACCCCCCGCGCTACCCCAGGAGTTGCGGCCGCTGAAGAGACTTCGTCACGAGATCGACCGCCTGTTCGAGGACTTCGGCGGCGGCTTCTTTCGCGGCTCACTGTTTGATGATGCCCCGTCTCGCGGCGGTCAGTCGCTCTTTCCGGCCATGCCGGACATCGAGGTCACCGAGACCGATAAGGCCTACGAGATCACGGCCGAGTTGCCGGGCATGGACGAGAAGAGCGTCCAGGTAAGGGTCGCCGACGGCGTCCTCAGCATCGGCGGCCAAAAGCAGGAAGAAAAGCGCGAGGGAAATAAGGACTATTATGTGCAATCACGCAGCTTCGGCTCGTTCCAGCGCGCATTTCCGATCCCCAACGACGTCGACGCCGACAGGATCGAAGCGATCTTCAAAAACGGCGTGCTTTCGGTGACGCTGCCAAAGGGTGCCGGCCCGCAAAACGCGGCAAAAAAGATCGGCAAAAGTTTCAACGTCTAGTGGGCGGCTGAAAGTGCAGCCGTGCGGCTGCACTTACCGGCATTTCAAACCGTCAGGCCGCCATGTTTTTCACGATGCCGGCGAGGATACGGGCCGCATCCGGACTGAGCGGGCCGCGGGTGTGCTCTTCGAAATTGCGCACCCGCTCTTTTTGCTCCAGATAATGCAACACCGGCCCCAGCGCGCTTGATGCCTCACGGCAAAGCACGCGCAGGTGCTTCAACGCCTCGGGATCGGCGTCCGCCGATTTCAGTCCGCGAATTTCGTCGAGGATGTGAGCGAGCTCAGCTTTCGCCTGCTCGAAATCGTCGTCGTACTTCAGATACTCGTCGGCATCGCCGACGATGAGCGATCTCAGGGCGTTCAATTCATCGGCCGTTAACGAAGCGCCTTGCTGCAGCTTGGTCACAAGAGGTTGGAAGGCCACGTGCGACCGGAGCGCTCGGCCTGCGAGCGCGTTGAGCTCCTCCAGTTGCGCTGCCAAATGACTGTAATTGTCGACCGTCTCCGCAGAGGAACATTGCGTTGCGGCGTCCAACGCATCTGACATTCTTCCGGCTATTTCGGCGTTATCAGCCACTGACTTCGCTCCCTTTAATGGATTGCGTCTATTCGAACAGCAAATTGCTCAGAGCGAGGCGTATCAAAAATAGCTTGCTATTGAGATAACGGCAGCGCGTGCGCGGCACGGTAAAGCCGAGCTTAACTGCGTATCTCGAAACAGAGGCGTCTCGGATCGATCGGAATCAAGTGTTGCGACCTTCTTTGCGCAACTCTGGCAAACCGACGCCGGTCGCTTCAAATCCACCGTCGACGGCGATGATCTGACCGGTGATGTAGCTGGCGCGCTCGCTGCACAGAAAGAAGATCGTCTCGGCCAGTTCCTCCACCAAGCCGTATCTGTTCAGCGGAACCGCATCGTGATAGGCGGCGCGCATTTCCGGCGTGTGTACGGCTTTCGCCATGGCGGTATCGACAGGGCCTGGAGCGACCGCATTGACGCGGATGCCGAGACTGGCAAGCTCTACGGCTTGCTGCTGAGTCAAGTGCGCCAGCCCGGCCTTACTGGTTCCGTAGGCCGTGCGCAGCGTCGAGGCGCGCAACCCCGAGATCGAAGTGATATTGACGATTGCGCCGCCGCCGCTGTCACGCATGAGCGGCGCGGCCGTCTGTACGCACAGGAACGGTCCGGTGAGGTTGACCGCCAGCACCCGTGACCAATCCTCGTAGGTGACTTCGAGGATCGGCTTGAAGATCGCAATACCCGCGTTGTTGACCAAAGCGTCGAGCCGGCCGAACTTTTGGGCGACCTCCGCAACCGCATTCGTTACACCTTTCGCGTCGGCCACGTCGCAACGAATAGCGATGACGTCATCGCGGGCCAGTCCGGCGCGCGTGCGGCTGAGCGTTTCGTCGTCGATGTCGAGCAAAGCGACCCGCCAGTTATCTGCGAGAAACCGCTTCGCCGTCGCCAGCCCGATGCCGCGCGCTGCTCCGGTGACCAACGCGACCTTCCGTGTGCCTTCTTTCATCCGCCCCGACCCGCAAGATCGCCACCGTTGCGCGCAATCTAGAGAAATCCTTTAGCCTTGTCCCCGGCCGCTGTATCATCGTGCAAAGATACGAAAGGTCGTGATGTCGCGACGTCATCTGCCCTCAACGTGCCAGCAGGCGCCGCGGGATACGAAATGAAATGGGTCGGGCGCGCCATCCGGCGGCTGGAAGATCCCGCGCTGGTGACCGGCCGCGGCCGCTTCACCGGCGATCTCGCGGCCGTGCATTGGGTGCGCTTCGTCCGCAGCCCGGTGGCATCTGGGCGCATCGTGCGGGTCGACGCGCCCAATGATGCGGATGTCATTATCGCCGAGCACCTCGACGGCGTGCGGCCGATCCGGCCGATGCTGCACAAGTTCAATTACCAGCCCATCGAGCAGCCTGTCCTTGCCAAGGACGTAGTGCGCTTCGTGGGCGAACCGATCGCCGCCGTGGTCGCGCCATCGAGCGCGGAAGCCGAGGACCTCGCCGAGAGCGTCGATATCGAGATTGCCGAAATGCCCGCGGTCGTGGATGCGCTGGAAGCGTTGCGGCCCAATGCCCCGCGCGTGCACGACAACACGGCGTCGAATGTCGTGGTCGACGCGCGCCTGGAGACGCCGGATTTCGCCGACGCAACTGCTCAGGCGCACCGCTCCATAAGCGTCGCCATCCGCTCACGCCGGCAAAACGCAACGCCGCTCGAGGCGCGCGGAGCCCACGCGAGCTTCGATCACGCTTCGGGCCGCATCACGCTCACGTGCGCCACGCAGATGCCGCATCTTCTGCGCACGGCGATCGCCGACGTTCTCGCGCTTGCGGAATCCGATCTCCGCGTTGTTGCGCCCGATGTGGGCGGCGGTTTCGGTCAAAAAATGTCGCTGCCCGGTGAATACGTCGTGCTCGTTTGGCTGGCACAGCGCCTGCGCAGCTCGGTCGCGTGGAGCGAGGACCGGCGCGAGAATCTGATTGCCGCGTTCCACAGCCGCGATCAACACATAAGCCTTGAAGGCGCCTTCGATGCGAGCGGAAAGCTGATCGCACTCTCGGGTGACATTCTGGCCAACACCGGTGCCTATTCGTGCTTTCCGACGACCGCGGGTATGGAGCCGCTCATGGGGGCGGCCGAACTGCCCGGGCCCTACGATATCCGCGCCTACAAGTGCCTCGCGCGCGCGGTGACGACACACACCTGCTCCATGGGCGCGTACCGCGGCGTGTCGCGACCCGTCATCACATGCGCGATCGAGCGATTGATGGACAAAGCAGCAGCCGCGTTTGATCTAAGTCCGGTCGAAATCCGCAAACGCAACTTGATCACGCATTTTCCGTACACCTCCGCGACCGGACTGGTGTTTGATGAAGGCAGTTATCACGAGACATTGGAGAAAGCCGCCGCGTTTGTAGACTTGTCGGCTTTCCGCGTGTGCCAGCGCGAGGCACGCGGGCGCGGCGTTCATCTCGGCATCGGCTTCGCAACATTTTCCGAGCGCACCGGATACGGCAGCCCGGCTTTCGCGGCGCGCGGGATGGAGATCACGCCGGGATGGGAAACCGTCGAGATCGCCATGGACCCCTCGGGCCGTGTGGAAGCCCGAATCGGCGCGAGCCCGCACGGGCAAGGCCTGCGTACGACTCTTGCGCAGATCATTGCCGATGAAGTCGGCGTTGCGCCCCAGGACGTTCGCGTGGTGCACGGCGACACCGACGGAACACCTTATGGCTGGGGCACTTTCGCCAGCCGCTCGCTGGTCATTGCCGGCGGTGCTTCGCTGTTGGCGGCACGTAAAATCCGCGAAAAGCTTCTCCTGACCGCCAGCCACTTGTTGGAGGCCGCGATCGAGGACATCGTGCTTGAGAGCGGTGTCGCCAAAGTTTCGGGCACCGATCGCTCGGTCCCGATTTCATCCCTCGCGCGGGCCGCCTATCACAGGACGTATAGCTTCAAGGGTGATATCAGCCCTGGCCTGCGCGCCAGCGCCGACTACGATCCGTCCGGCACTTTCTCAAACGCCTGCCACGTTGCGATTGTCTCGGTCGACGCGGACACCGGCCACGTCGGGCTGGAGAAATATCTGGTCGTGGAAGATGCCGGCCGCATCATCAACCCGATGATCGCCGACGGCCAAGTCCATGGCGGCGTCGCCCAAGGCATCGGCAACGCACTGCTTGAGGAAATCATCTACGACGGCAGCGGCAATATCCAGACCGCGACGCTGGCCGACTACACGCCGCCCACAGCGCGCGAAATTCCGCACCTCGAACTGCACCACATCGAAACGCCGACGGACGCCACCATCACCGGCGCCAAAGGCCTCGGCGAAGGCGGCGCTATTGGCGCGCCGGCCGCAATCCTCAACGCCATCAACGATGCGCTCGCGCCGTTCGGCGCGTCGATCGACGAAATTCCGGCGACGCCGCAACGCATCCGCGCCGCGCTGCGGGCAGCTGAAAGCAAAAGTCGGAGGACTTAACCCGGCTGTTCGCGCGCGGCGTGAATGGCGAGCCACAGGTAAAAGGTGAGTAGACCTACCTCGATGACTACGACAAAGATGTTGGTGCCGTACACGCCGGGAAAGAAGACTTCGATCACCACCATGGAAACGACCGACGTGAGCCACACCACCGCGCCCCATGCCGCGGCGAGCCACAAGCCGACCGCCGCGACCAGGTCGATGACGGCGAAGAATACCGTTGCGGATTGCCACGCCATGCTCTGCATATCGAATGTCTGATCGGCCGGCGCGCCGATGCTGCAGACCTGCGCCCAGTGATACAGACCCTTGAGCAGCGATACTCCCGCCATGACCCGCAGGAACAGGACCAGATTCTCGGTCCATGGCTCCTTGGCCGGAGCCTTGGCCTGAACGGGCGCATCAAGCGTCTCGCTCGCCCGCTTGCCCGGCGCTCGTCGGCGCCGCGATTGATCGCTCATTGAGGTCCTATCGCCTATTCGATCCCCGGGGCGGACCCTCGCAGCGAGGGATAGAGATGCCGGCCGAGCCGGTCAAACGCATCATCCTCCGTGGTCCCCGGCTCGGGGCTGGACAGAAGCGTAAGTTTGTGGCCGGCCCTGGACAGTGGCGGGCGAAGGTTGGAGGGGCTAAAAGCATGGCTGCAAGAAGGCTCGGCAGCATGGAGCACGCCCATGGCGATCAAAATCGGCCGCCCGCTTGAGCGTAGCGGCGTTGCGTCGGCCTTCCCGCGCCCGCAAGCGCTCGAGGCGAAAGAGGAAAAAACCCAGGACCGTCTCGATCTGCCGGTCCGGCCCCGCCGCAATCGCCGCGCCGAATGGACGCGACGGATGGTGCGCGAAAACGTAGTCACCACCGATGACCTGATTTGGCCGCTGTTTCTGGTAGACGGTTCTAGGGTACGAGCGCCGGTCGAATCCATGCCAGGGGTGGAGCGGCTGTCGATCGACGAAGCGGTGCGCGCCGCAGAGCACGCGGCGGAGCTGACGATCCCGTGCCTGGCACTGTTCCCCTATACCGATCCCCAGCGGCGCGATGACGGTGGCTCCGAGGCGCTAAACCCGGATAACCTCGTCTGCCGTGCCATCCGCGCCATCAAGAAGGAGGTCCCGGAGATCGGGGTGCTCTGCGACGTCGCCCTCGATCCCTACACGAGCCACGGCCACGACGGGCTTTTGCGCGATGGGGTCATTCTCAATGACGAGACCGTCGCCGTGCTGGTGCGCCAATCCCTGGTTCAGGCCGAAGCCGGCTGCGACATCATCGCGCCGTCCGACATGATGGATGGCCGCGTCGGCGCCGTCAGGACCGGACTCGACGCGGGGGGTTTCTCCGACGTTCAAATCATGGCCTATGCGGCCAAGTACGCTTCGGTCTTTTACGGACCGTTTCGGGACGCCGTCGGCTCAAACGCCACACTGACCGGCGACAAGCGCACCTACCAGATGGATCCGGCAAATTCTGACGAAGCCCTGCGCGAGGTCGAACTCGACATCGCCGAGGGCGCCGACATGGTCATGGTCAAACCGGGGCTGCCCTATCTGGACATTTTGCACCGGGTAAAAACTGCCTTCGGAATGCCCACATTCGCGTATCAAGTTTCGGGCGAATATGCGATGATCATGGCTGCCGTTGGGAACGGCTGGCTGGACGGGGACAAGGCTATGATCGAAAGCCTCATCGCGTTCAAACGCGCCGGCGCCGACGGCGTTCTGACCTATTTTGCTCAACAAATCGCGGAGAAGCTGAAGAAGGGCGGCGCATAAACCCCGGCCGCCGCGGGCTTTTGAAACCAAGCCCGCGCGAGGGGCGGCAACCGTCCCACCTGCGATGCAACTTAAGGCGAATGTGTAATGCGTGAGGACGAACATCATACCCAATATTTTATGCCGTTCATGCGGCGGGTCTTTGTTCTGGCGGCAGTCGCTGCCGCCGTTCCGGTGGCGATGTGGAGCATTACCGGCCTCGTTCGTAATTTTCTGGGCCCGCCTCAAGTTTCGTCGTTTCACACAATGACGGCCGTGCCGGTTGCGCCTGCGCCGGATCAGACGGCCTCTGTTCCTACGGACAATCCGCCGGCCGCTCCGCCACAAGACGCCAGGACCGCTCAACTCCCGGCTACGCCCGCTATCAACGCGAGCAGCAGCGCGCCGACTGCAAATGGCGGCAATGCCAGTCCGGCCGTCGCCGTCACATCAAACGCCCCGCTCGCCGCATCAAGCGTTCCTCCGGCGGCCAACGCGCCTGTAGCGCCGCCCACGCCCACCCCGACCACCCCCGCAAAGTTGGCGATGTCAAATCCTGCGGCTAGCCCGCCGACGAAACCAACTCCTGCCGCCGCGCCGCCCGCTCCCGTTGCGCCGCCCGCTCCTGTCGCGACGTCCAACGACATTTGGCCACCTCCGCCCGCAATGCCCGCCCGACGGACGGCATCCAGTACACCCGCTCAACCGCAGGAGGTGCCGCCCGTAATCGTTGCCGACGACCCGCAATCGGAGCCTATCGCGGGCCGTGTGCCGATACCGCGGAAGCGACCGTCGTCCTTCATCGTCGCGCACGTGGGCGTACCGTTGCCGCGGCCGCGACCGGTGGTAATGGCGGCGGCCGCGGTCACACCGAGAGTCGACGAGACGCCGGCTTCGCCGTTCGATTGGCTCCGCAACCTCTTCCAGCCCTCATCGTCTGGAGCGGCGGCAACTGAGACCCAACAGAATCTCAACGCTCACTGAGCGGTAATTACGGGGGCACGCAGACTCGCGGTAGGGCGAACTTACCTGCAGATGCGGCGCGGGCACGAAGTCTTTGCACTCACTCGCGCGCCGCCCCGCTTTCCATACGCACCGGCCGATAACCTTCGTTATTCAGTGCACGGAAAATTTCCTCGGCATGAGCGGCGCCGCGCGTCTCCATGGTGACGTCGAGCTTGGCGCCCTTGGCGGGCACGTCGAGAAACAAGCGATGGTGATCGACGCTGAGAATGTTGGCGCCGAGTTCGCCGAGCCGCCCGGCGATCTGACCTAAGATTCCAGGCCGGTCGGGGATCGTCAGACGGAATGAGACGATACGATCGTCACGCTCCAGTTCACGCACCATGATGGAGGCAAGGATACGCGGATCGATATTGCCGCCACACAAGATCAAACCGACTTTGCGGCCCGCGAAGCGCTGCGGTTCGGCCAGCATTGCGGCGAGTCCGGCTGCGCCCGCGCCCTCCGCCATGACCTTCTGCAGCGTGAGGAAGGCGTTGATTGCGCGCTCGATCAGCGCCTCATCAACCAGAATAATGTCGCTGACCAATTCGCGTATGATGGGAAGCGTAAGTTTGCCGGCATTGGCGACCGCGATGCCTTCGGCAAGCGTAGCCCCGCCGCAAGGTCTGCGGCCCTGATGGGTCGCATTCCACATGGACGGGTAAAGCGCACTTTCCACCCCGACAATTTCGATCGACGGCTTCTTGCTGCGCGCCGCAATGGCGCAGCCGGCGATGAGCCCGCCGCCGCCGATAGGCACAATCAGGACATCCAGCCCCGGTGCCTCCTCCAGCATTTCGAGCGCAATCGTCCCCTGCCCGGCGATGATGTGCGGGTCGTCGTACGGATGCACCCAGACGAGATCGCGGTCCTTGGCGATGGCCTCGGCACGGGCCTGCGCTTCGTTAAGGGTCTCGCCGTGCAGAACCACGGCTGCTCCGAGCGCTTCGGTCGCCTTCACCTTCACGAACGGCGTCGTTACCGGCATCACGATCGTTGCGGGTATCGCCAGGCGTCGCGCATGATAAGCAACCGCCTGGGCATGATTGCCTGCGGACATGGCGATCACGCCGCGGCGTCGTTCCTCGGGGTTCAACGCCGCGAGCTTCGCGCAGGCGCCACGTTCCTTGAACGCGTTGGTCACCTGCAGATTTTCGTATTTGACAAAGACCTCAGCGCCGGTGAGCGCTGATAGCGGTGGTGCCGGCAGCAACGGTGTTCGCAGCACATGACCGGAGATCGTGCGCCGGGCAGCCTCGATATCGGCTATCGTCACCATCGAAGTTCTCCCCTTGCGCGGGCGCTGGGGTCTTGCCATCTGCGGGAAACGTTAGCACCGGGGATATACCTATGACCGATTCTGGAACGCCGCGAATCGGCATCTCGCTGGACGCAAAGCCGCACGCCTACGATCCTGCCGCAAACCCTGAACTGTTCGAGGGTGTGCTGGGGCGGCGCATCATAGCCTTCGCCATTGACGTCATCATCGTCGCGGTCCCGCTGGCTGTCGCTTGGATCTGCATTTTGATTTTCGGCCTGATCACTTTCGGTCTTGGCTGGTCGCTGTTCTGGATGTTTTACCCGGCGTCGATCGTCTGGGCGCTATTCTACTATGGGTTGACGCTCGGAGGACCGGCATCGGCGACCATCGGCATGCGCGCCATGGAGCTGGAAATGCGGACCTGGTACGGCGCACCGGCCTATTTCGTGCTCGGCGCCGTACATGCCGTCGTCTTCTGGATAACCGTCAGCGTGCTAAGTCCGCTGATTCTCTTGGTTGGCCTCTTCAACTCGCGCGGCCGGCTGCTGCACGACATGCTCATCGGCGTCGTGTTAATTAACAGCCCGGCCCGCGCCGCATCGCTGGCACGCTCGCGGCGCTGAGCAGTGGCCGGCATTTGGCCTTTGACGCGGCGCGCCTCCCGGGCGATGCTCTGTGCAGGCTGGGTCGGCACTTCCAGCCGCCATGCCAGTGTCCCAACGCTTCCGGCGCCACCGTGACCCAGCATTCGCGCGACACGCCGCAATTCTACCTGACTGCTCCCTCGCCGTGTCCTTACCTGGCGGGCAAGGAAGAGCGTAAGGTTTTCACCCATCTCGTCGGCGAGCGCGCGCCGGAACTCAACAACATCCTGACCCACGGCGGATTCCGCCGCAGCCAGTCCATCGCCTACCGGCCGGCTTGTGAGGGCTGTCGCTCGTGCATCTCTGTGCGCGTGCTGGTGCGCGAGTTTGTCCCGACGCGCAGCATGCGGCGCATTGCCAAGCGCAATGTCGATGTGGCCAGCGAGATGCGCGCCTCGGTGCCGACATCGGAGCAATATTCGATCTTCCGTGCCTATCTCGACTCGCGTCATCGCGACGGCGGAATGGCCGACATGACCGTGCTCGACTACGCCATGATGGTCGAGGACAGTCATGTCGACACCCGCATCATCGAATATCGCCGTCGCGTGGCCGGCCGGCCGGTCGGCGGAGAGCTGATCGCAGTCGGCCTCACCGACGTTCTGGGCGACGGTCTGTCCATGGTCTACTCGTTCTTTGAACCGGACGAATCGGCGCGGTCGCTTGGCACCTTCATGGTTCTCGACCACATCGCGCGGGCCCAGCAAATGGGGCTCGCCTATGTGTATCTCGGCTATTGGGTGCGCGGCTCCGGCAAAATGGACTACAAGGGCCGCTTCCTGCCCCAGGAACGCCTGACACCGGAGGGCTGGGCGCGGGTGGAGTAGTCGAGCCATGAACCTGCAAGCGATGCTCGCTGCGCGCGCCAGCGCAGGCAAGCCAGTCCGCGCCGGTCTGATCGGCGCCGGCAAGTTCGGCTCGATGTTTTTGGCGCAGGTCCCCTCGATCGCCGGCCTTGAAGTGCCGGTCATCGCCGATCTCGATCCGGAGCGCGCCAAGTCCGCCTGCCGCAACGTCGGCTGGGATGCCGCGCGCATCGCACGCACCCGCTTCGCCGAGCGCGGGCGCGATGCCTGCCAGGACGAACGCATCGACGTGATCGTCGAGGCTACCGGCAACCCGGTTGCCGGGATCGCTCATGCACTAGAGGCGATCGAAGCCCACAAGCATATCGTAATGGTCAACGTCGAAGCGGATACGCTCGCGGGCCCTCACCTCGCCCGCAAAGCCGAGGCGGCCGGCGTCATCTATTCGATGGCCTACGGCGATCAGCCTGCACTGATTACCGAGATGGTGGACTGGGCGCGCTCGGCCGGATTCACCGTCACGGCGGCGGGCAAAGGGACCAAATATTTGCCGGCCTATCACACCGTCACGCCGGATCACGTTTGGGAGCATTACGGGCTGACGGCCGCGGAGGCAAAGGCGGCCGGGATGAACTCGCAGATGTTCAATTCGTTTCTCGATGGCACCAAGTCGGCGATCGAGATGGCAGCCGTGGCCAATGCCTGCGAGCTCGACGTGCCGGACGATGGCTTGGGCTTCCCGCCCTGCGGAGCCGACGAACTGGCAACCGTGCTGCGCCCGCGCCAGATGGGCGGCGCCCTGGCGGCGGAAGGCATGGTCGAGGTGGTCTCGTCTCTGCACCGCAATGGGCAGCCCGTCGAACGCGACCTCCGCTGGGGCGTGTACGTGGTGTTCAAGGCCGAGAGCGACTATGCGGCGTCCTGTTTCAAACAATACGGCATGCCGACCGATCCGAGCGGCCGCTATGCGGGCATGTACAAGCCGTTTCATCTGATCGGACTCGAAACATCGATATCGGTGCTCAATGTGGCGCTGCGCGGCGAACCGACCGGAACCTGCCGCGGTTTTCGCGGCGACGCAGTCGCGGTGGCCAAGCGCGCATTGAAAGCTGGCGAAACCCTCGACGGCGAAGGCGGCTACACTGTCTATGCCAAGCTCATTCCGGCGGCCCGCAGCCTGTCGCTCGGCGCGCTGCCGATCGGACTCGCAAGCCACGTCAAGCTTCTGCACGATGTCGCGGCGGGCGAATTCGTCAAAGCGTCCGACGTTGCACTCGACGACACCGCGCAGGTGGTACGCGTGCGGCGCGAGATGGAACGCGAAGCGCGAGAGGACAGCAAACCGGCGGCAGCATGATGGCGGAGACCGTCCGCAGGGCACCTCACGAGATGCCGGACCAGGGCACTTTGATCAGCCGCCTGCCCAAGTGCGAGCTGCACATTCACATCGAAGGCAGCCTCGAACCCGAGTTGATGTTTGCCCTGGCGCGCCGCAACGGCATCCAACTGCCGTATCCCTCCGTTGAGGCGCTGCGCCAAGCCTATCTTTTCCGCCATCTGCAGGATTTTCTCGACATCTACTATCAGGGCATGTCGGTCCTGATCACCGAGCAAGATTTCTACGACCTCGCCTGGGCCTATCTGCAGCGCGCTCGCGCTGACAACGTCCGCCACGTCGAGATGTTCTTCGATCCGCAAGGACACACCGCACGCGGGATCGCGTTGTCGACAGTGATCAACGGCCTGCACCGGGCCATCGTCGACGCGCGGCGGGACTTGGACGTGCGGGCAAGCTTGATCATGTGCTTCCTGCGTCACCTCGACGAAGCGGACGCCGAGAAGACCTTCGACCAAGCCTTGGCATTTCGCGACAAGATCGTCGGTGTCGGCCTGGACTCCTCGGAAAGCGGCCATCCGCCGAGCAAGTTCAAGCATGTCTTCGGCCGCGCGCGTGAGGCCGGACTCTTTGTCACCGCGCACGCCGGCGAGGAAGGGCCGCCGAGCTATGTCTGGGAAGCGCTCGATGTGCTCGGCGTCGGCCGGATCGATCACGGCAATCGTTCACTCGAAGACCCGGCCTTGGTAGGCCGCCTGGCGCGCGAACGCATGGCCCTGACCGTGTGTCCGCTATCCAACCTGCGGCTGCGGGTCGTCGACGACCTCCATCACCACCCTCTGCGGCGGATGATGGAAAAAGATCTCATGGTGACGCTTAACTCCGACGACCCGGCTTATTTTGGCGGCTACGTCAACGACAACTATCGTGCAGTCTCGAATGCTCTTTCATTACAGCGCGATGAGATTGTCGCGATCGTGCGTAACGGCGTCCACGCTTCTCTGATGACGCCCGCGGAAAAGACCAAGATACTCAGCGAGATTGATCGGGTGTTAGCCACTTAACCCTCGGCGCCTATTCAACAGCGCGAAGCTTTCTGATTTTATGACCGCGATTTTCTGCCCAGAATTGACGCGATAGCCGCACTGGTTCGTTAGCTATGACGCAAGGGTAGTGTGGTTTCGACAAACGCAAACTCCCGGTTCAGACGCAAGGCAAATAGGGCCGATGTCGCCGCCAATGCGCGCAATTTGGTTCGTATCAGGTCTGATACTGCTGTTGTCTGGCACGTATCTCCTCGTGGCGCCGATGGGCGCAGCGGCGTTATGGCCTTGGCCGCTGACGCCGCTAACCGGCCGCGCGGCTGGGGCATGGCTCATTGGGTTCGGCGTCCTTTCGGCGCACGCAGGACTAGAGAACGATCTCGCTCGACTTTATCCCATATTTCCGGCACTCACGCTGCTCGCCTTGCTCCACGGCATGGTGCTGATACGTTTTCACGCCGAGCTTGATTGGACGCGTCGAGTGCTTGGGTCTATGCGCTTGTGCTAGCCGGCTGGCTTGCTATCGGACTATACAACTGGCTGTCGATGCAAAAGCGGTAGAGCCAGGACGCGCGGGTGTGGCGAACATTTGCAGTCCTGATTAGTCGCCTTTAATGCTGTAAATCTGTGGAAATACCCGAAGCGCAATTGGCATGAAACTCAGACTGCCGCAACGAATCGGCCTGTTCCGTCTCTCTCTCATTGCGGTTCTTGTCGGCCTTATCACCGGGTTCGGCGCCGTCCTCTTCCGCGCCCTCATCGGTTTCATCCACAACGTGGCGTTTCTCGGCTCGTTCACGATCGCGTACGACGCCAGCGTGTTCACGCCCCCAAGCCCCTGGGGCGCGTTTGTAATTCTTGTTCCCGTCATCGGCGGAGTCTTCGTCACCTTTCTGATCACGAATTTCGCTCCGGAGGCGCGCGGCCACGGCGTGCCTGAAGTGATGGATGCCATCTACTACAAGGACGGCCTAATCCGGCCGGTCGTGGCGCTGATCAAATCGCTCGCCTCGGCCATGTCGATCGGCACCGGCGCCGCCGTTGGCCGCGAAGGTCCGATCATCCAGATTGGCGCAGCCCTTGGCTCCACGCTCGGCCAGATCATCCGCATGGCTCCATGGCAGCGCATCACGCTGGTGGCCTGCGGCGCCGGCGCCGGCATCGCCTCGACTTTCAACACGCCAATCGGCGGAGTGATGTTCGCCATCGAACTGATGATGCCGGAATTGAGTGCGCGCACATTTCTGCCCGTGGCGCTCGCGACTGGCACTGCCACCTTCGTCGGCCGCATCTTTTTCGGCATCCATCCCGCGTTTGCGATTCCGAGCGAGCTTCTCACCTCCGAGCATCCGGCGACGTTTGCGGCGCTCATTCTTTTCGCGCTTTT
>Ga0070731_10001125_pt1 | contig 29129 bp, 21 predicted proteins | sample Coa_R1_2_FD_66448 | JGI IMG/M metagenome (GOLD analysis project Ga0070731, IMG submission 66448) | Surface soil microbial communities from Centralia Pennsylvania, which are recovering from an underground coalmine fire - Coalmine... | ecosystem: Environmental > Terrestrial > Soil > Unclassified ... | reverse complement strand
TTTCAGGAGTGGTGCGAGTTGAACGCGCGCTGGTTCGAGTTTGCGACGTTCTGTCCCTTGACGCGTTTGCACGGCGAATTGAAGCCGCGCGAACCGTGGACCTTTGGCGGCGATGCCGGCCCGGCCTATCAGGCCATCGTCAAGTTCGACCGGTTGCGTTACCAGTTGGTACCATACCTTTACTCGCTCGCCGGCGCGGTAACGCACGACGGCAGCACGATGATGCGGGCGCTCGTCATGGATTTCCCCGACGATATGAAGGCCCGGGACATTACCGATGAATACCTGTTCGGCCCGGCGTTGCTCGTGGCGCCGGTTACCGCCTACCAGGCGCGCAGCCGCAGTGTTTATCTGCCGTCCACACCGGGCGGCTGGTACGATTTTTGGACGGGCGCCGGCATGCCGGGTGGCCAGACCGTGGACGCGACCGCGCCTTACGATGCCATTCCCATTTATGTGCGGGCCGGCTCGATTATTCCGACCGGGCCGGAAATCCAGTACACGGGTGAAAAACCCGCCGACCCGATCACACTTCACGTTTATGCGGGTGCGGATGGCAGGTTCACGCTATATGAGGATGACGGCCTGACCTACAACTACGAGCACGGTGCGTTCACCCGGATTCCCATTTTTTGGGATGACGCCAAACGTACGCTGACCATCGGTCAACGCGAAGGTTCATTCAAAGGAATGTTGAAAGAGCGCACGTTCCGCCTGGTGCTCGTCACCCCGGACCAGCCGGCCGCTTTTTCGTCCGCGCCAATCCCGGAACGGACGGTGAAATACAACGGCAAACCGCTCCCGATAAAGTTCAATTGAGCCGCAACCCAACGAGGATGGGGAATGACAATTAAATTCAATTTCCGGCAGCGATGCATTTTTAATTGTCTGGCGGCGCTTTCGATCGCCTTTACTGCCGGACCACTTGTCCGCGCCGAGGAAGTTCCTGCCTATCTCAGGCCCAACCTGCCCATCGATACGCGCGTTCGTGACCTCCTTTCCCGCATGACCCTCGATGAAAAAATCGGACAGATGGTGCAGGCCGATTCAGGGGCCGTCACCAATGCGGCGGACGTTCAGAAATATGCCCTTGGCGCCATGCTCAGCGGCGGCAATTCCAAACCGCCGGAAAACAATCCGGCGGCGTGGTCGAAGATGGTGGATGAATATGAATCGTGGGCCTTGAAGACCCGTCTGAAAATTCCGCTGCTGTACGGCGTTGACGCCGTTCATGGCCATAATGACGTCATCGGCACGGTGATTTTTCCGCACAACATCGGCCTGGGCGCGACCCATGATCCCGCGCTGGTGGAAGAGGCCGAACACGTCACGGCGCTGGAGATGGCGGGGACCGGCATCCGCTGGTCGTTTGCTCCCTGCATTGCCGTTGCCCAGGACGAACGCTGGGGACGCACCTACGAAAGCTTCGGGCAATCGCCGGGCCTGGTTTCGGAAATGGCGGCGGCGGCGGTTCGGGGCTTCCAGGGCCGGGAACTCTCTGACCGGAACGACTCCGTTCTGGCCTGTGCCAAACATTTCATCGGTGACGGCGGCACGGAGGATGGGGTGGACCAGGGCGACACCGTGGGCGACGAAGCCACGCTGCGCAAACTGTATCTGCCGCCGTATCGCGCGGCCATCCGGGCCGGCGTCGAGTGCATCATGGTTTCTTACAGCAGTTGGAACGGCGAGAAAATGCATGCCAACAAGTATCTGCTCACCGGGGTGCTCAAGCAGGAACTCGGGTTCAAGGGCTTTCTGGTTTCCGACGACGCGGGCATTGACCAGATTTCACCGGATTACCAGGACGCCGTTGAAACCGCCGTCAACGCGGGCGTGGACCTGGCCATGATTCCCCGGGGACCGGGCGAGACGAACAGTTACATCGAATTCATCCAGGACCTCAAGGCATCGGTGGCGGAGGGAAAAGTGCCGTTGACCCGGATCGATGACGCGGTGTCGCGGATATTATGGGCCAAATTCGAAATGGGTCTTTTCGAGCATCCGTACACGGACGATCCGGCGTTGACGGCGGCCATTGGTTCCGCCGCGCACCGCCAGGTTGCCCGCCGATGCGTCCGCGAATCGCTCGTGCTGCTCAAAAATGAAAACCACGTCCTGCCCCTGTCAAAGACCATTAAACACCTCGTCGTGGTCGGTGAGGGGGCTGATGATTTGGGAATGCAATGCGGCGGCTGGACGATTGCCTGGCAGGGCGGCATGGGGGCGGTTACCACCGGGGGCACCACCATTCTCGCCGCCATCCGCCGCGCGGTGTCGCCGGAAACGACCGTGACGTACTCGCCGGACGCCGGCGGCATCACCAATGCGGACGCCGTGGTAGCCGTGGTGGGGGAATTGCCGTATGCCGAGGGGAAGGGCAATGCGACCGAACTGAACCTCGATCCCGGCGACGCCGCGTTGGTGGAAAAGGCCAAAGCCTCGGGTGCGCCGGTGGTCACGATTCTGCTTTCCGGGCGTCCTTTGATTCCGGGTTCCGCGCTGGACAACAGCGCCGCTTTCATTGCGGCCTGGCTGCCGGGGACCGAGGGGCAGGGCGTGGCCGACGTTTTGTTTGGCGACTGCAGACCCACCGGCAAACTGCCGCGCGAATGGCCGCGCACCGCCGACCAGGCGGCGGCCAATGACCTGACCGGCGAACCGCTTTTTCCCCTCGGATTTGGCCTGACTTATTGAAGCGGTTGTGCTAGACTCATTCCCATGACGACTCAAACTGTGGAAAACGCGATCATCGAAAAAACCAGGGCGCTGTGTCAGGCCATTGTCGAACAGCCTGAAATGTCATCCATCCGGCAGCGCATTGACAGTTTTATGTCCGACACCGCCGCCCGTGGCCAGTACGAAACCGTCATGAGCAAAGGCCAGGCGCTTCAGGAAAAACAATCTCAAGGACAGCAACTGGCGGACACCGAAATCGCCGATTTTGAAAAACACCGCGACGCACTGTTGAACAATCCCGTCAGCCGCGGCTTTCTCGACGCGCGCGAGGAGCTTCACGAAATCCAGCATTCCATCCAGAAATACGTCTCCAAAACGCTGGAGCTGGGCCGGGTTCCCACAGCGGAAGACATGGAAGACCACGCCTGCGGCGACGGCGGCTGCGGCTGTCATCATTGAGGTTTTCTGAAGGACAAACGGTTCGGATTGGGCGTCAACTGGTTCCCGCCCCATTGGCGAGGAAAATGGCCAGAGCATACACCAGCGCGGAATTCCAGTTGAGGGCGATTTCATTGGTGCGGAAATCACTTTGTTGATCATGCCAATCGGTGGCCTTGGGATTGGCGCCGCCCACCAGGTAACCGGGCCACGGATGATTCAGATATTCTCCCATGTCGCGACGATCATGCGGGTGCATTGGCGGCTGAAAACCGAGCCCGGTGACAAACGACCGGCCGTAATAATTGCGGCCGAACAGGTGATTCAAGGCGTCCAGGCAGGTATCGCGATAAACGCTCCGGGATGAGAACCATGAAATTTTATGGCGGGTCGCCCGATCGGCGGCTATGAGGATGATGGCCTGCCGCGCCACGCCGCCATTATCACCCCAGTAGTAGCGTGACCCCAATGGACGGGCGTAGGCATCGTGTTGGCCGTCCTGGACGATCTTATCCGCCGTCGCCAGCAGATTTTTACGGACCAATTTTACCAGGGCCGGGTCGCGACCCGAACGCTCCGAAAACAAATACGTGAGCAGTCCGAGGTCCTTGGTTTCATCCCAGTCAAAATCAAGACTCACCTGGCCGTGCACCGTCTTCACCCGGGCTTCCAGGTCATGCAGAACGTCAGGCGAGCCGGTCGTTTCCCAAAGCTCCGCCGCCGCCCACAGACGGTTTTGGGGAGCGCCGTTCAGGCGGTGGTTGGGGACATTGATTTCATAGAGACCGGTGGTGAATCCGGCCTGGTCGGCCTGGTGATATTCCGGGTGCGCCTGCAAAAACCGGTAACTCAGTTGGGCGGCCTGCAGGCAACGGTCGGCAAAGGCCGGGTCATAAGGCCGGAAAATCCGGGCCGCCTGCGCGGTCATGGCCACAAAGTCCGCCGTGGCTTCGCTGCCCCAGGGGGTGAAATAGCGGTCGGTCGTTTCGGCTTCCGGCGGAATAAAATTGCCAAAGTGAATGGTACTGAGTTTGTGATACACCGAACCGTCCGGCGCCTGCATGGTCAGCACCCAATCCATTTCCCATTTGATCTCGGCCAGAAAATCCGGCAGCGCGCCGCCGGACTCCGGCAGGTCCAGCCGGACGGTCTGGATTTGCGGGCCGAAATCCTCCCAGGCGCGAAACAGGGAGCCGACCGTGATGCCTGCGTTGACCACGTATTTGTTGTAATCGCCGGCGTCATGCCAGCCTTTCGTGCCGTCCTTCTGCGTGTGTCCGCCACCCACGTAATCCAGCCAGGCGTCGTTCGTGTGACAGATATCGTGCGCGAACGTTGTGCCTTGATAGGTCGCGCTGACCGCCGTGCCGCAACGCCACAGGTAAAATCCGCGCATGACCACGTAAAACGGTTCCCGGTAAACGTCCGCCGCCACGTGGAACGGCGCCGACCGGGCCAGGCCCGGCACCTCGAGCTGATAGTCGCCGGGCTGTTTGAGCTTTGAAAAATCCGCCGTGTAAAGCCGCTCCCGGGTCTGCGGATCCCAAATCGGGCCGGTGATTTTGCCCTGGAAAACCGTTGCGCCATCGGACCGGCGGATGACGGTGAAGTTCGTACCGGGCAGGGCGATGCTGGCCTGTTTCTCCGCGCCCGGCAGGTAACCCACGGTGTTGAGCCGGATGGGCAACGATGCTTCCGCCCCTTCGGTGCGGTGGATGGGCAGCAGCAACAAGGTCACCAAGGCGATCGAAACCGCGGCCATCCTGCCCGGGCAGGGAGATTGTGGGGTCATCCCACCAGTCAACCGTTTTTTGGGCTCGAGAACAAGCCATGACGCACGTAATCCTGTAGTCAATTTCAGTGACAAGGTGTTGCGGGTTGGTCCTTGACGCGGGTGGCCGACAAAATATGCTCACAACCATGAATTACCCCTTGTGCAGCTCTCCCGCCTGCCGGGATTCTGCCGGCGAACCACGCACTCACAAATCAACTCCCTGATCCGACCCTACCAACCCTATGCAACTTCATTGGATCGACATCGGCATCATTGTCATTTATCTGGTCGCCACCATCTTCGTCGGTTTCTGGGTGTCCAAGCGGGCTTCCCAGAGTATGCGGCACTATTTTTTGGGTGGCAACAAGCTGCCCTGGTACATGCTGGGCGTCTCCAACGCGTCGGGGATGTTCGATATTTCGGGAACCATGTGGCTGGTTTATGTGGCGGCCGCGTATGGCCTGAAGGGGGTGTGGCTCCCCTGGCTTTGGCCGACCTTTAACCAGATTTTTTTGATGGTCTATATGTCGGCCTGGTTGCGCCGGTCCAATGTGATGACGGGCGCCGAATGGATTCAGACCCGGTTTGGGAAAGGGCCGGGCTCACACGCCTCTCATATCATCGTCGTGGTCTTTGCGCTGGTGAGCGTGATCGGGTTCCTGGCCTACGCGGCCAAAGGCATCGGCAAGTTTGCCGGTGAGTTTCTGCCGGGGCATCTCTCGGACAACACCTATGCGTGGATCCTGATGGGCATCACGACGTTCTATGTCGTCAAAGGAGGCATGTTCAGCGTGGTATTCACCGAGGTTGTCCAGTTCTGCATCCTGACCGTCGCCTCCATCGCCATCGGCATCATTGCCATGGTCAAGGTCGCCCCGGACATGCTGAACCGGGTGGTCCCGGCCGGCTGGCATGACCTGTTTTTTGGCTGGCACCTTAATCTGGACTGGACCTCCATTCCCGAAATCAACAACAAGATTGCCTCGGACGGCTATTCGCTCTTCGGCATTTTCTTCATGATGATGCTCTTCAAGGGAATCCTCATCAGCGCCGCCGGTCCGGCGCCGAACTACGACATGCAGCGGGTGCTCGCGACGAAGGGGCCCCGGGAGGCGGCCTTGATGAGTTCGACCGTCAACGTGGTGTTGTTCTTCCCGCGGTACATGATGATTACCGGTCTGACGATTCTGGCGCTGGCATTCTACAGTACGGACCTGGCGGCGATGGGCAAGGATTTGGACCTGGAAAAAATCCTGCCACTGGCCCTGGCGCGGTTTGTGCCGGTCGGCATCCTCGGCCTGCTCATGGCCGGGTTGATAGCGGCGTTCATGTCGAATTTCGCCGCCACCGTCAACGCGGCGCCGGCCTATTTGGTCAATGACATTTACAAGCGCTACATCAATCCCAATGCCTCCCAAAAACGCTATGTTTGGCTCAGTTATCTGGCTTCCTTCGGGGTGGTGGTGGTCGGCCTGACCTTCGGCCTGTTTACCCAGTCCATCAACTCGATCGTCCAATGGATTGTTTCAGGTTTGTGGGGTGGGTATACGGCTTCCAACGTGATCAAGTGGTATTGGTGGCGGTTCAACGGCTGGGGTTATTTCTGGGGCATGTTAACGGGCATCGGTTCCTCCCTGGGATTGCCGTTGGTCCTGCCTTACGTCATTCCGCTGTTCCAGCCGTTTGTGGAATCACACTTCGGAACCGAAGCCGCCAACGTGATGGTGTTGCTCGGACATCCCATCACCTCGTTTCCGCTCATCCTCGTGCTTTCATTGGCGGGTTGTTTCCTGGGAACGTTCCTGACCCCGGCCGAAGATGACGCGGTGCTCAAGGAGTTTTACCGTCGCGTGCGGCCCTGGGGTTTCTGGGGACCGATCCGCGAGAAAGTGATGAGCGAAGACCCGGCCTTCAAGCCGAACACGGACTTCTTCCGCGACATGTTCAACATCGTGGTCGGCACCGTCTGGCAGACCAGCTTCATCGTGCTCGCCATGTTCCTGGTGACGCGCCATTTTCGCAACATGCTGATCGCGCTCGTGGTGCTGGTCATTACCTCGATCATCCTGAAATTCAACTGGTACGACAAGTTGCCGCCGCCTACGCCCGATGCTGCTCCTGAAGTTCAAACCAAACCGGGCGCAGCCGCCACCCTGGCCCATTAATATCTTGTCCGGCAATCATCAATATGCGTTTTGGACATTTCGACGACGATAAACGGGAGTACGTCATCACCCAACCCAACACCCCGCTGCCGTGGATCAATTACCTCGGCTGCGAATCGTATTTTGGCCTCATCTCGAACACCGCCGGCGGCTATTCCTTTTATCGCGATGCCCGGCTGCGCCGCCTGACGCGCTATCGCTACAACAATGCCCCGTTCGATTTCGGCGGACGCTACCTCTATCTCCGCGACAACGACAACGGCAGGTTCTGGTCGCCGTCCTGGCAGCCCACGCGCACCAAACTGGACAAGTATGAATGCCGCCACGGCATGGGGTACACTGTCATCGGCTCGAGCTACGGGAAGATTGAAGCGCAAACGTGTTATTTCGTGCCGATGGGCGAAACGCTGGAGATCTGGAAATTTCAGGTGACCAATCGCCGTAACAAACCGGCGAAGCTCTCCGTTTTCTCCAGCATCGAGTTCTGTCTCTGGGACGCCCAGGACGACGCCACCAATTTCCAGCGCAATTTCAGCACCGGCCAGGTCGAGATTGTGGACGGGGTCATCTATCACAAGACCGAGTATCGCGAGCGCCGCAATCACTTCGCGTATTTCGCCTGCTCGGAAAAACTCGCCGGCTTCGACACGCAACGCGATACGTTCCTTGGCGCCTACCGCAGTTGGGATAACCCGGCGGCGGTGGAGCAGGGGAAATCGTTCAATTCCGTCGCGCATGGCTGGGCGCCGCACGGTTCGCACCACGTCAAGGTGAATTTGAAACCCGGCGAAACGAAGGAAATCATCTTTGTTCTCGGTTACCACGAAAATCCGGTGGACCGGAAGTTCGATCCGCCGGATTCCCAGACCATCAACAAAAAAACCGTCAAGCCAGTCATTGCGAAATATCTCAACGGCAAAAATGTCGCCGCAGCGTTCCAGGCCTTGCGCGAAAACTGGGACGGCCTGCTCGACGTTTATCAGGTGCAATCACCCGACATCCATGCCAACCGCATGGTCAACATCTGGAACGCCTACCAGTGCATGGCCACGTTCAACATGTCGCGCTCGGCGTCATTCTATGAATCCGGCATCGGCCGCGGCCTCGGTTTCCGGGATTCGAACCAGGACCTGCTTGGCTTTGTCCAGATGGTTCCGGCCCGCGCCCGCGAACGCATCCTCGACATCGCGGCCACGCAGCTCAAGAGCGGTGGTGCGTTCCACCAGTACCAGCCGCTGACCAAACGCGGTAACAATGACATCGGCAGCGGGTTCAACGACGATCCGCACTGGCTGATTCTCGGGGTGGCGGCCTACCTCAAGGAGACGGGTGACTGGAGCATTCTCGAAGAGCCGGTACAGTTCGAGAACGAACCCGGCTCCGAGCAACCGCTTTACGAGCATCTGCGCCGCAGTTTCAATTACACGCTCGAACGCATCGGTCCGCACGGGCTTCCGCTGATCGGCCGCGCCGACTGGAATGATTGCCTCAACCTGAATTGCTTTTCCGACACACCGGGCCAGTCGTTCCAGACCACGACGAACAAGGACGGCACGACCGCTGAATCGGTCTTTATCGCCGGCCTGTTTGTCATGGCCGGAAAGGAACTCGCGGCCATCGCCAAAAAACGCCGTCAAAACGCGGAAGCCGAACGGTGCCTGGCCGAAACGGCCAGAATGGAAAAGGTCATTTACCAGCACGGTTGGGACGGCGACTGGTTTATCCGCGCCTACGACGATTTCAGCAAACCCATCGGCTCGAAGGTATGCAAGGAAGGCAGGATTTTCATCGAATCACAGGGCATGTGCGTCATGGCCGGTATTGGCTTGAAGGACGGCAAGGCGAAACGGGCCCTGGATTCGGTGAACCGGCATCTCGCCACCAAACACGGCATCGTGCTCCAGCAACCGGCGTTCACGAAGTATTATATCGAAATGGGCGAAATTTCCTCGTACCCGCCGGGCTACAAGGAAAACGCCGGCATTTTCTGCCATAACAATCCGTGGATCATCATTTCCGAGACCATGGTCGGCAACGGCAACCGCGCGTTCGATTATTACACGCGCATCAATCCGTCCGCGCGCGAAAACATCGGCGAACTGCACCGGTGTGAGCCGTATGTCTTTGCCCAGATGATTGCGGGCAAGGACGCGCCGGCGCACGGCGAGGCCAAGAATTCCTGGCTCACCGGCACCGCCGCCTGGACCTATTTTACCATCACCCAGTGGATCTTCGGGATCCGGACCGATTACGACGGGTTGCGGGTGGACCCGGTGATTCCGGCAAGATGGAAAGGCTTCACCGTTACGCGACGTTTTCGTGGCAACACCTACGTCATCACGGTGAAAAACCCGAAGGGCAAACAACGCGGAGTGAAGAAGTTGCTGGTGAACGGGAAGGAAATCGCCGGCAACGTCCTGCCCGTGCGTCCGCCGCAGTCCAAACCCATCCAGGTTGAAGCCGTGCTCGAAGGCTGACCATCGGGAAGGAACAAACCGAAATTTTGTAAAATGAAAAAGTATCTTTTTACCTCCGGGGTGATGGTTTTGCCCGGTACCTTCTGTCTGAGCGTCCTGCTCGTTTCCTGTTGCACCCATCCCGCCACGCCTCCGGGCGCGCCAGTCCAACGCATCCAAAACGGCGTTCAGTTGAACGCTGATGCTCTGCATGTGCGGGTGCAATTCTATGCGGACGACACCGTGCGCGTGCTCAAGTGGCGGACGGGCGGCACTCCCGCAAAGGCGAGCCTGGTGGTGATTCAAACCAACGTACCGGATCTGAACATCCGTGTTCAGGAAGATACCGGAACCGTTACCTTGGCTTCTGAAAACGTCACCGTAAATCTGTCCAAAAGCGACGGCGCCATCCAATTTCTCACCGCTAACAATCGCAATCTGCTGAAGGAGCAAGGCGCACCGGTCATCACTCCGGTCCGGATAAAGTACGAAACGAGCGCGTTCAGTGTGGAGCAGGATTTCACGTTGACGCCGGAGGAAGGCCTTTACGGCCTGGGCCAGCACCAGAACGGTTACATGGATTATCGCGGGCGCACCGTCAAACTCGTGCAGGCCAACACCGACGCGGTCACGCCCTTCCTGATTTCCACCGCGGGCTACGGCATCCTGTGGGACAATTATTCCAAGACCATCTTTGCCGATAATCCACAAAAAATGTCGCTCTGGTCCGAAGTGGCCGACAATGTGGATTATTATTTCATCGCCGGCACCAACATGGACGCGGTTATCGCCGGATACCGGGACCTGACCGGGCAAGCCCCGATGTACGGCAAGTGGGCCTACGGTTATTGGCAAAGCAAGGAGCACTACGCGTCCCAGGACGAACTCCTCGCGATTGCGCAGGAATACCGCCAGCGCCAGATCCCCATCGATGGCCTCGTCCAGGACTGGAATTACTGGGGCGGCAACACCAACTGGGGCGGGATGTTCTTTGACGAAAAAGCATATCCCCATCCCAAAGAGATGATGGATATCCTGCATCAGGAAGGTTTTCATCTCATCATTTCCATCTGGGCCGGCCTGGGTCCGGCCACCCCGATCTACCAGGACATGGAACAACGGGGTTACCTCTATCCACCGACCGGATGGGCCGGATTCAAATATTTCGATGCCTATAATCCGGCGGCCAATGACCTGTACTGGCAATACGTGAGCCGGGGTTTGTTCTCGCAAGGCATCGACGGCTGGTGGATGGACTCGACCGAGCCTGACATCGTCAATGCCCTGACCAAGGATTCCGAGGAATATGAAATGAAGCGGGTCGGGACCAATTATCTCGGCTCCTTCGCCCGGTATCTCAACCCGTATTCGTTGCTCGACACCGAATCGGTCTATCAACATCAGCGCCAGGAAACCGACCGGAAACGCGTCTATATCCTGACCCGGTCAACCTTTGCCGGCCAGCAGCGGGCCGCCGCCACCACCTGGTCGGGCGATATCGGCGCGGATTGGGCCGTTTACAAACGGCAGATCCCGGCCGCGATCAATCACAGCATGGCCGGCATTCCGTATTGGACCTTTGACATCGGCGCGTTTGTACTCAACAGCGCCGGCGGCGTTTTTGACCGTGGCGGCAACGACCCCGCCTATCAGGAATTGTACACCCGCATGTTCCAGTTCGGCGCCTTCTGCCCCATCTTCCGCTCGCACGGTTCGGAAACCCCGCGCGAAATCTGGCGGTTCGGCGATTTTACCAACGCCTTGGTGGAAGCGGACAGCCTGCGCTATCGTCTGATGCCTTATATTTATTCCCTCGCCTGGCAGGTGACCGGCCACGGATATTCCATCATGCGCGGTCTGCCCATGGATTTTACCGCCGACACAAATACCTTCCCCATTGACGATCAATTCATGTTTGGCCCGGCCATCATGGTCTGTCCGGTAACGGAATACATGCTTCATCGTCCGCCGGAAGCCAGCGTCCTCATCCCGGCCGAATTTTTCCGGACCAAAGACGGCCGGCCGGGCCTGGACGTCAAATATTACAGCGATGACCACTTCGGCACGATTTGCCACGAACAGGTGGAGACGAACGTCAACCTGTTCTGGTACACCGGCTGGCCGGATTATATTACCAACCCAAAATTTTCGATGCGTTGGGAAGGCAAGCTGGTTCCGGCGGAGACCGGGACGTATCGGTTCCACTTCAGGAGCTTCGGCCCGAAACGCGTTTTTCTGGACGGCCATTTGCTGGACAACAGTTACTCGGCGATGGAGGCTGAGACGGTTCCGATAGAACTCCAGGCCGGGAAGGAATACGACTTTGCCTGCGAGACGGCGAACTCGGTCCTGGGCGCGTTCAAAGCCCAACTGTTTTGGAAGACGCCGGCGATTTTCGCCAAAGAACAGATTGTTGAACCGCGCCCGCAAACCCGGCCGGTCTATCTGCCCGCCGGGACACCATGGACTGATTTCTGGACCGGCGAAACGATCGCCGGCGGCCAAACGATCGCCGCCGATGCGCCCATCGACAAAATCCCGCTGCTGGTCAGGGCCGGTTCCATCATTCCGATGGGTCCGTTCATCCAATATGCAGCGGAAAAGCCGGCTGACCCGGTTGAACTGCGCATCTATCCCGGCGCGGATGGAGACTTCACGTTGTATGAAGATGAGAACGACAATTACGATTACGAGAAAGGCGTTTACGCCACCATCGCGTTTCACTGGGACGACGCCAAACGCCAGCTTACGATTGACGACCGGAAAGGGTCCTTTCCCGGCATGTTGCCGGAACGTACTTTTGACATTGTCATCGTCGGGAAAGACCATGGCATGGGTGTGGGCATCACCGGCAACCCGGATAAAGTCATAACCTACCGGGGCAGCCGGCAGGTCATTCCAATGTGATTCCCCAGGGCGCTGCTACCAGGTGGTAGACGCAAGTCAGGTCTCGAACGGATTCGCCCACAGTTGACAAACCGCAGGGTTATGAGATGCTGCGCATCCTCTTTTGAGTGCCTCGGTAGCTCAATTGGTAGAGCAGTTGACTCTTAATCAATTGGTTCACGGTTCGAGTCCGTGCCGGGGCACCAGTCTTCGCCAGGGCTTCGACCCGGCAAGCCGAAAAGTTTCACCTGGAAGCGCAGCCCCGAATGCTTTCGGGGTTGGTTCACGGTTCGAGTCCGTGCCGGGGCGCCAGTCTTTGCCAGGGCTTCGACCCGGCGAGCCGAACCCTCCACATTAAATTCACTAGACAAATCGGACCGGCAAGCGCGTCATATCAGGTGGAATGCGGCGGGAACCGGAACTCGAACGGCTCTACGACGAGCACGCCCAGTCGCTTTATGCCTTTCTCCTTAATTTCACGCGCGATAAATCCGATACACACGATTTGCTACAGGAAGTCTTTGTCAAACTCGCTCGCCAACCTGAATTGCTGGGCGGCGTCCGCGACGAACGCGCGTTTCTTATCCGGCTCGCGCATAATGCGGCGATTGATTTGATCCGCCGACGCGGTACGCGTGAACGGGTAAAGGATAATTTCGCCGCCGAAACCATTTCATCGTTCGCACTGGCCAATGATCCGGATGAGCAGGCCTTCCGCACCGGACTCGCGGGGGCGCTGGCCGAATTGCCGCCCGACCAGCGTGCCGTCGTGCACTTGAAACTGTGGGAAGGGCTGACCTTTGAGCAAATCGCCGCCGCGCTGGACATTCCCCAGAATACGGCCGCCAGCCGGTATCGCTATGGTTTAGACAAATTGCGCGACCGCCTGCGTCCCCTTTACGAGGAAATCAAATGAATCACGACGATTTTGAAAAAAGACTGCAACGCCGGCCGCTCCGGCAGGTCCCCGCCGAATGGCGCGAGGAAATCCTTGCCACGGCTGGTCAGGGGGCGAAGGTTGAGCGTCGAGCGCAGGAACAGTTTGGAGCCTCGTCCCTCGTCTCTCGTCTCTCGGCCATCCTGTGGCCCCATCCGGTTGCCTGGGCCGGTCTGGCGGCCATCTGGATTTTCATCTTCACCGTGGATTTCTCGATGCGCGAGAACGCACCGGCGGTGGCGGAAAAATATTTGCCGCCGCCGGCGGAAGTCATTGTGGAAGTGCGCCAACAGCAACGGTTGCTGGTCGAAATGATGGGTTCGGGCCAGAAAGGCGAAGCCGAGGCGCCGAAATTGTTGCCGTTGCCGCGTAGTGAACGGCCATTCGAAACGTTGACGGCATAAAGTTGCAGGGTTTGTGCTGGCAGGAATTCGTCCGACTCAAGCCGGACACACAAATAAGTTTATGGATGAGAAATCAAAAGAGACCCAAAATAAAGCATGGATAAGCCCACGCGCACTCTCGGTCTGGTTCGTTATACTTACGACCGTTGTTTTTATCGCCGTTTTTTCCGCCGGATTTGTGCCATCCCTGCTGGCGAACTATTTGGGGCTGCCCGCCTTTGCGCTGTTCCTTTCGATTTGCATCGTGCTTTCCCTTTTCCTCACGATTGGCTTCATCCGCTGGCTGGGTTCCTGGCACAATTTCAAACGGTTCCTCTTCGTCCTTGCCTGTTTGGTCACATTTATCCTGCTTTTTTACGCGGAGGAGGACTGGCGGGGCAAACATGATTGGGACCAGTTCAAACGCCAGTGGGTAGCCCGGGGCGAACGGTTTGATGCCGCCAGTGCCATTCCACCGGCCGTGCCCGATGACCAGAATTTTGCCATGGCGCCGGTTTTTGACACCGTGGACAAATTGATGGACCCGAAATGGCGTGCACAGCATAGAAATCCGCACTCCAACGGTGACGATGATTCAAGACCGTGGGACACCAATCTCGTGAATCCGCTGGAGATGCCCATTTCCGGGACCGGTGATAGTCCTGCCAACGGCACTGGCAACTGGCAGAAAGCGATCATGAGCGATCTGAGCGTCTGGCAGCAATACTATCGCACGCTGACGGTCAAAACGAATGAGTTCCCCGTCGCACCACAACCGCAAACGCCGTCGCAGGACGTTCTGTTGGCCTTGAGTCCGTACGACGCGACCCTTGAACAACTGCGCCAGGCGGCACAGTTGCCTTATTCGCGTTTTCCACTGGGTTACGATATGCAGCCTCCCGCCGACATTTTGCTCCCGCATTTGGCGAGCCTGAAAGGCTGCGCAAAAATATTGCAACTGCGCGCCATTGCCGAATTGCAAAACGACCAAAGTGACCAGGCATTGGCCGATGTGAAACTCATGCTGCGGTTGAGTGATTCCATCCACACCGAACCCTTCCTGATTTCCCACCTGGTAAGCATTGCCATCATGAACCTCACGCTGCAGCCGGTCTGGGAAGGTTTGGTGCAACACCACTGGTCGGACGCGCAACTTGCCGAACTCGACTCGGAATTGGCAAAGCGGGATTTCCTTTCCGATTATCACGTTGCCATGCGCGGGGAACTGATGTTGTGCGAAATCGGCGACATTGAGTATCTGCGACGCTATCCGGAGCAAATGCCTGCTCTGGCCGGGGAAGATGGTGGCGACGCTTCGTCGCGCGCGTTTGCGCCAACCCTCTGGCGCTTAATCCCCAACGGCTGGTTTTATCAAAATGAATTGCGCTGTGCCCGCCAGGTCCTGGAATTTTATCTGCCATCGGCGGAAGTGGATCAGCACCTGGTCCGCCCGGAAAATGTTTTGCACGCGGATGACGCCGTCATCGCTGGCACAAAACATCCCACGCCGTTCAATGTCATGCAGAGATTGCTCCTGCCCGCGCTGGGCGCGGCCGTGACCAAATCGGCCTCCGCGCAGGAGTCGGTGGATCTGGCGCGCGTCGCCATCGCGCTGGAACGTTATCGCCTGGCGCACGGGACGTATCCCGGTTCGCTTGATGCCCTCGCGCCGCAATATCTGAAACCAATTCCGCACGACATCATCAACGGCCAGCCACTGCAATATCGAAGGACCGCCGACGGCCAGTTCGTGCTCTATTCCGTCGGCTGGAACGAGACGGACGATGGTGGAGTGGTTGTTTTCACTAAAGGCGGAGGCGTGGACAACCGGAAGGGCGACTGGGTCTGGCATTCTTCCGCGGTGAAAAACTAGGGCACCGGTGGCTGTAATCAAACGGTAAATTCCCCGAAAGTCTTTGGCACGGTGTTTGGCTGCATAATATCCCAATCCAAATCGATCTTACATCAACGCGGACTTGTATCTGTCAATCAGCAGGAGCACCACGCCCAGGATGCACTCCACCACGAGAAAAACGACACCCGGCCAATGCAACATCGGGACTCCAAAGTAGAAGATCAGCCATAAGGCGATGCCAATGATGGGAATCCGGGGACCGTCAGTGAACCACAGCTTGATGGCGGCAACCCAGAAAAGACCCAGCGCGATCAATCCAAATGGTATCATATCCGTGCACCTTGCGGGTGCGGCCTGACAATCCAAGTCCCGCCGCCGGCTTACTGTCGAATGACGCGATAAAACGCTGCGCTGTCGCTGGCGGAATTGTCAACGTTGGTGGTGGTATAGGCCTCGGACGTGGCGGGAATCCCCGTCGCCACCGTGGTCCACGTTATCGGAGGATTCAAACTGGTGGTTTTCTGCACCGTGTAAGCCGGGGTCGTCAGCGACATTTCCGGCGGCGGCGAATTCCAAACCAGGGTTACGGCCGATGGCCCGCTGCGGTAGACGTTCTGGATTTGGAATGGTTCCACCGCGGCATAGCTGACGCCGTCATACCACGTGCGGCAGGTGTTGCCCGTCGCCGTGCCCGTGAGACCGGTCGCAACGTCGTAACCATCCACATATACCTTGATGCTCAAGTTGTTGGAAACCGCCACCCTGCCGACATAAGCCTGGTAAAGATAATTGCTGGCCGGGGTGATGTTGGTCAGCACCAGACTGGTGTCCTGGGTCCAGGGCTGGACCTGTTCGCATTTCTCCGATCGGTAGATCGGCATGTTGGTCAGGCTAAGACCCGCTTCAATCCGCCAGTCCGCCGCCGGGTTTCCCCAGAAATCAACCCACACATCGTAAGTTCCGGCGCCGGGCACCGTCACGGTGGTCATGATGTTCGTCGGAGTTTCGGCATTTGAATCGGCTGAGCTGATGATGGTGCCGCCATTGCCCACCCCGGTTTGAGAATGCCATTGGTTGGCCGATGGACTCAAGGTGAGCGTCGAGCCGTCCGTCAAGGTTGTGTTGCCGCCGGCGCCGGCGACTGCATCCACGTAGTGCATCTGTCCGGTGACTTCCGAGCGATGCTCCACAATGCCCAAAACCGCTCCATCGACGCTCTGCGCGGAGTTATAAGTGCCCCGGAACCAGAGCAAGGCCGAATCATTGTTGTCCCAGGCCGGCATCAGCGGGCGAAGATTGTCGCGATATGAATTTTGCGTGATGGGCGTCCAGGTGAAACTTGCTCCGTGGTTCGTGGTCACACCTTTCCATATTTCGTGCTGCGCCGAGTATTGCAGGTTGGTATCCCTGACCCCGGGTTGGACGGCGCGGGGATCGAATTTGGTCGAGAGGTAGATGGTATTCGGGTCGTTCGGGTTCAAGCAGCCCAAACCGACATAGTCGGCTTCACTGGAATACAATTTATAGCCCGCCTGGCACAAATAGGTGGAGGTCCATTCGGTGCCATCAAAGCGGCAGAAGAAGAAGGCGTGATCCGGACTGATGTTCGCGTCGTTGCCTTGCGTGTTGTCGTTGATCCTGGCCGCAATGATGCACTCAATCGTGCCGTCGGCATATCGACAGACATCGTCGTTCCAACAGCGATAGTTGGTCTGGCCCGGTGGCATCACTGTGCCGGCGAGAAAAATGGGAGTGAAATTTTGCGGCTTGGGGATGGTCAATTTGTCGAGGATATTGGTGTCCATTAACGTCCCGAATGAATTGAAGCTCATGGCATTGCTTACATACCCGTGATACATGCTCGTGTCATAGTCACGGGGATGGGCTTCCGTGCAGATAAAATCGACGCGATCCACACCATTGCCCCAGTACTTGAAGTAGCCCTGCACGTAGCCGGGGATGTTGTTGGTCGTCAACTCTCCGCCATAAGTCCACGTGTTCCCGAAATTGGTCGTAATGATGCTGTTCGGACTGCCGCCACCATTGCCACGCGCAAAATCATAAGTGCGCCCCTCCGCCGGCATATTATTAGGATTGGAATAGGTGGTGTTGAAATCGTCACCGCCGGGCTGCGTGCTCCAATCATTGGTCGCTTCCGGTGTCCAGATGCCGGTGACCGGGTCATAGATGCGGTAGAGCGTGAATTTGTCGGCATTGTGCCCGGTGTACATTGCCAGATAATGGCCATTTGGCATGACCAGAAGTCCGGGCGCATTGTGATCATCGCCACCGCCGAAAGAAAGCAGGGCGTATTTCAGGGTGGACTGCGGCCCGGCCGCGCTTGGAACATCCCAGATGGTGACATTGATATCTCCGTCGCGATTCGTCCCTCCCAGACCTGCTCCGTTTTCAACGCAACCAACCACCAGCTTGTCGCGGTTGGTGTCCACTACAGTCCGCTCGTCCGAATACCAGGTCCAGATGCCGTTGTCGTCGAACTGGACCACATTGCCATTCACGAAATCCGCGCTGGCGCCGGCGGCTGGCGTACAAAGCCCCAGGTACATCAGACCGGTCAAGGCCATCATGGATTGCGCGATGGTGGAAACACTGATTTTAAGCATTTTCATAATTCGGAATGGAAGTCAGAAGGGTAAGCGCGCCGAAATCACGAGGTCCCCCAAATGCGACGCCTGATTTGGCGCCAAATCAGGTATAAAAAATCAAACCATGTTTTCACACTTCGCCGCTTATGGAGTTGTATATTTGTGACAGTTAAGTCGGCGGCTGTCAAGTAAAGTTCTTTGCGACAGTGACTTATTTTGGATTTTATCGGCTCCTGGTGAAGAAAAGGAATATCACAACCAGAACTGCCATCACTACGGGCGACGGCGAAAGGTCGGTGGCGGGCCCGTTCGTGACCTGTCCACCATGGCTTTCGAGCGACGATGAATGCCGTGCATAGGACTGACTCCAGCACGGTGTCAGGTGAGTCAAATCATTCATGTCATCTGCTGACTAGGAAAGGGCTGGAAAATAGAATTTGAATGGCGATCACCGCTACCAAACCAAGCCCGGCCGTGGCCAGGAACCGGTGCTTCGAGAACATCCGCGCCGATGCCACCAATAGCAAAAAAACCAGCCAGAAGAACACCATAGCGAGCCAGTATATCCAAATGTCGAGAAAGGACAAATCCACCGTATGACAAACCACATAAAGGGCCAGAACGATCACCTCCAGGGCGGCCAGGCAAATCTGATGTAGCCTGTCTATAGTCATCAAAGGCATATCCATGCGTCCACTTTATGTGCCTAACATCCAGAGCTTAGGCACGCCCGCCCTCCGTCCCGCACTGCGGGACGGAACCCCGAAAGCTTTCGGGGCAGGCGACCACGCCATCCCGCGTTGCCTGGAACGATTTGTCAGGCGTCGTCATTTTTGTGCCCTAACTTTCTAAACACTCTCCAAAGCTTGACTCCCAGATGTGCCACTGTCCACACGAAAGCTGCATAGATACAAAGTGCGGCCAGGATAACCCCCGACACCTCAAGAAATATCAGAAATATCCGCCAGTCATCGGAAAAGAGAGAAATGAAGAAGCTACCCACCACGCCGATGGCGACCGACCAAACCAAAACCCGGTAATTCGCCTGCTGCCATCTTGGGTCTTCTTCCCACATAACGCATCTCGATGCCTAACGTTCCAAAACCGAGCCACCGTCACCTGTGGCCAGTTCAGCAATGGAACAATGACAAACCAATCTCATATCCCGGCTCAAAACTCAAGGGGCAGTGGCAAGCCCGTTCGCGATGCCGTGTATCGGAGTTGGCTCCAGCGCGGTTTTAGGCCGAAAAATAACCGATAACCACGATAACTGCCGGCAACAGCAATACAACCCAACCCATGATGCAAACCAATATCCCCGGTGACTGCTTGGTGATAGGGTAATCATACGCCATCAGTCCAAGCCCGGTATAACTACCCATCGCATCTGAAAACCAAATGCAAGCAAGTGGCATAATCAAAATAAGGCCAAGCTTGAAAGCCAATGCACCTCCGCTGAAAATCAGCGCGAGGGCGATATAAGTAATCGCCACCAAACTGGACAAAATTCTATTCCAATTCATGGCTTCTTTCGGCCTGACGTCCAGAGCTCAGGCACGCCCGTCTTACGTGGTCCCGCATTGCCGGACGGAGGGTGGGCGGGATTCAAATGCCTGCAGCGATTTGTCAGGCCACATCCTCGATAAGCCTGAAATGCTCATAAAAGTATCCAGTCTTCACCGAGAGCATGTACTTTTTGTAGCGAGGTGTGTCGCGTATGTCGGGAGGAACAAGACTGTCATGCAACTCATCATAGCGAACCGGCAAAAAACTCACAATCGCTGGCTGCGGATCAGTGGTCCCGGTCATAACACAAACTCGCTCGCCAGCACTAAGTTTGCCAGAACCGCTGAAGGTGATGGGCGCTGTGAAAAGATACTGAATCTGCGCGTCACAGTCGTCAATGACCTCCCAAATCTGGCCTCCCCGTGGGAAGAGTGCTGTTTTGTTCATGTACAAGAGGTGGTCTAACGTTCCAAAGCTGAGCCACGCCGACGGGCGAGTGGCTCCGCAAACTCGATTATCGTTGTATATCTCAAACCGTCCATAAACTCAAGGGGCAGTCGGCGTTGGCAGTGTCACGATTTGTAGGAGACGAGGTAACGAGTCATTTGGGGCGGCACTCCTTACGTCGTGCCCTACAGCCAAATTGGGACGCTACCTCGGCGTTGGCTGCAGCGCGGTGTTAGGCGCAGATTTACCTCGAACGCCTCGCACAACAATGGTTCTCAAGCAAAACGTTGTAAGAAGTGCCAATGGTAAAAGAAAAACGGCGAAAATGGGAACCACACTCATGAATGCATACGCGCCAAATGTCTGCGTGCAATAGCGCAAATTCATCAAAATAATTGATTTAACCTAAACTCAGGATTAAATTCCTCACAATTGTGCTACAGACTCTGAAATGGCTAGCCTTTAAATCGCAGCAGAAGAAGTCGATTGCAAAAATGCGGCGAAAAGGCGTTTCTAAGGTCGCTACCGTCCTATGGTTTTCAATAATCTGCTGCTCATTATCCGTCTGTTTCGCGCAGGATTGTGCGCTGCCCACGAACTTCGAATGGACGTCGACGGGCCCGCTTGCCCAGCCACAGCACGGGTGGATCGCGCTCAAAGACTTTAGCTGCGTCAACTACAACGGCGAGTTCATTGTCTACATGTCGACGGTCAATAGCTCGGGGAACTACGGCGGTGGCATGATGACCTTCACCAATTGGTATCAGATGGCCACCGCCACTCAGTACGCGATGCCGGTGGCGACCGTTGCGCCGACGCTGATCTATTTTGCCCCGAAAAACATCTGGGTTCTTATGTACGAGTGGGGGCCGTGGAGTTTCAGTTACCTGACCTCGTCCGATCCCACCAAGCCAACGGGCTGGGCGGGCCCATACGATCTCTATCAGGGAAGCTCCATCGACGAAACGGTAATCTGCGACAGCACGAACGCCTATCTCTTCTTCGCGAATGACAACGGCAACATCTACCGGGCAACGATGCCGATCGGCAACTTCCCGGGCACCTTCACCAACACGACAACCATCATGTCGGACACCCAGAACAACCTGTTCGAGGCGGTGCAGGTCTACACGGTGCAGGCGACAACCCCCAAGTACCTGATGATCGTCGAGTGCATCGGCGCCACAGGAAACAGGTATTTCCGATCCTTTACCGCGACCAATCTCGGGGGTTCATGGACTCCACTGGCAGCGACCGAGAGCAATCCCTTCGCCGGCAAGGCCAACGTCACCTTCAACGGCAGCGCTTGGACGGCCGACATCAGCCACGGTGATATGGTTCGCAACAATCCCGACCAGACGCAGACTATAGACCCATGCAATATGCAATTTCTCTACCAGGGGGACACCAACTCGTCGGGTCTTTCCTACAACCTGATCCCCTGGAGACCGGGGTTGCTCACGTGGATCTCTAATACTCCGCCCTATTTTCCACCCTCCATTCAGTTGGCGATTCCCGCCTCGGCGACCGAGGGCGACGGCGTGCTGGCCGGCCAGGGGAAGATCGCACTCACTTCAACCTCCAGCAATGATCTGGTTGTTAATTTGACCTCCAGCAACACCAACAAGGTGACGGTGCCATCCAGCCTGGTGATCCCCGCCGGGCAAAGCAACGCCGTCTTTGACCTGACGATCGTCAACGACACGCTGCTGGACGGGGATCAAAACGTCAACATCACCGCCACGGCCACCAATTTTTCCCCGACACATGCGACGATCCTGGTTCACAGCACCAATACGACAACCCTGTCGGTCACCTTACCGGCCAGTGCCTCTAAAGCTGCGGGAACGCTGAATAATGCCGGCTCCGTAAGCGCGGGAACTGTCGTGGGCGCGAACTTCACTGTTTCTCTTACCTCAAGCGACCCTTCAAAGTTGATTGTTCCGGCCGCAACTGTCCTTTCTACAGGTCAGACGTCCGCTGTATTCAATCTGACTTTTGTGAACGATAACGCCATTGAAGGCCCGCAAAACGTCACGGTTACCGCGCGGGTCGCAAATTGGACGCAAGGCTCCGCCTCAATGACGATTACTGACGCCGTACAGGTCGATCATTTTGCCTGGGGCACTGTATCCTCCCCGCAGCAGGCCGGCACATCGTTCCCCGTCACAATCACCGCGCAGGATATTGCGAACAATACATTGGACTACCTATTGCCGGTCACGCTGTCGGCTCTGATAGCCGGCAACGCTCCGGGGACGAATACCATCCTGGGTTATCCGAGCCCGGACCAAATATATTACGACGAAGGCGAAGAAAGCACGGTAGGCAACTCGTTTACGCCCAACACAAACCTCAAAGTGACTGATTTCCTAAGCTATTTTGGGGACAAGGTCTCCATCTGGACCGCTAGCGGGCACCTTCTCGTCTCGCAGAATGTCGTCGGTGTGCCAGGTACCTGGGTGGACACGCCTTTGCCTACGCCCCTGGTGCTTTCCGCTGGCAACACCTACGTGATTACGGCGCACGAAATCAACACCAATATCTTCTGGAGCTATTCCCTCCCGGCCACATTTCCGGACGGGGCCATCAATCAATCTTACTGGGATTACGGAGATCTTTTTCCCACCGATCTTGGTGGCACCCAATGGTTCTTTGTGGATTTGCGGTACGCCAAGGATTTTGTTGCCATCCCCATCAACCCGGGCGCAACCACCGATTTCTCGAACGGCATCTGGTCCGGCAACATCGCAGTGCTTCAGGCTGGCACAAATGTGATTCTCCAAGCCAGCGCAGCAGGCGGATCCTCCGGCATCAGCATTCCCTTCAACGTGCTCGGTATGAACTTGCCCGGCACGCCGATGCTGACAATTGCGACACTCAGCAATTCGGTCGTGCTTTCCTGGCCCACCAATATAGCGAACTTCAATCTTGTGCAGTCCTCCACGCTGTCCAACTGGACCACGGTTCCTGTAACACCCGTTATCATGGGCAGCAACTACAACGCCACAATCACCATCCAGACCGGTTCCCTCTTTTATCGATTACGAAATCCGTAAGATTATCTGTGGTGACGGACTTCGGCATGAAATCGTCCGGCACCGGCTGAACGGGATAAATTGATATTGGAGATCTCAACCGTTTTTGTTGTGTTCACCTTGTGCATGATGAGGTCGCCTAACGTCCCAAAACTGAACCACGCCGACCGGCGGCCAACTCAGCAATATAGCGATGACAAACAAATTTCATATCTCGTCCCAAAACTCAAGGGGCCGTGGCAAGCCCGCTCGCGATGCCGTGTATCGGAGTTAGCTCCAGCGCGGTGCTAGCCAACGTTTCATGCTACCATTTCCAAAACTGCCACCAACGACGTGGGGACGAGGCCTTCGGATTGTTGGTCGGCTCAAAATATAGAAATGCCTGCATTGACTTGTCTGCATGCACTGAGACATGAATGCTATACAACATTCCCTCTTCGGTTCCGAGAGGGTAATGCCAAATCTCTAAACCTTGTTGCTGAACCTTGTGATGCGGTGGTCCATGCAGCGTTACTAGTGCATCGAGAGACTTGCATTGCTGCATCTCGTGGACACGTCGGTGCCATCCCGGAATCTTCGAGTGGGTGACGCGTAAAGTCGTCTGGCGTTTTTGCTCGGTATTCATCGAGGCTCACTTGGCCTGACGGAAAAAGCTCAGACACACGGGACCAAATGACGTGAACCGCGAAGCGGAACCCCGAAAGCTTTCGGGGCAGGCTGACGGCGTGGCATCCCGCGTTGCCTGCAGCGATTTGTTAGCTGGCATCTTCACCATCTCACCCCCAATGCAATACCGAAAAATACAACTGGCAAGACGAAAAGCACTGCCGCTGGTAAAGCCTGCATCCACGCCTTATGTCGTAGAAAACCAGACCTGCACAAAATCCAATCGCAAATGAGTGCCAAATTCCAGACCGTGCAAAGCATAGCCAGCACAATAGCCGACTGCTCGCCGTCGAGGAGGCACATCGCGAGCAGCAGCAGAAGACACTGAGCAATCAGCGAAAGTGTAAATTTTGAGAACCGCTTCATCTGCCAGCTAACGTCCAGGGTTCAGGCAAAGCCGCCGAACAGGACGTGGAAATGAACGTAGGATGAACGATTTCATAAATCAATCGGAACTGACGGCGTTCTATCGAGACGCCGCTACGTCTGTTTGCGCTGCTCTCCCGCTCCCGCGCGCGAGCAAATAACGCGGAGAAGGAGAATCCGAAATTATTTCTTTTGCAGTTCCGCCCTGGTGGCGGCTTGCAGGGCGTCGAGTTGCGGACGCAATTCCTCCTTGGTGGCCTTGTCCATCCGGTCAATGAACAGAATGCCGTTGAGGTGGTCGACCTCGTGTTGAACGGCGCGCGCGAGCAGTCCACCGCAGCGGAATTCGATCGGTTTGCCCTTTTCGTTCAACGCCTTTACGTCCACGGAACCGGGTCGGGCAATTTCCCCAAAAATTTCCGGAAAACTCAGGCAGCCTTCGCCGGCGACAACGGAGTCGCCCTGAGGTTTGATTTCGGGATTAATCAAAACCAGCGGCATAAAACTGTTGATGTCGGCGGGCTGACCGTCCCGTTCGAGCCACGACGGGCGGTCCTTCGCTTCGCGCACGTCAATCACGGTAAGCTGCAATGCGCGGCCGATTTGCTGGGCGGCCAGGCCGACACCGTTACTGGCGTGCATGGTCTCCAGCATATCAGCAATCAGCTTTTTGATTTCCGGGGTGAGCCGTTCGATGCGCTCGCCTTTCTGGCGCAAAACGGGATGGCCATATTTGATAATGTCTAAAATCATTGAGCGTGACGGGTGACGGGTGACGGGTGACGAGAAGTGACGCCCGGCGCGTCCCCGGCCATTTTGTGCCGTCCTTCGATGGTTGAAATAGTTTTGGTCAAGCCGCCGATGATGTGGTCAAGCGTGGCGATGCGGTTACGGATGATTGCTCCGTGGAGCAGATGCCAACATATTTTATAGCGCCCCTGACTTTCCCGCGCCTCTCCGCGGGCGATTTTTAGGTGCTGCGGCAGTTCTTTTCCAAAACCGCGTCCGAAACCCTCTTCGATGTTGGCGCAGATCGAGTCCAAACTTCGAACCTGCTGCTTCGCCAGTTCGCGCCCGTGAAAATCCTTTTCCAACAGTTCGGAATCATGCCAGAAGTCGTCGAACAGTTGCCCCGCCAGTTGGTAAATGCCAAAGGATTCCAGTCGGTCAGTTCCTTGATTTATCCTTATTGATGTCTGTTCCATAAACGGCCGATTAATTACGAGGTAGACATTGCAGTGGAATCGCGTCACCCGCCACGTGTCACCCGTCACTCCTGGCTGGCCAGGCCCGGAGCATTCTGGCCAGGTCGGGGATGCTTGGACTTTGTGCGGTTCGAACGTAATGGCCGCTGGTGGCGACGCCGGTCAGGATGGATTGCGCGTTGTCCAGGCCCAGCAACTTGCCGAGGCAGAAACCGGAATTGAAATGGTCGCCGGCGCCGGTGGTGATGAGTGGTTTGGGCGTGAACGGGCCTTCGACCAGCGAGACGACGTCGTTGCCCGCGGCCAGCGCATAGCTGACGGGATGAATGACCAGCGTGTTCACCGGTACGCGCCGGTTGATTGCCAGCGCCAGTGCGGAGAGCGCATCCGGGGATTTACCGGTGGTCGGCAATCCCAGCACGTCACCGATCTCGTATGCCTCTTTTTCATTCAGTCCCAGGATCACGTCGAAGTATTTTTCAAATTGCGCGATGGTCTTCAGCGCCTGCCGGATGTCTTCCGGTTTGCGTTTTTCCGGGTCGGCCAGGTCAAAAAACATCACGCGCCGTTTGCCCTTCAAGGCGGGGCAGATTTCCTTGAGGGTCGCCTCCCAGATTTCGCCCATGTGAGTCAACATGGTCCAGTTGACGAACCCGACCAGGTCGGCGCCGGTGAACTGGGCGGTAAATTTATCCTGGCCAAAGCGCGATTGGATGTTCGACCAGTTCACGTCGTTGAGCGACAGAATTTTGCCGATCATGACCTTGCCGTCATCGAACTCCAGCGCGTCGGTGTGGCCGGGTTCGGCAATGGAATGAACGTCGGCACGTTTGGCGAAGTCGGCAAAGACGGGATGGAGGTTGGGCCAGCCGAGGTTGCCAAGGTAGGTGACCTTCAGGCCGAAGCTGGCCAGGGCATTGGCCATGATGGGGCCGTTGCCGCCGAGTTTGGTGACGCGATTGACGATTTCGATGTTGGTGCTTTTGCCTGCCGCCGCCGCCACCCGCTCAGCCAGTTGGGAAATGGTCGCCAGCCGTTGGAATGAGTCCGGGCCGTCGCGCTTGTCCACGACGTGGAGGATTTCATCCACGAAGCCATCCAATCCCACAAACGCCGTCATGCGTCCGGCGTTGGATGCGCCGGACAGCAATCGTTGGGCGCACTGTTCCCTTAGTTCAGGTGTGTTCATTTGCCTGAAATCTTGCAGAAACCCGGTGGCGCACGCAATTTTTAATCGGTGGCGACTCCAAGAATTTGCAAAATCCGTTCCAATTCCTTGTCGCTGAAAAAGGAAATTTCCACCGTGCCTTTGCCTGCCGCGTAATGGAGCTGGACCTTGGTGGCAAAAACTTCGCGCAGCCGGTCTTCGAGGTCCGCCACGTGCGGGTCGCCCGCGGGTGCCGCCACGGTTTCCGGCCGGGGCGCCGTCGGGCGCGCACCGCGCCGTTGCAGCCGGGCCAGCAGCCCTTCAGTCTGGCGCACGTTCAGGCCTTCCTTGACGACGCGCTCGGCGACCAGTTTTTGGTCTTTCTCGTTTGCCAGGCCCAGAATGACCTTGGCATGGCCGACGGAAAGCCGGCCATCGCGGAGAAAACTTTGGATGGGCAACGGCAGTTTCAGCAGGCGCAGGGCATTGGCCACCACGGCGCGGCTTTTGCCGACCTTGCCGGCGATCTCCTCCTGGGTGAGTTGGAATTGTTCAGCCAATTGCGCGTAACCCTGTGCCTCCTCGAGGGCGTTGAGATTTTCGCGCTGGAGATTTTCGATGAGTGCCAGTTCCAGCACGGCGCGATCATCGGCCTGGCGGACAATGATGGGGACTTCCGGCAGTTGCAGAAGTTGCGCGGCGCGCCAGCGGCGTTCACCGGCGATCAATTCAAAATAACCGTCGCGTTCGCGGACGATGAGCGGTTGGACGATGCCCTGTTCGCGGATGGAATCGGCCAGTTCACGCAGGGCCTCGGCGGAGAAATCCTTGCGCGGCTGGAGCGGGCAGGGACGCAGGCGGTCCAGCGGCACGCGTTGCACCCGTTCGCGCGAGTCAGGCGCGGGCGCAGTCACCGGGACAGGAGCCGGGGACGGAACGGCGGGCGCGGGGGCCGGCGGGGTCAAAACCGGGCTGCCGCCCAACAACGCGCCGAGGCCGCGTCCCAAAGCAGGTTTCGCCATGCGCGCAGAGTGTCGCAGGACGGGGAAGTTGTCAACGTTGGGGGTACCGTCCTAATTTGTAGGCACCGAGGTGACGAGTCGCTGGGCAAGCACTCCTTACGTCGTGCCCTGCTACCCGATTAGGGCACTATCATGTCAGGCAGGATTGTGCGGCTCGCGCGTCCGCGGACGGCCCGCCGGGCCGTCCCTACCGCAATCACTGTCGGCGACTTTGGACTTTGGACTTTGGGCCTGGGACTTTAAACTGGGCGGGTGAGCAAGAGCAAACGCGTCGCCGATATGGTCGCCCAGCATCATGGGCAGCAGCTGGATCCGCATTACCTCGGCTATTTCGATTGTTTCAACCGCCGGCAGTTTTACGAGGCGCATGACGTGCTGGAACAGCTTTGGCTCAAGGACAAATACGGGCCGAACGGTGCGTTTTACAAGGGACTCATTCAACTCACCGGGGCCTTCGTGCACCTGCAAAAGAACCGGCTGCGACCGGCGGCGGCACTGTTCAAGCTCGCCCTCGCCAATCTCGAAAAATACCCGCACGTCCATGAAAGCCTGAATCTGGCAACTACCTGTGAATTGGCCCGGAAATGGCTGGAAGAACTGGAGCAGGGCCGGTTTGGCGTCAATCCTTTGACCGATCAAAACGTGCCGGTGCTGAAATTGGAGGGAAGCGGGTCATGAACAAAAAACGCGTTGTGCTCGCGGGCGGCAGCGGCTTTCTCGGCCGGGCGCTCGCCGCGCAATTGCTTTCGAAAAATTACGAGGTGGTGGTGTTGACCCGTTCACCGCGTCCACGCGATGATGGCGTTGCGGAGGTGGCGTGGAACGGCCGGTCGCTCGGCGACTGGGTGCAATTGGTGGACGGCGCCCACGCCATCGTCAATTTCACCGGCCGCAGCGTGAATTGCGTGCACACGCCGGGGAACATTCGCGAGATCAACGAGTCGCGCATCAATTCCGTGAACACCTTGGCCGCCGCCATTCACAACGTGGCAAAGCCGCCGCGCGTGTGGGTGCAGGCCGGGTCACTCGCGTTTTACGGCGATCTGGACGACCGCTGGTGCGAGGAAAACACCCCGTCAGGCCAGGGCACGGCGGTGGAAACCTGCCGGCTTTGGGAAAACGCCTTCAAGTTCGTTCCCATGTCCTCGACCCGCCGGGTGTTATTGCGGATCGGCCTGGTGCTGGCCCGCGATGCCGGCGCGCTGTCCGTTTTGGGAAAATTGACCAAATGGTTCCTTGGCGGGGCGGCGGGTGATGGCCGGCAATATGTCAGCTGGATTCATCTGGCGGATATGAATCAAATGTTGCTGGACTCCATCGAGCGGGATGACGCGATCGGTGTATTCAACGCCACGGGACCGAACCCGGTGACGAACGCGGAGTTCATGCGCGAGTTGCGCCGGGCATTGCACCGGCCGTGGTGCCCGCCTGCGCCGGTCCTGGCCGTACGTCTTGGCTCGTGGTTGATGGAAACCGAACCGTCACTGGCCCTCACCGGGCGGCGTTGCGCACCGTCGCGGTTCCTCCGGCTCGGCTTCCAGTTCCAGTTTCCC
>Ga0070731_10001124_pt1 | contig 29190 bp, 30 predicted proteins | sample Coa_R1_2_FD_66448 | JGI IMG/M metagenome (GOLD analysis project Ga0070731, IMG submission 66448) | Surface soil microbial communities from Centralia Pennsylvania, which are recovering from an underground coalmine fire - Coalmine... | ecosystem: Environmental > Terrestrial > Soil > Unclassified ... | reverse complement strand
CGTCGAAGAGGAGCGCGAACTCGTCGCCGCCGCAGCGGAAGGCTTGGCCGTCGCGGGCGTTCTGGAGGATCTCGGCGAGGGCGACGAGGACGTCGTCGCCGACCTGGTGGCCGTAGGTGTCGTTGACCCGCTTGAAGTCGTCCACGTCCACGATGCAGAGCGAGAAGTCGGAGCAATCGTGTTGCGCCTGGGCAATCCGCTCGCGCAGGGTCGCCTGATAGGCCCGGTGGTTGCCGAGGCCGGTGAGGTTGTCGGTGAGAGAGTCTCGGACCGCCAGGCGCGACCGCAGCGCCGTGCGCTGATACAGCCCGAGTGCGAAGAGGGGGCCCGCCAGCAGGACGAGCAGCGCAGGCTCGAGGGACCACAGGTTCGCCGCGAGCGCCGCGAGGAAGGCCATGATCGCAAGCGCCGGGCCCGAGTAGCGGAGGATGGAGAAGAGCGTCTCGCGGTACGAAACCGCCTGCGAAAGCGCGACCGCGCCGGCGACGAGCGCGACGTTGACGAGGACGAAGATGAGCCCTGCGATGAACGCGTAGATGCTCATCCGGACGACGTCGTGCTGGTGGACGAGGCCGAGCATGCGCGGGACGGATGCCACCGCCGCCGCGATCGCGTACGCGCCGCCGTTGAACAGGGCCTTGATCGTCGGCAGCCGCTGGTACAGCATCGGCACGAGAATGCTGAGCGCCGCGATCGGGATCGCCGCCGCCCAGCCGAAGATGAGCAGCGCGGCGACGTTGAAGACGAAGCCGAGCGAGACCAGGCTGCCCTTGTCGTCGAGCGGGACCGGGTGGAGCTCGGCGGCGAGGCCGAACGCGAGGAACAGGCCCATGCCGAGCCACGTGCTCAGACGCGGCGGCTCGACCGCGAGATAGGCGGCCGCCGCAGCGACGGCTCCCGCTGCAACGGCGACGACCGAGCCGACGTAGCAGATGAGCCGAAATGGAAGCCCGAACGCGGTGTTATCCCGATCTGTCATGTCGAAAGGGCCGCGGGGAGCCGGTGACCCTGCCGGCCCGCCGCCGAGACCGCTTAGAACAGGCTGTGGAGGATTCGTTCGAGGTCGCCCCAGCGCACGCCCGCACCCGAGCCGATCAGGAGCGATGCGAATGCGCCGAGCGCGATCGCCGTCTTGCTTACCGAGCGCCAACGAACCATTGAAGGTTCACCTCCCAGTTGATGTGGCCGCAGTTCCCGCTTGCGCATCCTCGCCTGGTTCCGACCGAGGAACAGCCCCCAAACGGGGGAATCGCCACGTGGGCTGGGTAGCATCGGGCAGGTGGCGTATCCGGTCGTCCTCTTCGACCTCGACGGCACCGTGATCGACTCCGGCGGCATCATCCTCGCCTCGATGCGGCACGCGACGAGGGAGGTCCTCGGGCGGGAGTACCCGGACGAGGAGCTCCTCCAGGCGGTCGGCGGGCCCGGGCTCGAGGCGCAGATGCGCGTCTTCGACCCGGAGCGGGTCGACGAGCTCGTGCAGGTCTACCGGGCGCACAACGAGCCTCTTCACGAGGAGCTCGTGTGCTGCCGCGGCATGGAGCGGGTGCTCGGGCGGCTGCGGGCGGAGGGGCGGCGGCTCGGCGTCGTCACGGCCAAGCGGCGCGCAACGGTGGAGCTCGCCTTCGAGCACGTCCCGCTCGGCCACATGTTCGACGCGGTCGTCGGCGGCGACGAGACGGAGCGGCACAAGCCGGATCCGGAGCCGCTCCTGCTCGCCGCCGATCGGCTGGGCGCACGGCCCGGCGAGACGGTCTACGTCGGCGACTCCCCGTTCGACGTGCGGGCCGCCAGGGCGGCGGGAATGGGATCGGTGGCCGTCACCTGGGGGCGCATCCACGACCGTTCACGTCTGGAGCGGGAGGATCCGGACGCGATCGTCGACACGGCGGAGGAGCTGCTTGCCGTCCTCTAGCGCCGCCCGTGCGGCCGAGCTGCGCGAGCTCCTCAACCGGGCGCTCATTGCCTATCACGTCGACGACGACCCGATCATGGACGATGCGGCGTACGACGTCCTCTACGACGAGCTCGTCGCCATCGAGGCCGAGCACCCCGAGCTCGTCACTCCCGATTCCCCGACGCAGCGCGTCGGAGCGCCCCTCTCCGGCCAGTTCCAGAAGGTGCGCCACCTGACCCCCATGGGGTCGCTCGAGAAGGTGACGACGGACGAGGCGATCGCGAAATGGGCGGACGACGTCAGCCGCCGCCTCGGCGGAGACGAGCCCGTCGCCTACGTCCTGGAGCCGAAGATCGACGGGCTGGCGATCAACCTGACCTACGCGGGGAACGTGTTCACGCGCGGCGCGACCCGCGGCGACGGCGTCGAGGGTGAGGACGTCACGCCGAACCTCCGCACGATCAAGGTGATCCCGCTCGGGACGATCGGCGGCGACGTTCCGGGCACGGTCGAGGTCCGGGGAGAGGTCTACATGCCGCTTTCCGGCTTCCGCGAGCTCAACGAGCGGCTCGTCGGCGAGGGGAAGAAGCCGACGCCGAATCCGCGGAACGCGGCCGCCGGCTCGCTTCGGCAAAAGGACTCGTCGATCACCGCGTCGCGGCCGCTGTCGTTCTGGGCGTACGGCGTCGGGGTGCACGAGGGCGTCGAGCTCGCGACCCATTGGGAGACCCTCCAGTGGCTGAAGTCGCACGGCTTCCCGATCAACCCGTTCGCCGAGCGGGTCGAGACGGTCGAGGAGGTGGCCGAGCGCGCACACGCGTGGGAGGTGCGCCGCGCCGAGCTCGACTACGAGATCGACGGGATCGTGATCAAGATCGACTCGCTCGACCAGCAGGCGCGCCTCGGCGCGCTGCACGAGCGGCCGCGGTGGGCGCGGGCGTTCAAGTGGGCGCCGATGACCGCGGTGACGCGGCTCAACCGGATCGCGATCCGGGTCGGCCGCACCGGCGCGCTCAACCCCTGGGCGATGCTCGAGCCGGTCGAGGTCGGGGGCGTGACGATCTCGCGCGCGACGCTCCACAACGAGGAGGACATCAACCGCAAGGAGATCCGGGAGGGCGACGACGTCATCGTCCAGCGCGCCGGCGACGTCATTCCGCAGATCGTCGGGCCCGCCGGGCCGCACCGCAGGGGGACGAAGCAGTTCCGGATGCCGACCGAGTGCCCCCTGTGCGGCACCGCGGTGGTGAAGCCGGAGGGCGAGGCAATGCATCGTTGTCCGAATCGTGCGTGCCCGTCCCGAGGGCTGGAGTCGCTCATCAACTGGGTGATGGCCGCTGCGGACATCGACGGAGTCGGTGAACAGTCGGTGCGGCGGCTCTGGGACCTGGGCCTCGTGCGCTCGATTCCCGAGCTGTATAGGTTGACGCGCGAGAAGCTTATGGAGCTGGACGGCTACGGAGACGTGAGCGCGGGGAACGCGGTCGCGGCGATCGAGGCGTCGAAGCAGATTCCCTTCTCCCGTGTCCTCTTCGGGCTGAACATCCCCGACGTGGGCTGGGTGACGGCGCAGACGCTCGCACGCCACTTCGGGACGGTCGACGCGCTCATGACCGCGACACAGGAGGAGCTCGTCGAGGCGGAAGGCATCGGGCCGGAGCGGGCGGAGGCGATCGCCGAGTGGTTCCGGGACGACGACAATCGCCGGCTCGTCGAGGAGCTGCGCTCCCTCGGGCTGCGCGTCGAGTCCACGGAGGAGGATCGGCCGGTGGAGGGGCCGCTCACCGGCAAGCGCTACGTCGTCACCGGGACGCTCGAGAGCATGACGCGCGAGGAGGCGGAAGCGGCGCTCGCGGCGCTCGGAGCGAAGATCTCCGACTCGGTCTCGTCGAAGACGACCGGACTCGTCGTCGGCGAGGCTCCGGGCCGGTCGAAGCTGATGAAGGCGGAGAAGGCCGGCGTGCCGTTGCTGAGCGAGGACGACCTCAAGAAGCTGCTAGCGCAGTAGCGAAGCGGTCTTCGGCAATGCGCGACCATGTCCACGAGACCGGATCGCCGTTGACGAGAACCGAGAAGACGTACCGGTCGCCGACGAAGCCGGAGAGCGCGGTCGAGTTGTCGGTCGTGCCGGTCTTAGCGCGCACGATCCCCGCCGCCGCCGTCCGGCGCATCCGGTCGTGCAGCGTTCCCGTGCGTGCGGCGAGGGGCAGCGCACCGACGAGCAGCGGCCGCAGCTCGGCGTCGTTCCACATGAGGCGGAGTACGGCGACGAGGGCGGCCGGCGTCTGGCGGTCGAGGAGCGAGAGGCCGGAGCCGTCGACCATCCGGACTCCCGCGAGTGGGACGCCCGCCTGGGCGAGCAGGCCGCGCGCGTAGTCGATGCCCGCGGCGGTGGTTCCCGCCCCGGCCTGGACGGCGCCGAGCTCCTTCACGAGCATCTCGGCTGTGAAGTTGTCGCTGAGCTGATCCATCCGGTGCACGATCGTCTCGATCGTCGGCGAGTCGATCGATGCGAGCGCCACGTCGCCGTCGTTCGCTGCACCGAGAGACGCTGCTCCTGACACCGTCACACCCGCGCGGCGGAGCAGCTTCGTCAGGAGCTGCGCGGCCGAGAGCGCGGGATCGCGCGACGTCCACCTGCCGACGAGCCCGCGGTTGACGATGAGGGCGGACAGCGGCGGCGACTCGTTGATGTAGAACTGGGCCTTCCACCCGGGTGCGGTGCGGCGCGCGTCGAACCATGTCTCGTCCGCAACGACCCGGCCGCGCACGTGCGTGATCCCGGCCGCATGCACCTGGCGCGCGAGCGAGACGAGACCCGCCGTCGAGAGCGTCGGGTCGCCGTACCCCTTGAGAACCAGGTCGCCGCGCCACGTCGATCCGTCCTGGCCGCCGTCGCCGAGGACGTCGGTCTCGATCCGGAACGCCGGCCCGAGACCCGTCAGCGCGGCGTACGTGACCGCGAGCTTCTCGTTCGAGGCCGGCCGCAGGGACAGGTTCGCGTTGTGCGCGTAGACGACCTTCCCGGTGGCGAGGTCGACGGCGACGGCGCCGGAGCCCGCATAGCTGACGTAGGGCGTGTGCAACGCCCTCGCGAGCCGGTTGTGCAGCGATCGGTTGGATGCCCCGCCCGGAGCGGCGAAGGCGAGTGCGAGGGAGACGAGCCCGAGGACGGCGGCGGCGCGGGCGAGCACGTGCCGTTTCATTGTTTTGGTTGGTATCGGGGCCGTCAAGGGGCATGGGTCGCCCGATCGCCGAAGATGGGTCGCACGGCCCTTCCGGAGCCGTCGAGGCGGCCCCGATAATCGGGGTCGTGGGCAGTGACGAACTCGTGGTGCAGCGCATCGAGGCGATGCTCGAGTCTCCGGCGACCGGAGAAGCGGCGCCCTCGCTCGCGAGCATGGAGGACATCCTGACCGCGGGATACGCCGAGGCGCTCGCGCTCGAGGCCGAGCGCTCACGCATCGAGCGGAGGCTCGGGGAGGTGGCCCGCAGCGTCGAGGAGCCCATCTCGGCGGGCGTCACCGACGAGCTCGTCGCGCTCGCGCACCGGCTGACCCATGCCGAGGGTGAGCTCGGCCGCCTGCGTGCCGTCCTGAGCCGCCTACGGGAGCGCACGCGCGCCCACCGCGGTCGCAGCTAGACGATCCCGCTCCTCACTGCGTAGACCGCCGCCTGGATGCGGTTATCGATCTGCAGCTTCATGAGGATGTTCGAGATGTGGTTCTTCACCGTCTTCGGGCTGATGTGGAGCTCGGCGGCGATGACGGCGTTGTCCTTGCCGTTGGCGATGAGCTTCAAAACCTCGATCTCGCGGTCGGAGAGCTCCGACCGGATCGTGTCGGCGATCTCCGGCTGCGCGCTCGTCGCGCGCACGCGCTGCAAGACTTTCGCGGCGATTCCCGGTGAGATGAGCGACTCGCCGCGCCAGGCCGCGCGGATGCCGGCCATCAGCTCGTCGATCGACGAGTCCTTCAGCAGGTAGCCGCACGCGCCGGCGAGGATCGCGTCCATGACGTCGGCGTCCTCGTCGGAGATCGTGAGCACGACGACCCGAGTCAGCGGCGCGATGGCGGCGATATGCCTCGTCGCCTCGACGCCGCCCATGCCCGGCATGTTGAGGTCCATGACGACGACGTCCGGGGCGGATTCCCGGACGGACCGCACTGCGTCGGACCCGGTCGCCGCCTCTCCCGAGATCTGCACGCCCTGCTCCTCGAGCAGGTTCCGCAGACCCGTGCGGAAGAGGTCGTGGTCATCGACGATCAGGACGCGAAGCGCCTCGAGCCCACGGTCATCTGCTGCCTGAAGCGGCTCAGTCAGGTCTGTCACCCCCCACGCGACGTCCGCAAGAGTCTAGTGGAGGGTGATGGTGACCGTCCGCCGGCCCCAAGCGTCCGCCTGAGCCAGGGTCGGGAACCAAAGGTCGATGGTCGTGCCGCGAATGCCGCTCCCCACGTCGGCGGCGACGCCTTCGCCATAGCCCGGAATGGTCATACGCGTCCCGAGCGGGATGACGGTGGGGTCGACCGCGACCACGCCCCAGCCGACGGGCAGGCCGGTTGCGGTGTGGCCGGGGAGCGAGTAGCCGGTCGCCGAGACGGTGACCGTCCGGCCGTCGGCCGACGCAGGGGCCGGCGCCGGGCCGGCATCGCCGCCGATGACGGGCACCGGGCCGCTCGCGGCGACCGCGGCGGCGAGGGTCTGTGACTTCACCTCCGCTCGCTGCACCGCTGCTTCGAGCTCGGTGATCTGCGACGCCTTCAGCTGCTGCTGCCGACGGAGCCCGGAGATGAACGAGAGTCGGTCCGCGCGTGCGGATGCGAGCGTCCGGGTCGTGCGCACTGCAGCGCGAACGGCGTCCTCGAGCCGCGCGCGATGTGCCGAGAGCGTTGCGCGCAGCGTCTGCAGCCGATGCTGCGCGACCAGGGAGGCGACGACGAAGTCGTTGCTCTGGTCGGTGACGTGCTTCAACCCGTCGAGCGTGGTCACCGCATCGTTCAACGATTCCGCTCCAAGGATGACCGCGAGTGGATCCGTCTCTCCCTGCTCGTAGATCGTGCGCAGATTCGCACCGAGGTTTCTCTGCGATACGACGAGGGTTCGCTTCGCCGTGGCGAGCTGCTGCGCGAGCTGCAGCTGTTGCGCTCGCAGGCTCACGACGTCGCTCTGCAACCGTTCGAGCTTCACGCGCGCGTCGGCGAGTCGGGAGTCGAGCGCGTAGAGCGCGAGGGTTGCGCCTTGCAGCCGCGCGGCAAGCGCGTTCTCCTGCGCTCGCAGCGTCCGCTCGCTCGAGCCGGGCCCGGCGGCAGCACGCGAGCCGGCGGAGAGGACGAGCACCGCGGAGGCGCCGGCGAGCAGCGCCGCCGATCGTGTCCTTCGCCCGCTCACGGTCGGCCGGACCGTACCACAGGTTTTCTGGACCTTCGGCCAGTTTGTGCTGGAGTTTCCGCCGGGTTGGTCCATTTCAAAACGGCGAATTTGCGGCAGCTTTCGCGCCATTTACCGGTTGCCAGCATCCGTAACCCCTGGTAGCGTCCGGGCCTTGTGACGTGAGGAGGACCCGGCGCCGCGGCGCCGGGTGGCAGTCGGGAGACGTCATCCAGACACTGAAGCGACAGGCTCCGGGCATCGTCATCGCCCTCGCTGCAGCAGGAATCGCAGCAGGTGCAGCGACCGCCGACCCCTCGATCAGCGCAAAGCAGGCCGAGGCACAGCGCGTCCTCGGGCAGATCCAGGTGCTCGACTCGAGCCTTGAGCGTGCGCGCAATCGTTTTGACTCGGCGAACGACAAGCTGCACGCGATCGACCACAACCTCGCCGTCAATCGCGTCGGCTTGCACGCCGCGAAGTCGAACCTCGTCATCGCGCAGAAGAATCTCTCGTCCCGACTCGTCGACATCTACACGTCGCGTGACAGCCAGTCGACCGTCGCGGTGCTTCTCGGCGCGACGAGCATCGACGACCTCGTCAACCGAATCGAATCGGTGCAGTCTGTCTCGTCTCAGGATGTCGCCGTCGTCCATCAGGTCGTCTCGTTCAAGAAGGAAGTCACGGTTCGCGAGCAGGCGCTCGTCCGCGACCGCCGTGCGCAGGCCAAGCTCGTCCGTGAGCGCGCAGCCGCCAAAGCACGTATCACCTCGCAGCTCGGCCGCCAGAAGCACCTGTACGACTCGATCAAGGGCGAGATTGCGCACCTGATCGCGATGCAGCGTGCGCGCCAACTTCAGCTCGCGCGTGCGGCGCAGGCTCGGCTGGCCGTCTATCAGGACTCGAACCCGGGCCTGGGCGTCTCCACCGATCCGAGCACCGACTTCAACGCGCCGCCAACCCAGTACTCGGGCGTCGTCGGCATCGCCATGCAATACCTCGGCGTGCCGTACGTCTGGGGCGGCTCGACCCCGAGCGGGTTCGACTGCTCGGGGTTCGTCATGTACGTGTACGCGCAGATGGGTGTGTCGCTGCCCCACTACACCGGCGCGCAGTGGGGGGTGGGCGTTCCCGTCGCCGAGAGCGACCTGCAGCCGGGCGATCTCGTCTTCTTCGACGGTCTCGGGCACGTCGGGATCTACATCGGCGGCGGCGAGTTCATCCACTCGCCGCACACGGGCGACGTCGTTCGCATCGACAGCCTCTCCGAGGGCTGGTACGCGTCGACCTATGACGGCGCCCGCCGCATCGTGTCCGGCTAGTCCGCGTAGAGCGCGTCGATCTCGTCGCGGAAGTGCTCGTGGGCGACGCGGCGGCGGAGCTTCAGCGTCGGCGTCAGCTCGCCCGCCTCCTGCGTGAAGTCGCGCGGAAGGATGGTGAAGCGCTTGATCTGCTCGACGCGAACGCGATCGCGGTTGACCTCGTCCACGAGCTCCTGTACGAGCTCTTTCGGATCGCGTCCGCTCGCGTTGACCTCGTCCCAGTCGAGCGTGAGCAGCGCGGTCACGTACGGGCGCCGATCGCCCACGACGAGCGCCTGTGACACGAACCGCGACGCCTTCAAGGCGTTCTCGAGGTTCTGAGGCGAGACGTTCTTGCCGCCGGCGGTGATGATGATGTCCTTCTTGCGGTCGGTGATCTTCAGGAAGCCGCCCGCGTCGATCTCGCCGACGTCGCCGGTACGGAAGAAGCCGTCGGCCGTGAACGCCGCCGCCGTCGCCTCCGGATCCTTGAAATACCCCATGAACACGCTGTCGCTGCGCACGAGGATCTCACCGTCCTCCTCGATCCGCACCTCGCAGCCGTCGACGGCGCGGCCGACCGTTCCGAAGCGGTAGTCGTCCGGGTCGTTGACGCTGAGCGAGCTCGACGTCTCCGTCAGACCGTAGCCCTCGATGACGAGCATGTTGAGGGACCTGAAGAACTCGAGGACGTCGACCCCGAGCGGCGCCGCACCCGAGACGCCGACGCGGAGCCGACCGCCGAGCCGCTCGCGCACCTTCGCGAACACGAGCGCGTCTGCGATGCGCCCCTGCAGGCTCGTCGGGCTCTTCGTCGCACCGACTCGCAGCGCCCAGCGGCCGATCGCGCGCCTCAGCCTGCTCGACCGCTCGATCTCGCCGACGACGTTGGCGTGGATCTTCTCGTACACGCGCGGGACCGCGGGGAGGATCGTCGGTTTCGTTCGCTGGAGCGCCTCCGGGACACGTCCGACGTCGGCGACGAGCGAGACGGTCGAGAGGTGCAGCGTCGCCGAGTGGTGCACGATGCGCGCAAAGCTGTGCGCGAGCGGCAGGAAGAGGATGACCGTGTCGGCGCCGTCCTCGACTTGCGTGCGAACGCCGAGCGCTGCGCTGACGAGGTTCTTGTGGCTGAGCATGCAGCCCTTCGGAGGGCCGGTCGTGCCCGAGGTGTAGATGAGGGTCGCCAGGTCGTCCTCGGCGACCGGCTCCGGCGCATCGTCACCGGCGCTCTGCTCGAAGGCGTCGAGCTCGTCGAAGCGGACGATCGTTCCGTCGAAGACCGGCGCGAGCTTCAGATGCTGCTCGTCACCCTCGACGAAGGCGAGCACCGTCTCGGAATGGCGGAGGATGTAGTCGCACTCGGCCGCCGTGCTCGTCGGGTACAGGCCGACGACGACGGCGCCGATCGACATGATCGCCCAGTCGAGGAGGATCCACTCGAGTCGGGTACGAGCGAGGACGGCGACCGCGTCGCCTCGCTTCACTCCCCGTGCCAGAAGCGCGCGCGCGAGGGCGTCGACCCGGCGGCCCGCTTCCTCCCACGAAACCTCGCGCCAGCCGTCCGGCTGCTCCTCGAGGTACGCCGGCTGCGGGTGGGCCCGCTCGAGCGCGTCCCGCCACAGCGCGGGCGCAGTCCGCGTCTCCAGCGTCATTTCCCGATGGTAAGCCAAAGGAGATCGCGTGCCCGACTAGAATTCGATCGACCCATGCGGACCATCTGGAACGGCTCGATCAGCTTCGGGCTGGTCAATATCCCTATCGGGCTCGCGCTCGCGACGCAGCGCGACGATGTCTCGTTCCGGACGCTGCACCGCGAGTGCGGCACGCCGATCAAGCAGAAGCGGTGGTGTCCCTTCCACGAGCGCGAGGTCGAGGCGGACGAGCTCGTCAAGGGCTGGGAGGTCGCGAAGGGCGAGTTCGTCATGGTCGAGGATTCCGACCTCGAGTCGGTCGCGCTCCAGCGCTCCCAGGCGATCGACATCCTTCGCTTCGTCAAGCTCGAGGACGTCGATCCCGTCTACTTCGACCGCACCTACTACCTTTCGCCCTCGTCGGCGGACGCGCAACGGCGCCCATACGTGCTGCTGCTCCGCGCGATGCAGGAGTCGGGCATGGCGGCGGTCGGCAAGTTCGTGTTGTGGGGCAAGGAGAACCTCTGCCTCATCCGGCCGCAGGGCGAGGCGCTCGCGCTCGAGACGCTGTTCTTCGCCGACGACGTCAGGTCGAAGACGGAGATCGAGGAGGCGGTCGAGGCGACCGAGGTGAAGAAGGCCGAGCTCGCCCTCGCAGGGCAGGTGATCGACAGCCTCGTCGGCGCCTGGGCTCCCGCGGACTTCGAGAACGAGTACCGGCGTGACCTCAAGGCGATGCTCGAGGCGAAGCTGGCGGGGCAGGAGATCACGCGGCCGGAGCCGACGCCGGAGACGCCGGTCGTGGATCTGATGGAGGCGCTGCGCCGCAGCGTCGAGGACGTCCAGGGACGGCGGGCGGGCACCGGTACCAAGAAGACGAAAGCCGCCTCGGGCGGGACGCGCCGCAAGACCGCCGGCGCGCGCAAGTCGGCCTAGCGTCTACGCCCCGGCCGGAGGAAGCGGGCGGGGAGACCGAAGCCCCTCCGCCCGCGCAGTGCGAAACCTTTCGTCAGTGGTGCGGAATCGACGATTCCGCACCGGCAGAGACAGCAGCAAGCTGGGTCTGGAACAGGTACTTGTCGATCTTGCCCTGATAGATCGGCACGCCTTCCTGCATGCAGAGCCTGATCACCTCCTGCCGATCGATGTTCAACTCTTTCGACAGCTCTTCAGGCGTGAGGTGATTCGCCATCCGGCCTGCTCCTTCCTCGGGCACGAAAAAACCCGCCGGCGCCGAGCGCTCAGACGGGCTGTTTCGAACCCTCTCTTGTCGACATGACGGGCATCACTCGGCCCGCCCCACGTGGACATCCATCGAGTCAAGAATATGCCCCCGTGCTGACGTACGCAAAACCAGAGATCGAGGGATTCGAGGAGCGCTTTCTGTCCGTCTCGGGCACCCGGATGCGGTACCTCGCCGGCGGTTCCGGCCCCCCGGTCGTGCTCGTCCACGGCCTCGGCGGGGCGGCGGCGAACTGGCGGCTCGTTGCTCCCGCCCTCGCGGCGGGGCGGCGCGTCCTCGTCCCCGACCTCCCCGGCCACGGCGGCAGCGGGCCGCTCCTTGGCGACCCAGGGACGCTCGACCCGTTCGCCGAAGTCGTGCTCGCGCTCGCGGAGGCCGAGGCCGCCGTCCCGGCGCCCTGGATCGGCCACTCCCTCGGCGGCCTCCTCTCGCTGCGCGCCGCGTCGCTCCGCCCCGAGGCCGTGAGCGGTGTCGTCCTCGCCGCGGCGGCCGGCATCTCGTCCGCCTCCCGCATCGGCAGGGTGACTGTGACGCTGATCGGCGTCGCGCGACCCGGCCGCATGCTCGGACGCCGGCGAAAGCTGGTTGCGCGCTCGCGCGTCGGACGGACGGTCGCGTTCGGCTGGTGGGGCGTCGCCGACCCGGCCGCGCTCGACCGGGAGATGGCCGAGTCGTTCCTCGCCGGCCCGACGCGGCACACGGACACGCTCACCGCCGGCAAGGCGCTCGTCGCCTCCGATCCGCGCGCCGACCTCCAGCGCGTCATGTGCCCGTGCCTCTGCCTTTGGGGCGCGAACGACAACTGGGTCCCGGTCGCCGACGGCATGGAATACGCGCGTCGGCTCGGCGCGCCGTTTCGCGCGATCGCCGACTGCGGCCACCTCCTGATTGGTGAGCGCCCCGATGCCGTCGTCCGTGCGGTGAACGAGTTCCTCGCTTCGCTCGCCTAGCTCGCCGCCGCCGCCTCGAAGGGGATCACCTCCGCACCCTCGTCGCCGTCCTCGTCATCGCCGCGGCGCGGTCCGCCGAGGAAGTCGACGCGCTGGCCGACGACCTCGACGGCGCGCCGCCGTCGCCCCTCTTCCTCCCACGCGCGGCTCCGGAGGTAGCCGCTGACGCCGACGCGCCGGCCTTTGCTCAGGTACTCGGCGCAGAGCTCCGCCTGGCGGTCCCAGACGGACACACCGACGAAGTCGGCCCCGGCGTCCCGCGCGCCGCGGCCGACCGCGAGCAGGAAGGTGGCAACCTTCTTGCCTTCGCCCACCTCGCGCAGCTCGACGTCCGTGGCGAGGTTCCCGATCAAGCTCACCGTGTTCATGGTGTGAAGGTAGACGGGTCGTTGTCACGAAAAGTGCACGGCTTTCTCGCTTTTGACGGATAGACTCCGGACGCCCATGGGACTCTTCACCTCGATGACGGGCTTCGGCGGCCGCGACATGGCGGTCGACCTCGGCACGGCCAACACGCTCGTCTACGTCCGCGGGCGGGGCATCGTCCTCTCGGAGCCCTCCGTCGTCGCCATCGACCAGCGCTCCGGCGAGGTGCACGCAGTCGGCGTCGAGGCGAAGCGCATGCTCGGCCGCACGCCGGGGACGATCCAGGCGATCCGTCCGCTGAAGGACGGTGTCATCGCCGACTTCGACGTCACCGAGCAGATGCTGCGGCACTTCATCCAGAAGGTGCACCAGCATCGCTTCGCGCATCCGCGCGTCGTCGTCTGTGTCCCGTCGGGAGTGACCGGCGTCGAGAAGCGCGCGGTGGAGGAGGCGACACTGTCCGCAGGCGCACGCCAGGCATACCTGATCGAGGAGCCGATGGCCGCAGCGATCGGAGCCGGCCTTCCCGTCGCCGAGCCGACGGGAAACATGATCGTCGACATCGGCGGCGGAACGACCGAGGTCGCGGTCATCTCGCTCGGCGGCATCGTCGTCTCGCAGTCGCTGCGTGTCGGCGGCGACGAGATGGACGAGGCGATCATCAATCACATCAAGCGCGATTACAAGCTCCTCATCGGCCAGCAGACGGCAGAGGAGATCAAGCTCGAGATCGGATCTGCGTGGGACCAGAAGGAAGAGCTGCAGGCGGAGGTGCGCGGACGCGACATGCTCACCGGCCTGCCGAAGACGGTGATCCTCACGTCGGAGGAGATCCGCCGCGCGCTCGACGAGCCGGTGACGCAAATCATCGAGGCGATCAAGTCGACGCTCGACAAGACGCCGCCCGAGCTCGCGGCCGACATCATGGACCGCGGCATCGTTCTCGCCGGCGGCGGCTCGCTCCTCACCGGTCTCGACGAGCGGCTGCGCCACGAGACGCAGATGCCCGTCCACCTTGCGGAGAGCCCGCTCACGTGCGTCGCGGTCGGCTCAGGGCGCAGCCTCGAGGAGTTCGAGGCGATCCACCGCTCGAACCGCGCCCGCGCCCGGTCTCGCAACGGCCGCCGCTAGCCCGGTTCGCCGGGTACCCCGGTAACCTACGACGACAGTGGCGCCTCCGAACCGCTCCGCGCGCGCGGCGGTGCTGGGGTCTTCGCTCCAGCGCTCCAAGCCCCAGCCGTACCCGTCCCGGGCGCGGACCGCGATGGTCCGGCGCATCGTCCTCGCCGTGCTCGTGGTCGTCGCGCTCGCGCTGCTGACGATCTCGTTCCGCTCGCCGACGTCGGGCATGCTCCACGACGCGCAGAGCTACGGCGCCGACGCGCTGCGCCCGTTCCAGGTGGCCGCAGTCCGCGTGGCGCGGCCGTTCCGGGACGGATACAACTACGTCGACAGCCTCGCGCGCGCGAAGTCGGACAACGCGAAGCTGCGAAAGATGGTGCAGGACTATCGCGCCCAGGCGCTCCTGAACGCGTCCGCGGTCCAGCAGAACAACGACCTCAAGCGGCTGTTGCACTTCGAGGCCGGTCCCCAGTACCCGAGGGACTTCCGGGCCGTCAACGCATCCGTCATCTCGTTCCCATCCGGCGCGTTCTCGCAGCAGATCGTGATCGGCGCCGGGTCCGACTCCGGCATCCACCTGAACACGCCGGTCGTCAGCGCGGACGGCCTCGTCGGAAAGGTGACGACCGTCGGGCACACGACGTCGACGGTCACGTTGCTTACTGACCCCAACAGCGCCGTCCCCGCGCGTGACCTGAAGACGCGCGTGAGCGGACTCATCCGCCACGGGCAGGGGGGCTCGCTCATCCTCGACCGGGTCTCGAAGGACCAGGTCGTGGACAAGGGCGACTGGATCATCACGCGGGGGACCGTCGACCGCAGGTATCCGGACGAGTATCCGTACGGGATCCCGATCGGACGGGTCGTCGCCGTCGGGACGAGCGACATCGCGAGCTTCCTCACCGTGCAGGTGCAGCCGCTCGCCGACCTCTCGTCGCTCGACGCCGTCGCAGCGCTCGTCCCCAAGCATCCGCGCGCGAAGCCGTGACGATCGCCGACGGCCTCAAGGCCGCGGCGCTCCTGTTCGTCGCGGCGATCGTGCAGGTCTCGATCTTCTCGCAGCTGGACGTGTTCGGCGCCGCCCCCCAGGTCGTACTCGTGACCCTCGTCGGCGTGTCGCTGCTTCGCGGCGCGATCGTCGGCGCGACCGCGGGCTTCTTCGCCGGGCTCGTCGTCGACACGGCGATGCTCGGCCAGCTCGGGCTGACGTCCCTCGTCCTCACCGTCTCCGGCTACTGGATCGGCCGCTACGGCGAGACGACCGGGCGCGACCGCGGCCATGCGCCGTTCCTGTCGGTGGCGGTGGTGACGTTCCTCTATGCGTTCGGCGTGCTGCTCGTCCACTTCATGCTCGGTGAGCCGGCGCCGGCCGGTGCCGTCATGCGCTCGCTGCTGCCGACGATCGTCATGAACCTCGTGCTCACCGGCCCCACGTATCTGCTCGTGCGGTTGCTGCTCCGCCCGCGCGAGCGCGCCGACTACGCGACCGAGGTGCAGCTGCTTGGCTAGCACGACGGCGCCCGAACGCCCTCGCTCGAAGCGCTTCCTGCCCCGCAGCAAGAGCGTCGTCGAGCCCTACCGGCCGAGCTCGCGGCTCCTCCGCCGCGTCAGCGTGCTCGGCGTCGCAATGCTCGTCATCTTCGCCGTGCTCCTGCTGCGCCTCTGGGCGCTGCAGGTGCTCTCCGGGCCGAAGTACGTCGACCAGGCGGCGGCGAACTCGTTCCGCACGGTGCGCGTCCAGGCGCCGCGCGGGGAGATCCTCGACCGCAACGGGGTCCCCCTCGTCACGAACGCGCCGGCGACGGCGATCCTCCTCTGGCCCGCAGACCTGCCGAACGTGTACACGAAGCGCTACGCCGAGCTGAGCGCGCTCGCGCGACTGACCCGCGTTCCCCTCTACGAGATCGCCGCGCGGATCAAGACACGCCGAGAGAGCAACGATCTCGTCACTCCGGTCACGGTGCGCGAGTCGGCGAGCGACTCGATGATCTATTACCTGTACGAGCACGCCTCCCAGTTCCGGGGCGTCACGACGTGGCGGACGTTCATCCGTCACTATCCGTACCACTCGCTTGCAGCGCAGGTGCTCGGATACGTCGGCGAGATCTCGCCGAGCGAGCTCAAGGCGCGCGAGAAGCAGGGCTATCGCCCCGGCGACGAGATCGGCCAGAGTGGGGTGGAGTCGACGTACGACACCTATCTGCGAGGTGTGGCCGGCAGCGCGCGAATGCACATCGACGCGCTTGGCCGTCCGCGCAGCGGGCTCGTGACGACGTCGATCTACAAGGCCGGCAACGACGTTCGGCTGACGATCGACGTCAAGCTCCAGCAGGCGGCCGAGAAGGCTCTCCAGTACGGAATCCACCTCGCGCAGCTGAACAAGCAGTGGTACGCACGCGCCGGCGCGATCGTGGCACTCGATCCGACGAACGGATCGATCCTCGCGATGGCGTCGTCGCCGAGCTACGACCCGTCCGTCTATGCGGGGCACGTCAGCAACGAGGAGCTCGCACGCGCGGGCCTGACGGCGAAGACCGCACCGGAGAAGAACTACCCGTCGCTCGACCGCGTGACGTCGGGGACGTATCCGCCCGGCTCGACGTTCAAGCCGGTGACCGCGCTCGCGGCGATGGAGGAGCACATGCTGTCGCCGTACGCCTACCTGCCGTGCACGGGCACGTACACGTCGCCGCAGGACCGCTCGCACCGCACGTTCCACAACTGGGACCCGAACGTCGATCAGGCGATGGACCTGCCGAGCGCGCTCGCGTACTCGTGCGACACGTACTTCTACCGGGTCGGCAACGAGTTCTACAACCTGCCCGCCGACCGCGGGCAGCCGCTGCAGAAGTGGGCGGACGCGCTCGGCTTCGGCTCGCCGACGGGCGTCGACGTCGGCCCCGAGGCGAGCGGCCTCGTGCCGACGATCGACTGGCGGAGGCAGCATTTCTCGAGCGCGGTCGACAAGCTCTGGAAGCCGGGCGACTCGATCCAGCTCGCGATCGGACAGGGCGACCTGCTCGTCACGCCGCTCCAGATGGCACGTCTCTATGCGCTGCTCGCGAACGGCGGCAAGCTCGTCACACCGCACCTCTTGATGAACGTCGAGAGCCCGAACGGCGCGACCGTCCCGGTGCCGGCGACGCCCGCCCCCAGGAGCGTCGGCATCGACCCGGCGGCGCTGCAGGTCGTCGACAAGGGCCTCTGGGAGGGGACGCACCTCTCCTTCGGCACCTCGTACGGCGTCTTCGGCGACTTCCCCGTCTCCATCTCCGGCAAGACCGGGACGGCCGAGAAGGTGGTCTCCCTGCCCGGCTACGTCGGGGTGCAGAACCAGTCGTGGTGGTGCGGCTGGGGGCCGTCGGACCACGCGAAGATCGTCGTGTGCGCCGTCATCGAGAACGGCGGCCACGGCGGCGACGCGGCTGCGCCGGCGGCCGCGCGGGTCTTCGCCTCCTACTTCCACGTCAAGCTGAAGCTCGCCGGACCGATCCACAGCGACTGATGCGGATGATGGGCAGACTCCACTGATGCTCGAGTACGCAGGATCGGGACACGCCGGACGGCGGGTGGAGCACGAGGGGCTCGCCATCGTCGGCGTCCTCCGCTCCCTCGACTGGCTGCTCCTCGCCGGCGTGGGCGGTCTCGTCGCCGTCGGCTTGTGGGCGGTGTCCGGCGCGACGCGCTTCGCCGTCGCCGGCAACCCGAGCTACTACTTCGACCGCCAGATCGTCTACGCCGCCGCCGGCGGCGTGATCCTCGTCGTCGCGACGTTCGTCGACCCCGATCTCTACCGCCGTTACTGGAAGCTCCTGTACGGCGGGACGACGCTGCTGATCGCCGTCGTCTTCCTGGCCGGGCACGCCGCGCGCGGCTCGACGCGCTGGATCAACGTCGGCTTCTTCACGTTCCAGCCGTCGGAGTTCGGGAAGCTCGCATTCGTCCTCGCCCTCGCCGGCTTCATCGCCGGAGGCGCGCGCGAAGGAGGATCGCTCGGGACGACGATGAGAGTGCTCGGCCTCGGCGCGGCTCCCGTCGTCCTCGTCTTCGCCCAGCCCGACCTCGGCACCGCGCTCGTGTATCTGATCGCGCTCGCAGCGATGCTCTTCGTCGGCGGCGCGTCGTGGCGGCAGCTCGCGGCGCTCGGCGCGATCGCCGTGCTGCTCGTCGTCGGCGTCCTCTGGACGGGCCCGGCGGTGGGCGTGAACTTCCTCAAGGGTTACCAGCAGGCGCGGCTGACGTGCTTCGTCCACCCGTCCAAGTGCTCGGACAGCGACACACGCTACAACCTCGAGCAGTCGATGGTCGCCGTCGGGTCCGGCCAGGTGTACGGGCGCGGCGTTCACAACTCGACGCAGACGAATCTGAACTTCCTGCCCGAGCACGGCACCGACTTCGTGTTCGCCGCGTTCAGCGAGCAGCACGGCTTCGCAGGCGCGTCGCTGCTGCTCGCCCTGTATCTGCTCGTGCTCTGGCGTGCGCTACGGATCGTGTCGATTGCGCGCGACTTCTATTCGGCGATCGTCGCCGGCGGCATCGTGGTCGCTTTGCTCTTCCAGATCTTCGTGAACGTCGGGATGACGATGGGGATCGCGCCGATCACGGGCATCCCGCTTCCGTTCGTCAGCGTCGGCGGATCCTCGATGATCGCGAACCTCGCCGCGATGGGCGTGCTGCTCGCGATCTACGCCCGCGGCCGAGCGGCAAGGCGACGCAGATGATCAAGACGCCGGTCTCGCTCGGCGCCTTTCGCAAGCTCGTGAAGCAGCTGCAGAGCGTGGAACGGCGGCCGCTCGCGATCGGGGGAGCCCGGCAGCTCGCGGTCGCCCTCGAACGCGAGCTCGCCCGTGGAGGCGATCCGGGCGCGGTGCGTGTCGGAGACCCGGACGGGGCTGCGCTCTACGTCCACATCGGGGACGAGGAAGCGCCGCTTCGCAAGGCGCGCAGGACGCGCGTGCCGATCGTCGCAGTGGCGTTCGGCGAGGAGGACCTCCCGTATGTGTACGCGACGGATGTCGTCCGGGTCGGCCCAGGCGAGCCGCTTCCGGTGGACGAGATCGTCACCGCCATCGCCGCGAGGCTCGGCGAGGCGGGAGCGCCGCTCGCCGCGCGGCTGCCGGTGCTTCGCAGCGCGGTCTGCGACCGGATCGTCGCGTCGATCGCGCGCAAGAACGGGATCCTCGGCGCGGCGGTGTTCATCCCCGGCGCCGACCTGCCCGTCCTCGCCCTCAACCAGGTGCGGATGCTGCTGCTCCTCGACCAGGCGTACGGTCTCGACCTCGACCCGCGTGAGCGGCTGCCCGAGGTCGTCGCGACGGTAGGCGCCGGGCTCGGCCTACGCGCAGTCGCACGCGAGCTGCTGGACCTCGTCCCCGTCGCGGGGTGGGCCGTCAAGGGCGGCGTGGCCTATGCGGGCACGCGAGCCGTCGGCGAGGCCGCCATCCGCCGGCTCCAGCTCGCCCGGTCCTAGCTCAAGCGGCCGCCGGCCGCAGCTTGCCGCGGCGTGCCTTGATCGCGCGGAGCCGCTGTTGCAGGCGAGCCCACGCCCACGGCTCGATCTCGAGGTAGCGGGTCTCGGTCTGGCCGCGAATGGCCTCGCCGTACTCGAACCAGGCGTCGGCTTCCTCGATGAGCAGGAGCTCCTCGGCTTCCGTCTGCTCCATTGCCGGGGGATCGTAGGTCCGGGATCGGACGGCACCGCTGCTACCCTGGCGGTACATGGTTTTCATTGCTGACCTGCAGCGCGCGCGTCGCCCCGTTGGAGGGGGCGCCGCTGTCGCGCGCACGAACGAAGGAGCTTTTTCTTGCCCTGGTTCCGACGACGGAAGCGTGCTGAGTCCGACGCCGCAGCGGCCGACCCGGCCGCACTCGAGGCTCCATCCGAGCCTGACGTAATCGAATCGTCCGCCGAGCCGGCGGCCGAGACAACCGAGCCCAGCAAGCCGAAGCGCCGACGAGGCAGCCGAGGCGGGCGCGGGAGGAAGAAGACCGGCGCCGCCGCCGACGGCGGCCAAGATGCCGAGACCGAGCCGAAGGGGCGTCGCGCCGAGCGCAAGCCCCAACAGCAGCTCTCGCAACGGCAGGAGCGCCGCCGGCAGGAGGGCGGCCGCCGCCGCCAGCCGCAGCGCCGCGCGCCGCTGCCGCAGGCGAAGCGCGAGCTGATCGTGTCCGTCGACGTCGGGGAGCAGCGCGTCGCCGTCCTCGAGGACGACCGCGTCGCCGAGGTCTACCTCGAGCGGCCGGAGCGGCGTTCGATCGCCGGGAACATCTACCTCGGCAGCGTCGACAACGTCCTGCCGGGGATGGAGGCTGCGTTCGTCGAGATCGGCCTCGAGAAGAACGGCTTTCTCTACGTCGACGAGATCGTGGGGCCCGAGCTCGAGCGCGGCCACGGCCGCCGCATCCAGGATCTCATCAGCCGCGGCCAGACGATCCTCGTCCAGGCGGTGAAGGACCCGATGAAGACGAAGGGAGCGCGGCTGACGACGCAGATCTCGCTTCCGGGCCGCTTCGTCGTGTTCGTCCCGCAGGGAGAGGGCCTGGGCGTCTCCCGGCGCCTCGAGGACGACGAGCGCAACCGCCTGAAGGAGATCCTCAAGAAGCTGGACGTGAAGGAGGGCGGCGTGATCGTCCGCACGGCCGCGGAGGGCGCGTCCGAGGAGGACATCGAGCGCGACCTCGTCTTCCTGCAGCGCCTCTGGAAGTCGATTCAGGCGAAGGCGAAGGCCGCGCGTGCGCCCGAGCTCCTGTACCAGGAGGCGGAGTTGCCGCTGCGTGTCACCCGCGATCTCTTCACCGGAGACTTCGAGAAGGCATACGTGGACAACGACCAGGCTTTCAAGCGCATCACCGGCTACCTGAAGAAGACGTCGCCGCACATGGTCGAGCGCGTCGTCCGATACAAGGAGAAGACACCGCTGATGGAGGCGTTCGGCGTCGAGGCCGAGATCAAGTCGACGCTGAGCCGCCGCGTCGATCTTCCCTCCGGGGGCTACCTCGTCTTCGACTACGCCGAAGCGTTCACCGTGGTCGACGTGAACACCGGCCGCTTCGTCGGCTCGCGCGGCAAGAGCGCCGGTGGGCGCCTCGAGGACACGATCACGAAGAACAACCTCGAGGCGGTGAAGGAGGTCGTTCGTCAGCTGCGGCTGCGCGACATCGGCGGGATCATCGTCATCGACTTCATCGACATGGCGAATCCGAAGAACCGGAAGACGGTCGAGGAAGCTTTGCGGGAGGAGCTCGAGCGCGACCGGACGAAGACCTACGTCGTCGAGATCTCGCCGCTCGGCCTCGTCGAGATGACGCGGCAGAACGTGACCGAAGGGCCACGCGAGGTGATGACGCGCAAGTGCCCGACCTGCGGCGGTGACGGCATCGTCTACTCGGAGGCGTCGGCTGCGATCGACGTCGAGCGGCGGCTGCGCGCGCTCACCGCGGGCTCGCGCTCGCAGGCGTACCGCGTCGAGGTGGCGGCGCCGATCGCATCGGTGCTGGTCGGCCCCGGCGCGAAGCGGCTCATCGAGCTGGAGACGCTCACGAAGCGGCGGTTCTTCCTCGAGGGGAAGCCCGACATGCACCTCGATCACTTCGTCGTCCTCGCGGAGGGCAAGCTCACCGACCTCCAGCCGGCGTCGCCGGTGGCGGAGGGTGCAGAGACGCAGATCGAGCTCGTCGAGGTCGACCGGCACGACGCGAGCGCCGCGGTCGGGAAGCTCGACGGCCTCGACGTCGTCGTCGGCGATGCGGCACAGCTCGTCGGCAAGCGTGTGCGGGTGCGCGTCGAGCGCGTGCTCGACGGCACCGCGTACGCGGCGATGACGCGAAGGACAAAGGCGGTCGAACCGCTGACGGCCGAGGCGGAGGCCGAGAAGCCGACCCGGAGGCCGCCGGCGCGCAAGGAGACGGCGGCGGCAGAGATCGAGGGCGAGAGCGAGCCCGAAGCCGATGAGACGGTGCCTGACACCGAAACGGTGTCCGACACCGAGCCTGCGACAGCTGCTCCGAAGAAGAAGACCAGGCGAGGCTCGCGGGGCGGCCGCAACCGGAGGAAGCCGGCGGCCGCGGCAGCCGGGGCGACGACGATCCACCTCCCGCCCGACGATCTCGGCGAGGTCGCTCCGGCCGTGGAGCCCGAGTCCCCCGCCGAGGCCCCGGAGGACGAGCCGCCGGCCGAGAACGGCGCCTCACCTCGAAAGAGGAAGACGCGCCGCGGTTCCCGTGGCGGGAAGAACCGGCGCAAGCGCGCCGCCGCCGCGCCCTCGGACAACGGCTCGGAGCCGACACCGGAGCCGGAGCCCCCGGCTGACACGAGCGCCGCCGAGGAGGAGGTATGGGACTACGTCCCCATGTCCGAATGGGGCGACGAGTTCTCGTAGCGGCTACACTTTTCGTGCCCGAGAACCGGGCATTTCCTTTGTCATGAGCTACGCGATCATTACCGTCGGAGGCAAGCAGCACCGCGTCCGCGAGGGCGAGCGGCTGCTGGTCGAGCACCTCAAGCTCGACGAAGGGAAGACGTTCAATCCCCGCGTGCTCCTCGTCGCCGGCGACGGCAAGCCCGATCTCAAGCCGTCGACGACGGTGACTGCCCGCGTCGTCGGCCACGTGCTCGGCGACAAGGTCCGCATCGGCAAGTACCGCAGGCGCACCGGCTACCGGCGCCACAACGGCTATCGCAGCCGCCTGACGCAGATCGAGATCGAGGCGATCGGGACCGGGACGAAGAAGGCCGCCGCACGGCCGAAGGCCGAAGCTTCGAAGCAGGAGGCGCGCTCCGCGAAAGCCGACGCTCCGAAGGCGGAGGCACCCGCTCGCGTCGCGCACCCGCCGAAGGGCTACGAGGAGATGTCGATCGCGGAGATCAAGGAGAACGTCACGTCCTGGCGGCGCCCGAACATCGAGGCCGCGCTCGAGTACGAGAAGGCGAATGCGAACCGCAAGGGCGCGGTCGCCGCGCTCGAGGCCGCGCTGGCAGAGAAGGAGAGCCACTGATGGCACACAAGAAGGGACTCGGCTCGTCCCGCAACGGGCGCGACTCGAAGCCGAAGATGCTCGGCGTCAAATTGTTCGCCGGCCAGGACGTCACCGCGGGGATGATCCTCATCCGTCAGCGCGGCACGCGCTTCCGCCCGGGCCCCGGCACCGGCATCGGCAAGGACGACACGATCTTCGCCACCCGCGCCGGCAAGGTCGCGTTTCGTACGAGCGGCGACCGTCGCTTCATCAGTGTCGACTGAAAGTGCTTCGCGCTTCCAGTCGGTGAAGGTTCCGCTTCGCGAAGCGCTCGCCGCCTGAGGCGGCGAGCTCTTACGAGCCTGAGCGACGGTCTCCTTCTGCGCGCGCGGTGCTGGCTTGCCATCCTCGCGCGCTGGTTCGGCCGTCACGAACGCCTTCGGCGTCCGCTCCGGCCCTATGCCTACCGTTCGGCGTGATGTTTCACGACAAGGCCCGCATATACGTCCAGGGTGGCCGCGGCGGCGACGGCTCCATTCACTTCCGGCGCGAGAAATTCGTGCCGAAGGGCGGCCCCGACGGCGGCGACGGCGGGAAGGGAGGCGACGTCGTGCTCGTCGCCGACCCGCGGCGTCGCGACCTCTCCGGGTTCCATCCGAACCAGAAGCTGCGCGCGCAGCGCGGCGGAGCGGGCGGAGCCCGCCTCTCGCACGGCGCCGACGGCGAAGACGCGGTCGTCAACGTCCCGGTCGGGACGCAGGTGCTCGACGCCGACGGCCGGCTCGTGGCCGACCTCGCACATCCCGGGGCGCGCGTCGTCGTCGCGAAGGGCGGCGCCGGCGGTCGCGGGAACAAGCATTTCGCCCACGCGACGCGGCAGACGCCTCGCTTCGCCGAGATCGGGATCCCCGGCGACGAGGGCGACGTCGAGCTGCGGCTGAAGCTGCTCGCCGACGCGGCGCTCGTCGGATTGCCGAACGCGGGAAAGTCGTCGCTGCTCGCGCGTATCTCGAACGCGCGGCCGAAGATCGCGGATTACCCGTTCACGACGCTCGCGCCGGTGCTCGGGACCGTCGAGTCGCGGGACGGCAGGCAACTCGTCGTCGCCGACGTGCCCGGACTGATCGAAGGCGCGAGCGAGGGAATCGGCCTCGGTCACGAGTTCCTCGCTCATCTCGAACGGGCGCGCCTGCTGCTGCACGTGATCGACTCGTCGGAGGACGACGCGGACGAGCGCTGGCGGACGATCGACGCGGAGCTCTCCGCCTACGGCGCCGGGCTCGACGTGCGCCCGCAGGTCGTCCTGCTCAACAAGACCGACCTGCGGCCCGCGCCACCGTCGTTCCACGTCGAGGACGAGCGCATCGTGCGCGTGCTGCGCGTGTCCGCCGCGACCGGCGCGGGCATCGACGAGCTGAAGCGTGCGCTCTTCGAGCTCGTGTCCGACGAGGACGTGGTGCCGGCGCAGGACGAGCCCGAGCTCGTCGACTATCTCGTCTATCGTCCGCAGCCGCAGCGGCGCGCATATCGCGTCTTCCGCACAGAGCGTGGATTCCGCGTCACCGGGCGTCCACCGGAGACGGCCGAGCTGGAGGCGATCCTCAAGGCAGCCGGCGCCCGCGAGGGCGACGAGGTCGAAGTCGGAGAGGAGACGCTCGAGTGGGGATAGGGGTAGGACTCTTCGGCGGCGCGTTCGACCCGCCGCACGTCGGGCACGTCGAGCTCGCGCACGCGGCCAAGGACCACTTCGGCCTCGCGCGGTTGATCGTGCTCGTGTCGGAGCGCCCCGGCCACAAGGATGTCGAGCTGCCGGCGGAGCTCCGCCTGGAGCTCGCGCATGCCGCATTCCCCGACGACGAAGTCCGGCTCGATCCGTACCCGCGCACGATCGACCTCCTCCGGGCCGAGCAGTTCGACGACCCGATCTTCCTCGTCGGCGCGGACCAGTTCGTCGACTTCCTCACCTGGAAGGAGCCGGAGAGCGTGCTCGAGCTGACGCGACTCGGCGTCGCCACGCGGCCCGGGTTCGACCGCGGTCTGCTCGATTCGGTGCTCCGCGCGCTCGACCGGCCCGACCGGGTTCTCTTCTTCGACATCGAGCCCAACTGGGCGGCCTCGCGTGAGATCCGTGCGCGTCTTGCGCTCGGCGAGCGGCTCGACGGGCTCGTTCCGCCGGCGGTCGAGCGCCTGATCCGCGAGCGCGGTCTGTACCGGCATGCATAACGTCCGTAAGCCTTGGATAGACTGAAACGCAGTTGACGCCGCTCGAAAACGCACGCCGCATCGCCGCTCTCGCCCAAGAGAAGCTGGCGGAAGACGTCGTCATTCTGGACATGCGGCCCGTTTGCACGTTCACCGACTTCTTCGTCATCTGCACGGGGCGCAATCCCCGCCAGACGGCGGCGATCTGGGACGAGGTGCACGGCCGCATGAAGCGCGACCAGGGCCTCGTCCCGCGCAGCTCCGACGGCGTGCAGGAAGGGTCGTGGATCCTCGCCGACTACCTCGACGTCGTCCTCCACGTCTTCACGCCGGAAGCACGCGGGTACTACAAGCTCGAGCAGCTGTGGGGCGACGTCCCGGCGGTCACGCTCGACGCTGCCGCGACTGCGTGATCGCTACGCGGCCTGGGCGCCCGAGCGCGTCAGCAGCAGGTTCGACGGCCCCGAGGGCAACGTCGTCGCGATCGGCTTGCCCCCGACCGTGATGTCGAGCACGTCCGGGCGGCCCATGCGCAGCCACAGCTTCGAGGTGAACTGGAAGTGCTTCGCCTCGCCCGGCTCGAGCGTGCCCTCGAACAACACGGTTCCATTCGGCCCTCCCGCTCGGACGAGGATCCAGCAGCGGTCGTTTGCCGTGATCGCGGTGCGCACCGGAGCGGTCGCGACGGACGGCGTCGTCTTCCGCTTCGGTTTCGCAGCCGGCGCCTTCGCCGCCGGGGATGTGGCCGCCCCTGCTCTGCCCGCCGCCGACGGCGGCGTGCTGTGCGGCGGCGTCGTCGACGACCCGCTCAGGCGCCAGGCGACGAGACCGGCGACGGCGGCGCCGACGATGACCACCGCGCTGAGCGCAAGGATGATCCCGCGCCCGGGGCCGCGCCGACCCTTCATCGCGGTCACCTGCGGGATGAGCGGCGGCGCCTCGTCGTCGTGCCGGACGATGCGGGCGTTGTACTCGTCGACGTACAGCTGACTCTCGAGGCCGAGATACTCGGAGTACGTCCGGAGGAAGCCCTTCGTGTACGCCTCGCCGGGCAGCATGTCCCAGCGTTCCTCCTCGAGCGCCGTCAGGTAGCGCTCGCGGATGCGGATCGCCTTGTGGACGTCAGCAGGGGAATAGCCGCGCCGGGTCCGGGCTTCCCGGAGGCTGTCGCCGATTTGGAACACCCGCGTGCATTGTTCCCAACGGTGCCGGAAACCGCCAGCGGTTTAGGCAGCAGATCCTGCGCGGGGATCGTCGTCGGCGAGCTGCCACCAGACGGCGACAAAGTAGGGCAGCCCCGACAGGGTCGCCGGGGCGACGACGAACGCAACCGGCGTCTGCGTCCCGTCCTTCCGGCGCACGAGACGCACGCCCTCCCGCATCTCCTGACTGATGAGCCGGGAGCGGTCGAAGCCGCCCGCGGTGAAGGCGCCGACGTCGAAGGAGAGGAGCTCGTCGCGCGAGTACCCGAGCAGGTCGGCGGCGCGGCGGTTGGCGGCGACCATCCGCCCGTCGTCGTCGTAGACGGTGATTGCGAAGAATGCGCTCTCCGCAGCCTCGCCGAGCAGGGCCTCGTGGAGGAGATCGGGTGTCGTCATGGGGCAACTATCGCTCGATCGGCCGGCTCGCGCCATCCCGCTCGAGCTTGCGGACGCACCGCTCGCAGATGCCACCAGGTCTCGCGGCTCCGGCACGTGGAGGATCGGTTCTTCGTTGCCGCATCGGCCACGTGTACACCGATGAAGACCTGCTTGCGCACGACGGGGAGGAGATCGACAAGACGCTTCCGCAGCACCTGGAGCGACCTCTCCTGGCAGCTGCCGCATCGGGAGCTCGATCGCGTGCTCGTCCCGATCGACGGCCAGAGCTGAAAGTGGACCCAGCCGGGCTCGAACCGGCGACCTCAACGCTGCCAGCGTCGCGCTCTCCCAACTGAGCTATGGGCCCAGGAGACCCCTCAGTCTAGCGCCGAATCGTCGGCCGTCCGGTCTCAGACGCCGAGTGCCTGCACCGCGCGCACGAGCTCCTCGGGCGCGAACGGCTTCCGCAGCACCGGCGCGCCCACGTCGACGACGAACTGCTCGCCGTAGTCGCCCGTCATGAGCAGCACGGGAAGCCCCGGATTCGTCCGCCGTAGCCGCTCCGCGATCGCGTCGCCGCTCACGCCGGGCATCAGCACGTCCAGGACGGCCGCGTCCACCTGCCCGCTCTCGACCGCGGCGATCGCCGCCTTGCCGTTGCTGACGCTCACGACCTCGTAGCCCGCGTCCTCCAGCACCGCCCGGTACAGGAGCACCAGATGCGGGCTGTCGTCGGCGACGAGGATGCGCGCTGCGGCCTTGTTCCTCAAAGCACGGCCAGGCTATCGTCCCATCGGTGCGTGAGAGGCGGCTGCTGGTGGCTCTGCGGCTCGCCGCGATCCGTCTGCGCGCGCACGCGACGCGGAACCTCCTCGCGGCGCTCGGGATCGCGGTCGGCGCGGGCGTCCTCGCGATGACGGCCGTCGGAGCGGCCGCCGTCCAGGATCGCGCAGTCCAGCGGGCGCTCGCGGCGCTGCAGCCGTCCGACCGTGCCGTGCAGGCGGTGTGGAGCGGCGTCCCCGCCCAGTCGAACCTCTCGTACCCCGAGCTCGATCGGCTCGCTCGCGGCGCCCTCGAGCCCGTGCTCCACCGGCCCGCGTTCGCGGTCGAGGTCTTCCGCCAGGCGACCTGGGGCGGAGCCTTCGTCAACCTCGGCGCCGTCGACGGCGCCTCGCGCTGGATCGTCCTCCGCAGCGGCCGGCTTCCGCGCCCGTGCACGCCGAGGGACTGCGAGCTGATCCAGATCGGCGGCCGGCCGGCCGCACCGGCGCTTCCGTATCTGCACGTGGTCGGACGGGCGAGCTTTCGCCCCGGTGCGCCGCTGTCCGCCTACTTCGCGGCGGCCGGATCGAGCCGCCCGCCGATCCTCCTCGCCGACGGCGTCGCCGGGTTCACGCACGTTCCGCTTCCCGACTCCGCGATCATCGCCCGTACGTACGGCTGATCGTCCCGGTCGCGCCGAACGCGATCCACGACTGGGATCTCGTGGGCCTCGGCGCCCGCATCGACCGCGCTCAGTCGCAACTCGAGGATCGCAGCGACATCTTCTCCGTCCAGGCCCCGCTCGACACGATCGCGTCGGTGCGCGCGACGAGCCGTGTCGCCGGCGAGCGCCTGCTCGTCCTCGGCGGCGATGCCGCAGTCCTGCTGCTCGGCTTCGCCGTGCTCGCGTCCACACGCCTGCGACAGGACTACGATGCGACGCGCCGGCGGCTCGTCTGGTTCGGCGCCCGCCGCGGCCAGATACTCCTCGTCGCCGCCGCCGAGGTGGCTGCGATCACTGTCGTCTCGAGCGTCGCCGGCTGGCTCGCGGGAAGCGGCGCCGGCGCCCTGCTCGCCCGTCATCTCGGTGCGCCCGGCTGGCTCGCGGTCGACCACTCGCTCTTCACGCTGCGCGCGTTCGGCGTCGCGGCCGCGCTCGCCGCCCTCACCGCGCTCGTCATGCTCGCCGCGCTGCGGCTGGAACGGATCGCCTTCGGCGGCCTGACGGTGACGGCGGCCGACGTCGCCGCGCTCGGGGCGCTCGCCGCCGTGCTCCTGGCGCTCGCACGCGGGAAGACCGACACGGCGACGCTTGCGTCGAGCGGCGGTGCGGGAGTCTTCCTCTTGCTGCTCCCCGGCCTGGTGCTCTTCGTGCTCGCGGTCGTCGCCGCGCGCCTGCTCTCACCGCTGCTGCGTGTGCTCGAATGGATCGGCCGGCGCGGTCCGGCGTCGGTCCGCCTCGCGCTCCTCTCGCTTGCGCGCTCGCCCGGACGCGTGCTGCTCTCGGTGGTGTTCTTCGTGCTCAGCGTCGGCGTCGCGCTCTTCGCGTTCTCGTACCGTGCGACGCTCCAACGCGGACAGGTGGAGCAGGCGCGCTATGCCGTGCCCGCGCCGTACGTCCTGCAGGAGGACCTGAACAAGCTCGTCACCGTCCAGCAGGTCGTTCCGCCCGGCCTCGGAACGCCGGTGCTGCGCGACAGCGGCTTCGTCACCGCCGGCCGCGGTATCGACTTCACGCTGCTCGCGCTCCCCGCGTCCGACATCGCGCATGTAGACGGCTGGCGCTCCGACTTCTCGTCGCTCTCCCC
>Ga0070731_10001122_pt1 | contig 29248 bp, 17 predicted proteins | sample Coa_R1_2_FD_66448 | JGI IMG/M metagenome (GOLD analysis project Ga0070731, IMG submission 66448) | Surface soil microbial communities from Centralia Pennsylvania, which are recovering from an underground coalmine fire - Coalmine... | ecosystem: Environmental > Terrestrial > Soil > Unclassified ... | reverse complement strand
CTCGGATTTCGATCAGCGACAAAACCTGGTGCTTTCGGCTATCGTGAACCTGCCGCAACCACCGGGTGCGGCTCCCCTCGCCTGGCTGCTGCGGGACTGGCGGTTCGCGACCCTCGACTCCTTCCGCAGCGGTTTCCCGTATACAGTCTACGCGTCCGGCTGCGGGTCTCAGATTATAAACTGCAGGCCGAACTTAGCCAGCCAGGCGACAGCTAGCCGGAGTGCCATCCCCGGAGGGGTGCTTCTTCTCAACTCTGCGGCTTTCAGCAACCCGCCAACCGGAACCAACGGCGACCTGGGCCGCAATTCGCTGGCCGGCCCGGGACTGATTAATATCGATGTGTCGCTGAACCGCTCGATTCCGTTAAAGTGGCTCGGCGAGGGCGGCCGCATAAATCTGCGGGCTGACGCTTTTAACTTCCTGAACCACGCCAACCTGAACAATCCCTATCCGGTGTTGGGAAGTGCTCTGTTCGGGCAAGCGACCTATGGCCGCCAACAGCAGCCTACGGGCTTTCCAGGTTTGTTGCCGTTGAACGAGACGGCCCGGCAGATCCAGCTGATGCTCCGCGTGGAGTGGTAGACCGGTCGAAGTCAATCGCCTTGGATCTTGAGGAGCACGGTCACCAACATCGGACTGCCCGGCCTTGCTTGAACTTGAAACATGGTCTGCGGCAACGCGTCGGCCTCGGTCAATGGCACGCCCTTTTCGACGGCTTGTTTTTCGGCCGGTGTCAGGTTCTTGCCCGCTTCACCGTCCGCTTCGAGTCGTTTGACGGCGGCGCCCCAGTTCTGCTTCCATTCGGCGAGCTTTTCTTTGGTGACCGGAAGGCTCTTCGGCCCAATTTGCAAACCGGCGATCGGTTGTGGCGCGACCACCATGGTCAGCTCCTCGGCAACCAGGTCCTTGCGCCTGCGCTCTATCGTGAATAATCCCTCGCCGTTGGCAGGTACATCGATCACCTGCCCGGCCTGCACGCGGTTATCGCCGCCACGTGTCCGCAGAGTTGGAAAGATCAGCTCCGCATCTCCGAAAGATCCATCTGAATATTGCTCCCGATCCACGACATAAAGGAAGCCCGTGCGCGCCGATTCGATGCCGAGCCGGATCCTCTGGCCAGGCTGAAGCGCAGTGTCTACTTTGCACCGCTCCGGCGTAAAGTCTTCGTCTTTACCTGTCTCGGACTCATGCACGAGCATGCGCACGGCTGGCGCATCCTGCGGGCGGCTCGACCGGTATCGCCAGAGAGTGACGCCGACAAGGTTATCGCCGGCGGGAGCCTTGGCAGGCGCGCCGGATTTGTGCGCCGCGTGGGCCCGTTGCTTGAGCAGGTTGGTGTCCCAAAGCTGGCGAGTCCGCAGGTCGCTTTGGGCATCCTGTGCGCGAAAGCTGGAGGCAGAAAACAATACCCAGCCTGTGATTAGAACGGCGACGCTATATGCCTTCATAATCCCTCACATATGTTCAAGCCTGATCACGTACATGAGTGGATCGGCGGCTTGGGTGAGCACGGTGCGGCCCGCCTGGTCCTCAGCACGCGCGAGGCTAGGGTTTTGCAGCAGGAAATCCTGGATCCTGTTTAGATCTGCGAGACTCTGCACAGCGCCCGCATCCCTCGGGTTCGCCCATTTCTTCAAATCTTCCAACTCCGCGATTTCGCGGCTCGACCAGACTACGAAAAGCTTTTCAGTGCCCACCTTACGGTCCAACACGAATCCGTCACCGGGCGGAAACCGAAGTTCCCGATTTGCGTCCACAAAGGACGATCCACCGGAGCTGGCAGGGTATAGTGTGTTGAAATCCGTACGCCCCCGAACCGGCTCGGGCCCTTCATTCAAAATGTAAAGGTGTCCCGGTTCGGAACTTTCGAAATTAAAGACCATCCGGTATCCTGCCGGCACGATCATCTCGTGGCTGTACCGCCTCCAATCCGGTGATTTCGGAGGGCGCACGCTGAAGTAATAAGTGAGTGAGCGCTGGATCGCTGTGGGGTGTCCGCCGGCCGTATCTGTCTTGCGCCCAGGCACCCGATGCCAGTAGCCCCAAAGCGCCATGGAGAGGGCCAGCACCATTACCGCCGCCGCGATAGCTCCCATCCAGCGCGCGCGTCCGTTTTTCTTGCCGCCCAATTTCAAAGGGAGAGCGGGATTACCGACGTCATCCCGGCAGAGGTTATAGATGCGCATCCGGGCGCCCGGCTTGACCCGGCATTCGCCGAGATCATGTAGCCAGCCGGACCATGCACTCACCCCCATCAGGGTGTCGGCCACGGAGCTGGAGACCAGAATGTGTCCAGCATCGCCGCATTCCATCACTCGCTGGGCACGATTGATTCCGTCATCCGCCCCGCTGAGATTCTGGTTTGTGTCCGGCGCCCGGAAGACAGTGCCCGTATCAATGCCCATACGCAGGTGAAGTTCGGCATGGGCCTTCAGAGCTCGCGATAGATCTACAGCGCACTGGACCGGCGAAGTGGGGTTATCTAAGAAGACCAGCGCCAGGCCGTGGCCGGTCGGCACTGAGGTGGGATCGCGGCGCGTGTTTACCTTCGGATACTCCGGGTTGCTACGCACCGCTTCTCCGAGCGTCCTCACGATCTCGTTTTGCCGATCGGTGGTCAAGCGCGAATAGCCCACCACACTAATAAACAGTACGAAGGCCCCAGAGGATGCTCCGGAATCGAGCTGGGCGCCGGACTTATTCAAGCCGAGTGTCTCCTGCTCCGAAGTGGCATCCGGCAAAGCGTCAGCAAAGGCATCGGCAAAATCCAGGGCGCGCGCGTAACGCGCCTGGGGATCGAATGACAGGGCCTTGAGGATGGCTGCCCCCGCACTCGATGGGAGCTCGGGGCGAATGTCCGACGGTTTCTTGCGGACACCGCGTTGCTGCTGCCTGTACAGTTCCACAACTGAATCACATTCAAAAGGCAGGCGCCCGGTTACCAACTCATACGCAATCACCCCGAGCGTGTAAATGTCGCTGGCCTGCTGCGGATTCCCTTCCAGTTGCTCCGGCGCCATGTACGTTGGCGAACCAGCGATCTTCGTCTTGCCCGCGGCGGGAACCGACGAGTTCCCCACCGCCGCGATCCCGAAATCGATGATCACTACCTGCTCGCGCCCGGCCGCCAATGCGCGCAACATGATGTTCTCGGGCTTGAGATCCCGGTGGCAGATGCCCTGATCGTGAGCTGCTGTGAGAGCTTCCGCCGTCTGGCGTATTATGTTGGCGGCACGGGAAAAACTTAGGGGTCCTGGAGCCATGGCACTACGCAGCGTGACACCATCCACGAACTGCATCACGATAAAGAGCTTGCCTTCTGGAGTGGTGCCCTGATCCAGAACGCCCACCACACCGGGATGGTCGATGCGCGACAACGCTTCGGATTCCTTGCGAAATTTGGTCTGGCGCCAGGCGTCCTCGCCGGCGTTCTCGTTGAGCACCTTGAGCACCACCGGCTTCCGATGCAGTTTCTCGTCGTATGCCAGATAGACGCAACCGAAACCGCCCTTCCCTATCTGTTTGGCGATGCGATAGCGATCGCCTAGCAGACTGCCCGGGCCGAAAGGCTCGATGACCTTGGTAGGCGCCTCCCCAGGTATCATGTGGTCCGTATCTTAGCATAGCGGGAGAAGCTGAATTCGCGGCTGATCGTGCATCTCTTGGTTCTATGGCTGCCGCAAGTTTGGCATTTTTTTATGGGGCGTCACTACGCCGGGAGGTGCATTTTCCGGGTTCTGTTGCAGCGTCGAAATAAGTAAGAAGTCCAACGTGCTCGCGCTCCTGACCGACGGGGACCGATAACGCCGGCACGATTCCACCGATGCAGGCCGCCAAGCTGGCCCAGCATCGATCTCCGGCGCCAGCTTCCTCCTGCATGCAGCAGGGGAGCAGGAGGAATCAGCCTGGCCAACGACAATTATTGAACGGCCCAAAACAAACGTGTTGGGCCGTTCTGCAAAGCCAGCTAACGTTCCCACACTGCCAGACAGACAATTTCTTTCCATCTAATTGGGCACGCCGTGCGGGCGGCTTTTTCGGCCAGAAGCGCGCGTGCGGTCGAAAATCCGGGTCGGGATCCTCTTCGACATAGTGTCCGATAGCACACGATTCTTTGCAATCCGACGCCAAGCTGCCATCTAGAAAGTCCTATTAGATCTCAAAAAATGTTAAAACAAGGGCTGGTTTCTGAGCCATGACAAACGCTTCCCTAACCGTATCGCTCCCGCGCGTGATGAAAGACTTCATCGAAGCAAAGGTGCGCGAAGGCACGTTCAGCACCCCGAGCGAATACATCCGCTCGCTGATCCGCACCGACCAGGAACGCGTCTCCCTGCGTTCACTTGAGGCGTTTATCCGTGGAGGGTTTCGCGGTAGAGATCTGCCACAACTCGACGATGAGGATTGGCGCACGATTCAAGCTTTTGTCGTTGAGCGCACAGCCGCCAAACAGAAGAATGGCCGCAGCAAGCGAGCGTCCGCAGGTTCTCATTGAAAAAGGTAGACGATGAAGCAGGAGAGCAATGAGTTTCTAATAGTAGCTCTGGGCGCTTCTGCGGGCGGCCTGGAGCCGCTCGAGACGTTCTTCAGGCACATGCCTCCGGATGCCGGGTTTGCGTTTGTGATCGTCCAGCATCTGGCTCCTGATCATCCCACCGCACTGCCAGAGCTCCTTGCGCGGCACACGGCGATGCCGGTGGAGGAAGCGAAAAACCTTACCCAGGTCGTGCCTAACCACGTCTATGTAATCCCGCCAAACGCCACGCTGACCATCCTGGACGGCGTGTTGCGGGTGGCCACACCGGCGGAGGCACGTGGCGTACGTACCCCCATCGATGCTTTCTTCGGCTCCCTTGCGGATGACCGCAGTGAGAATGCCGTCTGCATTATGCTGTCTGGCACCGGCACTGATGGCACCCTGGGCCTCAGGGCAATCAAAGAACACGGCGGCATGGCCCTGGCGCAGAGCCTGGAATCCGCGAAATACGACTCGATCCTGCGGAGTGCGATCTCTACCGGCCTTGTGGACCATGTACTCCCCGTCGAAGAGATGCCGGGAAGGATCCAGGAGTATGCCGCGCACCTGGTATCGTTCAATGGGAACGGCAAAGCCCAGAGCATTCGCGAGCAGCTCGGCGCGCACATGGGAAAGATCCACGCCATTTTGCGGCGCCGGATCGGACATGACTTCAGCCAGTATAAGGAGTCGACGGTTGCCCGCCGCCTGGAGCGGCGGATGAAGGCGCTACAGATTGAAACGGTCGAGCAGTATGTCGAACAGCTAACGCGCCTGCCCGAGGAAGCAGACCGCCTGTTCAACGACCTGCTGATCGGCGTGACCCACTTCTTTCGCGACCCCGATGCTTTCGAATCGCTGAGGCAAAATGTGATTCCAAAGCTCTTTGCCGGGAAAGGCAGTGCCGACCAGGTTCGCGCCTGCGTCGTGGGTTGCGCTACCGGAGAGGAAGCCTACTCGATCTGCATCCTGCTCCGGGAGTACGCAACGGCATGGGCGAATCCCCCGAAAATACAAGTATTCGCTACCGACATCGATGAACAGGCCTTGTCATTCGCCCGGAAGGGCCGGTACCCGGAGAGCATCGCCGAGCATGTAAGCGCGGATCGACTGCAGCGCTTCTTTACAAAGGAGGAGAACGCCTGGCAGGTCAACCGGGAGCTGCGCGAGGTGTGCCTCTTCTCCAACCACAGTTTCATTAAAGACCCGCCCTTCTCACGGCTCGATCTGATCTCGTGCCGGAACGTCATGATCTATCTCGGGCAGGAACTGCAACAGAAAATCATCACGCTTTTCCATTACGCCCTCCGTTCCGGTGGCTTTCTCTTTCTTGGACCCGCGGAGACAGCCATTTCCCAGCGGGAGCTGTTCGAGACCGTGGACAAGAAGCATCGTATCTTTCAGCGTAAAGAATCATTGCCCAGACCCGCGGTAGCGTTTCCGCTCGCAGACATCGACCGTCCGAAGCTTCCCGGCGGGGCCATGCCCGAGTCGGACGATCGCGAGCTTCCAAAACGGCTGGAGCGCGTCATCTTGCAGCGTTACCGGCCGGCATGCGTCGCGGTGAAGGAGAACGGCGATGCAGTTTTTATTTCCGGGCGGCTCGGCCGTTATCTTGAGTTGCCTACCGGCAGTCTCGATACGAATGTCGTGAATATGGCGCACGAAGGCCTGCGGGTTGCCACTGCGCTCCACGCTCCACACGGCAGTGACGACGCGGGAGCGCGTGATCCAAAAACTGGTGCCCTTGCAGACAAATGGCAGCATCAGCCTGGTGGACATTACCGTGGAGCCGATTCTGGAGTTTCAGTCGGCGAACCTCTTTATGGTCGTTTTTGAGGATGCGCCGCCCGCGAGCATGCCGCAACCGGGGAGCGTGGGCGCCGCGGATCCCGGTTCGGCGGAAGCGATCCGGTACCTCGAAGATGAACTTCGGGCTGCGCGGGAACATGCGCAAGCCATGTTTGAAGAGCTTGAAAGCTCGAATGAGGAATTGAGATCCGCGAACGAAGAGTATCAAAGCACGAATGAGGAACTCGAGACCTCCAAAGAGGAGCTGCAGTCGTTCAACGAAGAACTGGGAACCGTCAACACAGAGCTGAATCGCAAGATCGCGGAGCTTGACAATGCGAACAGCGATCTGCAGAACCTGCTCGTCAGCACGCAAATAGCGACGGTTTTTCTGGATCGGGAGCTGCGGATCAAGGCCTTCACGCCCGCGGGCGCCGCGGTGTTCCGGATCATTGCGGGCGACGTCGGCCGGCCAATCTCGGATCTTGCCGCCCAATTCACAGGGCTTTATCCCGCCCGCGATGTGCAAGAGGTTTTGGAGACGCTCACCGAACGCGAGCGGCAGGTTACCGGAATTGGCGGCCGGCATTACCAGCTCCGAATTCTGCCATACCGCACCGTCAAAAATGTGGTCGAGGGCGTTGTACTGACCTTTACCGATGTGACGAGTCTCAAAGACGCTCATCGGCAAGCTGAAGAAGCGCGGGCGCTTGCCGAGAATATTATCCGTACGGTGCGTGAACCCCTGCTCGTGCTTGACGCCGAGTTGCGCGTCGAGGCCGTGAACCCCTCGTTCTATAGCACGTTTCAGGTTTCGCCGGAGGAGACTCGAGACAAGCTTCTTTACGAGATCGGCAATGGACAGTGGGATATCCCGGAGCTGCGGCATTTGCTCGGCGAGGTTCTTCCCAACAAGCGGGTGCTTGTGGATTTTCCGGTGGAACATCTTTTTCCAAGAATCGGGCAGAGAACCATGCTGCTCAACGCCCGCGAGATTCTGCAACAAGACGGCAGAGCGCGATTGATCCTGCTTGCGATCGAGGACATCAGCGAGCGCCGAGAGGCCGAAAGATCGCAGGCCCGGCTTGCCGCGATCGTTGAATCCTCGGATGACGCCATCGTCGGCAAGAACCTTAGCGGGATCATTACCAGTTGGAACAAGGGTGCCCAGCGGCTCTTCGGGTATTCGGCCGAGGAAGCGACAGGCCAATCGATTTCGATGCTGATCCCGGAGGATCGCGAGGACGAGGAACCGAGGATTCTGGCGCGCATCGCCCGCGGCGAGACGGTGGATCACTATGAAACGGTTCGCCGGCGCAAGGATGGGAGCCTGGTTGATGTTTCCCTGACGATTTCTCCCATCAGGGACGGCCGCGGTCACATCATCGGCGCGTCAAAGATTGCGCGTGATATCACCGAGAGCAAGCGCGCCGAAGCGCTGATGCTGTGCCAGAAGCAGGCTTTCGAGATGTTCACCTCGGGAACGCCGCTCTTGAAGGTATTGGAAATGTTCGTTCGCTCGGTGGAGAGTCAGTTGCGGTTGCAAGGCTGGATCGCCATACACCTCTTGGATGAATCCGAGACGCATTTTGCGCAGACGATAGCGCCGAGTCTGCCGCCGGAATATACCTCCGCCGTGGACGGCATGGAAGTAAGCTCGGGCACCGGCCCGTGCTGCGGGGCGGTTCTGGCCCGCGAACGCATCGTCATCACCGACGTTGCCAGGAGCACGGAATTCCCGGCATTCGCCGCATTCGCGCTGCCGCTCGGCATTCGCGCCGGCTGGTCGACGCCCATCGTCGGTTCTACCGGCAAAGTGCTAGGCACACTCGCTGAATACTATCCTGAGGAGCGCGCCCCGAGGTCCGCGGACGACTTTCTGGAGGAGATTATCACACGCACCGCGGCCATCATCATCGAGCGCAGACAGGCGGAAGAGGCACTGCGGCGAATGAATGTGGATCTTACGCACTTTGCATATGCGGCATCGCACGATCTGCAGGAGCCGCTCCGCATGGTGATGAGCTACACGCAGCTCCTGGCAAGGGAAAACAAAGGCAGGCTCGACCCGCAATCGGAGCAGTTTGTTGCTTACGCCGTTGAAGGCGCCCTGCGTATGGAAGCATTGCTCAGGGACCTGCGTGAATATTGGTCGGTGAATGAGCAAAAAATCGAACACCTGATTTTGGTGGACTGTAATCACAGTCTCGAAAAAGCGCTTGCCCTGCTTCAAATGCCTATTCAAGAAAGCGGCGCAGTTGTCACTCACGATTCCTTGCCGACGGTGATGGCTGAGGAACTGCCGCTGACGCTGCTCTTTCAGAACTTGATCGGCAACGCTATCAAATACCGTCGGCCGGAAGCGGCCCCGCGCATCCATGTGTCAGCGCACGAGAACGCACGCATGGTAGACTTCTCCGTGCAAGATAACGGAATCGGCGTCGAAGCGGAGCACCTGCAAACAATATTCGCGCCGTTTAAGCGCCTCCATGGACATGAGTATCCGGGCTCCGGGCTCGGCCTCGCGATGTGCCAAAAAATCGTCGAACGCTACGGCGGAAGAATCTGGGCCGAATCAACATACGGACAGGGGGCAACCTTTCACTTTACGCTCCCCACACAAAAACAGGTGTAACACCCAATGACCGGCTGCGAAATCGTGCTCATTGAGGACAACCCCGCGGACGTCTACCTGGTCCAGCTCGCGCTCAAAGAGAATGGTGTGAACTGCCATATGACCACATTTGCGAACGGCCAGGAAGCATTGAAGTCTCTTTGCCAGCCGCTGGAGACACAAATCGTCCCGGATGTCATCCTCCTCGACTTGAACACGCCCAAAAGCGACGGCTTTGAAGTGCTCATTCGGCTCAGAGGAACCCCACAACTGGCGAACGTTCCGATCGCAATTGTCACGTCCTCGCATGCCACGAGCGATAAGGCGCGCACCGCCCGGCTCGGCGCTGTGCGCTACATTCACAAGCCGTCACAGCTCGGCGAGTTCATCGCCACCGTTGGACAAGCGGTCAAAGAAATGCTGAGCCAAGACAACCGACCTGGGCGCGCGGGGAACCTCGCAAACTCGGACCAACATTAAAGGTGAAATGTTTGACGTTCCTGGCAGACCACCGAGGCGAGGCCGTAGTGAAGCGTCCCGGTCGCTCCGGGCACATGGTCGGCGATCCGGACAGAGGTCCGGCACGCGCGGCTTCGGTGGGGCATTCTCCGAATCGAGCCCGCGCTACGCGGACCTCGCGTGGCCGCGGTGGCAACGGCGTATCGGCGGACGAGGCGGCCGGCCCGGTCTGAACCGCTCGGCCTGGCCATGATCGGCTGCGGCTTCGATGTCACCATGGCAGTGCCTTTCGGCAAGCCGCTCGCGGAAGGCTTGCGCCACGCACGGCGCGCTCGTGCGACACTTGTGGTTTGTATAAAATGGTCTGATGACAAACACCATGAAATTTGCCGTCGCAACTTTCACGTTCCTGTCCATCGCCATTGCGGATGACATGGGTGTCATGCGCAAGATGTCGGAGAACAAGTTCGCTCCGCTGCCAGGGCTCCCCGAATGTGCAACCCTGGCCGTCCAAAGCGGCGATCCATCCAAGGGTCCTTCGGTGATCTTGCTGAAGGGTCCTGCCGGCTGTATGATCCCCTGGCACTGGCACACGCCCACCGAGCAGGTCATGGTTGTGAGCGGGTCCGCGAAGGTACAAATGAAGGACACCGGCAATGCCGCGGTCCTCGGCCCGGGAAGTTACGCCATGATGCCGAGCAAACACGTGCACCAATTCACGTGCGCTTCGGCCTGTTCAGCTTTTGTCGCTTCCGATGCCGCTTTCGACATTCATTATGTGGATGCGAAAGGAAGTGAAATCTCACCCGCCGAGGCTCTGCCAAAAAAGAAATAAGTATCGACAAGCCGGAGCGTGTTGTCGGACATTTCGGTAGAATCGTACGAGCGCCTTATGCCTCTTTTGAGCGGTACGCGCCTCGGCCGATATGAAATCCTCGCGCCGCTCGGCGCGGGTGGCATGGGGCAGGTGTACAAGGCGCGGGATCCCCGGCTCAGCCGCGATGTAGCCATCAAGGTCGCCGCCGAGCGCTTCAGTGAACGATTCGACCGCGAATTTCGGGCCATCGCGGCGCTCAATCATCCCAATATCTGCACACTTTACGACGTCGGCCCCAACTATCTGGTGACCGAATTGGTGGAAGGCGAAACTTTGCGTGCCTTGCTGCAGCGCGCCCTTCCCAGGGAGAAAAGCCTCCAGATTGCAAGGCAGGTGCTCGAGGCGCTGGGCGCGGCGCATCATGCGGCCATCGTGCATCGTGACTTGAAACCCGAAAACATCATGGTTCGTTTCGATGGCTATGTGAAAGTGCTCGATTTTGGTCTTGCCAAGCGGCTTCCCACTTCTTCTGTCCCGCAGGAAAACACCGCCAGCATGAACTTAAGCCTTCCGGGTCAGATCCTCGGGACTGTCGCCTACATGTCGCCGGAGCAGATCCTCGGGCAGGAAACAGATCAGCGCAGTGACCTGTTTGCTTTCGGCATCGTGCTCTATGAGATGCTGACAGGGCATCATCCGTGGCCCCGGCAGTCTCCGGTGGATACACTGCACGCCATCGCTCACGATGAGCCATCCCCTATTCCCGAGTCTTCGCTAAGCGCGGAACTGGCCGCCACCGTGCAGAGACTCCTGCGCAAGAGCCCGATGGAGCGTTATGCATCGGCGGCCGCCGTTTTGGAGGCCCTCGCCAGCGGTGGCTCAGCCGCCGGCACGAAGCCGGTGACTCTCACATCGATTGCCGTGCTGCCTTTTGTTTTCCTGAGTGAAATCGACCAAAGCAAGGCGCTTTCACTCGGCTTTGCAGACGCCTTGATTACAGTGCTCGGAAGTCTGGAAGATATCAGCGTCCGTCCCACATCCGCAATCCTGAACTACCCCGCGGGAGCCGACCCCGCGAGGGTCTCCCACGATCTTGGGGTCCGCTATACCTTGCAGGGCAATGTTCAGAAGCTCGGAGAAATGTGGCGGGTCTCCATCCAAATCTTCGATGGGACAACTCAAAGGATTACTTCGTCCGAGAAGCATGACTTCCAGGCGACGAACATTTTCGAGCTACAAGATGAAATCGGGCGGCGGCTTGTGGAATCGTTCCATATCCGATTTCCACTGGCTGTGCCTAAGTCTCGGGACCGCTACAGCAGCGACCCGGAGGCCTATAACGAGTTCATGTCCGGCCTTCGGGAGAGTTACTCCGATCGTCCCGAGACGCTGGAAAGCGCCGCCCGGCACTTGTCTGCGGCTGTTGGGCAGGACCCTGAGTTTGCCCTGGCGCATGCCTGGCTGGCCTATGTCCTGGCGACCGTGTACTTCAGCTTCGATCCGCAGCGCGCCCGAATCGAGAAGGCCGAACATCACTGCCGCCGGGCTCTAATGCTTGACCCCGCGTCGGCGGAAGCACATTTGGCTTTGGCATCCATCCTATGGAGTCCAGCCAAGAACTTCGCGCACACGGAGGCCATTGCGGAGCTGGCACAGGTTCTGGCCGTGCGGCCCAACCTGGAACAGGCCCATAACCGGATGTCCTCAATTTGTCTGCATATCGGACGCCTGCAGGAAGCGCGTATCGCCCACCAGCGCGCGCAACGCTCGAATCCGAAGACTCGCAGCTCCAACCTCGAGCTTGTCTACCTCTACAGCGGCGACTTCGCGCGCGCCGAAGAGGCGGCGCAGGCCTACCTGAGAGATAGCCCCGGCAACACTTATGCGCTCTGGTTTCACCTGCAACCTCCCCTGCTGATTGGAGACCTGAATCTCGCGGAGCGACGGTTGGCAGAAACTCTAAGACAACTGCCCGACGAACCGTTGATTGTGAGTCTGCAAGGCATGCTGCACGCCCGACGCAATCAGGTGGAGCCGGCGCTCGACTGCGTTCGCAGAACGCTCGAGTTCCCGCGTTCCTTCGGCCATGCACATCACACCTATTACCAAGTCGCATGTGTTTATGCCGTATTGGGGCAGACGGACAAAGCCATGGCTTGGCTGGAGCGCAGCGTCGACACCGGGTTCGCCTGCTGGCCCTTCTTTCGCCTGGATCCACATCTTGAGAGCCTGCGCGCGGCGCCCGAATTCAATGGGCTGATTGCCCACCTTGAGCACAAATATACCGCGCTGAAGATCCAGGGGCTATAAGGAGATGCCATGCTGTAGTTGCCATGAGAGACGCGTAGATCATCGATGTCAGGCCGGGAATAAGACGACCGCAATTCTCGGAAGTCCGTCAGCCTTTTTTCGTTCTTGAGCCTGGCTGTAAATCGTCTCTACGGTTTGATCCTTGCCGGCTCGCCCGGAATCCTGCGCGCGCTAGTCGAGTTCATGCCGATTGGCACGCCCGCGGCCGCAGTCAGCGCCTTGCTGGCAAATCCCTTTGCGCGTGGTTCCGATGGCGGACTGGCCGGCTGCAGCACGGGCCCCGCTCGATGACTCGATCCGGGATTATTATGCTTGAAGGCATTTGCCGCCCGGCACCCATTCCTTAAGTGAGCCCATCGGCACTAGAATGAACGATACAATTGGAAGGCGCTCTCAACCACGACTGGAGGTGGCCAGACAGTGATTTCGACACGTGCCAGGTACGCAGCGGCGATTGGCCTTTTGATGGGGAGTTGTGCGGTCTGCCGCGCCCAGTCACACGACCCGAAGAACCCCACCGCCCTGGCGCCCGGAGTAAATAAAGGCAACGTCGATAACAAGGAAAACGGACCGAACTATTACTATTTCTATGGGGGGCCGGGGCATTTGGATTTAAAGTACGCATTCAAGGAAATGGGTGTCTTAGGGAACCCGATGAGGCAATCGCTCAGCTTCGATCTTTTTGATGAACAGAGCACGCTGATTACGCATGACGCCGTTGTTTCGACGGAGAGTATAGCGAAAATATCGCGGCCCGGCGAACTAGGCTCGCGTCATAAGTTACTCATTCGCGTCATTTCGCCGGTCACGACGCTGCGTTTGGGGGGCTATTACGAGATCGAAGTTACGGGCGCCGCTACGTTCGAGGGAAAAGCCAACGGCGCGAATGTCAAACAGCAGGACACGGCCCTCTATCACCCGGCAGGGCCGCTGTCGACACCAAGCGGCTCTCTGTATGAGCCTGGAGTGGCGCTTTATACCCCGGTGGGCGCGCTGACTAATGTGCAGGAGAGTGCCAAGGACTTGCGGCTGACGCTCGCAGGCGATATCCTGTTCGACTTCAATACCTCGACGATTCGTTCGGATGCGAAAGCAGCGCTCGACCGGGTTGCGGAGATCATCCGCTCCAAAGGCCGGGGGGTGGTCACGGTCGAGGGCTTCACGGACGCGAAGGGCGCGGCCGATTACAACCTGCGCCTATCCCAGTCACGCGCAGAATCGGTGGAGAACTGGTTGATCGAGAGGGAGGGACTGCCAGGCGCGGGATTCACGGCGCGTGGATTCGGCGCCACGCGGTTTGTCACACCCAACGCAAAGGCCGACGGCAGCGATGATCCGGCAGGGCGGCAAAGAAACCGGCGCGTGGAAATCATCATTCAGAAATAAGGTTGACGGCTGTGGGCCGGGTCATGGCCCGCGGTGAGCGGCATTCAGGCCCGCGGGGACGCCGCCATTTCCAGCAGTTTCCGCCTGGCGTCCACTACCTCGGGGACATCCGCATCCGCCCCTTTCCAGATCTGTAGGAACCGCTCGTAGGCCGCGCGGGCCTGCTCGCTCTGACCCTTTTGCCGAAAAGCCTGCGCCAGATGGTATTGGGCCAAGGGGTAGTTCGGATTTAGCCGCAGAATGCGTTGGTACTCGGAGATGGCCTCGTCCAGCCGAGCCAATTCCAGATAGGCATTCGCCAAACAGTCTTCATAGAGGTCCAGGCCGGAACTTGGCGGCAGGTGGCGAAGGGCCGCTTGGAAGTGGGCGATTGCCTGGCTGGGCTGTTTGTCGTGCAGCGTCAGCGCCCCCCGATAATACTCGTAGCTTCTCCGTTCGTCTCGCGACCCGCGCCCCGGATACGGCACATCCTGAAAATATTCCAGAAATCTGTCTTTCAACCTCGCCGCTTTGACAGTCTCGCCTCGTTCCAATGACAGGAGCAGTTCGCTCCAGACGGCGCCCTTCGCGTACCGGGTCTCGTTCCGGGCAGCCTGCTCCGCGCGCATGAAGTCCCGCTGCCGCCCGTACACCCGAGCAAGGCTGCTGTAGCCGACCGCGCGCGCCGCATCCGCCCCGGTCACTTGAATGTAGCGCTGGTACTGGCGTACGGCATCGCGATAGCGGCCCTCCTGGAAGTAGACGTCACCGAGGTGAATAATGGCCGGCTCAAATTCCGGATCGAGCGACAAAGCGGCATTGTACTCCGCCGCGGCGTTTTCATACCTTCCGGCCTGCTGAAACGACATGCCCAGGCTATCGTGAGCGTTGGGTTCGGCCGGCGCAATCTGCACATAGCGCTGATGCGCCGCGATGGCATCATCGTACCGCCCCAAGCCCAGGTAGCAGACACCCAGCACGTTGTATAGATCGCCGAATTCAGGATCCACCGCCAGTCCCCGACGCACTACCGCGATGGTTTCCTGCGGCCGCTCCTCTCCGTATAGAAGCCGGGCCAGGCGGGTGTAAGCTTCCGTTTCCAACGGGAATTGGTCGACTATCTGTCGCAAAGTCCGGATTGCGCCTGAGTAGTCCTGCCGGGCGATGGCATACCAGGCCATGACAAACAGACGGTCCTTGGGCGCCAGACGATCCGACAATCGGATCGCCTCGGCCAGGAACGGCCTGCCTTTCTCCGGCACGAAATCCGTCACGGAGTACGCATATCCGATCCGCGCGTAGGCCATGGCGAATTTAGGATCCAGCTGGACGGCCTTACGCAATAGGGCAATGGCCTGCCCGTTCTGAAACGCCTGCGCCTTGCTCACGCCCAGGGAGTAGTATCGATAAGCCTCCAGATTGTTCGTCATGGTCTCGGCAAGGCCGCTCTGATGGCGCATGTCGATAGGCGCGGTTCCCATGTAAGCCGCCAGTTTGGGCGACAACAGATCGATTCGTGCCAGAATATCCGCCGGCTGGTCCACTTCGACCTGGTCCGCGGTGAGCAGTTGGCCTGTGGCGGTTTCAAACAGCCGGGTGTTGATCAGGATCTTTTCTGCAAGCGTTTGATAAGTTCCGAGCAGGACGCCATCCGCATGGCTTTTGCGTGCGATTTCGAGCGCGTCGTCCAGGTGTATCCCATCTTGGGGTTTGTGGCCGTGTCTGGTGAAGGTTCGCGTCAGGAGCAGATGAAGCTGTTGGCGGCTCGGAACGGTCACATTGTCGAAACGCGCGAGGTCGGTGATGAACATGTCCGCCAACCCCTCGCTTAGCCAGTCTAAAGCCGGTTTCGCGCTCTGATTCTCGAAATACATCACGGCGAGCGTCTTCCGTCCGGGAACCCGGGGCAGGGTCACCTCTCCGGGGGCCGTAGCGCCGCGCAGTAAGGTCCAGGCCAGAACGATGGCTCCCGCGCCGGTCAGGCCCAGCACAATCCATCGCGGCCACGAAGCCAAAAGCGTGTGGAGGCTCTTTATTACCGCTGCGGCGTGAGCTTTCGTATCGGCCAGGGCCGCGGATCCAGTCCTCTCAATTTCCGCGCCTGCGGGCCCCGCTGCGTCAGCCATCGGCTCTTCCACAATCTTCGCCACAAAACGGTAGCCCATCCCGTGAATCGTTCGGATAAATCGCGGTTCGTGCGGATCGTCACCCAGCGCCTTTCTAATCTCTTTAATGCACTGTACGACGGCATTGTCGGTGACCGTCGCGCCCTGCCAGAAGTTTTCAATCAGCTCGTCCTTGGTGATCAGCCGCTGGCGCCGCTCGACCATGTAGAGCAGCACGTTGAAGGATTGTTGACGAAGGTGCTGCTCCCGGCCGCCGCGTTTCAGACAGCTGAGGGAAGTGTCAATCTCTATGTCATCGCTGCGGTAGATCTGCCAGCGAGGCGTGGCTGCCGCCTCCCGGCCGGATCCTTCGCGCACCGGCGACACCGGGGCCGTAACTGTCCCTCGTACGGACAGGCCGGCCAGTCTCCCAGCCCCCCCTCGAAACATTGGGTTGATTATATCGCAGGTCAGCCGGCTTGGCGCCACGCCGAAACAGAAACCCGCTGGATTGCCCGCGGCGCTTCGTTAAATGATGTTACAAGGTGCGACTAAGTCCAGTCCGGGCCGCTACCAGGCGCATTCGCGCTCACGTTGCGCTTTGCGGTCATATAGATCCGCGCACCCCCTGAAATCTGTACGAAACCATCCCAACTCCAGGCACCCGAAAGATTTCACAGAAATTTCAGGAGTTCCTCACCACTCCGGACCAACGAATAATTAATAATAGGCCACACGGGTAAAATACGAGGGTTTTGGTCTCTGAATGCAAGACATTTCAGACAAGGAGCCGCACATGAGGAGTTTATCGACGCTTGCACTGTTACACCGCGCCATCACCACTGGCTGGCGCCCGTGGGCAGCCTGTTTGGTGGTCTGCGCCGTTTGTCTGACTTCTCCGCCAACCGTGCGCGGCCAAGCCCTGAGCTCCATCACGGGGACCGTGACCGATGCAACCGGCGGCGTCATGGCGAACGTTAAGATCACGGTCACGAATACGGCCACTCAAGTCGCGAGCCATTCGGTCACCAGTTCCTCCGGCACCTATACCGTCACGGACTTGATTGCCGGTACGTACACAGTCCAAGCCGAAAACCCCGGGTTTCAGACTGCCGTGCACAACGGGGTCGTGGTTGATGTAGGCAGGCCTTCCACTGTAGACATATCGATGCAGACCGGCAACGTCACGCAGAGCGTCGAAGTCCAGGAGGCGGCCATAACCTTGAATACGACTGAGCCCGAGCTGAATACGACCATTGAAAATGCGGTGGCGCAGGCCCTGCCGGTCGAGCTCGACGAAGGCGATGGCCGCGGCCGTCAGATCGACAGCTTCGTCTTTCTGGCCCCCGGCGTCACGGGCGGCACGTTCAGCAAACGAATCAACGGCGGCGTCGACTTCGAGAGCGAAGTGGTTTTCAACGGCATCCCCATGGCGCAGTCCGAAACCCAAGGCTTCCAGACCATCTGGAACCCGCCTTTTGAGCAGGTCAATGAATTTAACGTATTGCGCTCATCCTTCTCGGCCCAATATGGCTTGGCGCAGGGCGTCGTTACATATCAGACCGCCTCCGGCACCAATCAGCTTCACGGAGATGTCTTCGAGATTCTGCGCAACAACTTCTTTGATGCGCGCGGGGCCTACAACCCGACCACCCCGGTCGACAACGAAAACAACTACGGCTTCACCGTCGGCGGCCCGGTTTGGCTTCCCAAAATCTACAACGGCAAGAACCGTTTGTTCTTTCACGTCAGCACCGAATGGTATCGCCGGAATTACCCCGATCTGACCTTCATGTCGCTGCCCACCGCCGCCGAAAAGGCGGGGAATTTCAGTGCCACGGGCTTAACCATCTACGACCCGACCACCAGCGCGCCATTCCCCAACGACCAGGTTCCCACGAACCGCTTCAGCCCTCTATCGAACACCCTGATACCGTTAATGCCCAATCCTACATATGCGGGCTACACGAACAATTTTCAATCCAACGAGGGTGTTCTTCCCGTCCGGCAAACCAATTGGGGCTACAACATCGATTTCAACATCAACGACAAGCAGTCAATCCACTGGAGCAACTGGCGCGATAAGCAGACATCGTATGCGACGGAGACGGGTTCTCACCTGCTAGGCGTGCTGGGCAGCGAAACCCGCAACCCGGATTTGGGCACGGTGTTCCTTTTGAACTACTCCTATGCGATCACTCCGCACCTGGTCATGACCGCCGGTGCAAGCTGGCTGGGCGAGTTGAACGATCAGATCAGCCTGGAGACAAACGTTAACTTCGCCGCAGACCCCGGCACTCCGGAACTTCCCGCCATTAACTTCGCCGGCCCACTATCGCCAACCACCTTCGGATCTCCCTGGATTGATTCGATTAACCGGAAGCTGGGGTGGGTTATCGAAAATAACTTCCTGTGGGTCCATGGTAAGCACACGTTCAACATCGGGTGGGAGGCGCGGCGCACCTACCAGGATGACAACGAGTGCCAGCAGTGCGCCGGCAATTTCAATTTCAGCAACAACACGACGGCCGACCCGAACAATCTGGGGACCACCGGGAATGCGTTTGCCAGTTTCCTCCTGGGGCAAGTGGACAGCGCTGACCGGGTGGGCTCGCAGGAAGAGAAATTGCGCAACAGCGATTTCTCGCCCTATATTCAGGATGACATCAAGATAAGACCCAACTTCACCGTTAATATCGGTTTGCGCTGGGATATCATGGTGCCCTTTACGGCGATCGGCAATAACATCGTCTTCATGAACCCGTTCACGCCAAATCCGGCGGCGGGCGGACTTCTGGGTACGGCCACCAAGTTCGGCGATTGCACAGGTTGCGCAGGATACGATCGTGCGTACATCAGGTGGAATCACCTGAGCCCCCGGGTCGGATTCTCCTACGCTTTCAACAACAAGACCGTTTTGCAGGGTGGTTTCGCGCAGAACTATCTGGATGGCGGCGCTTACGAATACGGCACCAGCAAAGTGGCCGTGAACTATGGCAACCTGCTGACCGGCTCCTTCCACCGGAATTCGACGGGGACCACTACGCCGGCTTTTGGTTCCTGGGACACCAACATTCTTCCCGAACCGGCGGCTACGCCCTTCAGCCCGAGCCTTGGGGTGGGCCAGCTAATTAATGCTTTCTCTCCCACCGACGGCATTGCTCCGTACGTGCTCGCCTGGAGCATCGGCATCCAGCGCGAACTGCCGCACAACATGTTGCTTTCGGTGCATTACACCGGAAACCGGGGCAATTACTTGCCGGGCGCGTTGAACCCTCCTAATCAGATGAATGCGCAGTATCTCAGTCTCGGCAGCACACTCGGACTGCCTGTTAATTCGCCGCAGGCCATAGCCGCCGGAATCACCGCTCCCTTTCCCAGTTTCCTCGCCACTTATGGAAGCAGCGCCACGGTGCAGCAGGCCTTGCGCCCCTACCCGCAATTTTCGAGTGTCTTCAATAACTTCGATGACAGCGGGTCTTCGCTCTATAACGCGCTCCAAGTGCAGTTGGAGAGGCGCTTCTCCAACGGTCTGATGTTCCTGGTGAGTTATAACCTCTCGCGCATGATGTCGAACACTAACTCCGGCTTTTCGTCGTTTGCAAATGTCGACCTGAATAAGAACAATCAGAAGGCGGAATGGTCGATCGACAATAACGATCAGCCGAACATGGTCAATATCGCGACCGTCTATGAGCTGCCGATCGGCAAGGGCAAAGCCTTCCTGAACAATGGAATCGTAGGCAATATCCTCGGCGGATGGGGACTCAGTGGCGTCCTCAGCTACCAACAAGGCACGCCACTCTGGAGTGGCACGGGTGGCTCGGTGTACGCGCCCGGCGATCCGCTGGACAATGGCTGCGCGCCGTGCAATCGGGCGAATGTGGTGCCGGGTGTTCAGCAGGAGTTCTCCTATAGCAACGTGTACAGCGGACGGCCGGTGCTGAACTCAGCCGCCTTCACAGCCCCTGGTTTGTGGACGTTGGGCACGGCGCAGCGCGTTCTCGATATCCGCGGTCCGTGGAACTTCAATGAAAACGTCTCCGCCTACAAGAATTTCGCCATAGGGGAACACGTGAAAGCGCAACTGCGCATGTCGTATTTCAATCTCTTCAACCGGGTGGTATTCGGCGGCCCGGATCTGGGATTGGCCGACCCCAACTTCGGCTTGGTGATTAATAGTCAGGCCAATACGCAACGCCAGGGCCAGGCGCAGTTTCAGATCAATTTCTAGCGTTTTGTGGCGTACGCTGCAGCGTGCCGCCGTGGGCTTCAGGCCACGATCCTGGCTGTTGTCCCGCTGCTAACCTTGCCACTGGGCTACAGCGCGGATACCGGCGGCACGCGCTACGCGGGAGCAGCGGTTTGTGGTACCTGCCATAAAGAGATCGCCGCCAGCCAAGCCAAGACAGCCATGGCGACGACGTGGCAAGGTGGTGCCGCGCTATCCGTGGGCTATGCTGGCCGCGCCACGGAAGGGTCCACGAAGGCGCTGCAGTATGAAATCGAGCGGCGCGGCGACGGCTTCGTCTTCTCCGCACGCATGCCGGATGGCGTGAAAACGACTCTACCCGTGAAGGTAGTCATGGGCGGTGAACGCCACGGCCTGAGCTTTCTTCTTTCGATCGAAAAGCTGGGGGCCATTCCGCTGGAGCGCCCGGCACTCATCGAGGCGCGGTATGTCTATAACTGGCCGAACCACGCGTTGGCAATCTCCCCGGGTTTCGGTTCCGGAACGCCAGGCTCGTATGAAGACGCTTTTGGCAGGGTGCTCAGTCCGGGATTCCAGGAGAAGTGTCTCAAGTGTCACGGCGAACCGGGCACCCTCGGGGCTGGCAAGCAAGGAGGCGTTCAATGTGAGAGCTGCCATGGACCGGGTCTCGATCATGTGGAAGCGATTCGTCAAGGCAAGCCCGGCGGAATTGTCAATCCTAAGAAGCTCGCCGTCGATCAGCGCCTGGATCTTTGCGCCCAGTGTCACATCGGATTTTCGGAACGCTCCGACCCTCTTCCTAAAGAACTGCTGGTTTCAAGCCAGGCGGTGGCCCTTCGCAATTCGGAATGCTTCATTCAGAGCGGAAAGGCGCTGACGTGCACCACCTGCCACGATCCGCATCGCGATCGGCCGCCCACGGAATTAGAGGAGGTATCGATTGAGGCCTGCCTGGGCTGCCACTCTGCCGCCGCTAAGCCGCATGCCGCACTCTGCCCGGTTAACGTGCGTGCCCGGTGTACCGGTTGTCACATGCCGCGCGTGGATCAAGGCGTTTTCCATATGACGGATCACTGGATTCGGGTTCATCCCGGATCGGGAGGCCAATCCGCAAGACGCGACGAAAGTCTCCGCTCGCAGCTCCCGCCCCGGCGCGAGTTTCTTCGCATCATCGTCGTGGACGAAAAACCTAAAGCGGACAACGCGGCCGCCCGGCTGGCGCAAGGCGGGGCCTTCTCCGACGTGGCGCGCGATGTTTCGATGGATGAAACCGCACCGGGAGGAGGCTACATCGGCGAGATGGTCCTGTCCCAGATGGAGCCAAAGCTGGCGGCTGCCGCGGCGAAGCTGGGATACGGAGAAACCAGCGGCATCGTCGATCTCGGCAATCGCTGGATGCTTCTGGAACGCATGCCGCGCGATTTCAAAACGGACGGCGATGACCTGTTCGAAGAGGCCGCCAAACTGAAAGACGCCGGCGACATCAAGGGAGCGCTCGAAAAGTGCCGCCAAGCCCTTGGGGTTTATCCGTATTTCTTGCGCGCGCTGATATTCATGGGGGCCACGCTTGGGGAACACGGAGACTTGCAAAAAGGCTCCGAGGTCCTGGCTTTTGCGGCGCAGCTCTATCCCAAGGACGCTACCGCCCAATTCGATCTGGGCCTCACGCTCGGCGCTCTGGGGAACCAAAACGGGCAGATCCAGGCATTCCGCCGCGCCATAGAACTTGACCCGGACAAGATTGCGGTTTATGAGAGCTTGGGGGCCGCGCTATATGCCGCGGGCCAATGGCAGAGCGCCATCGATGTGTGCCATGCCGGTCTGCGCATAGATCCGCTGGCAGCCAGGCTCTACTTCAATCTCAGCATCATGCTGGAGCAACATGGTGACCCAGAGGGATCGAAACGCGCGCGCGAGCTGGCCGCGGCCATCGATCCTGGAACCGTCTCGCGGCCGCCTGGAACCGTTCCCTGACGGCCGCGGCCCGGTAAGCTTAAACTGAAGAAAATGCCGCGCACGGTCCTATTCGCCGGTCTGCTGCTGCCTTTCGCGCTACTCCTCGGGCAGGCCCCCGATCCTGCGCTTGTGGAAGTGCAAGCGCTCCTCGACATGGGCAAACTGAATGACGCCGAGAGCGCCGCCCGGCGGTATCTGGAGACTCACCGGAATTCGGCCGATGCGCACTACCTGCTTGGATACATCCTGTTCCGGGAAGGAAATCCAAAGCCCTCGTTAGCTGAATATACGGAGGGCGCCCGTTATCGGGCACCCAGCGCACTTGACCTCGAAGTGATCGGCAGCAATTACTTCCTCCTGGAGGACTACCCCGCAGCGGAAAAGTGGCTCACTCAATCAGTGGACCTGGCTCCAAACGATGCGCATGCGAGGTATTATCTGGGGCGCGCCAAATACAATCAGAAACATTTTGCGGACGCCGTCCGGATATTCAAGGGATGCCTGGATCTCGATCCGGGAAACGCTAAAGCAGCCGATTATCTCGGACGCTCGTATGAAGCGCTGGGCAGAACCGAAGATGCTCTGGCGGCGTACCGCAGTGCGGTCGCCGGCGCCGCTCCTGGAAATCCCGAACCGCATCTCGATCTGGGTACTCTGTTGGTGGAAAATGAGCGGCCCGGCGATGCCGTCCCCTATCTTTTGCAAGCAGCCGGGATCGCCCCGGGCGACTGGCGGGCGCATCGGGCGCTTGGCAAAGCATATCTGCAACTGAATCGGTTGCCGGAGGCCCAAGCCGAGCTGCACAAGGCCGTGGCAATCGCCCCTGAAAACGCTCCGCTTCATTTCCTGCTGGCCCAGGTATTGCGAAAAAGCGGCTTGGAAGACCAGGCGCGTGCTGAAACCGAACGCTATAACGCGCTGACCGGTGCGCATTCCGCGCCGGATACGCCTTTGGCGGAAGCCCGCTCGCTGCTGGAGTCGGGCAAGTTGGATGAAGCCGGACAAGTGATTCGCCGGTATCTGGAACTCCACAAAACTTCCGCCGACGGACACTATCTGCTCGGCTACATCCTGTTCAAGAAACAGGACCCGAAATCCTCCCTCGCCGAGTACACCGAGGCGGCTCGATACCGCACGCCGGGCGCGGCCGATCTGGAAGCGGTAGCCGGCGACTATGTGTTGTTAAAGGATTATCCGGACGCCGATAAGTGGTTCACGAAGGCGGTCGAATGGAATCCCAAAGACCCACTGGGTTGGTATTATCTCGGCCGCACCAAGTACAACGAAAACAGGTTTGAGGAGGCCGTTAGCGCCTTCGAGCAGTGCCTGAGGCTGGATCCCGGAAATGTGAAAGCGGAGGATAACCTGGGACTTTCTTTTGAAGGCCTGAATCAGATTGAGAAGGCCATGGCCGCCTACCGAACCGCCATCGATTGGCAGAAGGATGCAAAGGATAAGAACGGGGGGCCCTTGATTGACTTGGGCGGTCTTCTTGTGGATGATAATCGCCCGGACGAAGCATTGCCGTACCTGCTCGACGCGGCGCGGATTTCTCCGGAGGATTATCGCGTTCATCGGCAACTGGGAAAGGCATACATTCACCTGAATCGATTGGACGAGGCTGGAATTGAGTTGGAGAAAGCCGTGACGCTTGCCCCTCAAAACGCGCCCATACACTTCATGCTGTCACAGGTCTACCGGAGACAGGGATTGATGGAAAAAGCCAAAATTGAAAGTGAACGGTACAGCGCTCTGGCGGGCACTCAGTCGAGAGAGAACTAGGAGGTACTTATGAAAGCCTGGATCATCGCAACAGTGGCGACGGGTTGCCTGCTGCCGGTTTCGCTCTTTGCGCAACACAAACAGTTTATACAGGCCGAACTGCTTAAGACATTAAAGGCGAAAAGCGCCAAGGCCGGCGATCCTGTCAAAGCTCGCGCAATCAATGCCGTATCTCTACCCGGCGGAGTCAGGATTTCCGGCGGTGCTGTACTATTAGGCGAAGTGCGCTCGGCGGACCCGAATTCCCTGGGCATTTCGTTTGACCAGGTGGAAATAAGCGGAAAGACGACACCGCTCGCCCTGTCGATCCGCGCGGCCATGATGCCGGGTGGCCCTCAAAACAATGTGGACGGCGTAGCTGCGCAAGCGGGCTCCGTCATCGGTTTGCCCGGAGTCACTCTCCAGGTCGACGATTCGCCGCGGCACACGTCGAAATTTGAGTCGAGCGGAAAGGACCTGCAGCTCAAACAAGGACTGCAGCTCATGCTGGCCATGCCGGAGTAGGCAAACCTTGAAGCGCGCCGCGGATTAGTGCGCAGTCTCCTTGTTCTTGATCACTTCTTGGGCTCGCTCGGCCGTAGCCGCCCGGGCGCCTTCCTCCAACTTGCTGAACGTCTGCATCTCGGCCTGCGCCTCCTGCGCTCTTCCGAGTGCGCGATACACCTTGGCGAGCATAAAGTGGGTGCTGGGTTCGGCCGGATCGGCTTTCGTGGCTGCCTCCAGATCCGTGGCAGCTTCCGCATTGCGGTTGAGCTTGATCAAGGCGCGCGCCCGATCCACCCTGGCATCGGTCAGGCTCGGACACATCGCGAGCGCCCGGTCGATGTCCGTCAGCGCCTCCTGCGGCTTTCCATTCCTCTGCAGGACAATGGCTCCAATCTTCCACCGTGCCATGCAATTTGCCGGATCTACCGACAGCTCCGCCTGGAATTGCTCCGTGGCCGAATCCCATTGCGAGAGGCTGTAGTAGGCGTCCCCCAGCTTATAGTGCGTGCCGCTCCGGTGGGGAGCCATCTCTACCGCCTTCTTCAACTCCACCACCGCGCCGTCGTAATTGTTCATGGCTTCCATCATCTCTCCGGACAACTCGTGCGCCAGTACCGAATGCGGATCGATGGCGTTCATTTTCGCCAAATCCTGCTCGGAGAGCTTCATGTGAATCTTGGCGAGCAGATACCAGACTTCCTGGTTCTTCGGCTCGCGTCCGGCCATTTGCCGCAGATGGGTCTCCGCCGCTTCGTAATCGCCCAGCTTCGTCAAATCGCGCACCAGGTACATCTCCGCGTTGCTGTCGGCGGCATTGGCGCGGAGGGCCGCCTCCAGGCGGGGCCGGGCTTTGCCGTACTCGCCCGCCTCGAACAACGAAATGCCCAGCAGCGCCGAGGCGGACGGCATCGCTGGACTGATCTTGAGCCCCGCCTCCAGAACCCTGACGGCCTTCTGATACTCCCGCTGCCGGAAATACAGCGCACCGAGGTTGTTGTAAGCGGGACCCAATCGCGGCGCGATTCGCAGAATCTCTTCGTATCTGGCGATGGCCGTAGCCAGATCTCCCTGCGATTGGGCCGTCTTTGCCTGGCCGTATAGTTCTTGAACGTGCGGATCGTCACCGGAACTGTTTTGGGCCGGCAGTTGCGGGGGTACCCAAAGCAAAAACAGCCAGAAGAAAGTAGCCGGGAGCCGATGGAACATCACTGACTTTACCTTGCTATACTACTACGAATAGCATGAGACTGAACCACGCAGGGGTTGTGGTGGTCCTCGTGGTTTTTCCGGTCCTCGCTATTCTCTCTTCGGCCGGCGGCTCACCTGGAATCCAGTTCACAGAGACCTCCGGCGCCGCCGGAATTCGCGCTGAGATGCGTTGCGGAGGCCCCCAGAAGCGTTGGATTCCGGAGGCCAATGGCAGCGGCGCGGCCTGGCTCGACTACGATAACGACGGCCTCATGGATCTGCTGGTGGTGAATGGCTCCAGCATGGAGCAGTTACGCCGCATCGTGGCGGGCCAGCCGCCGGCGCCGTCCCATGGCGGGGTGTACCTGTTCCACAATCTCGGGAAGGGGAGATTTGAAGATGTTACGGAGCGCGCCGGTCTCTCGAATGCCTATTGGGGAACCGGCGCAAACGCCGCGGATTATAACAACGACGGCTACACGGACATCCTGATCACCACCATTGGCGTCGACCTTCTCTACAAGAACAACGGCAATGGAACGTTCTCCGAAGTGGGAGGCGCCGCGGGCTTGAGCCGCCGTGTGGAATGGCATACGGGCAGCGCCTTCGGAGACTTCGACGGCGACGGCTATCTGGATCTGTACATCGCCGGTTACGCGGATATTCACTCGATTTCGCTCGATGAACCCGCGCCGGTTTGTCCGTACCGGGGGATGCCCGCGTTTTGCGGCCCCATCGGTATAAAAGGGGGCCGTGGCGTGCTGTATCACAACAACGGCGACGGCACCTTCACCGATGTCACAAATCGCGCCGGACTCGGCGGGCAAAGACTCTCCCATGGGTTCACCGCTGTTTTTGACGACTTCAATCAGGATGGCAAGATCGATATCTTCGTGGCCAACGACTCCGATCCCAATTTCCTGTTTCTCAACCAGGGAGACGGCACCTTCAAGGAATGCGCGTTGGAGCGCGGAGTTGCCGTCAACGCCGAAGGGAAGTCGCAGTCCAATATGGGCGTGGCCGTCGGAGACTTCGACAACCAGGGCAGGCTCGGCATTCTGACCACCACATTTTTCGACGATTACTTCCCCCTGTTCCGGCAGGACAAATCCGGCTTCTTCGATGACGATTCACTTGCGGCAGGCGTTCAGGCGGCCACCAGGCGCTACCTCGGCTGGGCCTGCGGGTTTGCCGACTTTGACAACGATGGCCAGCGCGATCTTTGGCTCGCCAACGGCCATGTGTACCCGCTGATGCCGCAATACTTCGAACCGTTCACCGTGATGCGCAATCAGGGCGGCCAATTCTCCACCGCTTTTGTTTACCCGATGACGCCGGACAACTCCTACCGCGGAGGTTGCGCCGGCGATTTCGACAATGATGGCCGGATCGACGTAGCTGTGCTGCCCATCGCGGGCCGGCCTGTGCTTTTACAAAACCAGACATCGAATTCGAACTCCTGGGCCGGCCTGCACCTGCGCGGCACCCGCAGTAACCGCGATGCCATCGGAGCCGCCGTCCGGATTTCTTACTGCGGCAAGACGCAGTTCGATACCGTCCGCAACGGCGGGAGCTATCTATCGCATAACGATCCGCGCGTGCACTTCGGACTGGGCGCGTGCCCGAAGGTGGATCGGGTAACCATCAGATGGCCGAGAGGCGCAGTGCAGGTGCTGAACGAACTTCCGGTAGACCGCTACACTACCGTCGAGGAGCCCCGGTGACTACCTGCCGGCGCAGCGCGCTGTGCCTCGCCTCCTTTGTGTTCATCGGGTTGGCCGTGGCATGGCCGCCGGCTGCGGATACCCCCGGCCACTTTACCGATATCACCGCATCCAGTGGAGTCCGTTTCCAGCACGTCGCCACGCACACATCCCGGAAGTACCTGCCGGAGACCATGGGATCGGGAGTGGCGCTGTTCGACTATGACAACGATGGCCGCCTGGATATTTTCCTGGTGAACGGCGCACCTCTTGACGATCCAACTCCGAAGGGCGCCATTCCCCGCAAGACCGGGCCGAAGTATTGGAATCGCCTCTTTCACCAGAAAAGCGACGGCACCTTCGAAGACGTGACGGAGAAGGCCGGTCTCCAGGGGGCTGGCTACGGCATGGGCGTGGCCGTAGGCGACTTTGACAACGACGGCTATGAGGACCTCTACGTCACCGCGTACGGCGGCAACCGGCTTTATCACAATAATGGAAACGGCGCCTTCACCGACGTGACCGCGCAGGCCGGCGTCGGAGGCGGCGGCTGGTCTAGCAGCGCGGCTTGGGTGGACCTCGACAATGATGGCCTGCTGGACCTCGTGGTCCTGCGGTATCTTCAATGGGACTTCGACGACATCTGGTGCGGAGACCATAAGGAGGGCTTTCGCGCCTATTGCCACCCGGATACGTTCCGGGCGGCCAAGCCACTGGTTTATCACAACGAGGGAAACGGCCGCTTCACGGAGGTCGCCGATAAGATCGGCTTAGGCCTTCCTGGTAAGGGCCTTGGCATAGCCATCGCGGATTACGACCGCGATGGACACATCGACCTCTTCGTCGCGAACGATTCCATGCCCGAATTCCTGTTCCACAACAAAGGCGACGGGACGTTCGAGGAGCGCGGTCTGCTCTCGCAGGTGGCCGTGGACGAAGATGGACGCACTTACGCCGGCATGGGCGTGGACTTCGACGACTTTAACAATGATGGTCTGCCCGATCTGGTGGTGGATAACCTCGCCAATCAAATGTATGCGGTGTATCAGAACGCCGGTGATGGCACATTTAATTACACGACGAAGACTTCGGGTATGGGCCGCATCACCATGTTGCATTCCGGGTGGGGGATGCGAATGATTGACTATGACAATGACGGCTGGAAGGATCTCTTGTTTTCGCAAGGCCACGACCTGGATACCATCGAGCTGACCAATCCGCAATTGCATTATCGCGAGCCGATGTTGCTGGTCCGCAACACAGGCCATGGTTTTGTAGATGTGTCCGCAGCCTCCGGTAGTGTATTCCACCAGGCTTGGGTGGGTCGCGGACTCGCCACCGGCGACCTCGACAACGACGGCCGTATCGACGCCGTGGTATCCACGAACGACGGACCGGCTTATGTGATTCACAACGAAATGAAGACCGGGAATCACTGGCTCACCTTGAAGCTGGTAGGCCACAAAAGCAACCGGGATGCCATCGGCGCCGTAGTCAAGGTTGTTACGCCACAAGCAACGCAGTTCGTAACGGTTACAACGGCAAGCAGCTATCTTTCCTCCAGCGATAAACGGGTTCACTTCGGCCTGGGCCTGTTGGCGGCCGCTCAAAGGCTCGAAATTGTTTGGCCCAGCGGTATCCGGCAAGTGCTGAGAGATGTTCAGGCCGATCAGATCTTACAGGTGGACGAGCCTGTCCAGCCTGGTTCACCGGGTAAGGTCGCACAGCGGATGGACCCTTTCAATGGCTCCCGCCGTAGTTCGCGTTCTCGCCAGTGATCTCGGGTCCGCTTTTGGAAACGACGGGGATTCGCGGGTATCCTACGCGATTCGTAAACTATTCCACTTGCCGAAACGGATACCACCCGGAGCCCTGATTAGGTGATAATGGTTCCCGGAGTGTGAGCTGTGAAGCAAATTGTCATGGCAGGTCTCGTGATGGT
>Ga0070731_10001121_pt1 | contig 29289 bp, 28 predicted proteins | sample Coa_R1_2_FD_66448 | JGI IMG/M metagenome (GOLD analysis project Ga0070731, IMG submission 66448) | Surface soil microbial communities from Centralia Pennsylvania, which are recovering from an underground coalmine fire - Coalmine... | ecosystem: Environmental > Terrestrial > Soil > Unclassified ... | reverse complement strand
GCTCGCCTGCCTCGTGGCGGTGCCCGTCGCGCTCGCCGACAAGCGCGCGGCGGGGGACGGCTCGCTGTCCGTCGCCGGCGCGAGCGTGCGCTCGTTGACGCTCAAGGGCAACGGCCTGATCTACGGCCACATCCACCAGGGCACGCTAACCGTGCAGAGCTACGACGCCGCGGACACGAGCGCGCCGCAGGTGAGCGGCGCGACGGAGCGGATCGTCGGAAGCGCCGTCGTCTACTCGGGCACGGAGATCCGCTTCCTGCTCCCGAACGGCCGCTACTCGGTCCGGATCGACGGCACCGGGATCGACATCTCCGCCGTCGGCAAGGGCACGGTTGTCGCCACCGGTCTCGGCACAGACGACGATGGGACCGTGAGCGTCGACGGCAGCCCGCCGCAGCAGATCGGCGTGCTGCCGGCCTCGGCCCGGTTCGGCGTCAACCCGCCTCCGTCGAGCGCGACCGTCTCGGGCCTCGGCAAGGGCCAGTCGACGGGAGCGACATCCGCCACGAGCAAGGACCGCGGCCGCTGATGGCGACGCCGACGTCGACGATCCTGGTCGTGGAGGACGAGAGCTCGATCGCGTCGTTCGTCTCGCTCTACCTCAAGAATGCAGGCTACGCGGTCAAGACTGCGGCGAGCGGCAACGACGCGCTCGCCCAGGTCGCGCTCGAGAAGCCGGCGCTCGTCGTCCTCGACCTGATGCTTCCGGACATCGACGGCATCGAGGTGTGCAAGCGCATCCGGCAGAGCTCCGACCTGCCGATCCTGATGCTCACCGCGCGGGACGAGGACGTCGACAAGATCATCGGGCTCGAGGTCGGAGCCGACGACTACCTGACGAAGCCGTTCAACCCGCGCGAGCTGATCGCCCGCATCAAGTCGATCCTTCGCCGCGCGGCGCCCGAGCGCCATGCCTACGAGAGCGAGGTGATCGTCCACGGCGACCTTCGCGTCGACGCCGGCCGGCACGAGGTACACGTCGGCGACCAGGAGGTCCAGCTCGCGCCGAAGGAGTTCGACCTGCTCTGGGAGCTGCTCGACCACCGCGGGCTCGTGCTGACGCGCGACCAGCTGCTCGAGCGCGTCTGGGGATACACCTTCGCCGGAGACACACGCACCGTCGACGTGCACGTCCGGCAGCTGCGGCGCAAGCTCGGCGACGCGTCGCCGATCGTGACGGTCTGGGGTGTCGGCTACAAGGTCGCACAGGCCCGCGACCCCCAGAAGGACACGGCGACGGCGTAACCCGGAGGCGACGCTTGTCGGCGCCGACCAGAAAAGGACGCGCGGTTCGTCCGCGCGGCCGTTCTACGCTTGTAGGCGTGTTCTCGTCGCTGCGTGTCCGCCTGCCGCTGATCTTCCTCGGCGGCATCCTCGTGGCCGCACTCGTCACGACGGCGATCGCCGTCCAGCTCTTCCGCTCGTTCGCCCACGACCAGACGGAGAGCGAGCTGCGGCGCGAGGCCGATGGGATCGCGCAGCTCTACTCGAGCGCGATCAACCAGGACTTCAACACGTCGGTCCGGAAAGAATCCCGGCGTGCGCCGACGTTCGCCGGTAAGAGCCTCGAGCGCGCGACGAACACCCGCATCTACTGGGACGGTCCGGTCAACCCGTTCCCCGGCGAGAAGTCGGGCCTGCGGCCGCTCAACCTGACGCAGATTCACTGGACCTCCGGGCAGACGCTCTCGTTCGACTTCGTCCCCCCGGGCCTGCACGCGACCTACCTCGCGGTCGCGAACCCGGTCTTCCTCGGCAAGCGGGCGATCGGCGCGATCGTCGTCGCGAAGCAGAAGACCGACATCAGCCACAGCGTGCTGGCGCTCGTCGAGCGGCTTGCGATCGCCGCCGCGCTCGGCCTGCTCGTCGCCGGCGCGCTCGCGTGGTACCTGTCGTGGCGTGTCGTGACGCCGGTCGTCGCGCTCACGCGCGCTGCGGACAAGGTCGCAGCCGGGGACTACGAGGTCGAGCTGTCGCCGCGCGGCACGGGCGAGATCGGCCACCTCACCGAGCGGTTCGGCGAGATGACGACCCGGCTCGCCGAGTCTGAGCAGCGCGAGCGCAACTTCCTAATGTCCGTCTCGCACGAGCTGCGCACGCCGCTGACCGCGATCCGCGGCCATATCTCCGCCCTGCGGGAGGGCGTCGTCGAGGATCCGGCCGGGCGTGACCACTCGCTGGCCGTCGTCGAGGCGGAGGCAGCGCGCCTCGAGCGGCTCGTGGGCGACATCCTCGACCTGGCGAAGCTCGAAGCCGACCGGTTCACCGTCATGCGCGAGGAGGTCGACATGGAGCAGCTGCTGCAACGCGCCTACGAGACGTTCAGCGAGGAAGCGCGCCGGCGGTCGATCGACTACCGGGTCGACGTGCGCGCGCGGCCGGTGATCGAGTCGGACGGCGACCGCGTGCTGCAGATCGTCGGCAACCTGCTCTCGAACGCGTTCCGCGCGACGCCCGACGGCGGTCGAATCTCGCTCGGGCTCGAGCAGGCGAACGGGACAGTGGCGGTCTCGGTCTCGGACACCGGGCCCGGGATCCCGCGCGAGAAGCGCGAGCGGCTCTTCCGGCCGTTCGTCTCCGAGGAGGCCGGCGGCACCGGCCTCGGGCTCGCGATCGCGAAAGAGCTGTCCGGCGCCCTCGGCGGGCGGATCGACGTCGACTCGGAGGTCGGCCGCGGCTCGAGGTTCGAGCTGCTGCTGCCGGCGGCCTAGCCCGCGTCGGCCGGCCGGAGCGGGACGATCTCCGCCTGGGGCCGGAGCGCGTGCTCGATCCGGTCGAGCCGCTCGTTCAGTCCGCGCCACTGGCTCGTGATCAGCTCGACGAGCAGCGCGAGGTCGTCGACCCGGGCGTGCCGCTCGGCGAGGAGGTCGGTCTCGAGCCGCTCGAGCCGTCGGATCGTCTGGTTGGCGAGGCCCTTGACCTCGGCCAGGCGGCGGGAGATCGGCGCCGCCTCCTCGCGCAGGCCGTCCCGCAGCGCGGAGCCGACCGCGTCGGGGAGCACGACCTGGAGCTCGTCGGCGGTGACCGCCAGCGCTTCGACCTGCAGCCGCGCCCGGTCGAGTGCGGCGGCGACGCCCGGCGGGAGCGTGTAGCGATCTTCCACGAACCGACGGTACCGCGCTCGCCGGACAGAATCAACGACGTGCGCATCGAGGAGCTCGAGTACGACCTGCCCGCCGAGCTGATCGCCCAGCGGCCTGCCGCGCGGCGAGACGAGTCGCGGCTGCTCGTCTACTCCCGGGCGACCGGGGCCGTCCGCCGGCGGCTCTTCCGCGACCTGCCGGCCGAGGTGGCGGCCGGCACGCTCACGGTCGTGAACGACACGCGGGTCGTACCCGCCCGGATCCGGATCGCCCGACCGCGGGGGGAGGTGCTCCTGCTCGAGCGGCTCGGCGGCGACGAGTGGGAGGGCCTCGCGCGGCCGTCCAGGCGGCTGCGTGCCGGCCGCCGCTACGGGCCCGTCGAGCTCGTCGAGGAGCTCGGGGAGGGGCGCTGGCGGCTCCGCCTCGACGGCGAGCCCGCGGGCGAGACGCCGCTGCCGCCGTACATCACCGAGCCCCTCGCCGACGCCGAGCGCTACCAGACGGTCTACGGACGCTCCCCGGGCTCTGCGGCGGCGCCGACGGCAGGCCTCCATTTCACGCCCGAGCTGCTCGGCGCGCTCGACGTGGAACGAGTGACGCTGCACGTCGGGCTGGACACGTTCCGGCCGGTCACCGAGCCGACGCTCGAGCAGCACGCGTTGCACGGCGAGCGGTACGAGGTGCGACCGGAGGCGTGGGAACGGGTTCGCAGCGCCGACCGCGTGCTCGCGGTCGGGACGACGACGCTGCGCGTGCTCGAGACGCTCGCGCGCGGCGCCCCGCTCACCGGACGCACCGAGCTCTTCGTGACGCCGGGGTTCGAGTTCCGTCGCGTCGACGCGCTCGTCACGAACTTCCACCTCCCGCGCTCGACCCTGCTCGGGCTCGTGATGGCGTTCGTCGGCGTCGAGGAGACCCGGCGCCTGTACGCGCTCGCGATCGAGGAGCGGTACCGCTTCTATTCCTTCGGCGACGCGATGCTGATTCTCTGATGGCTCCGTTCGCCGTGACCGCGAGGGACGGATCGGCCCGGGCCGGCGTGCTTCGCACCGCGCACGGCGAAGTGCGGACGCCGGTGTTCATGCCGGTCGGGACGAAGGGGACGGTGAAGAGCCTCGACCCGCAGGAACTGACCGAGCTGGGCGCGCAGATCGTGCTCGGCAACTCCTACCACCTGCACTTCCGCCCGGGTGACGCGCTCGTAGCCGAGCTCGGCGGGCTGCACCGGTTCATGGGCTGGAGCCGGCCGATCCTCACCGACTCCGGCGGCTACCAGGTGTTCTCGCTCCGCGACACGATCCTCGCTGTCGACGACGACGGGGTCACGTTCCGCAACGTCTACGACGGCGCGACCGCGCGCTTCACCCCCGAGCTCGCCGCCGAGATCCAGCGGAATCTCGGCAGCGACATCGCCATGTGCCTCGACCAGGTGCCGCCTGCCGGGGTGGCACGGGCCGAGCTCGAAGCAGCGGTCCGGCGCACGACCGAGTGGGCGCGGCGCCAGCGGCGCGCGCCGCGCACCGAGGGCCAGCTCCGCTTCGGCATCACCCAGGGCGGTACCGACCGAGAACTCAGGCGCCGCTCGACCGAGGAGATCGCCGAGCTCGACTTCGACGGCAACGCGATCGGCGGCCTCTCCGTCGGCGAGGACAGAGCGGCCATGTTCGCCGCTACCGACGAGGCAGCCGCGCAGATGCCGGACGAGAAGCCTCGCTACTTCATGGGGATCGGCGACGTCGAGGGCATCCTCGAGGTGATCGAGGCAGGGGTCGACATGTTCGACTGCGTCCTGCCGACGCGGACGGCGCGCACCGGCAGCGCGATGACCTGGAACGGCCGCCTCAACCTGCGCAACGCCCGCTACGCACGTGATCCCGAACCGCTCGACTCCGACTGCGACTGCCCTGCCTGCACGCGGTACACGCGCGCCTACCTGCGTCACCTGGCGAACCAGAACGAGCTGCTCGGCCATCGCCTGCTGACCCTCCACAATCTACGCTTCCTCCTGGAGCTGACCCGCAACTCGCGCGAGGCGATCGAGCGCGGCGAGTTCGGCTCCTTCAAGCGGAGCGCACTCGACCGAATCGCCACATGGGAGCCGTAATCGTCATCCTCGTCATCGTCGCCTTCGCCTGGCTCCTCTTCGGCGTGCCCCAGCGCCGCCGCAGCCGGGCGCATGCGGCGATGCAGGACTCCGTCGTCGTCGGCGACGAGATCATCACCGCCGGAGGGCTCCACGGGGTCGTCCGCGAGCTCGGCGAGGGCGAGATCAAGGTCGAGATCGCGCCGAACGTGGTCGCCACCCTCGATCGGCGCGCGATCGCCGCGGTGGCGCAGGAAGAGGAGCCGGCGACGGAGGATCATCCGGATCCTGCGGTGATAGAGCACCCGCCGGCCGAAATTCCGCCCGAAGCAAGCTAACCTGTGGCCCGGTGGCCTCGCGCCGCTCTCAGCTGACACTGCTCGGCCTCCTCGCGGCGGCGCTTGCCGTGGTGGCCCTGATCGGCGTGCCCTCGAGCCCGCTGCACAGGTCGGTGCACAAAGGCCTCGACCTCCAGGGCGGCCTCGAGGTCGTCCTCAAGGCAGAGCCGCCGCGCGGCCAGTCGGTGACCTCGCAGCAGATGGACAACGCGGTCAGCATCATGCGCTCCCGCATCGACAAGCTCGGCGTCTCCGAGCCGGTGGTCACGAAGCAGGGCGCGAACGAGATCGTGATCGAGCTGCCGGCGGTGCACAACGTCAACCAGGCCGCGCAGATCATCGGCAAGACGGCTCAGCTCGAGCTCTACGACCTGACGCCGTCACTGCTCGCGCCGTCGATCGACGCCTCGCAGAGCCCGGTCGCGGAGACGAGCCTCTACAGCCTGCTGACCCGCGTGCAGTCCGGTCAGAAGGGCACGCCGACCGCCTTCTACCTCTTCCACACGAAGTCGAAGCGAGTCGCTGCCGGGCCGGCGCAGACCCGCGCCGCGCTGCTGCGGCCGTACGGCGGCAAGGTCCCGCGGGCAACGACGCTCCTCACGGTGCCGCCGAAGGCGGTCGTCATCACCTGCGACTCGACCATCTCGACCCTCTGCCCGAGCGGCACGACGGGCGTCCCGCCGGCGAAGGGCGTCACCTACTACTACCTGTTCAAGCACGGCGCCTACGCACACGACACGGAGAGCCCGTACCCGCAGATGACGGGCAGCGACCTGAAGCTCTCCGGCACCCAGTCCGACATCGACCCGACGACCGGCCAGCCGATCGTGACGATGCAGTTCTCGGGCAAGGGCAACAAGCTCTTCCACGAGATCACCCGCGACGAGGCCGTGCGTGGGCAGACGCTCGGGATCGAGCAGAGCTTCGCGATCGTGCTCGACGACCAGCTCTACTCGTTCCCGACGATCAACTACCAGCAGTATCCCGGCGGGATCGATCCGTCCGGCACCGGGGCCGAGATCACCGGCCTGCAGTCGCTCTCGGAGGCGAACCACCTCGCGCTCGTGCTCCAGACCGGCGCCCTGCCGGTCAAGTTCGCCACGATCGAGCGCACGGACGTCTCGGCGACGCTCGGCAAGGACTCGCTCAAGCAGGCGGAGTACGCCGCGATCGGCGGCCTGATCGCGGTCGCGCTCTTCCTGCTCGTCCTCTACCGGTTCCTCGGCGTCGTCGCGCTGCTCGGGCTCGGGATCTACGCGGCGTTCATGTACGGCGCGATCGTGCTGATCCCGGTCACGCTGACGCTGCCGGGCTTCGCCGGCCTGATCCTGACGATCGGCGTCGCGGCCGACGCGAACGTCGTCATCTTCGAACGCATAAAGGAAGAGGTGCGCGCCGGGAAGTCCGTTCGCGCCGCGATCTCGGCCGGCTACGCGAAGGGTTTCCACACGATCATCGACGCGAACGTCGTCACCTGCATCACGGCGCTCGTCCTCTACGGCTTCGCGACCGCGGAGGTCAAGGGGTTCGGGCTGATGCTGCTGATCGGCACCGTCGTCTCGCTGATCACGGCCGTCGCCGCGACCCGAGCGTTCCTCGGGCTGCTCGCCGGCTTCTCGTGGTTCACGAACCCGCACTTCATGGGCGCCTCGGCGGGCGGTGAGATCCCGCGCTGGCAGCGGATCAACGTCGCCGGCCGGCGCAGGCTCTGGTTCGCGATCTCCGTCGTCGCGGTCGCGATCAGCTTCGGCGCCATCTTCGGGAAGGGGCTCAACCTCGGCATCGACTTCCGCGGCGGCGTCCAGGTGACGTTCTCGACTGCTCAGCCGACGTCGCTCGCGACTGTTCGCAAGGACATCACCGAGCAAGGCTCGGTCGTCCAGGGAACCGGGAAGTCGTTCGGCGGCGACAACTACAAGAGCTTCCAGATCCGGCTCAAGAAGCTCGCGCCGGCGCAGCAGGATCAGCTGACGAGCAACCTCCAGTCGACCCTGCAGGCGCAGAAGCTCGGCGTGAAGAACGTGTCCGCGAGCTTCAGCCAGCAGATCCTGCGCGGTGCGCTCTGGTCGATCTTCGGCTCGTTCCTGCTGATCGCGCTCTACGTGACGATCCGCTACCGCTGGCGGTTCGCGATTCCGATCCTGCGAACCCTGATCAACGACATCCCGATCGCGCTCGGCGTCTACGCGATCTCAGGCCGTGAGGTGAGTGCCGACACGGTGGCGGCGATCCTCACGATCCTCGGCTACTCGATCTACGACACGATCATCGTCTTCGACCGGATCCGCGAGAACATCAGGCTGATGCCGAGCGCGTCGATCGCGACGATTGCGAACGTCTCGGTCTGGGAGGTGCTGCGGCGTTCGATCGTCACCTCCGTGATCACGCTCCTCCCGATCGTCTCCCTGTTCATCTTCGGCGGGGCGACGCTGAAGGACTTCGCGTTCGCGATCATGGTCGGGATCTCGGTCGGCGCCGTGTCGACGATCTTCATCGCCACTCCGCTGCTCGTCGGCTTGATGGAGCGCGACCCGGAGTTCGCACATCGGCGCGACGCGCCGACCGATCCCAAGACCCGGCGGCTCGTCCTCGAACAGGCGGAGGAGGCGGCGGCCGAGGAGCCTGCGCCGAGCTTCGTCGAGGACGCCGAGCACGTGTACGAGCGGGCGGTGGAGTTGGTCGAAGAGGACGTCGCGGCGCTCGAGGCCAAGCGCGCGCGGCGCCGCCAGCGCCGCAAGGCCAGGCCGCATGGACGACGCTGAAGGCCGCGACTCGGTCGATCGCGTCCTCGCCGCGATCGGGCTGCGGGTGGATGAGGCGCGGGCGCTGCTCGAGGACGCGACCTCGCGCTGGCGCGGCGACGCGCTCCGTGTGACCGAAGGTACGCGGCTGCGGTTGCGCGACGTGTTCCGGGAGCTCGGGCTCGTGACGCGCGACGAGTGGGACGAGCTCGAGCTCCGCGTCGCTCAGCTCGAGCATCGCCTGCGCCTGCTCGAAGACCGCGGCGACTGAGTCTCCTGCTACCTTGTTTGCACGGAGGGCAATCCGGCTCTCCCGTGGGGTCGCGTTTCCTTCGTCGGATACGGGATCTCGGCCGACAGAAGGAGTTGAGGGAAACGTGAATCAGTCTTTTCGCGCGCTCGGCGTCTCGAATGCCGTGTGCGCAGCGCTCGCCGAGCGCGGTATCGAGACGCCGTTCGAGATCCAGGCACTCGCGATCCCGGAGGCGCTGCGCGGGGGGGACATCCTCGCGAAGAGCCCGACCGGTTCCGGCAAGACGCTCGTCTTCGCGCTCGCGATCGTCGAGCGGCTGAAGCTCGACGCGCAGAAGCCCGCGGCGCTCGTCCTCGTCCCGACCCGCGAGCTGTGCGCCCAGGTGACCGAGGAGATCGAGCTCGTCGGACGCCCGCGCGGCGTGCGCGTCGCGTCCGTCTACGGCGGGGTGCCGCTGCGCAAGCAGGCCGAGCTCGCGCATGCGGCGCACGTCGTCGTCGCGACGCCCGGCCGCCTGCAGGATCTCGTCGACCGCAGGCTCCTGTCGCTCGACACGGTGCGCGTGCTCGTCCTCGACGAGGCCGACCGGATGCTCGACATGGGCTTCAAGCCGCAGGTGGACAAGATCGTGCGCCGGCTGCCGGTCGAGCGGCAGACGATGTTCTTCTCGGCGACCCTCGATGGCGAGGTGGGCGAGCTCGCGCGGCGCTACACACGCTTTCCGGCTCACTTCGAAGGCCAGCTGCCGGCCGAGTTGCGCAGCGGCGAGGTCGAGCACCGCTTCGTTCCCGTCACCCACGACACGAAGGTGGAGACGCTGATCGAGCTGCTGCCGAAGGACGAGGGATCGACGCTCGTCTTCGTGCGGACGAAGGCCGGGGCGGAGCGCCTCGTGCAGAGGCTCCGCCGCCACGACGTCGACGCGGTCGCGATCCACGGCGACAAGGCGCAGTCGCAGCGCGAGAAGGCGCTCGCGCGGTTCGACTCCGGCAAGGTGAAGACGCTCGTCGCGACCGACGTCGCCGCGCGCGGCCTCGACGTCGACCGCATCACGCACGTGATCAACTTCGACCCGCCGGAGGAGGCGGACGTGTACACGCATCGCGTCGGCCGCACGGGCCGCGCCGGCCGCGGCGGCACCGGCATCACCCTCGTGCTGCCGGAGCAGCAGGCCGACGTTTCGCGCGTCGCGCGGCTGCAGGGCCGCAAGGACGAGTTCGAGGCCGCAGGATTGAAGCTCGCGCGCCCGAAGGTGGTGTACTCGTCCCGACGGGGAAGGAACTCGAAGTGGTAGACGAGCGGCTGACGGAGAAGCAGGCCGACGCGCTCCGTACGGAGCTCGCGGAGCTCGAGGGACCGCGGCGCGAGGAAGTGGTCGCGGCGATCAAGAAGGCGCGTGAGTTCGGCGACTTGTCCGAGAACTTCGAGTACCACGCGGCGAAGAACGAGCAGGGCATGCTCGAGGCACGCATCCGCACGCTGCACGCCCGTCTCGACGGCGCGGAGATCGTCGCCGAGTCGAAGGGCGACCAGGTCGGCATCGGCTCGGTCGTCGACGTCGCGGACGAGCGCGGCGAGACCCTGACGGTCGAGGTGAGCGCGGTCGGCGGCACCGGCACGGTCTCGCCGACCTCCCCGCTCGGCTCGGCGCTGCTCGGTCGCAAGCCGGGCGAGACAGTCGAGGTCGCAGCGCCGCGCGGCGCGTGGCACGCGACGATCGTCGCGATCCGCTAGCCGAGCTAGGCAGGCTCCGCCCGGCCGGGCCATCGCCGCGCCGCGTGCAACACTTGGGCATGGCCGCGCGGGCGAAACAGCTGCACATCGGCCGCCTCGGCGAGATCGCTCAGGTCGCCGCGCGACACGGGTTCGGCTACGTGTTCGAAGGGCGGCACCGTGCGCCCGCCGAGAACGGGACGCCGAGCGCCCGCGGGCGGCACCTGCGCGAGATGCTCGACGAGCTCGGCCCGACGTTCGTCAAGTTCGGGCAGCTGCTCTCGACGCGCCCGGACATCGTCCCACCCGACATCATCGCCGAGCTGCGCGCGCTCCAGGACGATGTGCGCCCGTTCGCCTTCGCGGACGTCGAGCGCGTCGTTCGCGAGGAGCTCGGCCAGCCGATCGAGCGGCTGTTCCTCGAGTTCGAGCCCGAGCCGCTGGCCGCCGCGTCGATCGGCCAGGTGCACCGCGCGGTTCTTCCGAACGGTCGGCGCGTCGCCGTGAAAGTGCAGCGCCCGAACGCCCCGAGGCAGATCGAGGCCGACCTCGCGCTGATGTACCAGGCGGGGCGGCTCGTCAAGGAGCGCGTGCGGCTGCTCGACTTCATCGACACCCGGGAGATCGTCGACGAGTTCGCGCGCTCGATCCGCCAGGAGCTCGACTACCGGCACGAGGCCCACAACGCAGACCTCTTCCACCGCAACTTCGCCGGCCACCCGCACGTTGCGATCCCGCGCACGTACTGGAGCTACACGCGCAGCCGCGTGTTGACGCTCGAGTACCTCGACGGCGTCCAGCTCGCAGACCTCGAGGTCGACCGCTGGTCGCTCGAGCAACGTCGCCGGCTCGCGTACCTGGTCGCCGAGACGTGGATGACGATGATCTTCCGGAACGGGTTCTTCCACGGCGATCCGCACCCGGCGAACATCCTGGTGCTCGAGCCGGAGCGCATCGGGCTGGTCGATTTCGGTCTCGCGGGCAAGCTCACCGACCAGGACATGTCGCGCCTGACGCGGCTCTTCATCGATGCAGCGAACGAGAACATCGAGGCGTTGCCGAAGCGGCTCGCCGACCTCGGCGTCGTCTACCCGAAGGCGCGCGAGGAGGAATTCGTCGCGCGGCTGCACGAGTTCTACACGCGCTACTACGGCGCGAGCCTCCAGGAGATCGACCCGATCCAGGTCATCCGCGAGGCGTTCCAGCTCATCTATGCGATGAACCTGCGGCTGCCGACCCGGTTCGTGCTCCTCGACAAGGCAATCGCGACGGTCGGCTCGGTCGGCGCCGATCTCTATCCCGACTTCAACGTCTTCGAGGTCGCGAAGCCGTACGCGCGGTCGCTGATGCTGGAGCGCTTCACGCCGCGCCGAGTGCTCGCGCGAACGCGGCGCGAGGGCTGGGAGCTCGGACACATCGTGACGGATATGCCGCACCAGGTCCACGACATCCTCGAGGAGTTGCGCGACGGGCAGATCGAGGTCGGCTTCGTGCACAAAGGCCTCGACGAGTTCATGCACAAGCTCGACGTGCTCTTCAACCGTCTCGTGATCGCGCTCGTCGTCACCGGCGGACTGATCGGATCGAGCCTGATCGGCATCTTCGCCAAGAGCGGCCCGCACGTGCTCGGAATTCATGTGCTCTCCGCGTTCGGCTTCCTCCTTTCGGGCGTGCTCGGCGTCTGGTTGCTCTGGGGCGTGATCCGCTCCGGCCGGCTCTGACGCCACTGCCCGCGACCTGTCCTGCGCGGACGGTTGAGGATTTCTCGGCGCACAGTTGCGGCAAAGGACATCTATTCACGCCCGGCGGGCGACGCTAGCCTCGCTGCATGTCGACGACGTTGCTCCTCGCGGAGGCCGAGCAGGCCTCGCGCGCGTTCCTGGAGCGGCATCTGCGCCGCGACGGGTTCGAGCTCGTCGGGCACGGCGGCGCGCGACCCGATCTCGTCCTCGTCGCCGACGAGTCCGAGCTCGAACGCTGGCGCGGCGAGGCGCCGGTGATCGTCCTCGGCCGCGCCGAGGCCGACCATCTCGACCGCGTGCGTGCGTTCCGCCGCGGCTGCGATGACTACGTGCCGCGGCCGTTCCACTACGAGGAGCTGGTCGAGCGGATCCGCGCAGTGCTGCGGCGGGCGGCGCCGCCCCCCGACGAGCGTCTCGTCGCCGGGCCGATCGAGGTCGACCTCTCGACCCGCGTCGTGCGGGTCGCGCGCACACCGGTGGCGCTGTCGCAGAAGGAGTACTCGCTGCTCGTCCGCCTCGCGCGCGAGCCGCAGCGCGTGTTCACGAAGGAGGAGCTGCTGCGTGACGTGTGGGGCTACCAGCTGAAGGGCCGTACCCGTACGCTCGACTCGCATGCCTCGCGCCTGCGGCGAAAGCTTCGTGCCGCGGACGCGGCAACGGCGTACGTCGAGAACGTGTGGGGGGTGGGCTACCGCTTACTCGGACTGCATCCATAGGCGACGCGTTGTCGGCGCCGCCGACCTGAAGCGCGTTCCTCATCGACGGGCGCCTCTAGTCGAGGCCGAAGAGCGGCAGACACGGCTTGAGCCCCTCGATCGTGATCCCCGGACGACGGGTCCCCGCCCAGCGCGCACGGGTCAGCTCGAGCACGAGCTCGCGCACCGGCACGCCCCGCGGCGAGACGACGCCCTCGCCGGCAGGCTCGTAGCCGAGCCTCTCGGAGACGCGCGCCGACGCGATGTTGCCCTCGATCACGCCTGAGCGTGCACGCTCGGCGCCGAGGCCCGCGAAGGCGAGCTCGAGGACGGCTGCGCGCATCTCGGTGCCGTAGCCACTGCGCTGGAACCGCTCGCCGAGCCATGAGCCGGTCTCGACGGTCCGCGTCGCTGCGAAGTCTTGCGCGTCGATCGCCTGCGAGCCCGCGGCCTCGCCCTCGGCCCAGACGCCGAGGAGGAGATGCCACCGGTCCGAGCGCCAGGCGGCCCGCTGCTCCTCGTGGAAGGCGACGAAGCTGTCGAGGAACCCCGGCTCGCCGGCCGAGTCCGTCCAGGCGACCCGGAACGGCATCTGCTCGGGCGGGTGGACGCCCGCCCGCGCGACGTGCGCGAGCTCGCCCAGCTCGTCGCGGACCGGCAACCGCAGCTCGAGCCGCGGAGTGCGGATCCTGAGCGCAAAGAGCGGAGAGAGCGTTTCGATTTCGACCATCAGGTGACCCCTGACGTATGACCACGATCACACGTCCACGCACGAACCTCAGCCTAGTGTGGGTGATCTACCTGGTTGCCGGAGGCGTCGTCTCGGCCACCCATCACTACTGGCAGAACCTGCACGGAATCAAGCAGGTCGCGTCCGCGATCCTCGCGGTCCTGCTCTGGCCGCTGTTGCTCGTCGGGATCAACCTGCACATCCACTGACGCCCGGACGGCCGGCCACTCTAGGACGTAGGCACCGTCGCGCCCTCGAGCTCGAGCAGCGCGCGCTTGACGTGCAACCCGCCGGCGTAGCCGGTCAGCGAGCCGTCCGCGCCCACGATCCGGTGGCAGGGGAGCACGATCGGGATCGGGTTGCGGTTCATCACCGTCCCGACGGCACGGGCTGCGCGCGCGCGGCCGACCTTCGCGGCCAGGCGACCGTACGTCTCGGTGCGGCCGTAGGGAACGTCTGCGAGCTCGCGCAGCACGGCCTCCTGGAACCCCGATACCCGCAGGTCGAGCGGCAGGTCGAACGCGTGCCGCCGGCCGGAGAAGTACTCGTCGAGCTCGCGGCGCACGTCGTCGAGCGGCATTCGCAGCACGCGCAGGCCGTACGCGCGCGCGAGCTCCACGTCGGCTCCGTCAACCGTGTACGAGATCCGGCAGAGGCCGCGCTCGGTCGCGGCGACGACGAGCTTGCCGACCGGCGAGTCGATCAGGTCGTAGCGGACGTCGACGAGCCCGTCGCGGACGGCGGCCGCGCGGAACCGTTCATCGAGCTCAGACGTGACGTTCGTCTGCATGTGCCCTCCTGAGTCTGCGAACACCGGACGATGCCGCGGCACGTGCCGCCTCCTCGGACGAGCCGAGCGCCGCGCCGATCTCGGCATACGGCAGGTCGTAGCCGTAGCGGAGCACGACCGCCGCCCGCTCGGTCGGCGGCAGGCCGTCGGTCAGATGCTCGAGCTCGCCGTATGCGGGGCGGCGAAGCTCCTCGGCGACCCCGTCGACGTCGAGCTCGCGCGGCGCCTTCGCCCGCAGCTCGTCCATCGCCACGCGGGTCGCGATCGTAAACACCCATGCGCGCAGGTGCCGATCGTGCTCGAGGCGGTCGTAGGCGCGGAGCGCGCGCAGGAACGTCTCCTGCCACGCGTCTTCGGCCCGCTGTCCGAGCAGACGCCGCAGATAACCGAGCACCTCGTCGCGGTGTTGCAGGTAGAAGCGCTCGAACGGCGGGATCGGCACAGCCACCATCATGGGCTGAAACGTGCGAGCCTGCCGGACTGTGAGATGCGCAGTCGTCGGCCACGTCGAATGGGTGGAGTTCGCGCTCGTCGACCACGTGCCTGCGCCCGGCCAGATCGCGCACGCGACCGAGTACTGGTCAGGTCCGGGCGGAGGTGGCTCGGTCGTGTCGGCCCAGCTTCTGAAGCTCGCGGGCGCCTGTGAGTTCTACACGGCGCTGGGCGACGACGAGCTCGGGCATGCATCCCTGCGCCGGCTCGAGGAGCTCGGGCTCGACGTCCACGTCGAGTGGTTCGGTCGCACGCGCCGCGCCGTCACCTTCGTAGACGAGCACGGCGAGCGGACGATCACGACGATCGGCGAGAAGCTGCGGCCGCGGCGGTCGCCGCCGGTCGCAGGCTATGACGCCGTCTTCTTCGTCGCAGGCGAGCCGGAGGTGCTACGCGCTGCACGCGCGGCCCACTTCCTCGCCGCCACGCCCCGCGAGCTGCCGACCTTGCTCGCGGGTGGCGTGCGGCTCGACCTCCTGGTCGGAAGCGGCACCGATCCGGGGGAACGGTACGACGGCGGCCTCGACGCCGATCTCGTCGTCCGCACAGAAGGCGCCGCGGGCGGAAGGGTGGACGGGCGGCGCTACGCCGCTGCGCCGCCGGCCGGGCCGCTGGTCGACGCGTACGGCGCGGGCGATTCGTTTGCCGCCGCGCTCTGCTTCGCGCTTGCACGCGGCGACACGCTCGACGCTGGGCTCGAGCTTGCGGCGCGCGCGGGCGCGGCCGTCGTCACCGGCGTCGGACCGTACTCGGCCCAGCTCGTAGCGTGAGCACTGCGCCGTGGGCACCAGCCGGCGCGCGCGAGCGGATCGCCGCAGTCGAGCGCGCGCTGCCGCCAGACCTCGCGGGTGCACTTCGCCGCGCGGGCGAGGCGGCGGCCGAGCACGTACGCCGGATCGAGAAGGACGCGCTCCTCCTCTACGCAGGCGGCAACGTTCCGCGCGAGGGCTCGCGATTCCCGGCGCTCACGGGCCAGCCGAGCATGGGCTACCCGGGCGACAAGTACCAGCCGGGGCTCGAGCCGCTGGACGTCGTCGAGGTGGCGGTCGCACGCGCGGTCGCCGAGGTGATGGGCGCGCGTTTCGCCGAGGTGCGCCCGACGAGCGCCACCCTCGCGAACCTCGCCGTCTACGCGGCGCTCGCGGCTCCCGGCGAGACGCTCGCCGTGCTGCCCGGCTGGGCCGGTGGGCACCTCAGTCACCACGAGATCGGCGCCGCGGGCGTTCGCGGGCTTCGCGTGGTCGAGTTGCCGTACGACGCGCGTGAGCTCGACGTCGACCTCGACAGGCTGCCCGCGTTCCTGACTCGCGAGCGGCCCGCGCTCGTAGTGATCGGAGCGAGCCTGATGCTGCGACCGCACCGCGTCACCGCGATCGCGGAGCATGTCCACGAGAACGGCGCGCAGCTCCTCTACGATGCGTCACACGTCGCCGGCCTGATCGCCGAGGGGCGCTTCCAGGCGCCGCTCGCCGAAGGTGCCGACGTGATGACCTTCTCGACCTACAAGTCGTTCGGCGGTCCGGCCGGCGGCGTGATCGTCGCCGATGACGAGGCGGTGATGGCACGCGTCAGCGCGGCCGTCTATCCCGGCCTGACGGCGAACTACGACATCGCACGTCTGCTCCCGCTCGGCGAGACGGCGCTCGAGCGGCAGCGCTCCGCAGGCGACTATGCGGACCGCTGCATCGCGAACGCGCGCACGCTGGCGCACGCGCTCGCCGCCGAAGGGCTCGCGGTGCTCGGCGCCGAGCACGCCTTCACGAGCTCGCACCACGTCGGGGTCGACGTCCGCGCGCTCGGCGGCGGCACGATGGCGGCGCGGCGACTGGCCGAGAGCAACATCCTGCTCTCGGAGATCGGCTGCCCGGCGCCCGACGGACCGGACCCGGCCGGCGCGATCCGGATCGGCACGCAGTCGATCACGCGCCAGGGGTTCGTCGCGTCCGACATGCCGCCGATCGCAGCGGCGCTGGCCCGCGGGCTGCGCGGGCCGGCTGCCCGCCTCCGCGAGGAGGTGGCGGCGATCCGCCGCCGGCACGGCGTCTAGCCTTGCGGACTGGGAGGTGGTGGGGTAGAGTGGGGCTAAGTGGACCATGCTGCTCGGTCAACATGAGCACTTACTCGACGACAAGAACCGCCTCACGCTGCCTGTCCGCCTGCGCGAGCAGCTCGGTGAGCGGGTCGTCGTCACCGCCGGCCTCGACGGCTGCCTCAACGCGTGGAGCGAGGCCGAGTGGGAGCGGCAGGTCGGCCGGATCCGCGAGCTCGACCAGCTCAGCCGCGAGTCTCGGATGATGCAGCGGTACTTCTTCACCAGCGCGGTGACGAGCGAGCTCGACAAGCAGGGGCGCATCCTGCTGCCGCCGAGCCTCCTCGGGCTGGCCGGGATCGACCGCGAGGTCACGGTGACCGGCGTCTACGACCATCTCGAGATCTGGGACCGCGCGCGGTGGCGCGAGCACCAGAGCGAGCTCGAAGGGAGCGCGGAACATGTTGCCGAGCGCATTGCCAACCGCGACTGACCATGTCCCAGTCCTCGCGGACGAGGTGCTCGACGCCCTCGCCCCGAAGCCCGGTGCGACCTTCATCGACTGCACGTTCGGCGCCGGCGGTCACTCCTCCTTGCTGGTCGCACGTCTGCGCGGCGACGGGAAGCTGATCGCGATCGACCGCGACCCGACCGTCGCGCCCTACTTCGAGCGGCTGCGCCGCAGCACTGCGGCAAAGGTGCGTCTTCTGCACGGCGAGTTCTCGGCTGTGCTCACGCAGCTCGCGGGGAACGGCGTACGCGCGGACGGGATCCTGCTCGACCTCGGCGTCTCGTCGATGCAGCTCGACCGGCCCGAGCGCGGGTTCTCGTACGCGGCCGACGCGCCGCTCGACATGCGGATGGACCCGGCCGCGGAGCTGTCGGCGCGCGAGGTCGTCAACGAGAGCGGCGAGCGCGAGCTCGCGGAGATCTTCAGCCGCTACGGGGAGGAGCGTTACGCACGTCAGATCGCGCGCGCGATCGTCAAGCGCCGGCGCGGCGAGCCGTTCGAGCGCACGAGCGACCTCGTGGAGACGATCAAGCACGCGATTCCCGCCCCGGCTCGCTTCGGCGACGGGCATCCCGCCAAGCGCGTGTTCCAGGCGCTCCGGATCGAGGTCAACGACGAGCTCGGTTCGCTCGAGCGGGCGCTGCCGGCGGCGGTCGAGATCCTCCGTCCGTACGGACGGCTAGCGGTCATCTCGTTCCATTCGCTCGAGGACCGGATCGTCAAGCGTTTCCTCCGCGCCCAGGAGCACGGCTGCACATGCCCTCCGGACTTCCCACTCTGCACCTGCGGTTCCCAACCGGTGCTGCGCGCGACGCCGCGGCGTGCGATCCGTCCGTCCGCGGCCGAGGTTTCGCGCAACCCCCGCGCCGCGTCGGCCCGGTTGCGGGTGGCGGTGAAGCTTGGCTAGCTGGTTCGCGGAGACATTGGCCGAGCCGCTGCCCACGAAGCGGCTCGACAAGCCCTCGGCGCGGCGGCGGGCGGAACGGCGCGCGCACGCGCGCTCGGGCATCCTCTGGATCGCAGTCAGCGGCGTGCTGCTCGCGGGCGTCGTCTTCGTCAACGTCGGCGTGCTGCGCCTCAACCTGCAGCTCGACCGCGCGAACCAGCAGCGCGCGAAGCTGCGCGCCGAGAATGCGGCGCTCCAGTCGGAGCTTTCGAGCCGGCTCGCGTCGCCGAGAATCCAGGCGCTCGCCCGGCACCAGGACGGGCTCGTGCCCGCCGATCCGTCGACGATCGGCTACATCAACCTTGGCCGCTAGCGCCCGGACCAGGCAGGCGAACCGCCGGCTCCGCCTCCTGCTCGTCATCGTCCTGCTCGCGTTCGGCGGCACGCTCGCGCGGGCGGCGTGGCTACAGGTCGTGCAGGGGCCGCGCCTCTCCCGGATCGCCCAGAGCCAGCACCACGAGGTCGTCAAGACGCCTGCCGGTCGCGGCACCATCTTCGATCGCACCGGGGTTCCGCTCGCGATCGGCGAGCAGACGACGACCGTGTTCGCCGACCCGAAGCAGGTGCGGAACCCGCGTGTCGTCGCGCTCGCCGCGCACGCGATCCTGGGTGTGTCGGCGAACCAGCTCTATCCGCAGCTACTCGACAAGCGCAGCCAGTTCGTCTACGTGCAGCGATTCGCCGACCCGGCCAAGGCGGAGCTGCTGGCGAAACGGAACCTTGCCGGCGTCGGCTTCTATCCCGAGCAGAGGCGGACCTACCCGCAAGGCACGGTGGCACCGCAGGTGATCGGCTACGCGGGCGTCGACAACACCGGTCTGGAGGGCCTCGAGTACGAGTACAACACGAGCCTCTCGGGCCGCACCGGCACCGAGACGATCGTGCGGGACCCGGTCGGCCGCACGATCGACGTCCTCAGCTCGACGCCCGAGGTCGAAGGACAGGACGTGTTCTCGACGATCGACCACACGATCCAGGCGAACGCCGAGCAGGTCCTCCGTCAAACGGTCTCCCAGTGGCGCGCGAAGTACGCGGTCGCGATCGTGCTCGACCCGAAGACCGGAGCCGTGCTGGCGATGGCGCAGGCGCCGGGCTACAACGCGAACCAGTCGAATTCGGTGCCGCTCGCGGTGCAGAGGAACCGCGCGGTTACCGACACGTACGAGCCGGGCTCGACGTTCAAGCTCGTGACGATCACCGGCGCGCTGTCAGAAAGCCTCGTGACGCCGTCGACGAAGTTCACGCTCGCGCCTTCGATCCGCGTCGCCGACCGGGTCATCCACGACGCCGAGCCTCGGCCGACGGAGACGATGACGGTGGCGCAGATCTTGCAGCGCTCGTCGAACGTCGGCGCGATCACGCTGGCGGAGAAGCTCGGTGGCGCAAGGCTGATGAGCTGGATCCGGAAGTTCGGCTTCGGCCGCCCGACCGCCATCGACTTTCCCGGCGAGAGCCCGGGGGACGTGCTGCCGCTCGACCAGTGGTCGGGCTCGACGATCGGCAACGTGCCGATCGGGCAGGGGATCGCGGTGACGCCGATCCAGATGGCATCGGTGTACGCCGCGGTCGCGAACGGCGGCGTGTGGATTCAGCCGCACCTCGTCGAGCGCATCGGGTCGGAGCCCCCGAGGCAGTGGGCTCGGCGGCGGATCATCTCCCCGCCCGTCAACGCGAAGGTGAAGACGATGCTGACCGGGGTCGTGGCGGACGCGGGCGCCACGGGAACCGCGGCGGCGATTCCCGGGTACTCGGTCGCCGGCAAGACCGGCACCGCCCAGAAGCCGAACGGCCACGGCGGCTACTCCGACACGAACTTCGACGCGACCTTCGTCGGCATGGTTCCGGCCTCCAACCCGCGACTCGTCGTGCTCGTGATGGTCGACGAGCCCCGCGGCTCGATCTTCGGCGGCGTCGTCGCCGCGCCGGCGTTCGCGTCGATCGCGAAGTTCGATCTCCAGTACCTCGAGATTCCGCCCGACGAGCCCGGCACACGCACGACCCTCGGCGCCTCCGGCTGATCGCCCGGCCACCCGATGTCCCGGCGCTTCACCCCCCAAGGGGGCTGCGAGCCCCCCTGCCGACGACGCTAGCTGAGATCGTGTCTCGCGTCTGTGCCGTCTTCGTGCCGAATCCGCGCCGATCGCCCGGCGGCTAGACTCGAGTCGCGATGAACCTGGAGCGCTTCATCGCGGCGCTCGGGCCAGGCGAGGTTCTCCAGCGAGCTTCCGTCGACGTCCTCGAGCTCGCCTACGACACGCGGGCCGTCCGCCCGGGAACCCTGTTCTTCGCCGTCCGCGGCACGCACGCCGACGGGCACGAGCTCGCACCTCAGGCTGCGGCCGCCGGCGCGGTTGCGCTCGTCGTCGAGCGGCCGCTCGCTGTCGAGCTGCCCCAGCTCGTCGTCCCCGACACGCGCGCGGCGATGGCGCCGGCGGCGACCCTCTTCTTCGGCGACCCGACCCGCGAGCTCGCGGTCGCCGGCGTGACCGGGACGAACGGGAAGACGACGACGGCATTCCTGCTGCACGCGATCCTGCGGGCGGCGGGCCGACGGCCGGGCCTGCTTACGAACATCGAGCGCAGGGTGGGGGGCGAGCCGCAGCCGCTCGGCCTCAACACGCCGGAGGCGATCGACTCGCAGCGGCTCTTCCGCCGGATGCTCGACGAGGGCGACGAGAGCTGCGTGATGGAAGCCACCTCGATCGCTCAGGCCGAGGGGCGTCTCGCCGGGACGCGCTTCGCCGTGCTCGTCTTCACGAACCTGACGCCCGACCATCTCGACTACCACGGCTCGATGGAGGACTACTTTGCCGCGAAGCGCGCGCTCTTCGCTCAGGCGGAGCGCGCCGTCGTGAACGTCGGTGACGGGTACGGCCGCCGGCTCGCAGCCGAGCTGCCAACCGCGGTCCCGTTCGGGCCCGAGACGGATCTGCCTGCCGGTGTCGAGCTCGGGCTGCGCGGACCGTTCAACGTCCGCAATGCGGCAGCTGCGGCCGCCGCCGCACGCGCACTCGGCGTCGATGAGCGGGCGATCAGGACCGGGCTCGAGTCGGTGCGTGGCGTGCCCGGCCGCTTCGAGACGATCGACGAGGGCCAGCCGTTCGCGGTGATCGTGGACTACGCGCACACGCCGGATGCGTTGCAGAACGTTCTCGAGGCGGCGCGCGGATTGGCCGACGGCCGGCTGATGGTCGTGTTCGGCGCCGGCGGCGACCGCGACCGGATGAAGCGTCCGCTGATGGGCAGAACGGTCGCCGGACTCGCCGACCGGGGAATCCTCACGTCCGACAACCCCCGCTCCGAGGATCCGGCGGCGATCGCGCTCGACGTGCTCGGAGCGACGCGGAAGGGCGAGCTCGAGGTCGTGCTCGACCGGCGCGCGGCGATCGAGCGCGCACTCGAGGACGCGCGCGCGGGTGATGTCGTCGTGATCGCGGGGCGCGGCGCCGAGGCCGAGCAGGAGCTCGCGACCGGCAAGGTCGCCTTCGACGACCGGGAGGTCGCGCGCGAGGTCCTGCGACGGCTGACCGCGTCGATGACGATGCAAGAGCGCTCTCGAGCGGGCTCCTAGCTACGTGATCCCGCTCGAGCTCGCGTTCGTCGAGCCGCTCGGCCGGCTCACCGCGCGTCCCTGGGCCAACGAGGCAACAGGTGTGCAGATCGACTCACGCCGCGTCGGCGAGGGTGATCTCTTCGTCGCGGTCGGCGCTGGCGCCGACTTCGTCGCGCACGCGCTCGCGCGTGGCGCCGCGGCTGTGCTCGTCCCCGACGACGCGCACGCCGCGCTCGCTGCAATCGCCGGCGAGGTGCGGAACCGCGCGGACGCGCGCGTCGTGGCGATCACCGGCTCGACGGGGAAGACGACCACCAAGGACATCCTCGCGGCTCTCTGCTCGCCGCACCTCCGGACCGTCGCCAACGAAGGCAACTACAACAACGAGCTCGGCGTGCCGCTGACGCTCTGCAGGCTCGAACCCGACACCGAGCTCTGCATCGCCGAGCTGGCGATGCGCGGACTCGGCCAGATTGCGTGGCTCGCCTCCTTCGTGCGTCCGGACATCGGGGTGATTACGAACGTCGGGCCGGTGCACCTCGAGCTCGTCGAGACTGTCGAGAACGTCGCCCGCGCAAAGGCGGAGCTGATCGACTCGCTGCCGCCGGGCGGCGTTGCCGTCGTCGCTGACGAGCCGTTGCTCGAGCCGTACCTCACTCGTTCCGACATCGAGATCCGTCGCGTCGGGCCGGTGCCCGACGTTTTCCCGATCGAGACGAGCTACACGGCCCGTCATCAACTGCAGAACACCCTGACCGCGCTCGCTGTCTGCGACGTGCTCGGCGTGCCGCCGCCACCACGGCTCGAAGTGACGTTCTCGCCGCTCCGTGAGGAGGAACACGAGCTGGCAGGCGGCATGCTGTTGCTGAACGACTGCTACAACGCGAACCCGCTCTCGATGCGCGCGGCGCTCGCGAACCTCGTCGAGCGCGCGGGCGGGCGCCGCTCGGTCGCGGTGCTCGGGGAGATGGCCGAGCTCGGCTCCAACGCTACCGCGTACCACGACGAGATCGGCGAGCTGGCGGCTGAGCTCGGGGTCGACGAGGTCGTCGGCGTCGGACCGCTCGCACGACGCTACGTGAAGGACGGCGGCCGGTGGTTCCTCTCGGCCGACGAGGCCGCAGAAGGGCTTCCGGCCCTCTTGCGGCCGGGCGACGTCGTGCTCGTCAAGGGCTCCCGGTCCGCGGGACTCGAGACGGTCGCGGCGAAACTACGCGACTGAATGGCACGCGTCCTCGTCGCGGCGCTCGTCGGCCTCATCATCTCGATCCTCGCCGGACCGGCATTCGTCGACTTCCTACGCCGGCACGAGTTCGGCCAGCAGATCCGCGAGGAAGGTCCCGAGCACCACTCGGTCAAGCAGGGAACGCCGACGATGGGTGGCCTGCTGATCGTGCTCGCGGCGACGATCGCGTTCCTCGCGACGAGCGACTACACGGTGCCGGCTCTGACGATCTTCGGCACCGCAGTCGCGTGCGGCGGAATCGGATTCCTCGACGACTGGTTCAAGCTGCGCCATCGCCGTTCGCTCGGCCTGAACGCGCGTTGGAAGATGGCACTCCTGCTCGCGATCACGGTCGCCGTCGGCTTCGCGGCACACCACCAGAGGCTCAGCCACAAGGTCTTCGTACCGATCCTCGACGTGCACCTGTCGCTCGGCTGGGGCTGGTACGTACTCGTCTTCTTCGTCATCGCAGGCACGGTCAATGGGGTCAACCTGACCGACGGACTCGATGGCCTCGCCGCGGGCACGTCCATCATCGCACTGTTCACGCTGACCGCGATGGCGGTGACGATCTACATCCGCTCGCGCGGGCCGACGGGCTTCCGGATCGAGAACCGGCTCGACGTCGCCTACATCGGTGCCGCGCTGATCGGTGCGGCGATCGGATTCCTCTGGTTCAACGCGTTTCCGGCCGAGGTGTTCATGGGCGATACCGGCGCCATGGCCATGGGCGGAGCGATCGCGGCGATGACGATCTTCCTGCAGGTCGACCTGCTGTTGCTGCTCGTCGGCGGCATCTTCGCGATCGAGGCGTTTTCGGTGATGCTGCAGGTGGTGTCGTTCAAGTACTGGGGGCGGCGAATCTTCTTGATGGCGCCCTTGCACCACCATTTCGAGATGAAGGCGTGGTCCGAGACGAAGATCATGGTGCGCTTCTGGATCATCACCGGCATTCTCTGCGCCGCCGGGTTCGCGCTCTTCTACAAGTACTACCCGCAGATCCGGCCGCCGCAATGAGAGTGCTGCTGTACGGGTTCGCACGGTCGGGCCAGGCGGCCGCGACGCGGCTCGCCGAGCGCGGGGACGACGTCATCGTCGTCGACCGCACCCTCAACAACGAGCTCGACCTGACGCTGCTCGACGACGTCGACGTGCTCGTCAAGAGCCCCGGCGTCCCGGGCGAGCGGCCACTCGTGACCCTCGCGCGAGAGCAGGGGGTGCCGGTCTGGTCCGAGGTCGAGCTCGGCTTCCGGCTGCTCCCGAGCGGCGCGCGACTCGTCGGCGTGACGGGGACGAACGGCAAGACGACTACCAGCGAGCTCCTCGGCGCGATCTTCCGCAGCGCGGGTCGCTCTGTCGTCGTTGCGGGAAACGTGGGCACGCCGCTCTCTTCCGTTCGCGAGGCGGGCTGGGTCGTGTGCGAGCTCTCCTCGTTCCAGCTCGAGGACGTGCACACGCTCGCGTGCGAGGTCGCGGTTCTGCTCAATCTCGAGCCGGACCACCTCGACCGGCACGGCACGTTCGAGGCGTACCGAAATGCGAAGCTCCGCATCTTCGAGCGGGCGCGCGTGAAGGTCGTCCCGCGCGGGCTCGGCCTCGACGGGATCGAGTTCGCGGTCGACGATCCGTTGCCCGCCGAGCCGCTCCTGCGCGGCGCGCACAACCGTGAGAACGCCGCCGCCGCCGCGGCGGCGGCACGGGCCGCCGGGATCGACGACGTCGCGATCGCGGAGACGCTGCGGACCTTCCCCGGCGTTCCCCACCGGCTCGAGCCGGTCGGCGACGTCGGTGGCGTCCGCTTCGTCAACGACTCGAAGGCGACCAACGTCGCCGCGGCGCGGCGCGCACTCGCGGCGTACGCCGACGAGCGCGTCCATTTGATCCTCGGCGGCCGCGGGAAGGGTCAGGACTTCGCGCCGCTCGCGGCCACGATCGCAGACGACGTCGCCTCGGTGCACTTGGTCGGCGAGGCTGCGACGGAGCTCGCCCGGCTCGTGCCGGACGCCCACGACGATGAAACGCTCGCCCGTGCGGTCGAGCATGCGCTTGCAGGAGCGCGTCCCGGCGACGTGGTGCTCCTGAGCCCCGCGTGCGCGAGCTTCGACCAGTTCGACAGCTTCGAGGAGCGCGGCGACGAGTTCCGCCGGCTCGTGGCCGAGCTCGGCCGGCGTGGGTGACCGCGGCCGCGGCGCCCGCCCTCGGCGGGAGCGCCGGGGGCAGGCCCCGATCAGGGGAGTCTCGCCGGACTGAGTGCGCCCCGCACCGACTTTCTCCACTCTTTTCACGGAACCGGCACGCGTACGTGACCCGACGCACATTCCAACGCGGTAGCCTCGGCTTCAGAGGGCGGCGGGTTGCTTCCCCACCCTAGGGTGGGGGGACGCCCTCGTTCGGCCTCGCGGTACGGCTCGGGCCAGGAATTTCGGAGCGCCTCCCGAACACGATCCGGATGCGGCGCGGCGAGCTCGAATCGCGGGTTCTGATCCTCGTCACGCTCGCCCTCCTCGCCTTCGGGCTCGTGATGGTGTACTCGGCGACGTCGGCCGCGGCCGAGCTCGGCGGGCAGAACCCGAACCACTACCTCGAGCGGCAGGGTCTCTACGCGATCCTCGGGATCGGTTTGATGGTGTTCGCGCAGCGCTGGGACTATCGCCGGCTGCGACTGATGGCACCGACGCTCGTGGTCGTCTCCCTGGTGCTGCTCGCCGCGGTGCTCGTCGTCGGCCCGGCGGTGAACGGGGCCCGGCGGTGGATCTCGTTCGGCCCGGCCGTGTTCCAGCCGTCCGAGCTCGCCAAGCTCGCGTTCGCGGTCTGGGCGGCCGCCTACCTTGTGCGCCACCCCGCGCCGCAGACGCTCCGGGAGCTTGCGCGACCCGTCGGCGCGCTCGCCGGCGTCTTCTCCGGGTTGCTGCTACTGGAGCCCGATCTCGGCACCGCGATCGCGCTGCTGCTGATGCTGGCGGGCATGCTGCTCGTCGCCGGCACGCCCGGCCGCATCCTGGCAGCCGGCCTCGGTCTCGCGACGGCGCTCGGGCTCGCGGCGATCTGGATCGAGCCGTACCGCCGCGCGCGCTTCTTCGCGTTCCTGCATCCGTCGCAGGATCCGCAGGGCGTCAGCTACCAGCTGATGCAGGCGCTGATCGGGATCGGCTCAGGCGGGATCTTCGGGGTCGGCCTCGGCCAGGGGGTGCAGAAGATCTTCTACCTCCCCGAGGCGCACACCGACATGATGCTGGCGAACATCGGCGAGGAGCTCGGGCTCGTCGGTGTGGCGGCGGTCATCCTCGCCTACGCGGTCTTCGGATGGGCAGGGCTGCGCATCGCCGCTGGCTGCCGTGACCTGTTCGGGAAGCTCCTCGCCTGCGGGCTGACGGTGCTCGTGTGCGGCCAGGCCGCGGTCAACATCGCGGCGGTGATGGGGATCGCGCCGCTCACCGGGATTCCCCTGCCGTTCCTCTCCTACGGCGGCTCCAGCCTCGTCGTCGTGCTCGCCGCGGTCGGGATCCTCCTTAACATCGCTCAGCGTGGCAACACAGAGACAGGTGCGATGCGTGATCGCGGCCGGCGGGACGGCCGGACACGTGCTGTCGGCGCTCGCGGTGGGCGAGGCGCTGACCGCCCGCGGCGCACTCGTGACGTTCGCCGGGTCGCCGGATCGCGCTGAGGCGCAGCTCGTTCCCGACGCCGGCTTCGAGCTCGACACGTTCCGCGTCAGCGGCTTTCCGCGCAACGCGAGCCCGGCACTCGCGCGCGCGCTTCTCCGCGCCGCCGCGGCCCCTGCTGTCTGCCGGCGAATTCTGCGCCGGCGGCGGCCCGACGTCGTGCTCGGCGGCGGCGGCTACGTGGCCGGACCGATGGTGCTGGCTGCCGCGTCGCTCCGCGTCCCGACCGCGCTGACAGAGGCCGACGCCCATCTCGGGCTCGCGAACCGGCTCGCACTCCCGTTCGCGCGGCGCGTCTTCCTCGCCTACCCGTTGCCGTCGAGCAACAGCAAGTTCCGCGTCGTCGGCCGCCCGATCCCGACGCGCGCTCGTGCGATCCCACGAGACGAAGCGCGCGAGATCTTCGAGCTGCCTCCGACGGGGCCCGCGCTGCTGGTGTCCGGTGCGCTCGCGGGCGCGCGTTCGATCAACGAGCTCGCGATCGAGGCGTTCGGCGAGGTCGGGCCGGCGGTCTTGCACATCACCGGCCGCCGCGACTACGACGCGCTCCGCAAGCGCGTCCGACGTCGCGACTACCGCTTGATCGCCGAGACCGACCGAATCGGCGCCGCCTACTCGGCAGCCGATCTCGTGCTCGCGCGTGCGGGCAGCTCGGTCTGGGAGATCGCCGCCGCGGGACGGCCTGCGATCCTCGTGCCCTATCCGTTCGCAACCGGCGATCACCAGGCGAAGAACGCCGACCACTTCGTCCGGGCCGGCGGCGCGATCATGGTGCGCGACCTCGATCTCGCGGACGTCCCCGACCTCGTGCGGTCGCTGCTTGACGACCCGACCCGGCTCGCTCGGATGAGCGCCGCCATGCTGAGCGCCGCACGTCCCGACGCGGCGGACGTGATCGCCGAGGAGCTGATTCGACTTGGAGCCGCTTGAGGGCCGCCGGCTCTGGTTCGTCGGTATCGGCGGCGCCGGGCTCTCGGCCTATGCACAGCTGGCGCGCGCGTGGGGAGCGGTGGTCGGCGGCTGGGACCGGGTCGACACTCCGTACATCGACGCGCTCGCCGGGATCCGCGTCGAGCTCGCACCGGACCCGGTCGTGCCGACCGGCTGGGAGGTCGTCGTCTCGTCCGCGTATCCCGCCGTCCCGGGACTGCCGCGCGCGGAGTTCCTCGCCGAGCTCGTCGGGCTGCGCGAGTCGATCGTCGTCGGCGGCACGCACGGAAAGAGCACGACGGCGGCGATGATCGCGTTCGTCCTGCGCGAGCTCGGCCGCGATCCGGCGTGGCTCATCGGCTCGACTGTGCCGCAGCTCGGCAGCAACGCGGGCGCCGGGATCGGCCGGCTCGTCGTCGAGGGCGACGAATCGGATCGAACGGTCTTCCGGCTGCCGGCGGACGTCGCGGTGATTACGAACGTCGAGCTCGACCACCACGCGGAATTCCGTTCACTCGCAGAGCTCGAGGACGAGTTCGCACGCTGGAGCGAGTCCGCACGCCGGGTCGTCCGCGACGTGACGCCGTACTCGGGCGAGCTGCTTCTTCCCGGCGAGCACAACCGGCGCAACGCAGGCGCAGCGCTCGCGGCGCTCGAGCTCGTTGGCGTGACGCGCGCGGAGGCCGAGCCGGTGCTCGCGCGTTTCGCGGGCGTCGGGCGGCGCTTCGAGTCGACCGACCTCGACGGCGTTACGCTCGTCGACGATTACGGCCACCACCCGAGCGAGGTCGCGGCCACGATCGCAGCCGCCCGCGAGCGCTACCCGGCGCGGCGGCTGCGCGTGCTCTTCCAACCGCACCTCTATTCGCGAACGCGCTACCTCGCCCCGGAGCTCGCGGCCGCGCTCGCCGCTGCAGACGACGTCGCGGTGACGGAGATCTACGCCGCGCGTGAGTCGCCACGCGACGGAGTCAGCGGCAAGCTCGTCGTCGACGCGCTTTCCGACCGAGGCCGCCTCCCTGCGTGGATGCCGACGGTCGAGGCCGGCGTCGACTACCTCGTGCGTCACGCCGCGCCCGGGGACGTCCTGCTGACGATCGGCGCGGGCGACGTCGACCGGGCGCCCGCGCTGCTGCGGGAGCGGCTCGGACGGCCATGAGCGCCCAGTCGGGCGGATGGTAGGACTGGGCGGCGTGGCGGCTACGCGTGAGATCGAAGAACACGTTGCGCTGGCGCGGCTGACGACGATCGGCACCGGCGGACCGGCGCGTTGGTTCGCGCAGCCGGCCTCGTTCGAGGAGCTCGCCGAGTTACTCGCCTGGGCGGGTGGCCAAGGTGCGGGGGTCGAGGCGATCGGGCTCGGATCGAACGTGCTCGGGCACGACGACGGTGTCGACGCGCTCGTCCTCCGACTCGCCGGCGCGCTCGCCCAGGTGCACGTCGAAGGCGAGCAGCTCGTGGCCGGTGGCGGAGCGGCGAACGCCGTCTGCCTCCATCTCGCACGCGACGCCGGTCTGGGCGGGTTCGAGTTCGCAGCCGCCATCCCAGGCACGGTGGGCGGGGGCGTGCGGATGAACGCCGGCGCCTACGGACGGGACTTCCGCGCGGTCCTCGTCGAGGCGGTCGTCGTCTCGCCAGGAGCGGTGCGCGTCTGGACGGCCGGCGACCTCGCGCTCGGTTACCGGACGTCGAACCTGCGCTCCGGCGACGTCGTGGCACAGGTCCGGCTGCAGCTCGAGCCGCGGCACCCGGTCGCGATCCGCGCGGAGGTGG
>Ga0070731_10001120_pt1 | contig 29304 bp, 37 predicted proteins | sample Coa_R1_2_FD_66448 | JGI IMG/M metagenome (GOLD analysis project Ga0070731, IMG submission 66448) | Surface soil microbial communities from Centralia Pennsylvania, which are recovering from an underground coalmine fire - Coalmine... | ecosystem: Environmental > Terrestrial > Soil > Unclassified ... | reverse complement strand
CACCGTTGTATTACTGAGTTCTTTGGTACTCCGTGCTTCGGACGTCGAACAAGCACCCCATCCAATACTGGGTCCCGAATGCTAAGTACTCGCTGCATAGCGTGGTATCCGGGCTGCGGCTGGACCAAGGCCGGTCTGACCGGGCCCTAATACTCATCGGCGATGCCGATGAATGGACAAAAGCCGAAGTCTGCCGGCGATTTGCTGAACGCATCGCCGCGGAAGATCAGGCCGGTCAGCTCGTGCTCAGAATCTATCCGGGAGCCACCCACGCCTTCGACGCGCAGGGAAGCATGCGCACCTACGCCGGTCATCCGATCAAGCCCGATCCGGTGGCAACCGCGGATGCCTGGAACCAAGTCGTCGAGTTTCTCCACCAACACATCGGACCGTAGACGAAGTGTCGTTCGACGGCTCGACGGCAGGCGTTCTCGGGCAGGTCGACTCTATTCGAGTATGCGCTGCCCTCGACCCAGATCTCTGCGTCTTGACCGGAGGACGCAGAAACGTGATTTCCTTGTCGGTTTTCGTACGTTTCCGGAAAACGCAGGGTTCCCGCCTAGCGCAACGAATTTGTTCGTGAAGTAGGCCGTGCTGGACTCGAACCAGCGACCAACGGATTAAAAGTCCGCTGCTCTACCACCTGAGCTAACGGCCCGCGAGAAGCCTTCGATTATAGCGACCGGGTTGGCGCGACGCGGGCTTCCAAGAGCGGTCCGATCGCGCATCGAAGATCGCGCATCGATGCGCGAACGCGCAAGAATCGGCGGCCCGAACTCACGACGCGCCGTTGACCCAGGAAATCATGCCGGATGACGTCTGACTGCCGTCGGGCGGGTACGGCGGCACGCGCGACACGTATCTCGATTCCTACAACCGGGACTATGTCTGTGGGGGCGCCAACCGCATGCTGGACCAAGGGACCTCGTACGCGGACCTGGTGCGCTTTGCAGTGTTCGAATCGCAAGGCGGACCGGTGCCCGACGGCGCGACGATCACTTCGGCGAAGCTCAGCATCTACAGCAGAGCGCGGTTCCCTCTGTTTTTCGTTCTCCAAGGAGCGCCACGTTTGGACTGAAGACCTACGCCGACACGCGAAGGGACCGCAAATACGCGGCCGCAGCCGGTAATCACCTATTCGCAGTGACCGCGCCGCGCACGCGTAGCGGCGCGCACGCGAGGTAGACGAGCAAGACAACGCCTGCAACCGCAACAATGGCAACGACGGGAACGATCGCCGGCGACAATGTTTGCGCCAGCATCTGCGCGACGAGCCATGCACCGCAAGCCACGATCAACGCGGCGCCGAGCCAGGCCAGCAATCGTATCCACGAGACGCTAGCATAATCGCCCATCACCTCGCGCGATGCGGTGAAGCGAATCAGCGGCACCAGCGCGAACGGCAACTGCAGGCTCAGCACGACCTGCGTCGCGACGAGAAGCGATGCCGTTGCGCCGTCGCCTTCGATCGCAAGCAGCGCCACGGCGGGAAACACCGCGATCGCGCGCGTGACGAAGCGCACGGCAAGCGGCGAACCGCGCAGGCGAAGAAATCCCTGCATCGCGATCTGGCCCGCGAGTGTCCCGGTGATCGTCGAGCTCTGGCCCGCGGCGAGCAATGCGACCGCGAACAGCAGCCCGGCGAGCGTGGTCCCCAAAAGGGGACTCAACAAACGCTGCGCCTCGCGCAAATCGGTCACGACGATCGCCGATGCGTGGAACACGTTCGCGGCGAGTACGAGAATCGACGCGTTGATGACGAATGCGACATTCAACGCGACGAGGGTGTCGACCAGGTTGTAGCGCAGCGCACGCTGGATGGCCTTGGCGGTCGAGGGCGCCATTCGCGTTTGCACGAGGGACGAGTGCAGATAGAGATTGTGCGGCATGACCGTGGCGCCGAGGATCGCGACGCCGATGTAGAGGCTCGCCGCGTCGAGTCGCGGCGAAAGTGCGCCGCGAAGTGCGGTCCACGTGGGCTCGGCGAGCCAGCATTCGTACGCAAAACAACCGCCGACGGTCAGCAGGAGCACGACGACGAGCGATTCGAGCTTGCGTATGCCGGCACGCTGCAACGCGAGCAACGTCAGAGCATCGAGTGCCGTCACCAGTGCGCCGACGACCAGCGGCAATCCGAACAGCAGATTGAGCGCGACCGCGCTGCCGAGCACTTCGGCAAGATCGCACGCGACGATCGCGAGCTCGCACGCCGCGAACAACACGTAGGCGATCGGACGCGGATAGAACGCGCGGCATGCTTGCGCGAGATCGAGCCGCGCGATCACGCCAAGCCGCGCGGCGAGCGTCTGCATCAGAAGCGCGATCGCGTTCGCCGCCACGAGCACCCACAAGAGCTCGTGTCCGAAGCGCGCACCGCCCTCGAGGTCGGTCGCCCAGTTGCCGGGATCGATGTACCCGACGCTGATCAGCGTCGCGGGACCGAGATACGCGATGAATCGCCGCAAACCGCCGCGCGCCTGCTCGGGCGCGAGCGTGCCCGCGAGCGTTTGCGGCGACATCGCGTCAAAAAGCGCTCAGCGCCTTTTGCTCGTCGTCGACGACGTGCCGCGTGTCTTCGATGTGCGCGCGCCCGGCGGATTCTCCGGAAGCTCGTCGTCGGATTCAGCCGATTCGCCCGTGATCGCGCCTGCGCCGGGCCCTGCACCGAGATCAGCTCCCGTCGTGGGATCGGAGTCGAGATCCGATGCGAGACGCTCCTTCATCTTCTCGCCAAGCGCTTCCTGGTTGGAATCCATGCTCACCGAGAAGCTGCCGTCGCCGCCGGGATCGGCGTTCGTCATCGCACCATCGCCGTCGACGAACTCCCACTGTTCGCCCTGATTCCACGGCCCGCGCATGTCGCCGGGACCGACCGACAGGTTGAAGTACTTGTTGCGAAACTCCGGAATACCCGGCAGCTTGCCGGGTGGGAAATTCGGCTCGATCGAATAGAGCGCCTTCTCGAACGCCTTCTGGTGTGCGACTTCGCGCGTCATCAGAAATCCCAGTGCTTCCGCAACGCCTTTGTCGTCGGTGACGTTGATGAGACGCTCGTAGATCATCTTCGCGCGCGCTTCCGCCGCGATGTTGGAGCGCAGATCCGCGGTCGGCTCGCCGATCGTATCGATGTATGCAGCCGTCCACGGCACGCCGCCGGAATTGGTGAGGCCCGCACCGCCCCCGTACAGAAGCGACGTCACGTGACTGTCGCCACCCTGGTTCATGCGCCGAAAGAGCTCGCCGTGCTCGGTCAACCCTTCGGCCACCGCGCCCTTGATGCCCTTGTTCAACATGCAGACAATCGTGCCGATCACTTCGAGATGCGAAAGCTCCTCGGTCGCAATGTCGAACAGCATGTCACGTCGGCCTGGATCGTCCTCCGCGATCGCCTGCGTGAAGTAGCGCATCGCCGCGGCGAGCTCGCCTTGCGGGCCGCCGAACTGTTCCAGCATGAGGTTCGCGAGCACCGGATTCGTTTCCGATACGCGCACCGTGTATTGCAATCGCTTGTTGTGAGCAAACATGGAAGCCTCCAGTCGATGATGCGAAACGGGGAGAAGCCCGCGAAGACCTGCAATGGACCGGGCCTTGCCGTCGAGCAAGGTCCATTCCGGGGTTTTTGATCGCGGAACGAGGCAACGACATCGCAGCACGGCAGGCAAGGCACGGCGCCGCATTCACCGCCGCGCGAATGCGGCGATGCGGATGCGGCGCACTCGCGCCGCGGTTGCGATTTTCAAATTCGCCGGTAAAGATGGCCGATCTGCGAGTGGATCACCGATGCACGCGCTGCACCGTGCCGGACCCGCGCCATCGCAGCGGCTTCAGTGCGTGTCGTTCGTCAGAAACGGCGGCAATGATGCGAACTCGATACCTTCATCGGTGAGCGCCTGCGCTTCGTCGCGCGACGCTTCCCCGCGAATCGCGCGCGGGGGCGCTTCGCGGTAGTGAATCCTGCGCGCCTCTTCGGGAAAGCGACGACCGACGTTCTCGGTATTGCGCACGATCTCCCGCAGCTTCGCGAGAACTTCGTGCGGCATGCCGAGTGCGACCGTTTCCGCACCTTCGCGCGGCGCGCTCGACACGGACGGCATGGCGTCGGCGTTGTCGCTCGCGGGGGCCTTGTCGGCGCTCGCGGCGTCGCGCGGCTTCACGTTGCGAGTTGCACGCGCGCTTTGCACCTTCGGGACGCTGACGCGCGCCGACGGCACGCGCTCGACCTGCGCGTCGTCGCATATCGGACAGCCCACGAGGCCCCGCCGTTGCTGATCCGCGAACGCGTCGCCCGAGGCGAACCAGCCCTCGAAGCGATGGCCCTGCGCACAGCAAAGCTCGAAAATGATCATGCGCCCTTAACGTACCCACGCGCCGACGCGCCGATTGCCAGCCGCGTCATGCTACCGGCGATGGACGCTCGTCGGGAGCGCCACTCGTCGCGCGAGTCGGACGCGACGAACCTTCGAGGCGATCGATGCGCCAGCCCTGATACCGGACGGCAACGACGCAACCGCCGATGATGGCCGCCAGCGTCATGAGCGAGCCGACGGCGAGCGTCGAAACGCCGGTCAAACCCTGTCCAATCGTACATCCGAGCGCCGTGACGCCGCCGAAACCCATCAACACGCCGCCCACGACGTGGTTGCCCACATCCTCGACCGACGCGAAACCTTCCCATCGAAATGTTCGTGTCGCGAGTGCCATTGCCGCCGAGCCGACCAACACGCCCAGCACGCCGGCGATGCCGAACGTGACGACGCGCGATTGATCGGTCCACAGCAGCAGCAATTCGAGCAGATATGCGGCGGGCGCGACGAAACTGTACGACTCGATGTGTCCCGAGTTGGTCGCGACGAACTTCTCCTCGAGCGTCTGCGGATCCTCGGGCAAATAGCCGAGGTGCCCGGACACGTACCACCCGCCGACGATCACCGCGCCGACGATGATTCCGCCGATGACGAGCTCGCGGCTCGCGCGAAATTCGCGGCTTGCGAACGTAAACGCAACGAGCGCGCCGGCGACGGCGAGCGGCAGCCAGACGCGCACCGAGTTGCCGAACCCGAGCGCCATCGCGAGCGTCGGCAGGTCCGACGCTTTCGCGCCGACATTGACGCGCAGCGCGTCGAGCCCGTACACGCGAAGCGGCGCGAATGCGCCTTTGAGCGTCATGTACGCGCCTGCGGCGAGAAACATCAGGACGATGAGCGACTTCACGTTGCCGGCGCCCGCGCGGATCAGCGTTCGACTGCCGCAGCCCGATGCGAGCGCCATTCCGAAGCCGAACAGGAACCCGCCGACGAGATGCGAAAGCCACGGCACTGCGCTCGACACGTAGATCGACTTGCCGATGTCGATCGATCCCGACGCCTGCAATGCGCACGTTCCGAGAATCGCGACGGCGATGGCGAGGATCCACATCCGCATCCGCTGCCAGTCGCCGAAATTGACGATATCGGTGATCGCGCCCATCGTGCAGAAGCGCACGCGCTGCGCGACCGCGCCCAGCACGAACGCGAGCGTGAAGGCGAGGCCGACGACGAGCGCGGCAAGGTGCGATGGGTCTTGCATCAGTGAGCGTGGAACGATCGAGGATCGTGCCTTGTAAGATCCCCCCACGCTCGCAGCTTCGCTGCTTCGCTGCCCCCCGGGGGGCGCGATTCGCGCTTGGGACGACCCGGCGCGCTCATGCGATCGGATTCTCGACGCGCAGACCCTTGAAGCGCGCGAAATCCCTGTCGGACGACACCAGGACCGCATCGTGACATAGCGCAAGCGCCGCCAGATGCGCGTCGCTCGTCAGGTTGCCCGCCACGCCGGTCTCGCGAAGAAGCTCGCGCAAACATTCCCAGTGATCGTCACGCTCGCGCACCACCTGAATGTTCTCCTGACCGAGCCACGCTTCGACCTTGGAGATGGCGGAATCCGGCGAAAGCGGCTTCGGAAACACGCGGGCGTTGGTTGCGAGGCGGAGGAACCCGAGAAGCACGACCCACGGAAGGCCGACCCTCTCTTCGTCGACCACCGCGGCTTCCCACCACGCTCGCGCCCGCTGATGTTGTTTCGCATCCGAGTTGACGGCATACAACAGCATGTTCAGATCGACGATCTTCATTTGCCGAGCGTCAACTCGCGGCCGATTTCGTCGTCTTCGAGTCCCGCGGCCAGCGAAAGCGCCTTGTCCAGCGATTGCCGCGGCGCGCCCATCGCGTGCACTTGCTCCTTGTACGCCCTGACGCGCCGCCGGCTAGCGCCGCCCGCGAGCCCCGCCCTGATCGTACGGTTGATGAGTCGCGTCAGGCTGACGTTCTGTCGATGCGCCTCGCGCTTGAGCCGCTCGAGCAACTCATCGTCCAGCCGAATCGTTGTTCGCATCGTGGCATCATAGCATCACCGAGGCTGATGCGGATGCATCAAAGCGGGCGCGAGATGCTGTCGAGCATTCTTCGCACCGGCGCCGGCACTGCCGCGCTCCGCGCCTCGTCGATCGAAAGCCACGTGAGATCGTCGGCATGCGCTTGCGCGGGCGGGGCTTCGAGGCGAATCCGCATCGGATGCATCGTGAGCGCGAAGTGCGTGAAGACGTGTCTCAACACGGGCATGGGCACGCATTCGTTCGCGACGATGCCGAACCTCGCGCAGGCACGTTCGCTCAGGTCGTCATTCACGTCGAATTCGGGAAAGCCCCACAGTCCCGGCCACACGCCAAGCAGTGGGCGACGCTCGAACAAAAGGCGACCGTCGTGTTCGAGCAGCAGCACGTTGATTTCACGCTTCGGCAGAAGCTTTCGTGGCCTGCACGCCGGCAAGACATCGCTCCGCTGCTCGCGATGCGCGACGCAATCGTCGCCCACCGGACAGGCATCGCAACGTGGGCGATTGCGCGTGCAAACGGTTGCGCCGAGATCCATCAGGCCTTGCGTGTACGCGGTCATCGTCCCACACGCATCGCCTTCACCATCCAAGTTCGGCAATCGCGACGAAGCGATCTCCCAAAGCCGCGCCTCGACCTTCGGCGCGCCCGGCCAGCCGTCAACGCCGCCATGCCGCGCGAGCACCCGCTTGACGTTGCCGTCGAGAATCGCCGCCCGCTCGCCGCCGGAGAACGCGGCGATCGCCGCGGCCGTCGAGCGCCCGATGCCGGGCAGCGTCGCAAGGGTTGCCGAATCGGATGGAAAACGTCCGTCGTGCCGCTCGACGACGATGCGCGCCGCCGCGTGCAGATGATGCGCGCGACGGTAGTAGCCGAGCCCGCTCCAGTGCTCGAGCACGCGTGCGAGCGGCGCAGATGCCAGCGCAGCGACATCGGGAAACGCGGCGACGAACCGCACGAAATACGGCAGCACGGTCGCCACCTGCGTCTGCTGCAGCATGATCTCCGAGAGCCAGATCCGGTACGGATCGGGCGCCTGCTGCCACGGCAAATCGCGCCGGCCGTGCATGCGCTGCCACGCGACGACGCGCGCGGCAAACGAAATCACTTCGAGCCGAGCCGCTGCTTCGCGCGCGCCGCCGCGTCGGTCTTCGGGTAATCGCGGATCAACTGCTCAAGCGTGCGCCGCGCCGCAGCGTTGTCGCCCATGTCGGATTGCGCCGACGCGATGTTGAGCAGCGCATCGGGCGCCTTGCCGCTGTCGGGATAGTCCTTCAGCAACTGGCGCTGCGTTGCGATGGAGCCGCGATAGTCGCGCCGCGCGTATTGCGCGTTGCCGAGCCAGTACTGTGCCGACGAAGCGAGCGCGCTGCGAGGATACGACTTCAAGAACGCATTGAACCCGTTGATCGCACCCGTGTAATCACCCCGCTTGAAGAGGTCGAGCGCGCTGTCGTACGCGCGCTGCTCGGCAATGTTGTCGGCCGGATTCCGTACGGGCGGCGCCGTGGCGGCCGGGCCCGGCGGCGCGGCGACCGCCACCGGCGGCGGACCCCCCTGAGGCGGTGCTTCCGAAGATCCCTGCGGTGCGCCGTCCGCATTCGCCGCGCCGTTCGACGAACCCTGCGCCGCCGATTCGAGCTTGCGAAGCCTTGTGTCGAGGTCGACGTAGAGATCGCGCTGGCGCTTTTGGGCCTGCTCGAGCTCGTAGGTGACGACCTCGATCTGTCCACGCAGCTTCGCCACGTCGGACTGCAGCACCTGCACCTGATTGGCGAGGTCGACCAGGCCGCCGGCCTTCGCCTGCTGCTCGAGCGCCGCCAATCGATCGTCGATCTGGCGCTCGATCTGCGACAGGCGAACGTTGGTCGCCTCGATGCGTCGGCGCGCTTCGTCGTCGGGAAAGATCGCGGCCTGCGCGACGTGCGCGATCGCGCAAAGCGCTACGCCCGCAAGCACCGCGCGCACGATGCCTGCGGTCGATCCGTTTCTGGCGCTCATGGTTCTCTCCCGCCAGACGGCAGCGCTCACTCGCCCGCGTAGACGATGTCGTCGCGCCGATTCTCGGCCCATGCCGCTTCGTCGTGGCCCGGATTCTTGGGCTTCTCCTTGCCGAAGCTCACCGTTTCGATCTGGCCGTCCTTCGCACCGAGCAACACCATCATGCGCTTGGCCGCGTCGGCACGCTTCTGTCCGAGCGCGATGTTGTACTCGCGCGAGCCGCGCTCGTCGGTGTTGCCCTGGATCGTCATCCGCGCGTTCGGATGCGACGACAGGTAGCGCGCGTGGGCTTCGACGAGCGGCCGATATTCGTCCTTGACGACGAAGCTGTCGAAGTCGAAATAGACGCTGCGCTTGCTCAGGATGCTCGACGGATTGTGCAGCTCGTCGCCGAGTTGCGAGCCGCTCACATTGCCGCCTTGTGCGCCGCCCGTCTGCGCCCCGCCCGCGCCGGGCGCCGTGGCCCCCGATGTGCCGTGGTCCTCGACCGGTGCTTCCGTCGTCGGCGTCGACGAGCAACCAACCAATGCCGCCGCGATGAACGCGACAAAGAGCAAATTGCGCATGCCACCTCCTGCAAGGATTTCGTGCGCGCTGCGACCGGACGCGCGTTGAAATGGAAGCACCTTCATGACCGCGGGAACGGTCCCCACGCGGGCTCGCGCACGTCGGTCGCGGGCGCGACGAGCCGCTGTTTCACTCGACCATCCATGGACACCGCGGCGAGGATGCCGCGACCTCCGTCCTGGCTCTCATAGATCACGAGCTTGCCATTCGGCGCAACGCTCGGGCTCTCGTCGTTCGGGCCGGCGGTCAGCACCTGCACCTGGTGCGTCGCGTAGTCGAGCGTCGCGATCTGGAAGCGTCCTCCGTCGCGGCGCACGAACACGATGCCCTTGCCGTCGGGCAGCGGCCGTGGCGAGACGTTGTAGCTGCCCTCGAACGTGAGGCGCTCGACCTGCCCGCCGAGCAGGCTCGCGCGATAGATCTGCGGCGTGCCGCCGCGGTCGGACGTGAACACGAGCGATTGTCCGTCGGGCGTGAACATCGCCTCGGTGTCGATCGCCTGCGACGCCATCACGCGCGTGACGCCGCTGCCGTCCGGATTCATCAGATACACCTGCGAGCCGCCGTCCTTCGTCAGCGTGACGGCGAGCTTGCGCCCGTCGGGCGACCACGCGGGGGACGAATTGCTGCCGCGGAAGTTGGCGATCGCGCGGCGTACGCCGGTCTCGAGCGATTGCACGTAGACGACCGGCTTGCGGTTCTCCAGCGAGACGTACGCGAGGCGCGTGCCGTCCGGCGACCAGCGCGGCGAGAGCAGCGGCTCGTTCGACGAGACGATCGATTGCGGCCCGTAGCCGTCGGCATCGGCGACCAGCAACTGGAAGCGCGAGCCCTGCTTCGTGATGTAGGCGATGCGCGTGGAAAAGACGCCGCGATCCCCGGTCAGCTTCTCGTAGATGATGTCGGCGATCTTGTGCGCGGTGATGCGGAACTGCGCCGGCGCGACGGTGAACCCCATTTGCACGAGCGCCGTCTGCTTGACGACGTCGACGAGCGCGAAGCGGACATCCGCCCGACCGTCGGGCGTTGGCAACATGGAGCCGACGACGACGGCGTCGGCGTTTCGTGCGCGCCACACCGAGGCCTCCACGTCCTGCGCGCGAACGGGTCGCGGCACGATCCCCGACGTGTCGACGAGGCGGAACAGTCCCGAGCGCTGCAGGTCGGCGGCGACGATCTGGGAGATCGAAAGCGGCCACGTGCCTTCCGCGTCGAACGGAACGATCGCGATCGGTATCGCGGTGCCCGCGCCGCCGACGATCTCGATCGAAAGCTGCGCTTCGGCAACATGGATGCCAAACGGAAGGAACGACAATGCGATCACGGCAAGCCAGCGACGAAGCGAACGGATCATCGAGCGAAGTCAATCGGGAGGAGCAAAACGGAGTCGCGCCGCATGGCTCGACGCGATGGCGCTACGTGGCGCGCGGGAGACATTATAACGATCGTCGCCGCAACGAGGACGACGGCGATGCCGCGCTCGCGATGACGGGCGACGCAATGTTCGATCAATGCGCCGCGACCGTAGTCGGATAACCGAATGCCTGCGTGATGCGCTCCCCGAGGCGTTGTGCGTCGTTTCGGTCGGCGTAGGGTCCGACGTAGACGCGATAGAGTCCGCCTGCCTGACGAATCCTCGCTTCGACCTTGACCGACGCGAGTTGGTTCTGCACGTGTGCAAGAAACGCCTGCGCGTTGACAAAATTGGCGAAGGCGCCAAGTTGCACCGAATAGCCGCCGCGCACGTCGGCGATCGGCGGCGCGTCGATGCTCGCCAATGTCGGCGGGGTCTCGACGGGCGGCGTGAGCGGCGCCGTGATGGCCGGCGCATCGGCAACGAGTGCGAGTGGCGGCCTCGAAGCCTGGGCCGATTCGGCGAGCGACCCGGGCAGGATCGCGTCGACCTCGACTTCGCCGCTGCCGTTTTGCGCGATGCCGAGCCGATACGCAGCCGCGTACGAGAGGTCGATGATCCGGTCGTGCAGGAACGGGCCGCGATCGTTGACGCGCACGACGATGCTCTTGCCGTTCGCGACATTGGTCACGCGCGCATACGAGGGCAGCGGCAGCGTCGGATGCGCGGCCGTCATCGCATACATGTCGTAGGCTTCGCCGATCGACGTCTTCTGGCCGTGGAAACGGCGCCCGTACCACGACGCGACGCCGCGCTCGTGATAAGGCGTCAGCACCGTCGCGGGAACGTACTCGCGGCCGAACACCGCATAAGGCTTGTTCGCCGCGCGATGCAGCGGCTCGAGCCGCGGTATGGCATCGGGGATCGCGTCGAGGTCGGCCGGCGGATGCACTCCCGGCCCGTCGTCCAGATAATATTTGCCGGAAGCGGGCGGAGCGCCGGGCGACGAACCCTGCGGCGCGGCGCTTCGCTGGGGGACGCTCCCGCAGCCGGCTGCAAGCAGCACGACGGCAAGTAGCGTGAGCGAGCGTGGCATGAGGCGCGCGATTTCCCCGCGCGGAAATCTACACGAACGCGAGCGTCTCGTCGCGCGATTTCGAGGAAAAAGCCGTGGCGAGCCATGTGTATGCGTGGAATCCGAAGCTCTGGAACTGGCCCGAGCTCGCGCGCGAGCGGCGCGTCATCGATCGGCGCGGGCACGTCGACATCGAGTGGGCGTGCGGGCGAAATCGCGCGATCGAGGTCGGGTCGCGCGCGTTCTTCGTACGCCTCGGCATCCCGCCCAAGGGGCTGTTCGGTTCGGGCTATGCGCTCTCGACGCCGCGCGAGGATATCCATTGGCTGGACGACAAGGCGCAGCAGGGCGTTCGCACCAACTACGTGAAGCTTCGGCTCGATACGCTCTTCGAGACGCCGCTCATCACGCTCGACGAACTGGCGCAACCGCCGTTTCGACGCTTCCGCTGGGCGGTGCGCCAGTCGGGGATGCGACTGCCGTCATCGATCGCCGACGCGCTCGAGCCGTGGTGGGAAGCGCGCGTCGCCGATGCACGTCAAGCGCGCGCCGCGTCGGCGAGAAAACGCGCGCCGAACGCGACGCGCGGGGGTTCGGCTACGTCTTCTTCTGCGGATCGTCGGCGGGGTTCACGTACGTGATGTCGAACGGCCCGTTGCCGCTCACCTGGATTACGGTGGGCCCCTTGGCGAGCGCGTAGTGATGCGCTTTCGCCGGCAGCGAGTGGAAGCCGCCCGCCGGAAGCGCGTGCGTCGACTTGGCGTCGATCCTGTCGCCGAGGCCGAGATAGAAGACGCCCGAGATCACCGTCAGGTCCTCGTCCTGCGAGTGCCAGTGCGGCGGGATGCGGAACGGGCCCGACGTCTTGATCCGGATCACGAACGGCCCGGGCTTCGCTGGATCGCCCTTCAGCACGGCGACCTTCACGCCCTTCGGTAGCGCCGGCGGCGCCGGACCCCACTTGATATCCTTCGGCGCGATCATCTGCGCATCGTTCTCGGCCACCGCCGATGGCGCGTAGCCTGCGGTTGCGAGCAGAAGCGCGCACCCCGCCACAACCATTGCTCGATGCATCGGATCCTCCATGCGCGGTCTCACTCCCTGTCGGCAGCATCGTTACCGCGCCCGCGCGATGCCGGCGACGCGCCCGCGTCCACGAGCGCCCTCGCATGGTAGAGCAACGTGAGGCCGCGCGCGCGGCGAACAATCGCGACGCGGATCGCGCGAGGTATCGACTCGTTACCGAGTGGCGGATCGACGCGCCGCTCGACGCGCTTTTCGACGCACTTTCGACGCCGGCCGATTGGCCGGCATGGTGGCGTTACGTCGATCGTGTCGAGCCGGTCGCGCAAGGCGATGCGCACGGCATCGGCGCCGTGTGGCGCTACACCTGGTCCAGCCGGCTGCCGTATCGGCTGACGTTCGACATGACGACGACGCGATCCGACCGTCCCCACGCGATCGAAGGCGCGGCACGCGGGGAACTCAGCGGCATCGGATGCTGGCGGCTTGCGAGCGATGGCGACGTCTCGTGTGTGCGCTACACCTGGCTCGTCGATACGGGCAAGCGCTGGATGAACGTCGCCGCACCGCTTTTCGCGGCGCTATTCGCGTGGAATCACGATCAGGTGATGAAGGCTGGCGGCGAAGGACTCGCGCGGCGCCTCGGCGTAAGATTCATCGCACACCGCCGGTTACATGACTGAAGGAATCGCCATGCACTACCTGCTGATCTACGAGCTTGCGCCGGACTACCTCGAACGGCGCGGCGCGTTTCGCAATGGCCATCTGAGGCTCGCATGGCAAAGCGACGCGCTCGTCCTCGGCGGCGCGCTCGCCGATCCGACCGATCGCGCGATGCTCTTGTTCGAGGGCGACTCTCCCGACGTGGCGAGGCGCTTCGCCGAGGCTGATCCGTACGTCGCGAACGGGCTCGTGCGAAGCTGGGAAGTGCGGCCGTGGACAACCGTCGTAGGAAAGTTCGCGGCAACGCCGGTGCGGCCCACGTGAGCGCGGGTTGAACTCCACCAGCCTCATCATCGGCATCTTCACCGGCGCGATCGGCGTCGGCTATTTCATGTACGGCAAGCGGCAGGCGAGGTTCGCACCGCTGATCGCCGGCATGCTGCTTTGCGTCTATCCGTATTTCGTCACCGGCGTCGTCTGGCTGGTCGTCGTCGGCGCAGCGCTGATGGCGGCGCCGTTCTTCATCGACTTCTGAGTGATTGGAGTCGCACGGCGTGACAAGGCCGCCGCCGTGGCAAAGCGCGGCCGCATGGCGCGATGATCGGAGTTGATGCGGCGCTGATCGTGCTGCTCGCGCTGCCATTCGCCGGCAGCATCGCCGCGATGCTCTTCCCGGCCAATGCACGCAACGCCGAGGCCTGGCTCGCGGGCGTCATTGCGCTCGCCGCATTGCTCGTCAGCCTGGGATGCTACGACGCGGTTTCGCACGGCCACGTCCTGCGCATCGCGGCCGCGTGGCTGCCCATGGGCGAGCTCGATTTCACGCTTCGCATGGACGGCTATGCATGGATGTTCTGCGTCATCGTCACGGGCATCGGATTCCTGATCGTGCTGTACGCGCGCTACTACATGTCGCCGCGCGATCCGGTGCCGCGGTTCTATTCGTTCCTGCTCGCGTTCATGGGCTCGATGCTCGGCGTCGTGCTGTCGGGGAATCTGATCATCCTCGTGTTCTTCTGGGAGCTCACGAGCCTCGCGTCCTTCCTGCTGATCGGGTACTGGCATCACAACCCGGCTGCGCGCGACGGCGCCAGGATGGCGCTGATCGTGACGTCGGCCGGCGGCTTGTGCCTGCTCGCCGGCGTGCTGATCCTCGGGCACATCGTGGGCAGCTACGATCTCGACCGCGTGCTCGCTTCGCGCGAAGCGATCGTCGCCAGCGATCTTTACGTCCCGGCGCTCGTGCTGGTGCTGCTCGGCGCATTGACCAAGAGCGCACAGTTCCCGTTCCACTTCTGGCTGCCGCATGCGATGGCGGCGCCGACGCCCGTGTCGGCCTACCTGCACTCGGCCGCGATGGTGAAGCTCGGCGTTTTCCTGATGGCGAGGCTCTGGCCGGTGCTGGCCGGGACCGACGCGTGGATCTGGATCGTCGGCACCACCGGGCTCGTGACGTTCGTCTTCGGCGCGTACGTCGCGATCTTCCAGCAGGATCTCAAGGGACTGCTGGCGTATTCGACGATCAGCCATCTCGGCCTCATTACGCTGCTGCTCGGATTGAACAGCACGCTCGCCTGCGTCGCGGCGATCTTCCACATGTTGAACCACGCCACGTTCAAGGCTTCGCTGTTCATGGCGGCGGGCATCATCGACCACCAGACCGGCACACGCGACATCCGCAGGCTCTCGGGCCTGTTCAGGTTCATGCCGATCACCGCGACGCTCGCGATCGTCGCGGCCGCGGCGATGGCGGGCGTGCCGCTCCTGAACGGTTTCCTGTCGAAGGAGATGTTCTTCGCCGAGGCGCTCGAAGTCACCGGTCCATTGCCGTGGCTCGATCGCGCGCTGCCTTATATCGTCACCATTGCCGGCATGTTCAGCGTCGCGTATTCGCTGCGCTTCATCCACGGCGTGTTCTTCGGTCCGGATCCGGTCGGGCTGCCCCGCATGCCGCGGGAGCCGCCGCGGTGGCTACGTTTTCCGATCGAGTTGCTCGTGCTCGCCTGCGTGGTCGTCGGCGTCTTTCCGGCGCAGACGGTGGGGCCGCTGCTCCACGTCGCTGTCGGCGGCGTGCTCGGTGCGGCAATGCCCGTGTACAGCCTCGCCGTCTGGCACGGCTTCACGCTGCCCCTGCTGATGAGCGTTTGCGCGCTCGCGGGGGGTCTCGTGCTGTTCCTTGCGTTGGGCTCTCATTTCGCGCGCGGCATCGAGGGCGAGCCGTTCGTGCCGCCGATCGACGGCCAACGCGTCTTCGACGCCGTGCTGGTCGCCGTGTCGTGGCGCTGGGCGCGCGCGCTCGTGCGTCTAATGGGTACGCAACGGCTTCAGCCGCAACTTCGCCTGATCGTGCTGCTCGCGATCGCGGCTGCGCTGTGGCCAGCGTATCGGCTGGGGATCCCGCTCGGCACGCCGGGAACGACGCCGTTCGTTGCGACGCTCGCGATCGCGTGGGCGGTTGGCGGCGCGTGCGCGGTCGGCGCGGCATGGCAGGCGAAGTTCCACCGGCTGGCGGCGCTGATCCTCGCCGGCGGCGCGGGGCTCGTCACCTGCCTCACGTTCGCCTGGTTCTCGGCGCCCGATCTCGCGCTGACGCAACTCGCCGTCGAAATCGTCACGACGGTGCTGCTGCTCCTTGGACTGCGCTGGCTCCCCAAGCGCGTGCCGTATCGCTTCACGTGGGCCGGCGCACGCGCCGCGCTTCCTCGGCGGCTCCGCGACCTCGCGATCGCCGTTTCCGTCGGAAGCGGCCTCGCCGCGCTCGCCTATGCGGCGATGACGCGGCCGTTACCGGACACGGTGTCGAAGTTCTATGTCGAGCACGCTTTTCCTGAAGGCGGCGGCACCAACATCGTCAACGTGATCCTGGTCGACTTCCGCGGTTTCGACACGCTCGGCGAGATCACCGTGCTCGGCGCCGTTGCGGTCGCCGCCTACTCGCTGCTGCGTCGCTTCCGCCCGGCGCACGAGAGCATGGAGCCGCCTGCGCAGCAGCAGGAGCAGCCCGATTCGGCGGCGGCGGACGACGGGTTCGTGCCCGGCGTGCTGATGCGCGGGATGTTCGCACCGATCTTCGTGTTCGCGATGTACCTGCTGTTCCGCGGCCACAACGAGCCCGGCGGGGGCTTCGCCGCCGGCATCGTCTTCGCCATCGGCATCATCCTGCAGTACATGGCGAGCGGCACGCGCGCCGTCGAGTCGCGGCTCGTTCTGCGACCCGTGCGACTCATGGGCATCGGCATCGGCCTCGCTGCATTGACGGGCGCCGGGGCGTGGCTCGTCGCGCATCCGTTCCTCACGTCGCACGTTGCGCACCTCGACGTGCCGCTGCTCGGCGACGTTCACTTTCCGACTGCATTCCTGTTCGACATCGGCGTCTTCCTCCTGGTCATCGGCGCAACGACGCTGATGCTGATCGCGATCGCGCATCAATCGCTGCGCGCCCACCGCGGCGAACGCGAGGAACACGATCGCAAGGCGTGGAAGCCATGACCGAGCTCGTCGTCGCGTGCGCCATCGGCCTTCTCGCAAGCTCCGGCGTCTGGTTGCTGTTGCGGCCGCGCACGTTCCAGGTGGCAATCGGCCTTTCGATGCTCTCGTACGCGGTCAATCTCTTTATCTTCGTCATGGGCCGGCTGCGCCTCGGGGCAGCGCCCGTTGTCGAAGCCGGCAAGGCCGCGAATCCGGCGGCATTCGCCGATCCGCTGCCGCAGGCGCTCGTGCTGACCGCGATCGTCATCGGCTTCGCGACGACCGCGCTGCTGCTGGTCGTGCTGCTCGCGGCGCGCGGCTTCAGCGGCACCGATCACGTCGACGGCCGTGAATCCAATCGATGACCCTGACCGAGCACTTGGTGATGCTGCCGATCGTGCTGCCGCTCGCGGCCGGGTCGATCACGCTGGTGATCGACGAGCGACGCCTGGCGCTCAAGGCGGCGATCAGCGTCGGCGCGGCGCTGTTGCAAGTCGCCGCTGCGGTCGCGCTCGTCCGGCTCGCCGACGAGTCGTTCGCGACGGTTTATCCCATCGGCAACTGGCCGGCGCCGTTCGGCATCGTGCTCGTCGTCGACCGCCTCGCGGCGATCCTGGTTCTGCTCACGTGCGTGCTCGGAGTCGCGGCGCTCGTCTTCTCGCTGGCGCGCTGGCAGCGCGCGGGTCCGCGCTTCCACTCGCTCGTGCAGTTTTTGCTGATGGGCGTGAACGGCGCATTCCTCACCGGCGACCTCTTCAACCTCTTCGTCTTCTTCGAGGTGTTGCTCGCCGCCTCGTACGGGCTCGCGCTCCACGGCTCGGGCGGCGTGCGCGTCGGCGCGAGCCTGCACTATGTCGTCGTGAATCTCACGGCTTCGCTTTTGCTGCTGGTGGGAATCAGCCTGATCTACGGCGCGACCGGCACGCTGAACATGGCCGATCTCGCGCTGCGCTGGCGCGATGCGGCGCCACCCGATCGTGCGCTTTTCGAGGCGGGCGCGGCGATTCTTGGCGTCGCGTTCCTCGTCAAGGCCGGCATGTGGCCGCTCTGCTTCTGGCTGCAGCGCACGTACTCCGCTGCGAGTGCGCCCGCCGCCGCCCTGTTCGCCGTGCTGACGAAGGTGGGCGTCTATGCAGTGCTGCGCACCGGCCTCCTGTTTGGCACGGGCTCGGAAGCGACGCCCTCGGTCGGCACGCCGTGGCTCGCGTATGGCGGGATGGCGACGATCGCGTTTGGCGCCCTCGGCGTCCTCGCTTCGCAAGACATGGGTCGGCTCGCGAGCTACAGCGTGCTCGTGTCGTCGGGTACGCTGCTCGCGGCCATCGCGATCGGCAGCACGCCGCTCACGGGCGCCGCGTTGTACTACCTCGTCGTGTCGACGCTCGCGCTCTCGGCGCTGTTCCTGCTTGTCGAGCTCGTCGAACGGGGTCGCCGTCCGGGAGCCGAGATCCTGGCGGTCACGGCCGAAGCGTTCGGCGCGGGTGAGGACGAAGGCGAAGAGCTCGAGATCGGCATCGCCATCCCCGCCGCGACGGCGCTGCTCGGACTGAGCTTCGCCGGTTGCGCGATCATGCTCGCCGGCCTTCCGCCGCTGGCCGGCTTCATCGGGAAGTTCGCGATCCTGAATGCGCTGCTCGTCGCCGACCCGGTGCCCGCGGCATCGTGGGCGCTGCTCGCGCTGCTGGTTGGGTCCGGAATGGCGACGATCATCGCGATGGCGCGCGCCGGCGTGCGCCGCTTCTGGGCCACCTCCGATGGATACGTGCCGCGCGTGCGCGCAATCGAGCTCGTGCCGATCGCGCTCCTGCTGGCGCTGTGCGTCGCGCTCACGGTGGGCGCCGGGACGCTGATCCGCTATCTCGACCAGGGCGCGCGGGCGCTGCACGCGCCGGGCGGTTACGTCGATCGGGTGCTCGGGCGATGAAAAGGACGTTCCCGTTGCTGTGGCTCTCGCTCATCGCGATGTGGCTTGTGCTGAACGGCACGGTCGCGCTCGGGCATGCACTCCTCGGAATGGTGGTGGCGCTCGTCGCCGTGCGCGGCCTTCATGTGCTGCAGGCGCCGTTGCAACGCGCGCGCAAGCCGATGGTCGCGCTTCGGCTCGCGTCGATCGTGCTGCTCGACATCGCGCGCTCGAATGTCGCGGTCGCGGCGATCGTGCTGCATCGGCGCGTGCCCGAGCATCGCGCCGGCTTCCTCGAGATCCCGCTGGAGCTTCGCCATCCTGCGGGGCTCGCCGTGCTCGCCTGCATCATCACCGGGACGCCCGGCACGTCGTGGGCGGGGTATGACTCACGTACCCGCGTGCTGACGATGCACATCCTCGACCTCGTCGACGACGAGGCTTCGATCCGCGCGATCAAAGACCGCTACGAACGCCGCCTGATGGAGATCTTCGAATGAGCGCCTCGCTCCTGCCTGTTTCGCTTCTCCTCGCCGAACTCTTGCTCGTGCTCGCCATGGCGTTCGCCGTGATCCGTCTGCTGCGCGGGCCGCGCGCGCAGGATCGCATCCTGGCGCTCGACACGATGTACGTCGACGCGATGCTTCTGTTGCTGGTGCACGGCATGCGCGAGGCGACGACGGTCTATGTCGAAGTCGCCCTCGTGATCGCGATGCTGGGCTTCGTGTCGACAGCCGCGCTCGCGCGATTCCTGCTGCGCGGCGAGGTGATCGAATGAGCGACTTTGCTGGATTGTCCCCGCTGGTGGCCGCGCTCGTCGGCCTGCTCGCGATCCTCGGCGCGGCGCTCGCGCTGATCGGATCGTTCGGACTGCTGCGGCTGCCAACGTTCTACCAGCGCGTGCATCCGCCGACGATGGGCACGACCGGCGGCGTCGGCCTCACGCTGATCGCATCGATGCTGCTCTTTTCGGCGCTTGAGGCGCGGCCCGTTCTGCACGAGCTCGTCATCGCGGTGTTCACGTTCATCACGACGCCGGTGACCTACGTGCTGCTGATGCGCGCGGCCGTGCATCGGAACGGCAAGCGGGGCGGACGCTGATCGGGCCTCGCTATCTCGATCGACGACATGATGCATGGGTAATGCGCGCCGTGATCGGAAGGCTGCGCCGCGAATGGGCGCTGCCGATCGGCGTTGCGACGACGCTCGCGTTTCCTGCTGCTGTTCGTGGCTTACAGTATCTCGTGCTGATCGTCGAGAAATAGCTCGGATGCGCCAACCGATCGCGGCGTTCCATCAGGACGAGGAAGGCCACTGGGTAGCCGAGCTCGCGTGCGGGCATTTCCAGCACGTGCGTCACGACCCGCCGTGGCGGCTGCGGGCGTGGGTGACGACCGCCGCGGGCCGTCGCTCCGCGATCGGTCGCATGCTCGATTGCCGCAAGTGCGAGCGGCACGCGCCGCCGGATCAGAAAGAATGAGCCGAAATTGGTGCCAGAGATGTATTTCTAAATGATCTCTGGCACCAATTTCTAATTCATCTCTGGCACCAATTTCCGGGGTCAGTTCGTCGTGAAGCAGTACAGATACCCGGCGCTGCCGGTCTTCGCGAGCAGCGCGTCGCTGCAACCCGCCGACTTGTGCGATGAATTCCACGACGCGTTGGCGATCGGATCCGGGTTCGTGCCGTTGCGGTCGTGATGGCCTAGCATCACGCTGCCCTCGCCGCTCTTCGTATAGTTCCCGCAGGTCATGTCGCTGCCGGGCGGGAACGCGGTGCCGTCCGGTTTGGAGCCGGTGAGGATGTCGTGCCGATTCGGCTTGTCGCCGAAGCCGTTCACGACGTCGCCCTTCTCGGTCAACGCCGTCTGCTTGCTGATGTTGTTCTTGCCATGGAGCTCGTCGAGATCGTGCGCGATGATCTCGCGCTTCGCGTTTCGCCACGGTCCCTTGCCGATCCGATCGCGCGCGTTGACGGCGTCCGGTCCTTGCGTGCTGAGATAGGCGTGCCAGGTGTGGTCGCCCGCGCCGACCGCGCTCGCGAGCTCCTGGCAATGGCGATCGGCGCCCGCAAGGCCGCCGTAGTCGGCGCCTTTCCCCGACCCGGTGCTCGTGATGAAAAACGTCATCTGCGAGGCGGCGCTGCGTGTGCCACTCGCCATCTTCATCCCGCCCATGTCGCTGCAGCCCGCGACAAGCGCGCCGAAGGCCGCCAATCCGATCGTCAATCGTGCCATTCTTTTTCTCCCCTGTATGGCGCCGGCGACAATCGCCGGCAATCGCCTGTCAACATCGATCGCGATGATGCTATTCCCGCGGCGCCGCGCGCAAGGTATCGTCACGATGCGGCCGGCACGCTGGCCGACGAGCAAGACATTTTTCGGAAACCGCGGAGGATGACATGACGAAGGACGCGCAATTCGAGTCGGCGCTGCGGCGCGACGGCTTCGCCATCGAGCGCAAGTTCGTGCCACCACTGACCATCGTATCCGAGCACGCGCACCCGTTCGACGTGCGTGCGCTCGTGCTGAACGGCGAGATCACGTTGACGGTCGAAGGCGAGAGTTACGCATACCGCGAAGGCGACATTTTCGTGGTACCGGCCGGGCACCGCCATGCGGAATCGGTCGGGCCGGCCGGCGTCGATTACCTCGTCGGCCGGCGATCTCTCGACACGAGCAACGCAAGCGACCAAGCGGGGACTTCATGAAACGCAGCGCATCGGCCATGTGGAACGGCGATCTCAAGTCCGGCCACGGCACCATTTCGACGGACAGCGGCGTGCTGTCCAACACGCAATACTCGTTCGCGACGCGCTTCGAGAACGGCAAGGGAACGAATCCCGAGGAGCTCGTCGCGGCCGCGCACGCGGGCTGCTTCGCGATGGCATTGTCGGCGCAGCTCGCCGAAGCGGGTCTCGTCGCGCAGAGCATCCAGACCAAGGCCACGGTCACGCTGGAAAAATCGGGCGGCGGTTTCGCGATCCCGGCCGTGCATCTCTCGCTCGTCGCCAGGATCCCGGGCGCGAGCCAGCAGGCATTCGACACTGCGGCCGACAACGCGAAGACCGGCTGCCCGATCTCGAAGCTTTTGAACGCGACGATCACGCTCGACAAGAAGCTCGAAGCGTAGCGTGGCCTTAAGAGCGTGGCCGACCGCCGACCGACGGCGGCCATCGGCAACGCGCGCAGGCCGGAGTAGTATTGGAGCCGCGAGAGGCCCACGCGCGCGCCATGCGCGCGCGCAGGATGCCGACGCGAACGATTCGCCTTGTCATGGAGCCGCTTGCGGTCCTGATCGTGCTGCCGCTCGTCGTCGGAGTGGCGGCGGAGCGCTTGTTCCGCGATGCCTCGCGCGCGTCGCTCGCGGCGGCCGTCGTGTCGTCGCTTTCGGTGTACGCGTGCCTTCGCTATCTCGATCCGACCGGTACCTGGAACGAGCTGGCGACGTTCCTCGTCTCGCCGCTCGCGATCGCGTTCTCGCTGGCGAGCGTGCTCGTCTGCTTCGGCTATTTCGAGGGGCGCCGCCATCGCCGGCGGCAAGCGTGATTGAATCCTCCGCGCCTAAAGTTGTCATCATCAGCTAACCGCTACCGTTTCCTCTTCTCATGCGGCGCGCATCGCTCTACAGCACTTCCCCTCGCCCGCGCACATCGGGGCGCGACGAGCACGCAAACGGTGCGAGCGTCCCCGCCGCGGACCCGGCGCCCACCGCGCAAACGCCGGCCGGTCCGCCCGCTGCGCTGACGCGGCGCGCGCGCGCCCGGCGCTTCCTCGGTCGCCACAACGCGTTCCTGTCGCTTCTGCTCGGCGTGTTGATCGCGCTTGGCGCCGTCTACGGCTACAACGCGCTTCAGACGCCGCCGCACGCGCTCACGCAGGAAGACATCGATTCAGCGGTACTGCACACGCTCGACACCAAGCAGTTGCCGTCGCAGGCGGCCCGCGCGTACGAAGCGGTGCGCGGGTCGGTCGTGCGCGTGCGCGAATACGAACGGGAGCCGGGCGACGGCGAAATCACAGAAGCGGGCGTGGGCACGGGTGTCGTCATCGTCGACAAGGGCATCATCCTCACGAACCTGCACGTGGTCGCCGACGCGAAGAAAGTCGGCGTCATCTTCGCCGACGGCACCGAATCCGAAGCGACGATCATCGCGACACAGCCCGAGAACGACCTTGCGGTGCTGCAAGCGAAGACGATTCCCGACGATCTGCAGGCCGCGACGCTTCGCTCCACCAAGGACCTAGCGCTCGGCGACGAGGTGATCGCGGTCGGCTTCCCGTTCGGGATCGGACCGTCGGTCACCGAGGGCGTGGTGTCCGGCTTGCGGCGCGAGTACCGTTCCCCGGAAGGTAAGCGCTTGCTCACCAACCTGATCCAGTTCGACGCGGCGGCCAATCCCGGCAACTCCGGCGGGCCGCTCGTCACGATGGACGGCGCCGTGGTCGGCATCGTCACCGGCATTCTCAACCCGAACAATCAGCGTGTTTTCATCGGCATCGGCTTCGCCGTGCCCATCGAGAACGCCGCGGCAGCGGTCGGTCTCTCGCCTTTCTAAATCTCGTTTCGAGGGAGCTTCATGGAAAACCGGGACAACGCGGGCGGCGACGTTGCGTCGCTGATGCAGCGCATTCTTTACGAAGTCAAGAAGGTCGTCGTCGGCCAGGATCATTTTCTGGAGCGCGTGCTCGTCGCGATGCTCGCGCAGGGCCACCTCCTCGTCGAAGGCGTGCCGGGCCTTGCGAAAACGCTGACGGTCAAGACGCTCGCGAAGGTGATTCGCGGCTCGTTCAAGCGCATCCAGTTCACGCCCGACCTCGTCCCGGCCGATCTCGTCGGCACGCGGATCTACAACCAGAAGACGGGCGAATTCACCACTTCGCTCGGACCGGTGTTCACGAATCTGCTCCTCGCCGACGAAATCAATCGCGCACCCGCGAAGGTGCAAAGCGCGCTGCTCGAAGTGATGCAGGAGTATCAGGTGACGATCGCCGGGCAGACGCATCTCGTGCCCACGCCCTTCCTCGTCATGGCAACACAGAACCCGATCGAGACCGAAGGCACGTATCCGCTGCCGGAGGCACAGGTCGACCGTTTCATGATGAAGGTCCTCGTCGGCTATCCGAGCGAAGAGGAGGAGTTCGTCATCGTGGAGCGCGTGACCGGCATCGCCGCCGACGTCATCACCGTCGCGAGCACCGACCAGCTCTCCGCGTTGCAACGCCAATGCCGCAACGGCTACGTCGACCCGTCGCTGATGCAATACGCGGTGCGCCTGGCGAATGCGACGCGCTTTCCCGATCGCTACGGCGTGCCTGATTTCGCCAAATACGTGACGTTCGGCGCGAGCCCGCGTGCATCGATCAACCTGATCGAAGCCGCGCGTGCGCTCGCGTATCTGCGCGGGCGCGATTACGTGCTGCCCGACGACGTGTCCGACCTGGCGCCCGACGTGCTGCGCCATCGTCTGGTGCTCTCCTATGAAGCGCTCGCCGACGGTTTTGCGCCCGACGATCTCGTGCGAAAGGTGATGCAACGCATCCGGCCGCCGGAAAAGCCGCTCGAATCGCATGTCAAGTTCGCAACGCAGTAAGGTCCAGGCGAGCGGCAACGTCGTGCCGCTCGACTCGGCGCGCAACGCCGAGCGCGCGCTTCGCAAGCTCGAATGGACGGTGCTGCGAAGGCTCGACGGCCTGCTGCACGGCGACTACCGGACGCTATTTCGCGGCTTCGGGCTCGATCTCGCGGACCTGCGCGAATACCAGTATCACGATGACGTGCGCCACATCGACTGGAACGTCACTGCGCGCCTCGCGACGCCGTACGTGCGCGAATACAACGAGGATCGCGACGTCACCGCGTGGTTTCTGCTCGACGTGAGCCCATCGGTCGATTTCGGCTCCGGCGACGTGCGCAAGCGCAGCGTATCGACCGATTTCGTCACCGTCCTCGCGCGCATCCTCACGCGCCATGGCAACCGTGTCGGCGCGGCGTTCTACGGCGAGACGATGGACACGGTCGTCCCGGCACGCGGCGGGCGCCCCCACGTGCTCCACATTCTTCATCGGATGCTGCACCGGCCGTTGCCGACGAAATCCGCGCCGACGAACCTCGAGCAATTCCTGCGCGCGGCGTTCCCGGTGATTCCGCGACGCTCGCTCGTATTCGTGGTCTCCGATTTCATCAGCGCGACGGCGTGGGCGCCCGCGCTCGCGCAATTCGCCGAGCGGCACGAAGTGATCGCGGTGCGGTTATACGACCCGCTCGAGCAGGAGCTTCCCGATATCGGCCTCCTGACGATGCAGGACGCCGAAACCGGCGAGCAGATCTTCGTCGACACGCACGATCGCGGGTTCAGAAAGCGATTCGTCAAGGCCGCGCAAACGCGCGAAGCACGGCTTCGTGCCGGCTTTCGCGATGCGGGCGTCGACGTGCTCGAACTTTCGACGAACGATGATCTCGCCGACGCGATCCTGCGCTTCGCCGATCTGCGCAAGCGACGCAGTCATCTTGCGGCGGGCGCAGTCGTGCCGCAAATGACAAAGCACGATGTCGTTCCTCTGGCCTGAATTCCTCTGGCTGCTCGCGCTGATCCCGGTTCTGATCGGGCTGTACGCGCTCGCGCTTCGTCGCAAGAAGAAGCTCGCCGTGCGCTACGCGAGCCTCGCGATGATTCGCGATGCGCAAGGCGTCGGGCAGCGGATTCGCCGGCACATTCCGCCGTTCATGTTCCTGATCGGGCTATCGCTCATGCTCGTCGCGATCGCGCGACCGACCGCGATCGTGACGCTGCCGACCCAGCATGAGATCGTCATTCTCACGATGGACGTATCGGGCAGCATGCGCGCCGTCGACGTGAAGCCGACGCGGCTCGCCGCGGCGCAGGAAGCCGCGCGTGCGTTCATTCGCGACCAGCCGAGCAACGTCAAGATCGGCATCGTGTCGTTCGCGGGCACAGCGGCGGTCGTGCAGGCGCCGACCGACAATCGCGACGACCTGCTCGCGGCGATCGATCGCTTCGAGCTGCAGCGCGCGACTGCCATCGGCAGCGGCCTGCTCGTCTCGCTGAAAGCGATCTTCCCGGATGTCGAGTTCGACCTCCGCTCGTCGAATCCGCGCCTGCACGACACGTCGCACGGCGTGCCGATCGACAAGGCCGGCACGGATCAGGCGAAGGAGCCGCCGAAGCCGGTGCCGCCGGGCTCGTACAAGTCGGCGATCATCATCCTGTTGACCGACGGCCAGACGACGACCGGTCCCGATCCGATCGAATCGGCGAAGATGGCGGCCGAGCGTGGTGTGCGCGTTTATACGGTCGGCATCGGCACCGTGGAGGGCGAGGTGATCGGCTGGGAGGGCTGGTCGATGCGCGTTCGCCTCGACGAGGATTCGCTGAAGCAGATCGCCAACGTCACGCGGGGCGAGTATTTCCACGCCGGCAACGCCGTCGATCTCAAGAACGTCTACAAGTCGATGAGCTCGAAGATGGAGCTCACGAAGCAGCAGACCGAGATCACGGCGCTCTTTGTCGCTGCCGCGGCGTTTTTCGTCGTGGTCGGCGCCGGCCTTTCGCTCGCCTGGTTCAATCGCCTGCTGTGAAAAAGGGGCCAGTGTCGCCTCTGACCCTGCTGCCTCGCAGTACACTTGAAGGGTTCAAAAGCGTGCCGCGGGAGGCCGCGATGGCCACGGTGATCGAATCGAACGACGCGTTCACGGCGTTCTGGAACGACATCCTCGTCCCGAAGTTCGAGCGCTTTCGCAACATCATGCTCGACGGGCTTTCGTATCACAGCCGCGTCCCGCTCGAGCGACTCACGCTACCCGCAGGCACGAACGCGCTCGACGTCGGTTGCGGTTGGGGCGACACCGCCATCGAGCTCGCGCGCAAGGTCGGTCCGTTCGGCAAGGTGGTCGGTCTCGATTGCTGCGATGCGTTCCTCGAAAAGGGCCGTCGCGACGCCGCCGCCGAAGGGCTCGCCAACGTGCGCTTCGTCGTCGCCGACGTGCAGAGCTACCGCTTCGAGCGCGAGTTCGACTTCTGCTTCTCGCGCTTCGGCATGATGTTCTTCGCGAACCCGGTCGTGGCGATGCGCAACGTCCGAAGCGCGCTTCGTCCCGGCGCCACGCTGATGTTCGTCACGTGGCGCTCGCTCGACGACAATCCGTGGTTCGGCATTCCGAAGGCCATCGTGCTCGAGTTCCTGCCGCCGCCCGGCGAGAATGCGCAGACGTGCGGACCGGGACCATTCTCGATGGCCAATGCGGATGTGGTTCGCGCACAACTCGAGGCCGCGGGCTTCGTCGAGCCGGCGTTCACGCGGGTCGACGGCCCGATCATGGTCGGCCGCGACGTCGACCAGGCGATCGACATGCAAATGGCGCTCGGACCCGCCGGCGAGATCGTTCGCGAGGCGGGCGCAATCGCGGATTCGCGCAAGAACGAGATCCAGCATGCGCTGCGCAGCGAGATCGGGCGATATCGCGCGGCGGACGGCAGCATCTGGATGGAATCGAGCTCGTGGACGATCACGGCCCGAAATCCGGGGTGACGTCGCGCTACACGGCGAACGTCGCGTGGTCGCGCGGGGATGCGCTCTTCACCGACAACCGCTACAGTCGCCGCCATCGCTGGCGCTTCGACGGCGGCATCGAGGTCCCCGGATCGGCGTCGCCGCATTCGGTGCCGCTACCGTATTCGAGTGCGGAAGCGGTCGATCCGGAGGAAGCGTTCGTCGCGTCGATATCGAGCTGCCACATGCTGTGGTTCCTGTCGATCGCCGCGAAGCGAGGCGTCGTCATCGACGAGTACGTCGACGATGCCGAGGGCTTCATGGAGAAGGATGCCGACGGCCGGATGGCGATCACGCGCGTCGTCTTGCATCCGCGAATCGTCATGGGCGATCCTGCCGCATCGCAGGACGCCGTGGTTGCGATGCACGATGAGGCGCACCACGCGTGCTACATCGCGAACTCGGTGAAGACGGTGGTTACGTGCGAGCCGGTGATCGCTGCACGCGGTCACTGATGTCGCGAGCATCAGCAGCCATCACTTCACGGCCCCGGCCGCAAGCCCCGACGTAAGCTTCGACTGCAGCGGCAGGAACAGCACCAGCGTCGGCAGCGTGGCGATCGCCGACGCCGCCATGATCGCGCCCCAGTCGACGCGGTCGTCGCCGAAGAATTGATAAAGGCCCAGCGGCAGCGTCTTCATGCCCGTCTGCGTGAGAAATGCGAGCGCGAACAGGTACTCGGTCCAGCACAGGAGGAACGCGTACGTCGCCGTCGCGACGATGCCGGGCAGCATGATCGGGAACACGATCCGCCAGACGATCTGGAAGCGCGTCGCGCCATCGATCGTCGCCGCCTCGTCGAGGCTCTTCGGCACCGTCGCAAGGTAGCCGGTCAGCAGGTACACCGAGAACGGAATCGTGAACGCGGTGTAGCAGAAGATCATGCCGGCGTAGCTGTTGGTCAGGTTCCATTTCGCGAACGCGACGAACAGCGGATCGACGAGCACGATCCACGGGAACACCTGACCGAGCAGCACCGCACCGAACAGCACGCGCCTGCCGACGAAGCGAAAGCGCGAGAACACGTAGGCGGCACAGACCGACACGAACGTCGACACCAGCGTCGCGGACACGCAGATGATCAGGCTGTTCAGCGTATAGACGACGAAGCCCGACGCGAAGATGCGCCGGTAGTTGGCGAGCGTGAAGCCACCCGTCCGACCGAGCATGCCGCCGCCTGCCTTGAACGAGCCGTAGAAGATGCAGATCGACGGATAGACCAGGAAGACGAGCGCGACGATCGTCACGCCGAGCACGAGCAGCGAGCGGATCGGCGTCGGCCGCTGCCACGTCGCGCGTGACGCACCGCGTTCGCGATCGGTGCCGACATCGAGCAAAAATGTCGTCACCCGGTCAAGCTCATCAAAGGTTCTCCGCGAGATCGTTTCGCGTCACGAACCGGTAATACACGATGCCGAAGACGGCCATGACGAGCGCCATCACGATGCCGACCGCCGAGCTGTAGCCGACCCGGAAGTCGACAAACGCCTTGATATAGATCTCCGTCGCGAGCACGTTCGTGAACGTGCCCGGCCCCGCGCCCGTCGCGAGCCACACGTACACGAAGTTGTTGAACGTCCAGAACACAGATGTGAGCATCAGCACGGTGATCGTCGGCATCAGAAACGGCAGCGTGATATGGCGAAACTGCTGCCAGCGCGACGCGCCATCGAGTGCAGCCGCCTCGTTCAACTCCTCGGGGATCGATTGCAGGCTCGCGAGCAGCGACAGCGCGACGAGCGGCACCGTGTTCCAGACGATGATCGTGACGACCGACGGCCACACGGTGGCGAGATTCGCGAAGAACGCGACCGGGTCGTCGACGATGCGAAGTTTGATCAGAAGCGCGTTGACGATGCCGTTCTGCGCGTCGAGCAGGAAGCGCCAGACGACGACCGCGACGATCGGCGGCGTCGCCCACGGAATCAGGATCGCGAGCTTTGCCGCGGTCGACAGACGAAGCCGTGCGAGAACTGGCGAGTCGAGCAGAAGCGCCATCCCGAGCCCGATCAGGATGCGCAACACGACCGACAGCGCGGTGAGCCATACGACCGTGTTGAACAGCAGATGCCCGAATTCCGGGCTCGTCAAAAACTCGCGATAGTTGTCGAGCCCGACGAAGCTGCCGCCGACGCGAAGCTTCAGAAGCGAAAGGTCCGTGAGGCTGATCGCCGCGTTCTCGAACGTGGGATACGCATAGAACGCGGCGAGGATCAAAAACGCTGGCGCGAGCATCAGCGCGATGAATCGACGTTCGCCCTGCATGTCGCGCTCAGCTTGTGAAGATGCTGCTTGTCGAGAAGGCGCCGTTCCC
>Ga0070731_10001119_pt1 | contig 29309 bp, 32 predicted proteins | sample Coa_R1_2_FD_66448 | JGI IMG/M metagenome (GOLD analysis project Ga0070731, IMG submission 66448) | Surface soil microbial communities from Centralia Pennsylvania, which are recovering from an underground coalmine fire - Coalmine... | ecosystem: Environmental > Terrestrial > Soil > Unclassified ... | reverse complement strand
CTGAAGCGTGCGACGCCGCCGAAGAGCCAGAGCGTGATGCCGTCGATCTCCAGCCCCTCGTGCCGCGCCTGAAGCGCATGGCCGAGCTCGTGGAGAAGGAGCGAGGCGAAGAAGAGGAGCGTCGCGGCGACCGCCATCGCGAAGTACGTCCCGTTCGTCAGGAACGGATAGCGGTCGGGGAAGTACGTCGACGCGAGCGACCACACGAACAGCGTGAACACGATCACCCAGCTCCAGTTGAGCCCGACCTCGATCCCGGCGATCCGCCCGATCGACACGGTCGATGCGAGCGGCCCGCCGTTTCCCGCCGCTCTCCGGACGCTCGTCTCGTTCACGAGAAACAGTCCAGCGGCGGCGGTTAAACGTGCCCTGAAGCCGAGCTGAGAGACGTCTGAGAATCGGGACGTGCGGCCTGTCCGACCCGACCCGTAGGGTTGCTCGCCTCAGGGGAGGCCGAGCGAACGTGCCCGACTATCGCTACGAGCTCCGTCGCGGCGACGAGGTGATCGCGACGGGGCATTTGACGCGCGAGGAGCCACTCGAGGTCGGCGAGCGGGTCACGATCGGGAGTCGCGCCGGGATCGTCCGTTCGATCGAGCCGCAGCTGCGCGACCGCGAGCTGCGTCTCGTCGTCCAGCTGCTGCGCGACGCGGCTTGAATGGAGAGTCCCGGTCGACCCCTCCTCGTGCCGGTCGAGGAGGGGTCCAGACAGATCCCGGCCAAGAGGCTCGACGCCGGAACCGCGTGGAGGCGGTCGTGTTCGCCGACGAGAGGGACCTCGTGCGACCCGGTGCCTAGAGCGTCAGTGGGGCATCAGCCGGAGCGTCGCGGCGCGCGCTTCGGGCGTCAGGATCGACGGAACGATCGTCGGATAGCGGCTGCCGTACTTCGCGCGGTAGGCGCCGTCGATCTCGTCGCCGGCCTCGTCGGTCTCGGTCAGGGTGACGTCCTTGTCGAGTCCGTCGGCGTGGACTCGCGCCTCCCGGCGGGCTTGGGCGCCGCGGAACCACGACGAGCCGCGGCCGTTGACCGAGCGGACGTAGACGTCGCCTCCGAGGCGGACGACCCACATCGTCACCGGCCTGCGCAGGGTCCCGTCGCGTCGCACCGAGGCAAGCGTCAGCTCCTCGGCTCCGTCGATGTCGGTGAGCTCCTTGTTCGTCCACGTCGTCATCTCGTCCCTCCGTTCCTCAACCGTCGATCGGTGGCGGGCTCTCCGCGTAGGGTGCACCTTGAGCCTCGAGCCGTGCGTCACCGACCTCGAGTAGGTTGTCCGGCGTCGCCTCGCGTGGGGAGACAGCACATGCGGATCACGAGAAACAGCCTCGACACCCAGGCCGGGCCGACTGACTGGTTCACGGGCTTCGTCTACATCGACAGCGTGGCGGCTCCGTCGAAGGGGTCGCGCTTGAGCGCGAGCAGCGTCCACTTCACACCCGGCGCGCGCACCGCGTGGCACACGCACCCGAACGGCCAAACGATCTGGGTGCTCGAGGGAGTCGGTCTCTGCCAGCGGCGGGGAGGCCCCGTCGAGGTGATCAGGCCCGGCGACCGTGTCTTCTTCGAGCCCGGCGAGGCCCACTGGCACGGCGCCGCGCCCAACCGGTTCATGATCCACGTCGCGATGCTGGAGGTCGACGAGGCCGGCAACGCCGCCGTCTGGGGCGAGCACGTCACCGACGCCGAGTATGCGGCCGCGCCGGCGATCGAAAGCTGAGGTCAGGCTGGCGACCGGCGACGAACCCAGCGTCTTCCGGCCCGGCGGCGTCTCCTACCTGCGCATTCCGGCGCCCGAACCGGTCGCGGCCGCGAGGTTCTACGAGGAGGTGTTCGGGTGGAGCACGCGCGGCACTGCCGAGCAGCCGGGGTTCACCGATGCGAGCGGTCACGTGATCGGACACTTCGTCCACAACCAGCAGCCCGTCGGCGAGGACGGCGTTCGGCCCTACGTCTATGTCGAGCGGGTCGACGAGGTGCTCGCGGCGATCGCTTCCCACGGCGGGCAGACCGTGACCGAGCCGTATCCTGAAGGCGACCTCTGGGTCGCGACCTTCCGCGACCCCGCCGGCAACGTCGTCGGCATCTGGCAGCACGGCCCGCGCGGCTGAAGAGCGCCTCGTTGCCGCTGCCGGGGGACCGTCTTCCCCGATCCAGCCGGGGTCAGGCCACCTCCCGCCTCGTCGCCGCCTCGAGAGGCGTATAGTCGTCGCGCCGCAAACAGCCGCCCTACCCCGGCGGCTGCAGAGCTCGCCCACGCCGCAGGGGCGAGCTGACGAGAGCGCATGAGCGGCCAGTTACACCCTCCTCGGGTCTGGCCGCTCCGCTCTCTTGCCGCTGAGCGCCTTCAGACCTATCGGCGGGCCGACGCGTCGACCTGAAGCGGATACCCGGCGCGGAGGGCGGCCACCGTTGCGGGCGGCGTGATCACCCGCGCGTCGCCTCGTTGCGGCCGGTCGCGGCTTCGCTCATAGCCCGCGATCGTCCACTCGGTGAGCCGGTCGTCGAGCACGACCGCCGGCGTATCGTCGACCAGGACGAACGTGCCGTCGGGTAACCCGGCCCACGGCAGTGCATGAATTCGGCGGCGATGCGTCCCCGGCACGATCCGTTCGGCGTGCAGCTGCCGGTTGATCTGGGCCGCCGACGGCTCCGCGACGCCGAGCCCGTCCGCCCACGTGGCGCGGTACGCGTCGTAGCTCCCCCGCCGGCACTCCGCGCACGGGCGGTGTCCGGCTGCGAACGAGACCGCTACGTCGTGGAAGAACAGGAACGTGTAGTGATGCGGCTGCCACTGCTCCTGCCGGCGGCCGCGGAACTCGAGCGCGCAGGTGATCCAGAGGTCGCTCGCGTGGTACCGGACGATCTCCCGGCCGGAGTGGAGGATGCCGCGGTTGCCGGTCCAGGCGCCGCGCAGCGGAATCGCGACGATGTCGCCGAGCGGTGTGACGCGGTTCCTGGCCGGCATCCGAGTCGTTCTACCTGCCGGCACGAGCGGGTGGACGACCTCCACGGCGTCGCGCCGCGCCGGGGACGACAGCACCTCGCTCCAACAAGTAGTCGTGTGGCAGCAAGGCGATACTCCGCCGGTGACCGAGCCGCCAAAGCCCGTGCGCCTGCGTCGAATCGAATCGACCGAGGAGCTCGGGCCCGCGCTCACGCTCGCACGAGAGTTCGGCGACTGGGCTAGCGCCCACATCAAGGCCGAGCTCGGCATCGCGATCCCGGCGGATGAGGACCACTCTCCCACGGTGCTGGAGGACTTGCTCGAGTCAGGCCGGCTCTACGTCGCGGAGGTCGACGGCGAGGCGATCGGCATCGGCGCTCTCAAGCGCCTCGGTGACGAGGTCGCCGAGATCAAGCGCATGTATGTGCGGCCGTCGGCCCGGGGCTTGGGGGTCGGGCGCGCGATCGTCCAGCAGCTGATCGCGGACGCGCGCGACCTCGGCTGCGAGACCCTCGTTCTCGAGAGCGCGTCGTTCATGCACTCCGCGCATGCGCTCTACCGAAGCGTCGGCTTCGTCCCGAGCGACTCCTACCCGGGCCGCGAGTTCGCGGGCGCCCCGTACGACATGTCCATCTTCATGCGGCTCGATCTAGCTCAGAACGGGCCGGGCTGACGGTCCTCGGCGCGCTCCTACCCGTGACGAGGCGCTCGCGGTCGAAGAGTCGCGAGACGACCCGCCAGGCGGCCACGTCCACGGCCAGAAGCGCGAGTGCGAGCCCGACCGCGAGCGGGACCGACGGTGTGATCACCTGGAACGAGATGAGCGAGGTGAAGCCGAGCAGCGGCAGGCCGGCAAGGGTGGAGAGCTGCTGCGCAACCCGGACGTCGCTCGCCCGCGTCGAGATGCCGATGCCGACCCAGATCGCCCAGGCGGCGAGGAGCGGCGTGAACAGGAGCTGGGCGAGCAGTTGCGGCGGATGCCAGACGACGCTGCTCACGACGTGTGCGGCGCCGAAGCGAATGCTGATCGCGGCGATGAAGTAGATCGCGTAGGCGACGGCGACCGACGGCACGAACGCGGCTATGGCCTTTCCGAGCAGCAGCTCGGACGCGCGGACCGGCGTCGTGAGCACGGGCTCGAGCGTTCCCTGGTCGCGCTCGCCGACGACCGAGTAGGCGGCGATCACGGGCGGGATCGCGATGGGGACGATCAGCATGAGCAGCGACAACACGCCGACCGCGGCCTTCACCTCGGGCCCCGACGCCGAGTCCGGGATCCTGAAGAGGGTGATCAACGGGGTGATCAGGAAGATCAACGGGAGCACAGCCAGCGTCACGATCACGAAGCGGTTGCGCCGGAACTCGCGCACCTCCTTGCGCACGACGGCTCGCACCCGAGCCACGTTCACGCGTGTGCCTCGACGTCGTCGTCGACCAATTCGAGGTAGACGTCCTCGAGCGAGTGCTGCGCTTCCGAGAGCGAGAGCACGTCGGCGCCCGCTGCAACGAGCGCGCGCGTCACCTCCGGCGCAGCCACGCGTGCGTCGCTGACAGCCAGGACGTACGAGGTGGCGTGGTCCGCGCTCCAGCTCTCGACACCCGGGACGGCGAAGACACGCTCGGGATCCGGAAGCGGTTCGGCAGTCCGGACGACCAGCGCCTTCGTGAACAGGCGGTCACGTAGGTCTTCCGGCCGGCCGATCGTGCGCAAGCGCGTGTTCAGGATCGCGACGCGATCACAGAACCGCTCCGCCTCCTCGAGTCGGTGGGTGGTCAGGAAGACGGTCACGCCGCGGTCGCGGAGTCCGTCGATCAGGTCGTGCACCTCACGGCTCGCGACCGGGTCGAGCCCTGAGGTCGGCTCGTCGAGGAACACGATCGCGGGGTCGCTCAAGAGCGTCCGCGCCAGTGCGACGCGCTGTCGTAGCCCCTTCGAGAGGCTGCCGCAGAAGTCGTCCGCGCGCGCTCCGACGTTGACCGCGTCGAGCGCCCGCCGGATTCGCTCGTCGGGACGGTCGAGGTCGTACAGACCGGCGAAGAACGCGAGGTTCTCGGTCACGGTCAGGCGGAGGTAGAGGCCGGGATTCTCCGGCATCACCGCGATCCGCCGGCGGATCTCGACGCCGTCTGCCTGCCCGAGCGGAATGCCGGCGACGACTGCCGATCCCGACGTCGGCGCGATCAGCGTCGCGAGCATCCGCACCGTCGTCGTCTTGCCCGCGCCGTTCGGCCCGAGGAAACCGAACACCTCGCCCGCGCCGACCTCGAACGACACGTCGTCGACCGCGACCCGCTCGCCGAAGTGCTTCGTCAGGTGCGCGACCGTGAGTGCAGCCGGCCCCGTCGGAACCCGCCGTTCACGCCGCTTCGGGATCTCGGGCCTCGGGGTCGGGGCGGGCTCGTCAACCTGGGCGACGATCGGTTCCGTTGCGCCGGCCTCGGCGCCCCCCGTCAGCAGGGCGGCGAGTGCGTACGTCCCCAGGATCAGGATGACGACCGGGAGGCGCGCGGACGATCCGCGCAGCAGCGTGACCGCCGCGATCACGCCTGCGAGTGCGCCGGCAGTGACGGCCCAGCCATGCCAGCTCACCGGCCGCCAGCCGAGGCCGACTCGTCGCCGTCGGAACCACCGCGTCTTCGTCAACCTCTGCAATGCGCGTGCGCCGGTCCGCGCTCAGCCGGCGATCGTCGCCTGGACGACCGCCTCGATCCCCGCCAGCCCGGCCGCGAGGTCGTCGTCGAGGCCATAGCGCGCTGCGAGCTCCGGCGGCGGGACGTAGCTGAGCTGCGTCTGGCCGCCGTCGTCCCACACGAGGACCTTGAGCGGCAGGTCGAGCGCTGCCAACGGCTTCGCCTTCATCACCGGCGTGCCTGCGACGGGGCTGCCGAAGACGACGACCTTCGTGTCCCGCAACGAGAGGCCGTGCGCCGCGGCCTCGCCGCTGTGGTCGATCACGACGAAGAGCTTCAACCCCTTGGCCGCGACGACCTGCTCGAGCCGGTCGACGGTCTCTTGCACCGTCCATCGACTCGGTTTGGTGACGATCACAGCGTCGACTCGGTTGCCACTTCCGCGTCGACCGCCTGCGCGACTTCGAGCGGGACGCCGCGCTCCATGCGGCGGACCGCGATCAGGAAGCTCGCCGCCATGATCCCGGCCATCGCGAGGTAGACGATCCGCGTCGCGTCGGCGAAGTCGCCCTGAATAGCGGTGTAGACGGCCGAGGCGCCGCGCTGATGGGGCGCCGTGCCCGCGCCGGTGTTGATCGACGCGACGATCTTCGACGCGGTCGGCTTCGGGACGTGCAGGCGTGCAAGCGACGCGCGCGCGTCCGCCTGCGTCTGGTGGATCAGCACGCTGCCGAGGACAGCGAGGCCGAGGCTGGCGGTGAAGTAGCGAACCGTCTGGGTGACGCCCGTCACCTCGCCGAAGCTGCCGCGCGGGGCACGGTTGACCGCGTCCGTCGTCACCGGCGTCAGGACGAAACCGATCCCGGCGCCGGCGAGGATGATCCACGGCCACTGCGAGCCGAGCGACGAGTGCAGGTGTCCGGCCCAGAGGTAGAAGCCGACCGCGCCGAGCGCGCAGCCCAGGATCGAAGCCGGGCGGGCGCCACGGCGGTCGAGGATGCGACCGCCGAGCTGCGTCGCGACCGCGAAACCGATGAAGATGACGAGGATGTAGAGCCCGGTCTTGCCCGCGTTGTAGCCGAGCACCACCTGCGCGTAGATCGAAGCGAAGAAGAAGAGCGGCAGGAAGCAGGCGTAGACGAGGCCCATCACCACGTTGTCGACCGCAAAGCCGCGATGGGCGAAGATCGCGACGTCGATCAGCGGGCTCTTCTGACGGCGTTCGAAGCGCACGAACACGGCGATCGACAGCAGACCGGCCGCGATGCACGCCCACGTCGCGGCCGAGCTCCAGCCCCAGTTCGCCGACTGCTGGAACCCGAGCACCGTCAGGCCCATGCCGGCGGAGACGAGGATCGCGCCGCGCACGTCGATCGTCGTGTCGCGACGGGTCTCGGCCGGCCTCGCCCGCCACGTCAGCCAGAGCGCCACGATCGCCACCGGGACGTTGATCAGGAAGATCGCACGCCACGTCCAGGGCAGGAGGAAGCTGCCCGCGATCGGACCGATCGACGTCAGCGCCCCGCTGATGCCGAAGAAAAGCGCGAGGGCCTTGCCTCGCTCACGCGCAGCGAACGCGTTGAACACGATCGCGAGCGCCGCCGGGAAGAGCAGGGCGCCGAAGGCGCCCTGCAGGAGCCGCGCGACGACGAGCCAGGCCTGCGCGGCGCCGCCCTTCGGCGTGGCGCCGCACAGTGCCGAGGCGACGGCGAAGCCGACCGTGCCGACCAGCACCATCCGCCGGTGGCCGACGATATCGCTGACCTTGCCGCCGAGCGCGAACAGCGCCGCCAGGGAGAGCAGGTAGCCGTTGATCACCCACTGCAGGCCCGTCGACGTGAGCGTCAAGTCGCGCTGAATCGTCGGTGCCGCGATCGACACGATCGTCTGGTCGATCGACATCATCGCGACCGCGAAGATCATCGCGGTCAGGACCGCGTACCGGCTCGAGCTCGTGATGTTCCTCCGGGGGACGGCCTGAGCGTCGGAGCCTAATCCTTCGCAGCCGAGCGTGGGTTACGGAGCCGTTACGCGTCGGACCCGGCTTGCGGCTGCCGTTCGGCGACGGCATCATGGGCTCGCGTGAGACGCCTGAGCGCGTGGTTCGTGGTCGTCCCCCTGATGCTCGCGGGAACCGAAGTCGCGCACGCGCTCGCCTATCGCCTGGTCTACCCGCAGGCGAGCGTTCGCTGGCAGGTCCTGGCCGCGACAGGCCACGGCTACCTCGGCTGGCTGCCGCTCACGTTCGCGATCGCAGGCACGGTCGGTCTGACCGGGATCGCCAGGGGCGTCGTCGACGCCGCGCGTCGGCGGCCGCCGCGCCCCGTGCCGGCCTGGGCCTTCGGGCTGCTGCCGGTCGTGGCGTTCACGCTGCAGGAGTTTCTGGAGCGCTGGCTCGCGCTCGGCGGCTTCCCCTGGTGGATGATCGAGCAGCCGACGTTCCGGGTCGGCGTCCTGCTCCAGCTGCCCTTCGGCCTCGCTGCGTTCGTCGTCGCCCGTGTGCTGCTGCGGGCGGTCGAGCGCGTCGGTCTCGCGGTCTGGGCCCTGCGCCGTCGAGTTGCTGCATTCGCCGAATCGCCGCGCTGGTCGCCACTCGCTCTGGCAGCACCGCGGCCTTCGGCGCTTGCCACCGGACACGCGGGCCGTGGCCCGCCGTGGCTCGCCGGCGCATCGCTCCAACGCTGCTAGCTGGGTAGGCCTGGCACTGCGGTCCGGCGACGAAGCCGGACCCGGAAGCGATGCCGCCTCCGTGCAAGGCGCGGTCCGCGGCGTTCGCCGTCGGGCCGTGAACCCGAGCCAACAGCGAACCCAAGGAGTTCAGATGTCGAACGCACCGACCAACCCGGCCGCCGGGTCGAGCGGCGTCAACGCCTCGTGGCGTGCTGCCGCAGTTGCCGCGGTGATCGTGGCTGTGATCGTCGGAGTCGTCGCGGTGGCGCATGCGGCGAAGGGAACGCCGGCGAAGAAGTCCGCGTCGGCGAGCAGCTCGGCGGCGATGACGCAGTCGACCAACTCTATGGCGATGTCGTCGCCCAGCGCGATGCCGGTCCCGACCGGACCCGCCGGCTCTGTGACGACGGTCCACGGCGCCAGCCTGCCGGTGATGCCGACTTCGTCGGCCATGCCGACGGCGATGACGATGGTTCCGCTCGGCCAGGCGACCTGGGACGGAATGCGAATCCAGGCCCGGACCTCGGCGCCCGCGAGTTTCGAGCTGTTCGACGGATCGAGCCAGCAGCTCGTCCGGCCGACGGCGACCGACAGCTTTCACCTGATGGTGACGCTCGCCGACGCGCAGACGAACTACGCGATCCCTTACTCGTCGGTCTGGGCGACCGTCAAGAAGGGCGGGAAGGTCGTCTTCGACGAGCGGCTCTGGCCGATGATCTCGCGCTACATGGGGCCGCACTACGGCAACAACGTCGCGTTGCCGAACGCGGGTCTCTACCACCTGACGCTGCTCGTCAGCCCGCCGGTCGCCGCCCGGCACCTCGAGTACAAGGGCCTGTGGCTGAAGCCGCACCGCGTCAATCTGACGTTCCGCTGGGTCCCGAAGACGTGACGGCGCCGAGAGTGCTCGTGCTCAGTCGCCGCCGCTTCCTGGCAGCCGCCGCCGGTGCGGTCGGCGGCGGGCTCGTCGGCGGCGGCTTCCCGGTGCCGGCCGCGGCCGAGCCCGCCCTCGTGCCGCTGCCCCGGCAGCCGGCAGGCCTTCCGCCTCGCCAGCACGCCTGGCTCGCGACGCTCGCCACCGACGCGCACGGAAACCCGGTCGCGCCGCGGTTCGACCGGCTGCTCTTCTTCGACGTGCTCGGCAAGCCGACGGCGAACGCGGTCCGCGTGCTCGAGTCGTCGCTGCGGATGCTCGAGCAGGCGTACGCGTGGGGGCCGCAGGGGTTGCTCTTTACCGTCGGCTGGTCACCGCACTACTTCCAACACGTGCTCGGCGTCTCCTCGCCGATCCCGCACGCGACCGAGCTGTCCGACTTCGAGCTGCCGACGTTCGACGACTACGACCTGTGCGTCCATCTGGCCGGCGACGACGACGGGCGCCTGGCCGACGTCGAGCTCGCGCTCGTGCACGGCCGGACGCTCGCGGGCGGCGACCGAGCCGACGTGAGCAGCGTGCTGCGCTGGCGCGAGACCCGCACCGGCTTCGTGGGGACGGGGCTCCCGGCCGCGCACCAGCACGCGAACGGCATCCCGCCCGGCAATCCGGTGCCGGCGAGCTCGCCGCTCTTCATGGGCTTCAAGTCCGGCTTCAAGAAGAACCAGGCGAGCGAAGACGACGTCACGATCGCGACGGGGCCGTTCGCAGGCGGGACGACGATGCACGTCAGCTACATGCGGCTCCGGCTCGACAGCTGGTACGGGCTGCTCGACGAGCGGGAGCGAGCGGCGCGCATGTATGCACCCGAGGTGACGCCGGCCGACGTCGCCGGCTTCACCGACGACGCTCCGAGCGACCCCGGCAAGTACACCCAGGCGGCAACGCGCTACGGCGTCGTCGGCCATTCGCAGACGTCGGCGCGGGCACGGCGGAACGGCAAGCCGCTGATCATCCGGCGCGACTTCAACACGGTCGACGGCGGTCTCGCAGGGCTGCACTTCGTCGCCGTGCAGAAGTCGATCGCCGACTTCGTGACGACCCGGAAGGCGATGAATGCCGCGAATGCCTCCTACCTGAACCCGGCGATCACCGACACCGTGAACAACGGGATCAACGAGTTCATCTTCGTCCTGAAACGCGCCAACTACATCCTTCCCTCGCGTGCGCTGCGCTCGTTCCCGCTCTATCCGGGGCAGGCCGCTGCGCTCGCGCACTGACAGAGGAGTCGCACGCATGAATACCGAAACCGCTCGCGTCGCATCGGCGTCGAGCAACAACGTCCGAGCGACCCCGGGCCTCGCGGCCGTCCGGGCCTACTTCGCCTCCGACAGCCGCCGCGCGATCCTGACCGTGCTCGGCCTGATCTGGCTGCTCGACGGCGGGCTGCAGTTCCAGTCGTTCATGTACTCGCACGGGTTCCTGCAGATGCTGACCGGGCTCGAATCCGGGCAGCCGCACTGGCTCTCCTCCAGCATCGCCTGGGGCGTCCGGTTCGCTCACGGCGATCTCGGCGTCTGGAACACGCTCTTCGCGGTCACGCAGATCGCGATCGGGCTCGGGATTCTCTACCGGCCGACGACGAAGCTCGCTCTGACGGGCTCTTTCGTCTGGGCGTTCATCGTCTGGTGGTTCGGCGAAGCGTTCGGGATGCTGTTCATGAACATGGCCAACCCGCTCACGGGCGCCCCCGGAGCGGTGCTCCTCTACGGACTGATCGGCCTGATCGTCTGGCCCAACGATCGCCCGGGCGGCCTCCTGGGCGTTCGCGGCGCCAAGATCGTCTGGGCCGCACTCTGGAGCATCTCGGCGTATCTCTGGCTCCTCGGCCCGAACAGCAGCGCCAACGCGACGCACGACGCGATCGCGGCTGCGCCCTCGGGGATGGGCTGGCTCGCGAGCCTGCAGACTCACGCCGCTCGCATCGCCGCCGGCAACGGCCTCCTCATCGCGTTCGTCCTCGCGGCGGTCTCGCTCGCGATCGGCGTCGCGGTCGCGGCGAACTGGAACGCCCGGACGTTCCTTTGGCTCGCGATCTACCTGAACCTGATCTACTGGGTCGTCGGACAGGGCTTCGGCGGCCTGGCCACCGGCTCGGCCACCGACCCCAACGCGGGGCTGCTGTTCATCCTCATGGCAGCCACCCTTTACACGGTCCTGCCGAGCCCGGCGCCACGCACTGCGCCTGCGCTCGAGCGGCGACTCGCGCTCGAAGGTCGTTAGCGGCCGGAACGCGCTTGCGGGCGCTCAGGCGCCCGCAAGCGCCCGCCGGCGCTCGAACCGGTCGATCCGGTTTCCGCGCGATGCCGTCTGACGGACGCCGGTGTAGGCCGGGTGGCAGTGCGAGCACACGTCGATCGACAGCGACTCTGCGGTCGAGCGGACCGTGAAGGCGGTGCCGCAGGTCGCACAGGCGACGTCGACTAAGTGCGTCTCAGGCTGGTTGGTCAAGGGAGCACGTCCTTTCGTTCGCTGGAGTCGTTCCCGGAGCCGCAATCGAAACCACGACGGTTGCTTCATGGAACCAACGCACTGTAGCACACTTAGTTGCATCATAAAACTATGGTCTGGTATTTTGAGGTGGATGCTGAAACGCGACTACGAGGGCCAGGACTGCTCGATCGCCCGGGCACTCGAGGTGATCGGCGAGCGCTGGACGCTCCTGATCGTCCGCGACGCCTTCCTCGGCCTCGGCCGCTTCGACGAGTTCCAGGCGAGCCTCGGCATCGCACGCAACGTCCTCGCCGAGCGCCTCGGCCGGCTCGTCGACGAGGGGATCCTGGAGCGCGTCCGCTACAGCGAGCGGCCCGAGCGGTACGAGTACCGCCTGACGCCGAAGGGTCGCGAGCTGAACGTCGCGCTCGCCGCGCTGCGGCAGTGGGGCGACAGCCACCTGAGCGACAAGCCGCCGCGCGTGCTGCGCACCAAGGTCGGGAAGAGGCCGGTCGTCGCGGCGCTGGTTCCGAAGAGCGCCGCCGTCCTTCGTGCGGACGAGGTCGAGAGCGTCCCCGGGCCCGGCGCGAAGAGTCGCCTCGCTAGAGGCGCGGCATCTCGCCGCCGCGGATGATCAGGTCGGCGACGAGCCCGGTCCAGCCGGTCTGATGGGAGGCGCCGAGGCCGGCGCCGGTGTCGCCGTGGAAGTACTCGTGGAACGGAATCAGGTCGTGCCAGGCGGGATCGTCTTGCATGAGGCGGTAGCCGCCGAAGACGGGCCGGCGTCCGTGCTCGTCCTCGAGGAAGATGCGGACGAGTCGCTGCGAGAGCTCGGCCGCGACCGCGTCGAGGCTGCGCTCGATGCCCGACCCGGTCGGGCACTCGACGGTGAACGCCGGACCGAGAAGCGAAGCGTGCCGCTGCAGCGACCGGATCAGGATGTAGTTCATCGGCATCCACACCGGTCCACGCCAGTTGGAGTTCCCGCCGTAGAGCGGGGTCGTCGACTCGGCGGGCTCGTAGTCGAGCGTCGCTGTCACGCCGTCGACGTCGACCACGAGCGGCTGTGCCTCGTGCCGCTTCGAGAGGGAGCGGATCCCGTGGTCGGAGAGGAACTCGGCCGGATCGACGAGGGCGCCCACGAGGCGGCGCAACCGGTCCGGTCGGACGATCGCGAGCGCGCAGCCGGCCTCCGTCTGCTCGACGACGCCGGTTGCCTCCGGCCTGTTGTGGATGAACCAGTCGACCCGCTGCGCGAAGTCCGGGAGACGCGCGAGCATCTCCGCCGGGATCGTCGCGACAGCGGCAATCGGGATGAGCCCGACGAGCGAGCGGGCGCGGAGCAGCACGTAGCGCCCATCGCCGAGGTGGAGCCGGTCGTAGTAGAAACCGTCTTCGTCGTCCCAGAGACCGAGGTCGTTCAGCGCGGAGGCGATCAGCGCGAAGTGCTCGAAGAACTTCGTCGCGATGTCCTCGTAGGTCGGGTCGTGGGCGGCGAGCGTCAGCGAGAGCCGCAGCATGCCGACGCAGTACGCCGCCATCCACGCGGTCCCGTCGGTCTGCTCGAGCGTGCCGGAGACCGGCAGCAACGACCGGTTGAACGGCCCGATGTTGTCGAGGCCCAGGAAGCCGCCTTCGAACAGGTTGTTCCCCTCCGAGTCCTTGCGGTTGACCCACCAGGTGAAGTTGAGGAGCAGCTTGTGCAGGATGCGCTCGAGGAACTCGACGTCGCGCCCGCCGTCGATCTCGAACACCTGCAACGCCGCCCAGGCATGCACAGGCGGGTTCACGTCCCCGAACGACCACTCGTATGCGGGCAGCTGTCCGCTCGGATGCATGTACCACTCGCGGCAGAGGAAGATCAACTGCGATTTTGCGAACTCCGCGTCGACGTGCGCGAGCGCGATGCAGTGGAAGGCGAGGTCCCAGGCCGCGTACCAGGGGTACTCCCACGTGTCCGGCATCGAGATCACGTCGAGGTTGTTCAGGTGCGTCCAGTCCGAGTTGCGTCCCGTGCGGCGTTGCGCCGGAGGCGGCGGCTCGTCTGGATCGCCCTCGAGCCAACGCAGCACGTCGTAGTGGTAGAACTGCTTCGACCACAGCATCCCGGCGAGCGCCTGCCGGAGCACCAGCGCCTCGTCGGGTGACGCGGCCGGCGGCGTCAGCTCTGCGTAGAACTCGTCCGCCTCGCGCTCGCGCTGCTCCATCAGGGCGTCGAAGTCGGAGCCGACCCCACCGTTCTCGCTGAGCCGGAGCTCGACGAGGGCGGTCGCGCCGCCGTCGACCGTGAGCCGGTAGCGGAACGCCGCCTTCGTGCCGACCTGCGCCGGATTCACGGTCGCGGCCCCGGAAACGACGTAGTCGTTGATCCCGTCCTTCGGGTAGGGCGTCGCCGACTGGACGCCGAAAAGCCGCTGCAGGTTCGTCTCGTTGTCGCAGAAGAGCGCCTCCGGCGCGGCGGCCGCCGCCAGCCGGCACGTGCCGAGCAGCGCATGTTCGGCGACCAGCTCACCGTCGGCGAGGACGATCGACGGCCTCGGATCGGGCCCCCACGACCACGTGTTGCGAAACCAGAGCGTCGGCAGGACATCGATCGTCGCCGGGTCGGGGCCTGCGTTCCGGACGCGGATGCGGACGAGGACGTCCTCGGGCGAGGCCTTGGCGTAGTCGACCGTGATCTCCCAGTAGCGGCCGTCGTCGAACAGCCCGGTGTCGACGAGCTCGTACTCGGGCTCTTCGCGGCCGCGTCCGCCGTTGACGGCGACGAGCTGCTCGTACGGGTAACGGTCCTGGACGTACATGTAGCGCCAACGCATCCAGGAGTGCGTGGGCGTCGAGTCGAGATACCACCAGTACTCCTTGACGTCCTCGCCGTGGTTGCCCTGGGGCCCGGTCAGGCCGAAGAGGCGCTCCTTCAGGATCGGGTCGCGGCCGTTCCAGAACGCGAGGGCGAAGCAGAGCGTCTGGCGGTCGTCGCAGATGCCCGCGAGACCGTCTTCGCTCCAGCGGTACGCGCGGGAGCGTGCGTGCTCGTGCGGGAAGTAGCTCCACGCGTCTCCGTCCGCGCTGTAGTCCTCGCGCACCGTGCCCCACGCACGCTCGGCCAGGTACGGCCCCCAGTGCCGCCACGGCGCGCGGCCGTGCGGCACTTCCAGGAGGCGGGCACGCTCGGCGCTCGGCACCGGGCGAGTATCGCGATTCGCCCGGTCGCCGAGCAGCCGGCGGCGCCGCAGCTACTGGAGGCTCGAGGGACCGCTGACGGTGTTCGGCCGGTCGACGACGACACCGCTGTTCCCGAGCACGGTCAAGCGCGCGACCGTGTTGTTCGTCACGGTCGCTCCGCCGCCGTTGCCCTCCACGTCGACTGGTCCGGTCGCAGACGCTCCTCGTATACGTGACCGTCAGCGTTCCCGGCACGAAGCTGAACAGGTAGTTCTCGGCCGCCAGCGTTCCGATCGTGCACGTGATCGGATAGGTCGCGGCGCCCGGACTCGCCGGCGTCCGCGTCGCCGTGCACGCGGGCGATCCGGTGACGACCGAGGCGCCGTCGCCGTCGACGAAGCCGGTGATCGTCGACTGGAAGGCCGGAGTCGGCTAGATCTTCAGCGCGCGAACGCCGCCGAGTCCGATCCAGATACCGGTCTCGTTCTTCACGATCTTCACGAGCGCATTGTTGCAGTGCGGGCAGCGCAGGACCGTGCCGGCGCCGCGGAACACACGCACCGCGCCGATGGGCTCGCTCCTGCCGCAGTGGTCGCACGTTCCGACCGCGGTCGTCATCTCGACCGCGAAGACCTCCTGGAGCAGGCCCGCGACCGCGTTGCCGTCCAGCATGAGTGCGTCCACGTCAACCTCCTGTCGGTCCGAAGCGCTCGGTCTTGATCCGGTGCGGCTCGTGGCCGAGGCTGACGAGCGCTTCCGCGACGGCCTCGACGAACGGTGTGGGCCCGCACAGGTAGACCTGGGGTCGCGCGTCGGGGCCCGGCCCGACCTCCGTCAGCATCTCGGCGTCGACGCGGCGCCCGTAGCCGGTCCAGCCGGCTGGTTGTGAGCGCGTCAGCGTGTGGGCGACCGTGAGCCAGTCGCCGGCGAGCCCAGCGAGCTCGTCACGGTAGATGACGTCGTCCCAGCTGCGCGAGGAGAGGAGCAGCCGCATCTCCGCGTCGCCGCCGTCGGCCGCCCGTGTCCGGATCATCGCCATCAGCGGGACGACGCCCGAGCCGCCGCCGACGAGCAAAACCGGTCCGCCGACCGCGGGCTCCCAGACGAAGTAGCCCCCGACCGGCCCGCGCAACTCGATCCGGTCGCCCGGTGTGAGCTCGTCGGTCAGATACGGAGAGACCTCGCCGTCGTCGAGCCGCTCGACGGTGAGCTCGATTCGGTCTCCGTCGGGGGCTGACGCGATCGAGTAGCTGCGCTCGGCCTGGTAGCCGTCCTCGGCCGTGAGCCGCACGTCCACGTGCTGGCCGGCACGGTGGCCGAGCCAGCCCTGGACGTCGAAGCCGATCGTCTTGACGTGCGCCGTCTCGGGAGCCACGTCGACGACCTCGGCGAGTTGCCAGTTCAGTCGCCCCAGTACCGCTGCTCGCGCCAAGGATCGCCGTAGTTGTTGTAGCCGTTCCGCTCCCAGAAGCCGGGCTCGTCCTCGGCCTGGAGGCGCAGTCCCCGCACCCACTTGGCGCTCTTCCAGAAATAGAGGTGCGGGACGAGCATGCGCGCAGGGCCGCCGTGCTCGGCCGCGAGCGGAGCGCCGTCGGAGTCGTACACGACCCACGCCTTGCCGCCGGTGACGTCTTGCAGCGGCAGGTTGGTCGTGTAGCCGCCGTCGGCGTACTGGACCACGTACCCCGCCGAGGTGTCGACTCCGTCCAGCAGCGTGTCGATCGAGACGCCGCGCCAATGGGTGTCGAACTTCGACCACTTGGTGACGCAGTGGATGTCCTTCACGACCTCCTCGCTCGGCAGTGCGCGAAACTCGTCCCACGTCCAGCGGCGCGGCTCGGCCAGCTCGCCTACGATCTGGAAGTCCCACCGGTCGAGCGGCGTGTGCGGAGTCGGTCCGGCGGAGAGGACCGGATAGTCCGTCGTCAGGTACTGACCGGGTGGGAGCCGCGAGGGATCCGCGTCGGAGCGCGGGCGGCCGCGAAAACCACGCGAGATGAACGACATCAGACCACTGCCGTCAAGAGGGCTTGTGCGGGCTGTCTCTCCATGCCGGACGATCTTCCTCCTCCCGGCGCCGGTTTGCCACCGGCAGCTTAGGCCGCGGGCATCTATGGCGTCGCACTTGACGGGTCGATCGGAGCCATACACTTTCGAATATGCGGGAGATCTGGACAGGCCGCGTCGTCCAAACGGTCGGGCGCTACGGCGAGCACGCGCCGATGGCGACCGCGTGCTGCAACGCCTGCCGGACGTGCGTCCAGACGAACCTGATCGGCCTCGCGCTCGGCGCTTTCGCCGCCGCCGGCGCTGCGCTTCGGCGGCGGCTCGCGAACGGCTCGTAGCGACCGCTGGACTCACTGCACGCCGCGACCAGCTACCTGTGCGATCCGCCAGCGGAGGGAACCGTCCTCGACCGGCGCACCTTGAACCGGACACTGCTCCTCCGCCAGCTCCTGCTCGACCGCGTCGAGGCCGATCCCCGCGCGGCCGTCCAGCATCTCGTCGGAATGCAGGCGCAGGTTCCGAGCGACCCCTACGTGGCTTGCTGGTCGCGCTTGCATGCGTTCGAGCCCGACGAGCTCGGCCGGCAGCTGCTCGAGCGGCGCCTCGTTCGGATGACGCTGCTGCGCGCGACGCTCCACCTCGTGACGGACGTGGATGCGCTGCAGATGCGCCAGCTCCTCCAGGAGATGCTCGAGCGTGCGTTCGCCTCGAGCCCGTTCTCGCGCACTCTCGGCGACCTCGACCTCGCGCCGGTTCAGGCACGCGCGATCGAGCTGCTGGAGCGCACGCCGCTGACACTCGCGCAGCTTCGCTCGGAGCTCGCGAAGGAATGGCCCGAGCGGGACGCGAACGCGCTCGCGTACGCCGTCCGCTACCTCGTCCCGCTCGTCCAGGTGACGCCCCGCGGCGTCTGGGGGAGGCGAATGCAGCCGACCGTCACCACGCTCGCGCGCTGGCTCGGTGCGGAGCCGGCGCCGCGACAAGGCGGCAGCGACGAGCTCGTGCTCCGCTACCTGCGCGCATTTGGACCGGCGACAGTCGGCGACATCCGTACGTGGTCGTGGCTGAGCGACCTAGGGTCGGTCGTCGACCGCATGCGCCCGGAGCTCAGCGTGTACCGCGACGAGACCGGCCGCGAGCTCTTCGACGTCCGGGACGGAGCCTTCGCCGACAGAGCCGTTACCGCGCCCGTCCGCTTCCTGCCCCAGTTCGACAACGTCTTCCTCTCGCACGCGGACCGCAGCCGCATCATGGACGCCGTCAGGTGGGATGCGTCGTTCACCCATCGCGGCTCCTTCCTCGCCGACGGCTTCCTGGCGGGCTCGTGGAAGCTCGCCGAGTCGTCGAGGCGCGAGGCGACGCTCACCCTCGACGTCCGAGCTCGCGTACCGTCGGCCGAGCGGCGGCTGATCCGCGAGGAGGCCGAGGCGCTGCTGCTCTTCCTCACGCCGCGCGCGAAGTCCCGCCGCGTGGTCGTCGAGCGCCGTTAGGTCTCACGCGGCGGCCCGCTCCTCGTCCCGCGCGAGTGGCAGGTCGACGACCTCGGCCTCCCGCGCATCCGCGCGGCGGACGAGCATTAGGACGACCGCGAGCGCGAGCACGAGCATTCCGGTGCCGACGGTGAGCGCGGCCGAGATCGCATGCGCGAGCCCACTCGTCTGCGTCGAGGCTGCGGCGAGCGTGCGTGTGGGCGGGTGCGGGAGCACGGACGCGAAGACGGTGACGAGCACGCCCAGGCCGAGCGAGCCGCCGAGCTGGTGCGCGACGTTGACGAGGCCCGAAGCGGCGCCTGCGTCCTCGGCTGCGACGCCTGCGACGCCTGCAGTCGTCAGCGGCGTGAACGCGCAGGCAGCTCCGAGGCCGAGGATCAGCATTGGGATCGCCACGCCGGTGAGGTATGAGCTCTCGGCGTCGATGCGGCTCAGCCACGCCATTCCGACGAGCGCGAGCACGATCCCGGCGACGAGCACGCGCGAGTCGCCGAACCGCGCGACGAGCCCGGGCACGGCGGACGTCGTCGCGAACAACACCAGCGTCAGCGGCAGGAACGCGACGCCGGCCTCGACCGGGCTGAAGCCCTTGACCGCCTGGAGGTACTGGGTGAGGAAGAAGAACTGGCCGAACATCGCGCCGACGAAAAGGACGCGCGCGATGTAGGCACCGACTCGCTCGCGACTCGCGAAGAGGCGCAGTGGGGTGATCGGATGGGCCGCGCGGCGCTCGGTCACGACGAACAGGGCCAAGAGCGCGGCACCGCCTGCCAGCGACGCCACGGTGAAGCGGTCGCCCCAGCCGGCGGGCCCGGCGCGGACGATGCCGTACACGATCGCGAACATCCCGGCCGTCGACGTCAGGGCGCCGGCGAGGTCGAAGTGGCCGGTCCGCCGCTCGGTCTCGTGCAGCACGCGCGGCGCCGTGAAGACGAGCGCCGCCCCGAGCGGCACGTTGATGAAGAGGCCCCAGCGCCACGACAGCCAGCTCGTCAGGATGCCCCCGAGGACGAGCCCGACGCTGCCGCCGCCGCCGGCGACCGCGGCGTAGTAGGCGACCGCGCGCGTGCGCTCTCTGCCCTCGGGGAAGCTCGTCATCAGAAGGGCGAGCGTGGACGGTGCTGCAATCGCCGCGCCCACGCCCTGGACGCCGCGCGCTGCGAGCAGCCAGGCGGCGGACTGTGCCGTGCCGGCCGCGAGCGACGCGAGCGTGAAGAGTGAGATGCCGAGGACGAACATGCGGCGCCGGCCGAGAAGGTCGCCCGCGCGGGCGCCGAGCAGCAGCAGGCCGCCGAAGGCGAGCGTGTAGGCGTTCTGGACCCACGAGAGCCCGGTGGCGGAGAAGCCGAGGGCGTGGTGGATACGTGGCAGCGCGTTGATGACGATCGAGATGTCGAGCACGATCATCAGGTAGCTGCCGAGGATCACTGCGAGCAGGCGGGAACGATGGGCCATGGGCCTCCTTCGGGACGTGTGGTAAAGTGGAGGGCACCTCCAGAACATGCGGAGGCGACCTCCGGTAATATACGGAGGCGCCCTCCGTTTGTCAAGTCGAGCGACGATGTCCGAGCTCCAGATCCAGTCCCAGCGCCCGATGCGGGCCGACGCCCGCCGCAACTACGAGAAGCTCGTCGCGGCCGCTCGCGATCAGTTCACCGAGCAGGGAGCGTCGGCGTCACTCGAGGCGGTGGCGGAGCGCGCCGGCGTCGGCATCGGCACGCTCTACCGGCATTTCCCGACCCGCCAGGCCCTGATCGAGGCCGTCTACTCGGACGAGGTCGAGGCGATGGCCCGGTCGGCACGCGACCTCGCCGGCCTGGGCCCGTGGGAGGCGCTCTCCGAGTGGTTCCACCAGTACGTCGGCTTCGCGGCGACGAAGCGGGCGCTGATGGACGCCCTGCTCGAGGCGGCGCCGGACTCCGACGTCCTCCTCAGGTGCCGGACGACGCTCGCCGACGCGGGGAACGATCTGATCGGCCGGGGACAGGCGGCGGGCGTCGTTCGTCCCGACATCGAGTTCGTCGACGTCGGCCGGATGGTCGGCCAGATCGCGCTCGCGCCGAACGCCGACCCCGAGCAGAAGGAGCGGATGCTCCAGATCGTGCTCGACGGCGTGCGGCCGCGCGCCTAGCCGCGTCTCAGCCTGGCTGGACTTGCACCTTGAGTGCCGTTCCGGAGCCGGCGAGCCGAAGCGCCTCGGGGAAGTCCTCGATCGGATAGCGGTTCGAGAGCAGCGGCCGCACCTCGATCGACCCGTTCTGCAGCAGCGCCAACGCGTCGTGGAACGAGTAGCGGAGCGCGAACGAGCCGAGGATCTCGAGGTCTCGGCGGTAGACCTCGTAGGGGCTGACCGCGATCCGGGCGTCCGCGGGGTTGACGCCGAAGAAGAGCAGCTTTCCTTCGTTGCGCACGTGCGTGAACATGTGCTCGACGACCGACGGGACGCCGGTGCAGTCGATCACGGCGTCGAAGCCGAGCGGTGAGATCTCGCGCAGCGCATCGTCGGCGGCCGATCCCGCCTCGACCGCGTCGCGCGCGCCCAGCGAGCGGGCGAGCTCGAGCTTGTCCGGGCGGAGGTCGACGACGGTGACGGCACTCGCCCCGCCGCGGGCGACGAGCTGCAGCATGAGCAGGCCGATTGGCCCCGCTCCATAGATCAACGCATTCGCGCCTTCCGCGATCCGGAGCCGCTTCAGTCCGTAGACGACGCACGAGATCGGTTCGATGAACGCCGCCAGCTCGTATTCGAGGTCGCCGACCGGGTAGACGTTCGCTTCCGGTGCGACCACGTAGTCGGCGAAGCCGCCGTCGCGCGTCACACCGATCGCGCTCCAGCGCAGGCAGTGGTTGACCTGGCCGCGCCGGCAGAAGAAGCAGCTCCCGCAGAAGACATTCGGGTTGACGGCGACTCGTTGCCCGACGCCGACGTCTCCGAGGACGTGCGGCCCGACGGCGACGACGTCGCCGGCGAGCTCGTGGCCGCCGATGAGCGGCAGCGGTCCGCCGAAGTCGCCGTCGAAGATGTGCTGGTCGGTGCCGCAGATCCCGCAGGCGCGGACGCGGATCAGGACCTCCTTCGGTCCAGGCTCGGGCTCGGGCGCGTCCCGGACCGCGACCTCGCGTACGGCCTCGTAGAAGGCGGCCTTCACTTGACGGCGCCGAAGGTCAGGCCGCGCACGAGCGACCGTTGTGCGAGCCAGCCGGCGAGGATCACCGGCGCGACCGCCATCGTCGAGGCCGCCGAGAGCTTCGCCCAGAAGAGACCCTCGCTGGTCGTGAACCCGGAGATAAACACCGGCAGCGTCGGTGCGTTGACCGCCGTTAGGTTGACCGCGAGCAGGAACTCGTTCCAGCTGAAGATCACCGACAGGAGCGCCGTCGCAGCGAGACCCGGAGCCGAGAGCGGGATCACGATCCTGGTCATGATTCGGACGAAGCCGGCGCCGTCGACGGTGGCCGCCTCGAGGATCTCGCGCGGCAGGTCGGCGAAGAACGAGCGCATCATCCAGATGACGAGCGGCAGGTTGAACGCCGCGTAGAGCAGGATCATCCCGAGCCGCGTGTCGTAGAGGCCCTCGCGCTTGTAGATGACGATCAGCGGGATCAGCGCTCCGACGGCGGGGAGCATCTTCGTCGACAACACCCACGAGAGGATCTTCGGCGTGTGCTTCGACGGGCGGAACGCGAGCGCGTATGCGGCGGGCAGGCCGAGCAGGAGTGCAAGCAGCGTCGAGCCGCCGGCGATGATGAGGCTGTTGTCGAAGTAGCTCGCGTAGTCCGAGCTGAAGACGGCACGGAAGTTCGCGAGCGTCGCGTGGAACAGGAAGACCGGCGGGGTCGCGGCAGCGTCCGCCTCCGTCTTGAAGCCGGTCACGACCGTCCAGAGGATCGGGAAGAAGATCAGGAACGCGAGGGCGTATGTGAGCAGGTTGAGGCCGAGCGCCCCGAGCCGCAGCCGGGCGCCCAGGCCCGGTCGATTCGTGCCCAGCCCGACCGCGCTCACGCCGTCAGCCCCGATCGGAACGTCCGGGTCAGGAGGCGCAGGAGCAGGGTGGCGATGATCGCGCTGAACACGATCGCCAGCACGCCTTCCGCGGACGAGCTGCCGACGTCGTTCGCCTGCGCGATCGTCTGGTAGATGTAGTACGGCAACGTCGTCGTCTCCGTTCCCGGGCCGCCCTGCGTGGCGACGAAGATCTCGGCGAAGAGCTGCAGGATGTAGATCATCCCGAGCAAGATCGCGAGCTGGATGTACGGCCCGAGCAGGGGCAGGGTGATGCGGCGAAACTCGGTCACGGGCCCGGCGCCGTCGATGCGTGCCGCTTCGCGAACCTCGTCGGAGATGCCCTGGAGCCCGGCGAGGAGGATCAACATCATGAACGGCGCCCACTGCCAGACGGCCATCTCGATGATGCTGAGCTTCGGATGGGTCGCAAGCCAGTCGACGCGGTGGAACCCGAGCGACGTCCACACCCAGTTGCTGAGGCCGAAGATCGGGTTCAGGAACAGGTTCTTTTGCACCACGGCGTTGACCGTCGGCATGACGAAGAAGGGCGCGATCATCAGCGAGCGCGCGACACCGCGAAGCGGGAACGAGCGGTTGAGCAGGAGCGCGAACGCAAGCCCGAGCACCAAGGAGCCGCCGACGATCGCCGCGGTGAACTCGACGGTGTTGAGGATCGCCGTACGGAAAATGGGGTCTTCCGTCAGCTCATAACGGAAGTTCTCGAACCCGACCCACTTGTGCGGGATCGTCGGGTCGGTGATCACCCACTGCCGAAAGCTGTACCAGAGGGTGACGACGAACGGCGCCTGCGTCATCACCGCGAGGAACACGAGCGCCGGCAGGATCATGGCGATCGTTCCGGCCCGCCGCGAGCGGACGATGGCCAGCAGTCGGCCCGGCAGGATCTCGGCCGAGATCGGCGCGACGGATGCAGGAGGTGCGGTCGACAACGGACGAGAAGAGATCCTCGCAGCGGGGTGAGGGCGGCGCCGCCGCCCTCACCCGGTGTCGGAGGAGGGCCCGGGCCTACTTCAGATAGCCGGCCTGTTTCATGATTCGCGTCACCTGACCCTGTGCGAGCTGGAGCGCCGAGGAGACGCTGGTGCTCCCCGCCACGGCGCCGGCGAGATCCTGCGTCACGAGCGTCCCGATGTTCTGGAACTCCGGAATGCCGACGTACTGAACGCCCACGTAGGGCACCTTGTGCAACGTCGAGTGGGTCGGGTCGGCGGTGAGGAGCGAGTTGAGGACGATCCCGGCGAACGCGCCCGCCGCCTTCTTGTAGTTGGGGTTCTGGTAGGTGGAGACTCGCGTGCCGGGCGGCACCGACGCCCACCCGTTCTTAGCGGCGACGAGCTCGAGGTACTGCTTGCTGGTCGCCCAGGTCAGGAACTTGAACGCCGCGGGCTTGTTCTTGCTGGACGCCTCGATTCCGAGCGCCCACGACCACAGCCAGTGCGAACCGAGCGGCGTCACCTCTGTCGGTGCGTACGCGAAGCCGATGTCCTTCGCGACCTTCGACGACTTCGGATCGGTCAGCTGGCCGGCAGCGACGGTCGCGTCGACCCACATCGCCGCTTTGCCCTGGCCCATCGCGGTCTCGCACTCCGTGAAGCCGCTCGAGGTGGCGCCGGGCTCACCGTAGTTCTTGACGAGGTTGACGTAGAAGTTGACCGCCTTCTCGTCGGCAGGCGACGTCAGCTGAGGCTGCCAGCTCTGATCGAACCACTCGCCCCCGAAGGTGTTGATCACCGTCGTCAGCGGCGCACCGAACTCGCCCCAGCCCGGCAGCGCCCGCAAGCAAATGCCGTACTGGTTCTTCGACGGGTCGTTCAGCTTCGTTGCGAACGACTGAATCTGGTTCCAGGTCGGGTGCAGCGGCATCGTGAGCCCGGCGGCCTTGAAGAGCGCCTTGTTGTAGAACGTCATCGAGCTCTCGGCGTAGAACGGGAGGGCGTAGAGGTTTCCCTGGGACGAGAGCGCGAGGCGTACCTTCGGGATCAGGTCGTTGAGGTCGTAGGCCTTCGCCGCTGCCGGACTGAGCTCCGAGAAGTACGAGTCGAGCGGCACGAGCCACTTGTTCTTCGCCCAGATCGGAACGTCGTAGGTGCCGACGGTCGCGATGTCGAAGGCGCCGCCGCCCGTGGCGACGTCCGATGTGACCTTCTGCCGAAGCGTGTTCTCGGGCAGCGTCACGTATTTGACGTGGATTCCGGTCTCCTTCGTGAACTGGGATGTCAGCGACTCCATCACGACCATGTCGGGGTTGCTGACGGTCGCGATGGTGATCGTCGTGCCGGCGTTGGCGTGGCTCCCAGTCGCACCCGACGCGGCAGTGACCGCGAGTGCGACCGCGACGATGGCGCCAACACTTACTGCGCTACGGGAAAAACGCATGCCCCCTCCTCCTCCAAAGCGGATCGAGCGAACGTGGTTTTTTGGTAACGGTAACGCGATGCGGCGCTATCCATACCAGGCGCGTAAGTTCCTGTCAACATAGTGATCCGACTCCGCCCTGTGGTATCACTCTCACGGCCAGAGGGAGACCGTTATCAGCGAACTGCGAGTGACGATCCGCGACGTTGCCCGGGAGGCCGGTGTGTCCCCGATGACCGTCTCGCGCGTCATCAACGAGAGCGCCGGCGTCAGCGCCGAGGCGCGACGCCGCGTCCAGGCGTCGATCTCCCGGCTCGGCTACGTCCCGAACCGGCTCGCGCGCGGGTTGATCCAGCGCAAGACCGCGGCGCTGTCGGTGATCGTCCCCGACGTCGCGAATCCGTTCTTCACGTTCATCCTCCGGGGCGCCGAGGACGTCGCCTGGCGCGCCGGCTACCACGTGATCCTCTGTGACACGCAGGGCGACCTCGAGCGAGAGCGCGGCTACGTCGAGGACATGCTCGCGTTCCGCGTCGAAGGCGTCCTGATCGCGCCCGTGGGCGATCGCTCGCGGGCGCACGTTCGTCTGCTGAAGCGAAACGGCGTCCCGTTCGTGCTCATCGACCGGGGCATCGACGGCTTCGAGGGGGACCTCGTCCAGGGCGACAGCGTCGGCGGCGCGCGCCGACTCGTTGAACACCTGATCGGCCTCGGGCACACCCGGATCGCGATGGTCACCGAGAGCAGCGAGGTCTCGACCGCGCGCGACCGGCAGCGGGGATACCGCGAGGCGCTCGAGGATGCCGACATCCCGTTCGACCCTCGGCTGGTCGCCGAGTCGAGCGCGATCGACCCCGAGGCGGCGCGCCAGTCGACCCTTCGCCTGCTCGAACTTCCCGACCGCCCGACCGCCGTCTTCGCCGTCAACAACATCGCCGTCGTCGGCGTCGTCGAGGCGGCGAGGGAACGCCGCCTCGAGATCCCCGGCGAGCTCGCGCTCGTCTGCTTCGACGACATCGAGCACGTCTCACGTCTGTACCCGTTTCTGACCGTGATGGCCCAGCCGGCCGAGACCTACGGCACGATCGCGACTCAGCTTCTCCTCGACCGCCTCTACGGCCGGGTCAGCGAGCGTCGCCGGATCGTCGTCCTCCCGCCGGACCTCATCGTGCGTGCCTCGAGCGGCGCGTCGATCACGACCCCGGCATGACCTACGGCGGCATCGAGGCCGGAGGGACGAAGTGGGTCTGCGCGATCGGCACCGGCCCGGACGACGTTCAGGAGAGCGTCGTGATCCCGACCGGCTCGCCGGCCGAGACCATCGCCCGCGCGACGACCTTCCTCGCCCAGAACGGTTCGCTCGCCGCCGTCGGCGTCGGTTCGTTCGGGCCGATCGACCTCGACCCGAGCTCGCCGACCTGGGGCCGCATCACGACGACCCCGAAGGCCGGCTGGAACGACGTCGACCTCGTCTCGGCGATCGCGATCGCGACCAGGGTCCCCGTCGGTTTCGACACGGACGTCAACGCGGCCGCGCTGGCAGAGCACCGCTGGGGCGCCGCCGCCGGTCTCGACACCTTTTGTTACATCACGGTCGGAACCGGCATCGGCGGCGGCGGCATGGCGAACGGCCGGCTCCTGCACGGTTTGCTCCACCCCGAGTTCGGGCACATGCGCATCCCGCACGACCGCGGCCGCGATCCGTTTCCAGGGAACTGCCCGTATCACGGCGACTGCCTCGAGGGTCTCGCGTCCGGCCAGGCGGTGAATGCCCGCTGGCCGGGTCGTGCCGGGCGGTGGGACGAGGAGATGCTCAGTCTCGAGGCGGAGTACCTCGCGCTCGGGATCCTCAACGTGATCAGCGTGCTGTCGCCGCAGCGCGTCATCCTCGGCGGCGGCGTGATGAACGAGCCCGGGCTCCTCGACGCGGTGCGACGGAGCGTGCAGGAGCTCGCCGGCGGCTACTTCCAGTCGCCTCGGCTCGCGGACGGAATCGGCGACTACATCGTCGCGCCGTCGCTCGGCGACCGCGCCGGCGTTCTCGGCGCGTTCGAGCTCGCCCGCTCTGCTGCCGCGCAGTCGTAGCGCGGCTTCTACGCTGCCAGGGCGTTGGCCGAAGCAGAGGCTCGTCCCGCCGATCAGGCCGCGCCCGCCGGCAGGTCGGGGTGGGCGCCGATGCGCTTCCCGGACTTTCGCCGGCTGTGGTCGGCGCAGTTCGTGAGCAACATCGGGTCGTGGATGCAAATCGTCGCGGCCCAGTGGGTGATGACGACGCTGACCTCGTCGGCGACCCTCGTCGCGTCGATCAGCGCAGCAGGCAGCCTGCCCGTTCTCCTGCTCGGCATCCCTGCCGGGGCACTCGGAGACCTGGTCGACCGGCGCCGGCTGATCCTCGGCTCGCAGCTCATCATGCTCGCGGGTGCCGCGGGGCTCGCCGCCGCGGCGGCGGCGGGCGCGCTCACGCCCGCGCTCCTCCTCGGGCTGCTCTTCGTGAGCGGCTGCGGCCAGGCCGCGAGCGGCCCGACCTGGCAGACCCTGCAGCCCGAGCTCGTTCCCGGGACGGTTCGGACCGAGGCAATCGCACTCGGGTCGGTCAATCAGAACCTGGCGCGGGCCGTCGGCCCGGCGATCGGCGGCGCGCTTCTCGCCGCCACGAGCGCCGCGGTCGTCTTCGGCGTCAACGCGTTCTCGTTCGTCGCCGTCCTGGCTGCCGTCGTGGTCACCGCCGTGCCGGCGCGCATACCGGCAGTGCCGCGCGAACACGCGATCGACGCGACCCGGGCGGGCGGTCGCTTCGTCGCCAACTCGCCGTCACTGCTCGCCCTGATCGCCCGCGCCACGCTGTTCATCTTCCCCGCCGGCGCGATCTGGGCGCTCTTGCCGCTTGTCGCACGCGGCAAGCTCGGGCTCGGATCGAGCGGGTACGGATTGCTGCTCGGCTGCGTCGGGCTCGGCGCGATCGCCGCCGCGACACTCGGGCCCCGCTTGCGCAGAGGTCTCAGTCCGCGGATGCTGTACGCCGTCAGCGCCGCCGTCGTGGCGGGCGCCGCCGCCGTGCTCGCCGTCTCCGGCACGGCCGTCGTCGACGCGATCGTGCTGGTCGTCGCCGGGTCGGCCTGGATCGTCTGCCTCGGCCTGCTCGGCGCCTCGTACCAGTCGGAGATGCCGCCGTGGGTGAAGGCGCGCGGCATGTCCTACTACCTCGTCGCCTTCCAGGGCTCGGCCGCGCTCGGCGGCATCTCCTACGGGGCAGTGGCGCAGGCCGACTCGCTGGACGTCGCCCTGCTCGCCGTGACCGCGACGCTCGTCGCGGGCGCCGCGGCGGCGTGGGCACTGCCGTTACCGAGGCCTGCCGGCGCCGACACGCGTCCCGTCGATCCGCTGCCCCTACCTGCGGTCGAGCCCGCGAGCGACGGCGCCGGGCCTGTTCTCGTGACGGTGCGCTGGCCGGTCCGATCGGAGGCCACGCCGGCCTTCCTCGATCTCGCAGGCGACCTCCGCCGCCTGCGACGTCGCACCGGCGCGATCAGCTGGCGCCTCTACCGAGCGCTCACCGAGGATGCGAGCCTCGTCGAGACGTTCGTCGTCGGTAGCTGGGGCGAGCACGAACGTCAGCACGACCGGATCTATGCGCGCGATGCCGCGCTCCTCGACCGCCTCGACGCCATGCTCCGCCCGGGAGAGCCCCGGAGCGTGGAGCACGACGTCGCGGTCAGGCGCCGGTGACGGCAGCGCTCAGGCTTGCACGTGGTCGGTCGCTGCGAGTCGCGCGTGGACGAACTGAACCGCCATCGCTCCTTCGCCGACGGCGGCGGCGCAGCGCTTCGTCGAATCGGCACGCACGTCCCCGGCCGCGAAGACTCCGGGCACGCTGGTTTCGAGCAAGCCGTCTGCGCCAGCAGCCGCTCCCGTGAGGATGAATCCGTTCTCGTCCCGCGCGACGACGTCGTCGAGCCATTCGGTGCACGGGAGCGCTCCGAGGAAGAGGAACAGGTACGAGAACGGCAACTCCTCGCCGCTCTTCAACGTTACGCCGTCGAGCCTGCCGTCGTCACCGTGCAGCGCTGCGACCTCGCTCCGGTCGCGGACGACGACGCCGGCGCGGTCGAGCTCGTGGATCAGGTAGTCGGACATCGTCTCGTGCAGGTCGGAACGGCGATGGAGGAGCGTCACCAACGCGCCCCCACCCGCGAGCCACACCGCTGCCTGGCCGGCCGAGTTGCCGCCGCCGACCACGGCGACGCGCGAGGCGCCGCACAGCTGGGCTTCGGGCGGGCCCGCTGCATAGAACACGCTCAGACCTTCGAACTCGGACAGCCGCTCGACGGGCAGGCGCCGGTATGCAGCGCCGGTCGCGAGGAGGACGGCCCGAGCCGTGATCTCCTGACCCTCCTCGAGACGGACGAGATGCCGGCCGTTGCCGGCCTCGAGCGACACGGCCCGGTAGGGCGTGGCCGTGCGCGCGTTGAACTTGCGCGCCTGCGTCACCGCGCGGCTCGTGAGCTCCGTGCCGCTGATGCCTGCGGGAAAGCCGAGGTAGTTCTCGATCCGGCGGGACGCACCCGCCTGGCCGCCGAGCGCCGTGCCTTCCACGACGAGCGTCTCGAGCCCTTCGGATGCGCCGTAGACAGCGGCGGCGAGCCCCGCCGGTCCGCC
>Ga0070731_10001117_pt1 | contig 29354 bp, 24 predicted proteins | sample Coa_R1_2_FD_66448 | JGI IMG/M metagenome (GOLD analysis project Ga0070731, IMG submission 66448) | Surface soil microbial communities from Centralia Pennsylvania, which are recovering from an underground coalmine fire - Coalmine... | ecosystem: Environmental > Terrestrial > Soil > Unclassified ... | reverse complement strand
GGGGGCTAGAGTCGCCGCACCAATGAGACGGTACGTCGTCACGGGAGGCGCCGGCTTCATCGGCTCGCAGCTCGTCGAGGCCTTGCTCGCCCACGGCCACGACGTGGTCGCGATCGACTGCTTCGTCGCGTACTACGACGTCGAGCGGAAGCGCGACAACGCGCGCTCGTTCGACGTTCGCGAGCTCGACCTCAGCGAGGTGCAGCCCGATCTCGAGGGCGTGGACGGCGTCTTCCATCTCGCCGCCCAGCCGGGGACGCGGTCGTTCGGCGAGACGTTCCCCGAGTACCTCCGCCACAACGTGCTCGCGTCGCAGCGCGTGTTCGAGGCGGCCGCCCGCGCGGGCGTGCGCGTCGTCTTCGCCTCGTCCTCCTCCGTCTACGGAGACGCAGCCGTCTTCCCGACCACGGAGGAGGCGGCGACCGCCCCGATCTCTCCGTACGGCGTCACGAAGCTGGCCGCCGAGCATCTCGCCGCCGCGTACGCGCACGGCTTCGGGCTCGACGTCGTCGTCCTCCGCTACTTCAACGTCTACGGGCCTCGCCAGCGACCGGACATGGCGTTCGCGCGCATCATCGATGCGCTGATCGCGGATCGTCCGTTCCCGTTGCACGGTGCAGGTGACCAGAGCCGCAGCTGGACGTACGTCGACGACGTCGTCGGCGCGACGATCGCGGCGATGGGCTCCGGCGACGGGATCTACAACGTGGCGGGCGACGCCGAGGCGTCGCTGCAGGACGCGATCGGCTTGCTGGAAGGCTTCGCCGGCCGCAAGCTCGTGATCCAGCCGCTCCCGCAGGCGCCCGGCGACGTCCACCGGACGCACGCCGACACCACGCGGATCCGGCGCGACCTCGGGTGGCAGTCGAGCAGCTCGTTCACGGACGGTCTGCGAGCCCAGTGGGACTGGGCCTCGCGGCCCTAGAGGACTGCCCGCGTGCGTGCCGTCGCCGCGATTGCCCTCGCCGCCGTCGCCGCGTCCCTGTTTGCGTTCGCGACGACTCTCCAGACGCTCGAAGCGCGGATCGCCCCGGCGGAGGCCGGCCTGCGCTTCGCGCTGCTCCGCCGGCTCGTCCGGCGGCGCACGTGGCTCGTCGGCTCGGCCGCGGCGGTTGCAGGCTGGCCGCTGCAGGCCGCGGCACTGGCGCTCGGATCGGTCGCGCTCGTCCAGCCGGCACTCGGCTTCGCGCTCGTGCTGCTGCTCGCGTTCGGGGTGCGCGTCCTCGGCGAGCAGGTCGGGCGGCGCGAATATGCCGGCGTCGCAGCGATCGTGGTCGCCGTGGGGCTGCTCGGCTGGGCGGCGCCGGCGAGCACCGGGAAGTTCACGGACGCCGGGACGGCGGTGGTGCTCGCGTGGCTCGCCGTCGCGATCGTCGCGCCGTTCGCGCTGCGGGTCGCGCGGCTGGGCGACGGCCTGACGACGAGCGTGGCCGCCGGGCTCGGATGGGCCTGGGTGGGGCTCGGCACGGCGCTGCTGGACGATGCGCTTGGAGGCCGGCGGTGGGTCGGCGCACTGTTGTGGGCGCTCGGCGTCGGCGCCGCCTCCGGCGGCGCGCTGCTGGCGGAGATGACGTCGCTCCAGGTCTGGCCCGCGACGCGTGCGGTCCCCGTCGCCTTTGCGTTCGAGATGGTGGCCCCTGCTGCTGCCGCTCCGGCCCTGACGGTGCACGGCGCCGGCCCGCTCGGGGGCGTCCCCTTCGCGCTCGCGCTGGTCGTCGCCGGCGGGGGCGCAGCCCTGCTCGGCGGCTCCCGTACCGTCGCGCGCGCGGTGCAGCCGGACGAGGATCCCTAGAAACGGCGAGGGCGGCCTCGCGGCCGCCCTCGCTTCCGCGGCGAGCGGATTCGGATGGAGAGGCCACTTCAGGATGAGCCTGAAGCGACCTCTCAGGCGCGATTCGTGAACGGCTGCTGGTTCTTGGCCTCGCCGCGAATCACGGGGTTGTTCGCCCCGGAGGTGGCGCGCAGCAGCACTGCGTGCGTCACGTGTGCCTTGACGGGCCGCGTGAACGGCGCCTGGTTCTTCGGCTCGCCGCCCGCGAGCGCGGCCTGCGCGATGACCGCTGCGCCGAAACCGGCGACCGCGGTGGTGCGGACGTACCGCTTGATGTTCCCGTTCATGAGAGCCTCCTGATCGCCGGCCGCCCCGTGCGGCCGATGCGAGCAGGCTGCGCCCGTCCGGTTGCTCGGCGGCTGTCCGCCGCTGGATCGCGGGTAAATCGTGCTGCATTTGGCCCGGTTTCGGCCCGGTGTTACGGTCGTCTCTGAACGTGGTATTTCGGCTTCTCGGCCTGCTCGAGGTCGTCGGCGACGACGGCCCGAAGCGGATCGTCCGCGGCCGCGAGAGTGCGCTGCTCGCGCTCCTGCTCCTGCACGCGAACGAGCCGCTCGCGACCGACCGCGTCGTGGAGGAGCTCTGGGGCGAAACCGCGCCCGAAAACGCGACGAAGAGCGTTCACATCTACATCTCGAGGCTCCGCAAAGCCCTCGGCGCCGACCGGATCGAGACCACGCCCGCCGGCTACCTGATCCGGGTGAATCCGGGCGAGGTCGACGTCGAGTCGTTCGAGTCCCTCGCGGCCCGCGGACAGGGGGAGCTGGAGGCGGGCCGGCCCGACAGGGCACAGACTCTGCTGGACGAGGCGCTCGCACACTGGCGCGGTGACGCGCTCGCCGACTTCGTCTACGAGCCGTTCGCGCAGGCGGCGGCCCGTCGGCTCCACGAGCGCCGCGACGTCGCGACCGCGGACAGAATCGATGCGCGGCTCGCGCTCGCGCAGGCCCAGCAGACCATCCCCGAGCTCGAGGCGCTGATCGAGCGGTCGCCGCTCTGGGAGCGCCCCCGGGCGCAGCTCATGCTCGCGCTCTACCGCTGCGGCCGCCAGACCGACGCCCTCGACCTCGCGCGTGCGACCCGCGCGCTGTTCCTCGAGGAGCTCGGGCTCGAGCCGGGCTCGACGCTCCAGGAGCTCGAACGGCGCATCCTCAACCACGATCCGAGCCTCGGTGGGCCGGCTCCGCCCGACCGCCCGCAGGCGCAGACACTTCCGTCGGGGACGGTGACGTTCCTGTTCACCGACGTCGAACGGTCGACCGACCTGCTCGCGCGGCTCGGTGCCGCGAGCTATGCCGAGATCCTCGCCGCGCACCGGGCGGCGTTGGAGGGGGCCTTTGACGCCCACGGCGGCGTGATCGTCGACACCCAGGGCGACTCGTTCTTCGTCGCCTTCGCCCGCGCAGCCGAGGCGGTGGCCTGCGCGCGGGAAGCGCAGTCGGCCCTCGAGTCGGGCCCGATCCGGGTCCGCATGGGTCTCCACACCGGCGAGCCGCTCCTCACCGGCGCCGGCTACGCCGGCATGGACGTCCACCGCGCGGCGCGGATCGCGGCGGCGGGCTCGGGCGGGCAAGTCCTGCTCTCGCAGGCGACGCGCGACCTGATCGTTGACGGCGACGTGGTCGACCTCGGCGAGCACCGGCTCAAGGACCTGACGCGTCCGGAGCGGATCTACCAGCTCGGTCCGACGGCGTTTCCCGCGCTCAAGAGCCTCAACCGCTCGAGCCTGCCGGAGGCGGCACATCCGATCGTCGGCAGGCGCGAGGAGCAGCACGAGCTGGCCGAGCTCGTCCGCCGCTCACGCCTCGTCACGATCACCGGCACGGGCGGCATCGGCAAGACACGGCTCGCGCTCCAGCTGGCCGGCGAGCTCAACGACGACTTCGAGGACGGTGTGTTCTTCGTCTCGCTCGCGTCAGTGTCCGATCCCGACCTCGTGCTGCCGCTCGCGCTCGAGGCGCTCGGGATCGGCGAGGGCGACACGGTCGCCGGTCGCAACGCGCTGCTCGTCCTCGACAACTTCGAGCACGTCTTCGACGCCGCACCGGCACTGGCCGACTTTCTCCGGCGGTCGCACGGGCCGACGGTGCTCGTCACGAGCCGCACTCCGCTCCACGTCTCGATGGAGCTGGAGTACGCGCTCGACCCCCTGGCCGCCGAAGCGGCCGTCGAGCTGTTCCTCGACCGGGCGCGCAGCGTCCGCAGGCACACGGAGCCGTCCACGACGATCGACGAGATCTGCCGGCGCCTCGACCACCTTCCGCTCGCGCTCGAGCTCGCGGCCGCGCGGCTCAAGCTGCTCGACCCCGAGTCATTGCTCGTGCGGCTGGACTCGCGCCTGCCGCTGCTGACGCACGGCCCGCGCGACCTCCCCGAGCGGCAGCGCACCCTCGAGGCGACCATCGCCTGGAGTTACGACCTGCTCGACGACGGCCTGCGGCCCGCCTTCGCGCAGCTCTCCGTCTTTGCCGGAACCTTCTCCGTCGAGGCGGCGGAGGCCGTGGTCGGCGCCGACCTCGACGTGCTGGCGACGCTCGTCGACGCGAGCCTGCTCAAGCCGCGGGGCAACGGCCGCTTCCTCATGCTCGAGACGATCCGCGAGTTCGCGCGCAACCGGCTGTCCGACCCCGAGGCGATGCCGCTCCCGGGCCGCCACGCGGGCTTCTTCCTCGAGCTGGCCGAGCGGGCCCAGCCGCACCTCACCGGGCCCGAGGCCGCGGACTGGCTCAACCGGCTCGACGCGGACCAGGGGAACTTCCGCGCCGCGCTCGACTGGTACGCGCTCGAGGAGCCGCGGCTCTCGATCCGGCTCGCGATCGCGCTCTGGCGCTGGTGGCTCCTGCGCGGTCGCTACGAGGAAGGACAGGTGTCGATCGAGCGCGCTCTACGTTCGACACCGTCGGACTCTGAGCGCGGAGAGCTCCTCTACCAGTTGGGAGCGCTCGCCATCTCACGCGGTGCCACCGAGCGGGGACGCGAGCTGTCGCAGCAGGCGCTCGAGACGTTCCGGTCGATCGGTCACGAGGAGTGGGAGGCAAAGAGCCTCTCGATGCTCGGTCATGTCGCGACGGACGCCGGGCGATGGCCGGAAGCGATCGGGCACTACGAAGACGCTGCGGTCCGCTTCCGGCGGCTCGAGCACCGGTTGGGGCTCGCCGGCGTGCTCTCCGATCTCGCCTCGACCCACCTTCGCTCCGGCTCCCCTGCCGAGGCGCGCCCGCTCGCGCTCGAGAGCCGCGACCTCCAGCGGGAAATCGGCAACCGGCCGGGCGAGGCGCTCGCTCTCGCGGTCGTCGGCTACACGCAACTCGACTCGGATCTTGCAGAGGCGCGCCGGTCGCTCGCGGAGTCGACGAAGCTCGCGCAGAAGCTCGGTTACCTCCACGCACTCGTGTTCAGCCTCAACGGCCTGGCCGTCGTCGCCTTTCGCGAAGGCGACGTCAAGCGTGCAGCAGCGGTCTTCGAGGCGGCGCTCGCGCTGCGCGCCGAGATCGGCATCGAGCACGACCCCGAGGACGCACTCGTCGCCGAGACGCGCGCGCAGGCCCTCGAGGCCGCAGGCGAGCGCGACGACGAGTTCGATCTCGACCGCGCAGTCGCGCTCGCGCTTGCCGAGTAGCGCTCAGTGCGCGTCGTAGAGCTGAACGAGCTCGTGGCCGTGCAGGTCGTTCATCAGGCCGTCGACGTCGCCGTCCTTGATGACGATGAACGCCTGAGCCGGGTGCTGGTCCGGCGGAGCGTCGAACCAAAGGTGCTCGAAGTGCCCGTGATGATTCTGAGCGATCTCCGTGACCTTCTCGACCGTCCACTGGCCGGGGTTCGGGCTCACGGCATTCGTCTTGATGAAGTTGTGCGGCACGTCTACCTCCCGTCGCAGAAGCCCCGGCGATCATCCTCCTGCGTGACGTCCGCATGCAAGCGACGGCCCCCCGGAGCGGCCTTCTCGCGAGGGGCCTGTCGATGATCGTTACGCGGGTGGAGGCGATTCGGTTTCCGCCGGAGTCATGGAGGTGGACTCGTGATCAGAAGACGGATGGCGGGAACGAGGGCGCTTCTGACCGGCCTTGTCGCCGCCGCTGCCGACACTCGGCGTGCGCGTGCACGCGAATCTCGCGCCGGCCGCGCGTCGACGCCGGTGAGGCGCGTCCTACGAGCACTCCGACCGCGAGCATCGAGCCCGCGTCAGCGGACGGCGATCTGGTTGCCCTTCTGCCGGTACATCGCCTCGTCGGCCCGCGACACGAGCACCGTCTCGTCCTCCGCTCCGTCCCACGTCGCGACGCCGGCCGCGGCGCTGTGCTCGCCGCGCAGGCAGGCGGTGAGTCGCGCAACGACGTCCGAGGCAGCCGATGCGTCGGCGCCCTCGAGGACGACCGCGAACTCGTCGCCGCCGAGGCGCCCGAGCACGTCGCTCTCGCGGAGCGCTGCCGACCAACGGCTCGTGATCTCCCGCAGCAGGCGATCGCCGGCAGCGTGACCGCTCTGGTCGTTCACGCGTTTCAGGCCGTCGACGTCGAGCGCGATGACACTGACCGGATTGCCCGTGCGGCGGGCCCGCTCGAGCGCCAAGCCCAGGTGGTCATACCAACCGCGCCTGTTCGGCAAGCCGGTGAGCTCGTCGGTGACCGCTTGCTCGCTGAGCTTCTGCAGCAGGTCGGCGCGGGCCAGGGCGGTGCCGATCATGCCCGCCAGCAGCGAGATGACCTGGACGTGCTCGTCCGTGAACGCGTCGGGCACGGCGCGGTAGACCTTCAGCACTCCCATCGCCCTGCCGGCATGGAGCAGCGGCACGACGACCAGCGACCTGGCGCCGACGCGCCTGCAGGTGTCTCGATCGACGCGGTCGTCGGTCTCGGTGTCGCGGCACACGAAGGTCTCGTGGGTTCGGAGGGCCAGACCCGAGAGCGTGGACTCGACGCTCAGTCCCACCGCGACCTGTGGCGCGGCGCGACCGGACACCGCGCGGTACACGAGCTCGTGACCGTCGGGAAGCTCGACGACCGCACCGTCGGCGCCCGTCAGCGCTCGCGCCTCGTCGACAACCGACGACATCACCGTGTCGCTGCCGAGCTCGGTGGTTGCGATCGCGTTCTGGGTCTCGACGAGGCGGTGCAGCTCGTCGAGGCGCATGCCCGCGAGCGCAGTCTGCCGTCGTTGCTCTGCCATCACCCGGTTCGCGCCCAGGCCGACGACCGCCGCGACCAGTGTCCAAAGGATCACCCCTCGCCAGCCGTTGTGCGGATAGAGGGGCTCTCCGACGAGTGCGATCGGCACGGCCAGAAGAAGCGTCGTGCAAGTGGTGATGAGGGCGATCTCCCAGATTCCGAGGACCAGGCCGACCCAGACGACGGTGAGCATCGCGAGCGGCGAGTAGCCGGAGACGCTGCCGCCCTGCGATTGCCGGAGGAGCCCGATCACGAGGTCGCAGCAGACGGGGACGGCGAGCATGTACGTGGGCGGCAGACGCTGCCAGGGGACGCGCCACGCGGCTGCGACCACGACGCAGGCGATGAGGGCCGCGGTGCCGTAGACACCCCAGTTGATCTTCTCGTTCCCGAGCGCCGAGGACGCGAACGCCAGGAGGTAGAACCCGGCAGCCGGCACCGCCGGCAGTGCGAAGGAGGGCAGCCGCTTTGCCTTCACCATCGGGGTATCGGGCGGTTCCGGGTGCGGCTTGAGTCGCCCTCGGCGTCACCGCCCGTCCGGTGTCACCCGGCGAGAGCGCTCTTGATCCGCTTTCGGTAGCGGCCCGGCGGTTCGCCGCGTTGCTTCGAGAATGCCCGTGAGAACGCGAACTCGGAGGAGTAACCGACGAGATGTGAGATGCGGCCCACCGAAAGGTCGGTCTCGCGGAGGAGCCGCGCCGCGAGCTCAATTCGCCAGCGCGTCAGGTACGCGGCCGGCGGCTCGCCGACGAGTTCGTTGAATCGGCGCACGAGTGTCGATCGTGACACGTGCACGGCGTCGGCAAGCTCGTCGATGGTCCACGCGCGCTCCGGCTGCGCGTGGAGGAGCCCGAGGGCCCGCGCGACGACCGCGTCGCGTAGCCCGGTCAGCCAGGACGGCGTCTTCGAGTCGGCAGACGTGTCGAGCCACGAGCGGATCACGTGCACGAACAACACTTCGATCAGCCGCCCGACGGCGGCTTCGGACCCGATCTGGTGGCGGCTGAGCTCGCCCATCAGTAATCGGAGCGTCGACTGCAGCGGTGTCTCGGGTCCCTCGTCCGCGGCCGAGACATGGAGCACCCGCGGAAGGAGTGAAAGCAGCGGATGCGCGAGCTCGTTGTCGTAGCTGAATCCGGCGCAGAGAAAACGGGAGACAGACCCAGGCCCCGGGATGACGAGATCCCCGGCAGGAGTGATGAGCTCGGCCTTCAGGTCGTCGTATCGCCGCGCAGCGACGCCCGGTGCGCTGAGCAGCAGGTGGGGGAGACCCGTCGGCAGCAGCACGACGTCTCCCGGCATCAGCCGCCGCGCCGGCTCTCCGGCGACTTCGAGCCAGATCGACCCGGCGGTCACGGCGTGGCATGCCGCACCGTTCGGGAGCACGAGGTCGAGGCCCCACGGCTCGTGTGCATGGATGTGTGCGAGGACGCTGCCCGAGACGCGGGCGACTTTGAGCACGTCGGCGAGCGCATCCACACCGCCGAGCCTAGCTGCTCGGATCTGAGTCTCGAATTGCTGAGCCGATGAGACAAGAAGTAGGCCTTCTGAGGCATGAGTAGACCCTTGCGTGAGACGTACCGTCGCACATGACCACTCGACGCGACGGCGACCTATCGCGTCCCCACGAAAGGAGCGGTGATGCCGCGCTTGACCCCTATCGACCCCGAGACCGCAACCGGCGAGGCGAAAGAGCTTCTCGACGGGATTCAGGCCGCCTTCGGGACGACACCGAACAGCTTTCGAGCGATGGCCAACAACCCGGCGGTGCTGAAGGGCTGGTCCGGGCTGAGCAGCGCCCTCGGGCCTGCGCTCTCGCGCACGCTCGCCGAGCAAATCGCGATTGCGATCGCCGAGCAAAACGGTTGTGCCTACTGCCTCTCGGCGCACAGCGCGGCGGCCGGACTCCTCGGCATCGATGCGCACGAGATCGACCACAACCGCTCAGGCGAGTCCGACGACGATCGGGTCGCTGCCGCCCTCAGATTCGCGCTGACCGTGCACGCGAAGCGCGGTGGCGTCAGCGATGAGGACCTGGAGGAGGTCCGTGCAGCCGGCTACGACGACGCCGACATCGCGGCGATCGTCGCGCACGTCGCGCTCAACGTACTCACCAATTACTTCAACCGGGTTGCGCAGCCGGTGATCGACTTCCCCGAGGTGACGCCCCGGGTGGTGAAGGCCGCCTGAGCGTACGAGGCGGGCCTGCGCCCCGGGCTGCAGGCCCGCCGTCCCCCGCCGCGGAGCCATGACCCGTTGCCGTCAACCAACCCTCGCGAAGATCCTGCGCCGGCTCAAGCCGTGTGCCCAGAGCTTCGCCGCTGCGGCCGCCGTCTGGGGGCCCCGACTTGCTCCTCCAGGTCGAGGCCGCCACCGAACGGAGGCGTGGATGCCCCGGACGATGACTCCCGATGAGATCCGCGCCTTCCTCAGCCACGGTACGCGTACTGCCAAGCTCGCGACCAGCGGGCGCGACGGACAGCCGCACGTGATGCCGGTGTGGTTCACGCTCGACGGGGAGGAGTTGGTGCTCACGACCTGGGGCGCCTCGGCCAAAGGCCGGAACCTTCGCCGAGATCCGCGCGCGTCGATCGTCGTCGACGAGGAGGTCGCTCCGTATGCGTTCGTCCACATTCGCGGTCGTGCGACGCTGAGCGAGGACCTCGAGGAGCTGCTGCGCTTCGCCACCGCGATCGGCGGCCGGTACATGGGCGCCGACCGAGCCGAGGAGTTCGGCCGCCGAAATGCCGTGCCGGGCGAGCTGCTGGTGCGGATCCGCCCGGAGCATGTGATCGCGAAGGCGGACGTCGCGGGTTCGTGAGCCGCGAACGCGCGACTCTCCCCTTACCGATTCCGAACACGCATATCTCTGGTGCAGCATCGGCACGTCAGAGCCGACTGCTGACTCGTCCTATACAGGCGACATGGCTCTCGATGCTTGCCGGGTTCGGGGGTGACGCGACAAGGCGACCTCGGGAAGGCGGCCGGCCTTTCGGGGATGGGAGGCACGAACGCTTCCCGAGGCCGCCTCGGCTAAGGCGTCCGCCCGAGGCTTGACGACGAGCTGCAGCAAATCGAAAGGAGCGAGATGCGTAAGAAGCTGTGGTACACGGCTCCCCTGAGCGTGATCGGAGTCGCTGCGCTTGCGGCCGTGCTCGCCGTGACCGCCAACGGAAGCACCACTGCCAAGGCCGCCGGTCAGACGGTGCAGCTCGCGTATGCCAACTCGGACGTCGACTACTCGGATCCTGCGATCGCCTACGGCGTGCTCTCATGGGAGATCGAGTTCGAGACGTGCGCGACGCTGATCACCTACTCCGACGTGGGCGGTGGGAGTACGGAGCTGAGCCCGGCCGCGGCAGCGGGTATGCCGGTCATCTCGCCCGACGGCAAGTCGTACACATTCACGATTCGCCCCGGAATCAAGTTCAGCGACGGTGCAACCGTTACCGCGCAGAGCTTCAAAGCGGCGATGGATCGCGACGCGAACCCGTCGATGAACTCACCGGTCAGCACCTTCGTCGGTGACATCGTCGGCTGGAACGACGTGCTCTCCAAGAAGGCCAAGTCGGTCAGCGGTGTCGTCGCCAAGGGCAACAAGCTGACCATTCACCTGACGCAGAAGGACGGCGGCATGCTGGACAAGCTCGCCATGCCGTTCTTCTGTGCCATCGACCCGGCGAAGACCCCGGTCGACCCGAACGGGGTCAGCACGCTGCCGGGGGCGGGCCCGTACTACATCGCGAGCCGCACTGTGGGCAAGCAGCTGGTGCTGAAGCGGAACCCGTTCTACAGAGGCAACCGCCCGCATCGCGCGGACACGATCGTCTTCACGATGAACACGAACGCGCAGCAGACGTTCCTGCAGGTGTCGAACGGCACGTATGCGACCGATCCGGGCGGCCTCGACAACCCGTCCGCCGCGTCACAGCTGGCACAGCAGTACGGCGTCAACAAGAGCCGCTTCTTCGTGCACGCCCTGCCGGAAGTGGACTTCTGGTCGCTCAACACCGCAGGGAACGCGTTCAGCAGCGTCGCCCTTCGCAAGGCCGTGAACTACGCGGTCGACCGGCCCGCGATCTTGCGTGTCCGCGGCTTCCTCGGCGGGAAGCGCACGACAAACATCCTCCCGCCGTCACTGGGCGGCGGCGTCGACACCGGGCACCTCTACCCGATTGCGGGCGCGGATCCGACCAAGGCGAAGGCGCTCGCGGGCGGGAAGTGCGGCAACGTCAACCTCTGGTATCAGACCGGTCCCGTCGGAACCCCTCAAGCGGGAATCATGAAATACAACCTCGAGCAGATGGGGTGCAACGTCACCTCGAAGGCGTTCCAGGGATACGCGATGTACACGGCCGCCGGTGTCAGAGGGGCTGATTACGACATCGCCGAGACAGGCTGGTACCAGGACTACGCCGATGGATACGACTTCTTCCACGTCCTGCTCGACGGTCGCTCGATTCAGGCAGCGAACAACAACAACCTGTCGTACCTCAACAACGCGACGGTCGAGGCGAAGATCGACGCCGCAAACGCCCTCACCGGCCCGGCCCGCGCGCGGGCCTGGGGCAGGCTCGACGTCTACACGATGTCGCACCTCGCCCCGTGGGTACCGATCGACAACCGCAACCAGCGGGACTTCGTCGGGCCGAAGACGGGCGGCTATCTGTGGCTGCCGGCCTGGGGCGCGCTCGATCTGGGGACCCTCTACCTCAAGTAGTCCCGAGGGGTGGGCGTCGGCTCCAACCGGCGCCCACCCTGCCGACGCTCGGCCGATGAGATCTGACTGCGTCGGCGGTCTAAAGGGTGGTGACCCGCGTCAAGAGGAGCGATCGGACCGCGACGGGTTTCGCGAGCTTGCCGCAGCTTGTCGCGGGCGATCCCGGCGACCAGTAGATGGCAGCCAAGGATCAGGACCGGCTGGGCTTTCGTTGGGTCGGAGTGGAGCTGCGGCACCTCGTCGCGTTCAGCGCCGTCGCAGAGGAAGGCTCGCTGGCTGCCGCGGCGCGCAGGCTCGGCTACAGCCAGTCGGCCATCAGCCGGCAACTGAGTGCGCTCGAAGACCTGGTGGGCTCGGTGCTCGTCGAACGGCGCGCGGGGGAACGCGAGTGCACGTTGACGGAGGCCGGGCGCCGAGTCGTGCGCCACAGTCGTGCCTTGCTCATGCACGCTCAGGTCGCCGACGCGGAGCTGCGCGCGCTCCAGTCCGGAACTGCCGGTTTGCTCCGCCTCGGCACCGTTCCGGGCATCGCGGCACGGCTCTATCCGCCGATCCTGCGCGAATCGGCCGACGAGCTTCCGCACCTGGAAGTCGAGCTCGTCGAGGACGCGAAACAGGCGCGGGTACTGGACCGCCTCGAAGCAGGCGATCTCGACCTGGCGCTGGTCAGCCTGCCACTACGCGACGGCCCGTTCGTGACCCGCGAGCTGGTGCGTGCTCCCTACGTTCTGGTCGCGGCACCGTCAGCCCGACCGGACGGGCACGCGCCGCTGACCTCGGCTCAGCTCGAGCACGTAACCCTGATCGCTTCGAGCCAAGACACGACTCTCGACACGTTCTGTCGAGGTCACGGCATTGCGCCGCGCATTCGCCATGTCACCGACATCGACACGATCGTCGGGCTCGCCGCCGCGGGTTTGGGAGTCGCGTTCCTTCCCCGTCTCGCGTTGGATCCGAGCCGCCGCGACGTCTGCGTGATCGAGCTGGCCGAACAGCCGCCGCCCTCGATCGTCGGCATCGCGTGGCACTGCCTGCGCGAGCCCTCGCAGCTGATCGAGAGGCTCGTCGCGATCGCAGAGCGGATCTGCAAGGCGCCGTAGAGGCCAGTCTACGGCTCGTCGATGTCGACCGCGACCAGATCGTGTCCGGCGTGCTCCTCCATGACGGTGAGCAGCCGTTTGACCGCTTGCGCGTCGCCGATCAGGAGCACCTGACCGTAGTCTGCGAGGCGCACGTCGGCCGTGAAGAAGTGCCGGTCGTGGGCCAGCGTCTTGATCGTGTCCACGGCCGAGTTGTACAGCGGCTGCGGGGTCTTTCCAATCCCGCCGCGCGGGGGATGTCTCGGGCCGGCGCGGCCTAGGCTGACGCGTGGTGGGCATGCGGCGGCAAGAGCAACGCATAGCCGAGCGTCATCACCTGGCCGCAGACCGGGCAGGCGCCAACGTCCTTCCGATCTGGGCCGGGAACGTTCGAGGGCGCGACGCGCTCGGCGGGCGTGCGGCTGCCGCGGCAGAGACCGGGGGCCGTACTGGGCATTCGGCAGAGGCTGCCTCAGCTGCGCGCGACCTTCGTCGGGGAAAACCCTGATCAGCTTCGCTGAGTGCGGCACGCGCCCTCCGTCGTCGCAGAGCGGCTTCGTCATTGCGCGCTGATGATCGCCCAGCAGACGATCGACGAGCAGACGCTGCTCCAGCCGCCGTAGGCCTTGTAGATGTCGGCAGACAGGGTTGCCTGTTGGTCGATCGGCAGTCCTTGCGAGCTGATCTCGGGGTTGGAGACGTTGCGGACGATGCACCAGTCCGGCGCAGTGGGGCCTAATTGCTGGCAGACCATGCCGAGCACGGCGTCGCCCATCTCGACCAGGTTGCTCTTGCCTTGGAGGTCGTAGTGGTTGTCGGTAGTGGCGATGCAGAAGAAGTCGGTGGTCAGGATGCCGCTGTTCGGCGCGGTTGCGGTGACGATCTGCGGTGGGCGGCTGTTGTCGTTGGGTAAGAATCCGGCGTTGGCCGCGAACAGCGAACAGGCTGTCGCGAACATGCTCGACGGTGGGTCCGCAGAAGCGGCGTAGCTGTCGCCGTTGTATCGCTTGAAGCTGCGTTGGCAGTCGAAGCTGACGAAGCGGCTGACGACTACGTCGCCGACCTGCAGGCTGGGGTCGATGGCACCGCCGGTGCCGGTCGTGATCACCAACTTCGGCTGTGTGTCTTCGATGATCTGTTTCCAGACGAGTGCGTTCGCCAGCTTCGGCCCGTCCTGCGACATGTGCGAGTCCGACTTGAACAACGTCACCTCGCGCTGCCCGATCACTGTCGTCCAGTAACTGCCGAGTCGCCCCGACTGCACGGCCGGCGCGTCCGGTTGCATCAGCTTGCTTAGTGGGGCGAAGTTCTTCGTGTACGGCATCCAATCGTCGTGGCTGTCAAGGCCCGGAGTAAGGACGCGGCTGAGCGCGTGCCCCTCGTCGACCGTCCACGTCACAACGAGTACGTCCGCGTTCGGCAGCGAATCCCCGCGGGGCCGCTTCCCAGGCTGCGGCGCAAGACCCTTCGGCCAGCTGATGGGCACGAACCTCGACAACCCGCCCGGGGCTGCGGACGCTCGGGCGAGAAATGCAGCTCCCGTCGGCGACTCGGAGTCGTACTCGATGATCTCCCGGCGTAGCGCCGGTCCATCCGGCGGTGCGGCGACGCGCACACCCAGCTCGGCGCGGTAGTCGAGGCCGAGGTTGCGCTCCGCCCAACCCGCATCGACAGCTCCCCCTGCGACTGTCGCCACCTGAGACCTCCCCCCTCACGACAGCGAAAGCCGCAGTTGCCAGCAGTGACCCCACCACCAGCCGCAACCGCTGTCAACAACCGGACGAGGGATTCGCAGTCCAGGCCGCTAACAGAGCCGTAACCGCCGCTCTTTACACTTCCGGCCAATGTCCGAGCAGCCGATCGAGGTCGCGGCCCTCTTCGAGCGGCTGAAGGAGGAGGTGCGTGCCGCCGGCCCGCGTGCCGCCGACGTGCCGCCGGCTCAGGTCCGGCTCTCGGCGCGCGACCAGGCCGAGCGCCTCTGGCCCGTCTCGGCCGAGCGTCCGATCGTCGGCAAGGTGGGGCCAGTCAAGGCGGTGCTCCGCCGGCTGATGCGCTGGTACGTCGAGCCCGCTCTCGCGGAACAGCGCGCGTTCAACGATGCCGTGCTGAAGCTCGTCGACGACCTCGACGAGCGCCTCCGGCGGCTCGAGTCACAGTGAAGATTGCCGTCTGCTCGCCGCAGGTCCCGTTCGTGCGGGGCGGGGCCGAGCTGATGGCGGAGGAGCTCGTCGCGGCGCTCCGGGCGCGCGGCCACGAGACGGAGCTCGTGACGATCCCGTTCAAGTGGTATCCCGGCACGCGCGTGCTCGACCAGGCGTTCCTCTGGCGGCTCGTCGACCTGACCGAAGCCGACGGACAGCCGATCGACCGCGTGATCGCCACGAAGTTCCCCGCCTACTGCGTGCGGCATCCGAACAAGGTCGCGTGGGTGCTCCACCAGTTCAGGCAGGCGTACGACTACGACCGCACCGAGCTCGGGCAGTTCTCGGAGAGCGCGGTCGACCGCGCGACCCGCCGCGCCGTCGAGCGGCTCGACACCGTGGCACTCGGCGAGGCACGACGCGTCTTCGCAACGTCCGCAAACGTCGCCGAGCGGCTGCGACGCTACAACGGCATCGACGCGGAGCTGCTGCCGCATCCGCCGCAGTCGTTGCCGTACCGCAGCGGCGAGCAGGAGGGGTTCGTGCTCTCGGTGAACCGCCTCGACCGCGCGAAGCGCATCGACCTGCTGATCGAGGCGGCGCAGCGGGAGCCGTCGGTCAGCGTCGTGATCGCCGGCGACGGCCCCGACCGGGCGAGGCTGCAAGAGCTCGCGCGCGGGCTGAACGGGCAGGTCGAGTTCGCCGGCAGCGTGGCCGCCGACGACCTCGCGGACCTCTACGCCCGCTGCCTCGCGGTCTACTACGCGCCGATCGACGAGGACTTCGGGATGGTCCCGTACGAGGCGTTCCTGTCCGGCAAGCCCGTGCTGACGACGATCGATGCCGGCGGCCCGCTCGAGGTGGTGCACGACCGCGAGACCGGCGTCGTGGTGGCGCCCGAGGCCGCCGAGCTGGCGCGCGCCGTCACGTACCTGCGCGAGCATGCGGAGGAGGCGAGCGCGTGGGGCCGGGCGGGCAAGGCGATCGCCGAGCGCGTCACCTGGGACGCCTGCGTCGCCGCCCTGTTGTCGTGAAGGTCGCCTACTACTCGCCGGTCCCGGCGTCTCGGTCCGGGATCGCCGACTACTCGGCGCTGCTTCTGCCGGCGCTGCGCGAGCGGATCGACGTGATCGTCGCCGAGCCCGGGCGGCGGGCGCCTCGCGCGGACGTCGCGCTGTACCACATCGGCAACGACCCCGACGCCCATGGTTGGATCGTCGACGCGTTCGAGCGCAATCCGGGTGTCGTGGTGCTGCACGAGTTCGTGCTCCACCACCTCATCTCGGGGATCACGCTCGGCCGCGGCGACCCGCGCGGCTACCTCGACGCGATGGAGCGCGAGCTCGGCGTCGCGGGACGCCTGCTCGGCCTCGGCGTGCTCGACAACCTCCTGCCGTTGCTGTGGGAGACGCAGCCGGAGCGGTTTCCGCTCGCCGGCACGATCCTCGATCGCGCGCAGGGCCTGATCGTCCACTCGCGGTACGTCGCCGACCGTGCGCGCGCCGCCGGCTACGCCGGCCGGCTCTGGCGGATCCCGCACCCGGCGTGGCCGCTGAGGGAGGCCGAGCCGGCGACCGACGTCGCCGGCGAGCCGCTGATCGGCTGCTTCGGCTACCTCAACATGAACAAGCGGATTCCGGAGCTGCTCCGGGCGTTCGCGGCGCTCCGCCGCCGCCGACCCGGTGCGTGCCTCCTCCTCGCCGGTGGGACGGGCGAGCGCTTCGACGTGACGCGGCGCCTCGAGCGGCTCGGCGTCGGCGACGGCGTCATCAGGCTGGACTACCTGCCCGAGGCACGGATGTGGTCGCTGATGAGGGCGTGCGACGTGCTCGTCAACCTGCGCTTTCCGACGATGGGCGAGACGTCCGGGTCGGCGATCCGGGCGATGTCGCTCGGCAAGGCACTCGTCGTGTCCGACGTCGGCTGGTTCGCCGAGCTTCCCGACGGCGTGGCGCTCCGCGTCCCGGTCGACGAGTACGAGGTGCCGCTGCTCGAAGCAGCGCTCGACCTTGCCTGCGAGCACGCCGCCGAGCTGGGCGCCGCCGCGCGCGCGTACGTCCAGCGCGAGCACGCGCTCGACGCGGCGGCCGACGCGTACGTCTCGGCGCTCGAGGTGGCGGCCGGCGGCGACGCCGTGAACGACGCGGTGCTGTGGCAGATCGCCGAAGCGGCGGCAGCGGCCGGGATCGACGACGCCGGCGCGCTCGCCCGCGAGGCGGTCGACGCCGGGATCGTCGGGTGACCGAGCTCGCTGCGACCCGCACACGCGCGTTCGCCGTACCCGCGTGGCTCTGGCTGTCCGCGATCGTCGTCGGGTCGGTCGTCGTGCGGATCGCGCTCGGACGCCAGGTTGTCGCGCCGTGGATCATGGTCGACGAGCTCATCTACTCCGAGCTCGCGAAGTCGTTCGCCGCCACCGGGCACTTCGAGATCCGCGGCGTCGCATCGAACGGCTACGGCTTCGTCTATCCCGCGCTGCTCGCACCTGCGTGGAAGCTGTTCGGCGCGATGCCGACGGTGTACGGAGCTGCGAAGGCGATCAACGCCGTCGCGATGTCGCTCGCAGCCGTCCCGGCGTACTTCCTGGCCCGCCGCCTCCTCGGCCAGGGGCTCGCACTGGTCGCCGCCGCGCTGACGGTGCTCGTGCCGTCGATGCTCTACACCGGGACGCTCATGACGGAGAACGCGTTCTATCCGCTGTTCCTGGTCGTCTGCCTCGCGCTCGTCGCAACGCTCGAGCGGCCGACGCCGTTGAGGCAGCTCGGCGTGCTCGTCCTGTGCGGGCTCGCCTACGCGACGCGACAGCAGGCGATTGCCCTCGTGCCGGCCGTCGCGGTAGCCCCGCTCCTGCACGGGCTGATCGAGCAGGACGTCAAGCGGCGCGCGCGGAGCTGGCTCCCGCTGTACGCGATCCTCGCGGCCGGGGTGGTGGTCGTCCTCGCCGGGACGGTCGCGCGCGGCCGTTCGCCGCTGTCGCTGCTCGGCGCGTACCGAGCTGCGACGAGCGTGCCGTACTCGGCGGGCTCGGTATTGCACTACCTGCTCTGGCATGTTGCCGAGCTCGACCTCTACGTCGGCGTCATCCCCTTCGCAGCGCTCGTCGCGATCTGGCTGGCACCGCGCACGACCTCTCCTGCGACGCGCGCGTTCGCCGCCGCGACGCTGCCGATCGCCTTGCTGCTGCTCGTCGAGGTCGCGCTCTTCGCCTCGACGCAGTCGGCGCGAATCGAGGAGCGCAACATGTTCTACCTCGCACCGCTGGCGCTGATCGCGATGCTCGGCCTGGCGGCGCGCGACGTCGTGCCTCGGGCGCGCTGGGCCGTCGCCGGTGCCGCCGTCGTCGCCGGCGTCCTCCCGGTCGCGATTCCGTTCTCGCGTTTCATCCGGACCGACGCGGTCTCGGACACGTTCGCCCTCCTGCCGTGGTGGTGGGTGCAGGACCGGGGCATCCACTTCGGGACGCTGCGGCTGGTTGCGCTGGGTGTCGGCCTCGCAGCCGGGATCGTCTTCGCGCTGCTGCCGCGGAGGTTCGCGCTCGCCCTGCCGCTGCTCGTTGCGGCCTACTTCGCGGTCACGACCGCGGTGGTGCAGAACGGACGGCACGGAATCCGGCAGGCATCCGTCGGGAAGCTCTGGGCCGGGATCAAGGTTGCCCATCCCGACTGGGTCGACCGGAAGCTCGGAAGGAACGCAGACGTCACGGAGCTCTGGAACGGCGGCTTCGTCGAGACGGTGTGGGAGAACGAGTTCTTCAACCGCAGTATCAAGCACATCGTCCACCTCGGCGACCATCCGGACGACGTCCTGCCCGCGACGGTCGTCCACGAGCGGCGCGACGGCGTCGTCGTCCAGCCGGACGGCGCGCCGCTGCGGGTGCAGTACGCGCTCGTGCCGTCGTCGCCGAGCGTCGCGGGAACGACCGTCGGGTCTGATTCCGGAACGGGCGTGAGGCTGGTTCGTGTCGACGGCCCGCTGGTCATCCTCACGCAGGTGACTGGGCTCTACCCGGGCGACGTCTGGTCGACGAAGCACGTGACCTACCTGCGGCGCGAATGCACGAAGGGCTACGTCTCGGTGGTCCTGCAGAGCGACCCGAGCCTGTACTCGAGCGACCAGACCGTGACGGCGACGTCCGGCGGGAAGGCCGTGGGCCAGATCCGCATCGCGCCGGAGGATCAGCCACGGCGGTTCCTCGTGCCGCTCACGCCGGGCGCTGGGAACACGTGCACCGTGAGCTTCACCGCCGCGAAGCTTCTCGTGCCGGCGAAGATCGAGCCCGGCTCGACCGACAAGCGGCCGCTCGGGGCGCGTTTCCTGCAGTTCGACTACCTGCCGTGAGGATCGCGTTCGACGTCAGTCCGCTGTCGCACGAGCGGGCGGGCGTGAACAACTACATCCGAGGGTCGCTGGGCGGTCTGGTCGAGGTCGGGCGCGAGCGCCGCCACGACGTCGTTGCGTTCGCGCCGACCTCGCCGGCCGGACGGCGCACGATCTCGGCGGAGCTCGCCGGGCTCGACCTCGAGCTACGGCTGGTGACGCTCCCCGGCGCGCACGGCTGGCGCACGGCGTGGTCGCTGCTCGGGGCACCGTCCGCCGAGCGCTGGCTGGGGCGGTTCGACGTGCTCCACTTCACCGACTGGATGTTCCCGCCGCAGCGGCGAGGCGTCCGGGCGACGACGATTCACGACCTCGTCCCGCTGCACCACCCGCAGTGGACCACGCGCCGCACGCAGGCGATGCACGGACGCAAGTACCGCAACGCTGCGAGGACGTGCGACGTGGTCTTCGCGAACTCGGAGTACACCGCCGACGACTTCGCGCGCACGCTGCGCTACCCGCGCGACAGGGTCGTCGTCGCGCATCCCGGCATCGGAGCGCAGTTCACGGTCGAGGGCGAAGCAGCCGAGCTCGAGCGCCCGTACATCCTCACCGTGGCGACGCTCGAGCCGCGCAAGAACCTGGGCGTACTCGTGGATGCTTTCGCCGGTCTGCAACGAGACGACCTGTCGCTCGCCGTGGTCGGCGGCCGCGGCTGGGGTGCGCAGCCGCAGCTCGACCGACCAGGCATCGTGCGGCTCGGGCGCGTCGACGACGACGAGCTCGCCCGCCTGTACCGCGGCGCGGCCGTCGTGGTGTACCCGTCGAGGTTCGAGGGCTTCGGGATGCCGATCACCGAGGCGATGGCGTGCGGCGCGCCGGTGGTCGCGTCGTCGCATCCGTCGCTCGACGAGGCGAGCGGAGACGCCGCGCTGCGTGCCGACCCCGAGCGCCCCGAGGCGATCGCGGCCGCGGTCGAGGAGGCGCTTGCCAACCGCGACGTGCTCCGAGAGCGCGGGCTGCGGCACGCGAAGCGCTTCTCGTGGCGCCTGGTGGGCGAGCTGTTCGTGGAGGCGTACGAGCGATTCGCGTAGCGCTCGACACCACGCCGCTCGTGCAGACGCGGGCCGGCACGGCTCGTTACGTCGACGGGCTGCGCCGGAGTCTTGCGGTCGAGCTCGTCGAGCTGTCGTTCCCGGCCGCCTCCCGGTTGCGCACCGCCGCGGCCGACCTCGCCTGGTACCCGCGACTGCGGGCACCGCGCGGCGTCGACGTTCTGCACTGTCCGACGTTCCGCGGGCCCTTTCGCGCCCGTGGCCCACTCGTGGTGACCGTGCACGACCTCGCCGTCCTGCGCCACCCCGAGTGGTTCAACCGGTGGACCGCGACCTATTCGCGTATCGCGGTACCGCGCGTGCTCCGAGCGGCGACGCGTGTGATCGCCGTCTCCGAGTTCACGAAGCGGGACCTCGTCGCGCTGCTCGGCGTCCCGCCCGCGAAGATCCGCGTGGTGCCGAACGCCGTCGAGGAGGTCTTCGTGCCGGAGGGACCGCGCGCGGAGGGCGACTACGTCCTCGCCGTCGGCACGCTCGAGCCGCGCAAGAACCTCGCCAGGATCGCGCGGGCCGTCGAGGGCGAGCTGCGCGTCGTAGGCGCCCGCGGCTGGCGTGGGGTCGAGGCGCCGGCGAACGTCACCTGGCTCGGCTCGGTCTCGGACGACGAGCTCGCGACGCTTTACCGCGGCGCCCGCTGCCTCGTCTACGCGTCTCTGTACGAGGGGTTCGGCATTCCCGTCGCCGAGGCGCTCGCCTGCGGGTGCGCGGTGGTCACCAGCCGCGACTCGGCGATGACGGAGCTCGCGCGCGGCGACGCGGTGTACGTCGATCCGACCGACGTCGACTCGATCCGGGACGGCATCGCGAGGGCGGCGCCGGCGGCCCCGCGGCGGGGACCGTCGTGGACCGAGGTCGCGGCGCGAACCGCCGCCGTCTACGAGGAGGTCGCGTGATCGTCCTCGACGCCGACGTCCTCGGCCGCAACCGCACCGGCGAGGAGACGTACGTGCTGAACCTGCTGCGGCAGTTGCCCGTGGTCGCCCCCGAGCTCGACTTTGCGGCGGTGACGCGTCACCCCGAGCTCGTGCCCGACGGCGTCGAGCCGGTGTTCCTGCCCGCGCGCTCGCAGGAGCTGCGGATGGCGGTCGCGTTGCCGCGGCTGCTGCGGCGGCTCCGGCCGGACCTGCTGCACGCCCAGCACGCGCTGCCGCTCGGCTGGCGCGGCCGCAGCGTCGTCACGCTTCACGATCTGCACTTCGAGCGGCGGCCGGACGCAATGGGTCTGTTCGACCGGCTCACGTTCAAGGCGGTCGTTCCGCGCGCGGCGCGAAGGGCCGACCATGTCCTCTCGGTGTCGGAGCGCACGAAGCGCGACGCAGTCGACCTCTACAGGCTCGCGCCGGAGAAGATCACGGTGACTCCGCACGGCGTCGACCCTGCCTTCGCGCCGGGCGGGGAGCCGCAAGGCTATGCGCTCTTCGTCGGCGCCGTGCAGGCGCGCAAGGATCCCCTCGCCGCGCTGGGGCAGGCGCGCGCCGCCGGGCTGCCGCTGGTCGTCGTCGGGCCGGAGAAGGAGCCAGCGCTCGCGCAGACCCTGCGCGACGAGGGCGCGGACGTACGCGGCTGGATCGAGACGCCGCAGCTGGCCGAGCTCTACCGCGGGGCGAACGTGCTGCTGCTGCCCTCACGCTTCGAAGGATTCGGCATGCCCGTGCTGGAGGCGATGGCGAGCGGCACGCCCGTCGTCGTGTCGGACGACCCGGCGCTGCGCGAGGTCGTCGGCGACGCGGCCGCGCCGACGGTGCGGGCGGCGCTGGAGCAGCACGACCTCTGGCGGCAGAAGGGACTCGAACGGGCGAAGCTCTTCTCGTGGGAAGAGACCGCGCGACGGACGGCGGACGTGTACCGGCGGGTGCTCGCGTGAAGGTCGCAGCGGTCGTCGTCTCGCACGGTCACGCGCGGGAGCTCGCCGAGTCGCTACCGGCGCTGCGGTCGCAGGTCGACGAGCTGGTGGTGATCGCGAACGTGCCCGGCTCGACCCCTCCCGACGTCGACGCGATCCACAACGAGCGGCCGCTCGGCTTCGGCGCCAACGTCAACCGAGGCGTCGCGCGGACGACTGCCGAGCTCGTCATCTCGGCGAACCCGGATGCGACCCCGGCGCCCGGCGCGGTCGCCGAGCTGCGGGCGTTCATGGAGGCGCATCCCCGCTGCGGCATCGCCGGCCCGCGCATGGAGTACCCGGGCGGCGGCTGGCAGCCGTCGCGCCGCCGCTTCCCGACCGTCGCAGGGACCGTCGTGCGCCGCACGCCGCTCCGGCTCGTGGTGTCGCAGCGTCGACATCTCCACCTCGACGAGCCGGTGCCGTCCGCGCCCGTCGAGGCGGACTGGATGCTCGGCGGCTTCCTGATGCTGCGGCGCACGATGCTCGACCAGCTCGGCGGGTTCGACGAGGGCTACAGGCTTTACGGCGAGGACATCGATCTCGCCTACCGCGCGGCGCGCGCCGGCTGGGAACGGTGGTACGTGCCCCAGGCGGTCGTTCGCCACGAGCACCAGGCGGAGACCGATAAGCGCTGGCTCACACGCCGGACGCTGTGGCACTGGGCGGGCGTGCTGCGCTTCGTGCGCAAGCACCCCGAGCGGCTTATCGCGCGCTGAACCCGAACCCGAGATGCGCGCCCAGCTGGCGCGTGTCTCCCAGCCCGTAGGACGACGGCTGGATCGTCGGCGAGACGTGCACCTTCACCGCGACCGGCGGGGCCACCCGGAACTGCAGAGTCGCCGTTCGCGTCTTGTCGGCGCAGGTCGGTACGACGATCCGCCGTTCGGCCTCGGTTCGCCCGATCACCGGCTTCTGCTGGTTGTTCAGCGCAACGGTGCCGACGGTGACCGTCGCGTGCTGGATCGGTGCGTTCGGCGGGCAGAGCGTGCTCCAGACCTGGACCGTCAACGTTCCCGACGTCCGCTGCGGGCCGAAGTAGGCGTACGACCCGTCCGCGAACGTGTTGGCGCCGGTGCCGACGATCCAGCCGTCCGGCGTGATCCCGTTCACCGACTGCTGCAGCCGCCACGGGTGCGACGGCAGCCGGTACAGGATCAGGCTCCCGTGCTGCACGACCTTGTGCGCCGCCATCAGCACGCCGTTGTCGGCGAGCACGTACGGAAGGCCGGGGTCGTCCGTCAGCGAGCCGTCGGGCTTCGCGAGGCCCGGCGTCACGGTCGGCCCGGGCCCCGGCGAGCTCGAGTCGAGCGTGTACACGTGCTTGATCGACTGGTTCCAGAACTCGGTGAGCCACAGCCCGTGTGCGTCGCTGAGCTCGAGGTTCTGGCCGAGATACGTCACCCCGCGGCCGTGTGTCAGCTTGTCGACCCAGTTGAGCGGTGTCGCGCCGATCGCCGCGAGGCCGGCGAGGTGCGTGCTCGCGTCCTGCTGCATGCCGCGCGCGGTCGTCACCTGCGCCGCGGCCATCCAGACGGCGACCGCGAGCGCCGCCAGTGCGACGACCGCGGCGCGCGCGGGCTGCGGCACGCGGCCGAACCGGTGCACGAGGAGCACGCCCATCGAGACGACGAACGTGACCGCCAGCGCGAGGCGGATGTCGGTCTCGTTCCAGTAGAACGCACGGTTCGCCATCGTGGCGATGCCGTACCCGGGCGACTCGGTGTAGGGGAAGTTGAGCTGGTAGCCGTAGCCGAGCACGAGCCACGCGACGAACGCACCTGCGACGACCAGGCCCGGCAGCCAGATGCGGCGCGCGGAGAGCACGATCGCCGTACCGAGCAGCAACAGCGGCCCCAGGTAGACGAGGTTGCGCTCCTCGACCCGGGTGAAGACCTCGATCGAGTTGTACGCGGCCTTGACGCCCGTGTAGGCGCCGAAGGTCACGATCGCCGCGGCGAGATACGCGGCGAAAGCGCGCCAGCGAGGATCGTCACGCCGCTCGGGAACCCAGAGCGACGCCAGGCCGCCGATCGCCGGCAGCACCCCGAGGCCGATCGCGAGCGCGGATCCCGACTCGAGACCGAGCTTCCAGATCCTGCCCTTCCACGATTGCGTGACGATCGACCACTGCTGCACGTGCGGGCTCGCGTAGCGGTTGAGGACGACGAACAGCCCGACGAGCAGCAGTGCTGCGCCGACGTGGTCGGCGACGCTCCAGCCCGCCCGCAGGCGGCGCCCGCGCGGCCCGACGATCCACAGCCACGCGGCCGCGAGCGCGAATGCGGCGAGCCCCATCGCGAGCTGGTTGCGGACGCCGATCGCGAGCAGCGAAAGGACGACGGCGGCGATCGTCCAGCGGCGACCGCGACCCGACAGCGCCTGTACCGAGACGTAGGCGCTGAGCAGGAACGCGGGGTACGCGAGCGCCTCGGGCAGGATCATCGCGGCGTAGACGTAGGCGGACGTGCAGAGCGTGCCGAGCGCCACGGCGGCGGCCCAGCGCCTGGAGACCAGCGTGCGCGACAGGAGGTAGACCGGGATCGCAGCGCTCGCCATCACCAGCGTCTGCGTGTACTTGATCGCCGTGTAGGCCGCGTGCGTGGACGACAGGCGCCACCACGGCGCGATCAAGTACGCGAAGAACGAGCGGAAGCCGGTCGGCTGGCCGAGCCGCGCGCCGTGGCCGGTGTGCGCGATCGCGCGCGAGATCATCGACCACTCGAGCTCGTCGCCGAAGATGATCGGCGACTTCAACGCCGACGCCTCCCAGAGCAGGATGGACAGCGCGATCAGTGCCCCGATCGCCGCCGGGACGACGGCGAGGAAGCGGTCGAGAGCGGTACGCTCGGCGGCCGCCGGCGTCGCCGCCGAGGTCTGGATCACTCGGCCACCGTGTTGAGAACGACCTTCGGGTCGAGGTCGATCTCGCGGCGTACGAACCTGCACGGGACATCCGCGGCTGTGCACGCGGCGACGATCTCGTCGAGCCTGTCTCGCGGCGCGTCCGGGATCGTCACGAGCACCGCATCGGGCTCCAGGCGCGTGAGCAGGCGCGCGAGCTCGTGCGTGGCTCCCACGACCGGAACGCCCTGGATGCGCCGCCGGCGCAGGCGGGGGTTGTCGTCGACGAACCCGAGGACCCGTTCCCCCGCCGTCTCGCGCAACTCACGCTGCAGGCTTCGTCCGGTCCGCCCGGCGCCGACGATCAGCGTCCGCCGGCCCGCCCGGTCGCGATAGGAGCGGAAGCCGGTGACGAATGCGCGTTCGGCGAAGCGGGATGCGCCGATCGTCGCGGTGCAGAGGAGCCCGTCGACGATGAAGAACGAGCGTGAGAAGTCGCCGAGCGTGCGCGTGAGATCGATGTAGGCCAGAGCGACCACCTCGGAGACCGCGATCGCGGCGACGATCGCGACCAGGTCACGCGAACCGGCGTAGCGCCAGATCGAGCGGTAGAGGCCGAAGGGGATGAAGGCCAGGTAGCGCGCGGCGATCACGATCGGCAGCGTCACCTCGGCCATGTGCCGCTGGTTGACCGTTCCGGGCCAGCCGAACTTCAGCGCGTACGCGGCCGCGAAGGCGCCGAAGATCAACCAGAAGTCGACGACCACCTCGACGAGCCGCCGCCAGTGCACCGCGAACGTCTGCAGCAGTCCCGGCAGCTTCTCGTCGGGCGTCACGCGCCGTTCGACGTCGGCGAGGAAGCTCGCGAACTGGATCAGCAGGACGAAGGTGACGAGCACGCCGACGAGCGCCAGCCGCTGGTCGTCGAGGACGTTGTACGCCAGGCTCGTGCCGCCGAGCGCCGCCGCGATCAGCGCGAGCAGCACGACCGCATTCCGCTCCGACAGGCCGAAGCGGACGAGCCGGTGCGACGAGTGATCGCGTCCGCCCTGGTAGATCGGGCGGCCCTCCAGCAGCCTGACGACGGTGACGAGGCTCGTGTCCAGGATCGGCACGGCGAGCACGAGGATCGGCAAGAGCAGCGTCGCGACGGTCGAGCCCGCGACCTTCCAGCTCGCCGACAGCCCCATCGCCGCGAGTGCGAAGCCGAGCAGCTGCGAGCCGCTGTCGCCCATGAAGACGAGTGCGGGTCCGCTCCGGCGCAGGTTGAACGGCAGGAACCCCACGCAGGCGAGGCCGCCCGCGAGCGCGAGCGCGAGGATCGTGTCGTTCGGGTGGATCGTCACCGCGTCGACGGCGAAGAAGCCGAACGCGATCGCGGCGAGCGTCGCGGCCAGCCCGTCCATGTTGTCGAGCAAGTTGAACGCGTTCGTCATGCCGACGAGCCAGACGAGGGCGAGGGCCCACGCGAGCACGTGCGTGTGGATCAGCTGCACGTCGGTGCCGGTCGCGAGGACGAGCACCGCCGCGCCGATCTGGACGGCGAGCTTGAGCAGCGGCGGCAGGGCGCGCACGTCGTCCACCAACCCCGCCGCGAAGAGCAGCGCGATGCCGCCGAAGATGCCGGCGAGCTCCTTCGTCAGCGGAATCGCTCCGACCGCGACCGTCAGCCAGAGCCCGGCCGAGAAGCCGGCGAAGATCCCGACGCCGCCGAGGAGCGGCGTGGCGCGGTCGTGCCAGCGGTCCGCCGACGGCGCCGCGACGACCCGCGTCGCGAACGGCGAGCGCAGCAGCATCCAGACGGCGAGGACGGCGGCGGGGAGAGCGGCAACGGCCGCAATCGTGCTCACGGACGCGGAGGGTAGAAGAGCGGTGTTAGGGCCGTGTTTGCCGGGATTCGGCCTCCCTACACTAGTCGGAGCCTATGACGGTCTACTCCGACCTCGTCCGCTACCGGGAGCTCTTTGCGAACCTCTTCCGGCGGGACTTTCAGGCCAAGTACAAGGGGTCCGTCCTCGGGATCTTCTGGTCGCTGCTCAACCCGCTGATCCTGCTCGGCGTCTACCTGGTCGTCTTCGAGGTTCTGATCAAGCGGGGAACGACGCCGCACTACCCGCTGTATCTGCTCGCCGGCCTTGCCTGCTGGATCTTCTTCTCCGTGTCGTTGCAGTCGGCCGCCCGGTCGATGATCGACAGCGCCGAGCTGATCAAGAAGGTGCGCTTCCCGCGGCAGCTGGTGGCCTTCTCGATGGTCGCTGCGCAGGCCGTCACCTTCGCGGTGATGCTCGTGATCCTGATCGTGCTCTCGCTCGTGTTCATCCCCGAGGCGCGCACGACGGTCTGGCTCGCGATCCCGCTCGCTTTCGTCTTCGCCGCGTTCGTCGCGGGCTTTGCGCTGCTGGCGGCGTCGCTCAACGTGCTCTTCCGCGACGTCGAGCACATCCTCACCGCGGCGCTGCTGCCGTGGTTCTTCCTGACACCGATTCTGTGGAGCCCGTCGGGCCTGAGCGGCGGCGGGCGCCGCCACCACACGGTCCTCGAGTTGCTGCACTGGGCGAACCCGGTCACGCCCCCGATCTATGCGGTGCGCGACGCGCTCTGGCGCGGCCATGCCCCGCGGGTCGCCGACGTTGTCTATCTCGTTGTCGCGGCAGGAGTCGCGCTCGCGCTTGCGTCGCTCGTCTTCAAGGCGATCGACGATCGAATCGCGGTCGAGCTCTGAAACTTGCGTCCTAAGGACGCGGCTTGACGCGCAGCACGATCCGGCCGTCGTAGAGCCACGGCTCCTCCCGCGGCGCCGCGAACGCGGGCAGACCCGCCACGTCCTCGAGCCGGTCGAGGTGGACGCCGGGTACCACCGACGGGCAGAGGAGCGGTGCGCTGAAGCCCGGTACGCGCCCGGCACCCGGCGCGTACGGCGCGAGCGCCTTCGGCCGCCGGTGGAGCGGCCCGCCGTCCCACTCGACCGCGCCGGCGACGACCGCGAAGCCCTCGGCGTGCGCGGCACGAACCCGCTCCGCCCAGTCGGGCGCAGGCTCGACGCCTGCCGGCAACTCGGCCCGCGGCTCCTCGTCGCGGGGGCCGACCTCGACGAGGACGGTGAGCATCACGCTGCCGAGCTCCGAGAACCACGCGCGCTGCTCGGCGACCATGTCGAACGCGAGCCGGTAGCGGCCCGGAGGAATCGGTGCGCGCACCGTCGCGTCGACGGACGCGCGCCCGCCGGGCTCGAGCGGCGGCGCCGGCGTGCGGACGCCGTCCCAGACGATCGGGTTGCCGCGCTCGTCGAGCCAGTGATAGGCGACGAACGTGCCGTCCCGCCAGGGCACCGAGCCGGCGTTCTCAAGCTCGAGCGTGACCGAGGACCGCGTGCCCGCACGCGGCTGCACCTCGGGTGCGGCGCCCCACCGTACGGCGAGAGGTCCCTGCGACACGGGCGGCTAGTCTAGGTGCCCGTCCAGCCGATGTCCTCCCCGTCCCCGGCGGCTGCAAAGCTGCGCGAAGCTGCGTCCTCGGTCGTGCCGATAGCCTTGGCTATCGGCACTCCCTGCGTCCTTGCCTCGCTTGCTTTTCGCTCGCCATGAACGGGGCAACATCGACCGGACGGACACCCGAGCCCGTGGACCCGTTGCTCGTCCGCGCCGCGCGGCGCGAGGCCGTCGAGCGCACGCCGGTGTGGTTCATGCGTCAGGCGGGCCGCTCGCTACCGGAGTACCGGGCGATCCGGGAGCAGCATTCCTTCTGGGAGGTCGCGAACACCCCTGAGCTCTGCGCGGAGGTGACGTTGCAGCCGGTGCGCCGGCACGGCGTCGACGCGGCCGTGATGTTCGCGGACATCATGACGCCGGTGATCAAGCTCGGCGTCGACGTCGAGCTCGTCGAGGGCGTCGGGCCGGTGATCTCCGAGCCGATCCGCACCGCCCGCGACGTCGCCAGGCTCCACGCACCCGAGGCCGAGGACGCGTTCGCCCCGCTCCTCGACGCGATCAGGATCGTGCGGCGCGAGCTCGACCCCGCGCAGGCCGTCGTCGGCTTCTGCGGCGGTCCGTTCACCGTCGCCTGCTACCTCGTGGAGGGAGGACCGTCGCGGGAGTTCCCGACGGCGAAGGCGCTGATGTACCGCGAGCCGGATCTCTGGCACTCGCTGATGGATGTGCTCTCCGACTGCTTCGCCGGCTACCTCGCCGCGCAGGTGCGAGCCGGTGCCGACGTCGTGCAGCTCTTCGACTCCTGGATCGGCGTGCTCTCGCCGGCAGACTA
>Ga0070731_10001115_pt1 | contig 29358 bp, 31 predicted proteins | sample Coa_R1_2_FD_66448 | JGI IMG/M metagenome (GOLD analysis project Ga0070731, IMG submission 66448) | Surface soil microbial communities from Centralia Pennsylvania, which are recovering from an underground coalmine fire - Coalmine... | ecosystem: Environmental > Terrestrial > Soil > Unclassified ... | reverse complement strand
GGTGACTGACGACCCGAAGCGAGCGCGTCTCCTATGCGGGCTCCTAGAGCGGCGGGGCGCTAGCGGGGGCCGGAGTCGGCTCCTTAGATGACGTTTCTACCTCGTGGACCTCGGGCTCGCCGCCGAGCGCCTCGAGCTCGGCTGTGATCGCCGGAGCTTGATTGGGCGGAACGAGTGCGCCCAGTGCTGCGTGACCGGCGTCCAGTCTCGCGCCGATCCGGCCGGCGTCGTCTTCGGTGATCCCGAGTCCCTTGTGGAACAGCGCGCCGACGAGTCCGCCGCCGCCACCGCCGACCGCCGCACCCTCGACGAGTGTGATACCACCGCTCGCGACCGCCGCGACAACACCCAGGACCGCTCCGACTCCGACTCCCTTCCGTGTCTCTCGAGGACCGAGCTTGTGCGTCTTCACTTCGCCGTGTTCGTCCTCGACGAGGACGCCGACGGCATCCAGGTGAACCCTCGGATTCGCCTTCGCCCAACTCCGCAGCGCATCGGCTGCTCCGTCGGCGGCCTGCTCACTTTCGAAGAAGGCGAGTACGAGATGTTGGTTCGACGCCATGCAGTTCTCCTTCGGTCGCGATTTGGAGTCCCAGTCTGCGGCGGATGGGATCCCCAGGGCATCACCCGGATGGCATGAAGGGCCGACCACCCCGGGCGGAGAGGATCCGAGTTACTTGGACCCGATTCGAAACGTGCCGCTGGCGATCGCGGTCGTCGCGCCTGGTCGCCGCAGAGTCGCGATCCTCAACGAGGAGCGCACGAGGCTGCCTGTTCTTTCGAAACGGCTTTCGGAGCTCGGCTACGACGCCGTCGTCTGCGGCGCATCCGTGCAGGAGGCAGGTCGCGCCTGCCTCCAGATCGAGCCGACCGTCGCGCTTCTCGGTCGACGAGGAAGCGACGAGGACACGCTCGTGCTCCTGAAAGCGTTGACGGGTCTAGGCGCCTTCCCCATTGTCATCTTGCTTCCTCATCCGGACCCTTCATATGTCCGCGAAGCGGCCCGAAGGGGTGCGTCGGCTTACGTCGTCGGATCGAGCAAGGACGAGCTCCAGTCCTCAATCAATCTCGCCGCCGAACGGTTTTCGCAGTCTCGACACCTGCAGCAGGCGTTCACGCGCCGCGTCGTCGTCGAGCAGGCGAAAGGGATCTTGATGGCTCGCCACGGCCTTGACGAGCGGGCGGCATTCGAGCTCCTCCGAGCCCATGCACGCCGGAGCTCGCGCAGGCTCGTCAGTGTCGCCGAAGCACTCATCGAATGCCATCAGCTGCTTCCAGCCGAGCATCCGCACCCCGATCGCGCGCGCCGGTAGACGCGGACGTCAGTTAACCCGCACGACAGCGCTTGTCCAGAAACGCCGCCCCGAGCCGTGTCCGACAAACCGGATCGGCGGCTTCATCCGCTTCGGGTGAGCCGCATCCGCGCGGTGGCTGAGACCTTCCCTGGTACCCCGCCTCACTGCCTGCGGCCGAGCCACCAGCCCATGAACACCATTCCAGCAGTCCACGACCCGGCGGCAATCGCAAGGAGGATGCCGTTCACGCCGTTCGTCGAGCGCCAGACACCTCGTGATGTTCGCTCCGCATCGAGTGCAGAGATTCACCCAAAGCGGACGATTGGCCCGACGTGCGGCTGACGCTCGGAAGGCCCGTTCTCTGTCAAGACGGCCCCGTGGGTGTCATCGCTGACGTGGTCGTCAGGCCTGCGAGCCGTCGCGTGACCCACCTCGTCGTCAAGAGCAAGGGGGATGCGGTCAGGTCGGCCCCAATCGAGCTCGTCGACGCCGGCGCCGAGACCCATGAGTCGATCGTGCTGACGTGTAGGGTCGCCGAGTTCCTGGCACGGGAACCGATCCGGGCGGTCGCGTACCTTCCCATCGACGAGTTTCCGGCTTCGGACACCGAGACGGACGTCGGAGTGGAAAAGCTCGTGTCGATGCCGGCGTACGACACGTCCGAGTTCGGTGACTACGTACCGGGCTCTGAGCTGTTCACGACCGTCACGTACGATCGAATCCCAAAGGGAGAGGCGGAGCTCCGGGGCTCGAGCGAGGTCATCACAGCCGATGATCACAGGCTCGGCGACGTCGCCGGGTTCGTGATCGGCGAAGGGAACGTCGCGACGCATGTGTTAGCCCGGCGCGGTCAGCTTTGGTGGACGCGAGAGGTGACGATCCCTGTCGAGGCTGTCGAGTCCTTCGCGACCGACCGCATTTCCCTCAACTTGGCGAAGAGCGACGTCAGCAGACTTCCGGCGGTACGGGTACACAGAGTCGCCTTCTTCTGACCTGCTAGGCGGTCCGCCGGCGTCAGCGAACGCCCGCCATCTCGACGCGACCGCGGCCGAAGGCGTCGATCCGGCCCCAGCGACCAGGGATGTCGAGCAGCTCGAGGTGCCCGATCTCAACGGACAATGCGGGGTCGACGACGAGGTGGTCGCCGACCGGCTCGAGCCCGAGCATCGTGCGGAGGAGGAGCAGCGGCGCTCCGGTCGACCACGCCTGCGGGCTGCACGCGGTCGGGTACTGCACCGGATACCTGGTCAGCGAGCGCTCGTAGCCGCCGAACGCCTCCGGGAGTCGGCCGTCGAAGTACGAGGCGGCCTCGAGGATGCATGCAGCAACACGCGCCGCTTCGTCTTTGAAGCCGTAGCGTCGTAGTCCCCACGCGATGAACGAGTTGTCGAATGGCCAGACCGTTCCGACGTGATAGCCGATCGGGTTGTAGCGCCCCTCACCGTCGGCAAGCGTGCGGATCCCCCACCCGGAGAACAGCCGACGACCCATGAGGTGCTGCATGACGGACTTCGCCTTCGACTTATCCACGATGCCGCTCCAGAGCAGATGCCCGTTGTTCGAGGCGAGCGCGTCCACTTGCCGGCCGTCGGCGTCGAGCGCCAGCGCAAAGTAGCCACGGTCGTCGATCCAGAAATCGCGGTTGAAGCGGCGCTTCAACTCGCCGGCTTGGTGCTCCAGCTCGTCGGCGTAGTCCTCGTCTTTCCAGATAAGGCGCGCGAGACGAGCGGCACGCACCTTCGCGTCGTAGGCGTAGCCCTGCAACTCGCACGTCGCCCGTGGAAAGGCCGGCAGCGTGCCATCGTGGTAGGAAATCGAATCCCAGGAGTCCTTCCAGCACTGGTTCTCCAAGCCGGTCTCGGTGTTCCGCCGCTTGTACGCGATGTAGCCATTTCCCTGGAGATCTGCGTACCCGTCGATCCAGGCGATCGCGGCACGGGCCTCGGTCTCGAGATCGTGAACGAGCTTGTGGTTTCCGGTCCACCGTTCGTACTCGTCGAGGAGCACGACGAAGAGCGGCGTCGCATCCACACAGCCGTAATAGGGTGAGTGCGGCCGCTCCTCGAACGCCGTCAGTTCTCCGTAGCGTAACTCGTGCAAGATCCGGCCCGGGTCCTCGTCACGGAAGTCGTCGCAGCGCGTTCCCTGGCGAAGCGCGAGCTGACTCAACGTCGTCGCCGCGAGGTCCGGCGCGAACGGAAGCGCCTGCAAGCTCGTGAAGATGCTGTCTCGGCCGAACATCGTCATGAACCAGGGCAAGCCTGCCGCCGGTAAACTCTTGCGTCCCGCAGTGATCGGTGAGAACCGCAGCGCAGCGAGGTCGACGAGGCTGCGCTGGTACGAGACCGTGAGCGGTTCCCAGTCACAGCTGAGCCGAGGTGCATGCTCGAGCCAGACCGCAAGGTCGTGCTCCATCGCCTCCACGCGGTGCGAGTGCGGCGGCAGTCCGCGCTTCCTCAGGACAGAGAGCGTCGTCGAAGGCGAGACGTTCAGGCCTGTAGACCACGACGTGGCGGGAGCAAGCCGGACGAGAAACGTGAGACCGCGATCATCGATCTCCGCAGCGCTGGTCGACGAGATCGACGTTGCGCGGTTGAACGTACCGCGCGCGTACTTCAGCAGAAGCTGCTCGTGCTCGACCGAGTTCGTGTAGACGCCCTTCTTCTGCAGCGCGTCCTTGACCTCGAAGAGGTCGGCGAAATCACTTGCTGCTTCGATCCTGACCGTGAGCTCGACCGAGTGGTCATCATGGTTGAAGATCGTCAGCTCCTCGTGGAAGCCCTCGGCGAGCGTGCGCTCCCGGATCACCGACAGTTTCGAGTCGATATAGACGGTGCCGGTGCCCGGCACGAGGAAGAATCGAGTCTGGAAGTAGCTTAGGTCGTCCGTCGAGAGCGCATGCAACCGCTGACCGTTAATGGTCAGGATCCAGCGCGAGAGAAAGCGGGTGTCGAAGACGAATAGACCGGTCGGATCGCTCGAGCTCGCCTCGATGTCGCCGCTGCCATCGCTGACGACGAACGTATTGCCGTCGAGGATCTTGACGTTCTCCACCGCTCACCGCTCCCGGGGCTCGGGCAGGATGCGCTGGAACATCACCAGGAGCTCGGGATCGCCCTCGACGGCGAGCGCGCCTCGCAAGACTGCCGTCCACACGTTGACCTCGCCGGCGGCGATGCGGTTGAACAACGCCCTGTCGGCGTAGATCGTGCAATCTGCCTTCCGAGCGGCGCGCGAGACAGTGATGTCTCCCTTGTCGACGGCGACCAGCCATCGCTCGGGTTTCTCGCCGTTCGCGAGCTCGAAACGAAAGGTTCCATTCGCGCGGCCGAGCAGCGGCTCATGACCGCGGTCCCGCAGTGACTCGAAGAATTCCGTTGTCGCATCAGACACGGTCGTCACATCAGACATCGTTACCTCCACAGCTGTGGTCGATCGGCCGAGCGGGACGTCAGTGAGAGGGATCGACGTCCCGCTCGGCCGTCGAGGTCGGCGCCGGCCTGTGGGGTGAGCCGCGCGCCGCTTGGGGTCGGTGGCAGTCTCGGGCCGGCTGTCCGCCCTCGCATCATCCCGAGTGGGCGATGTCGTCACAGCCTGCCGACGGATCAGCGACTGGTCGCCACGGCGCGGGCGATCGTCGATGCGAGGGCGCGCGCCTCCGGTGCACGGAAGGGACCGAGCTCTTCCGACGGTACGAACCCCGCGCCTCGTCCGGAGACCCGGACGACGCCCTCCCAAAGTCCTGCGTAGGCGTCGACCTCGCCGATCGCAGACAGCGGAATCGAGTGGGAGTGCCTACGGACAAGTCCGCGCTCGACGACGAGCCGCCGCTGCGTTACCGCGAAGCTGGTCGTTCGACGGCTGAGCTCCCACAGGCCGAGCGAGAGCAAGTAGCGGAGCACCGACTTGCGTGGACGACCGCGGTACAGCACGACTTCACCGCGGACGAGCTCCGTTGCGCGAGGACTGCGAGCTGCAGCGTAGAGACCGAGCGATGCGACTCCCGCTGCTCCGAGCGCGACGGCGGCCGCCGCTCTGAGGGCCCGCTGTGTATGAGGGAACGGCGCGATGCCGGAACTGCTCGCGTCCCCGCTCGACAGAGTTGCGGCTTGTCTATCTCCTACGCGAGGTACGGCGCGCGGTACGGCGTCCTGTGCGCCGGGCGACCCGACGGCATCCGAACATGGTGTCACCTCCGATCACGTGAGTCAGCTCGCGGCGCCGACGGCGCCTGTTTCCATTGCGTGCAGCTCCTTCGCCTCCTCGGCCGTCATCAAACCGATCGCAATGAGGTCGAAGGGGCTGATGAATCCGTCTGCGATCCGGAATCCGCCGGCGCGCGCGATTGCATCGCGAAGCGGAACGGCCCAATGGTGCTCAAGAAGAATGAGGGCGGCGGCTGAGTTGTTCGGGATATCCCCCACGACGTCCCAGGCCTCGTCGACCGTGAAGACGTGAATTCCCTCGGCAGCGGCCTCTGCACCGGCGACGGCGCCGGCTTCGGCGCCTTCCTCTCCCTCGATGCCGAGACCGATCAGCGCACCGATCTTCGAGCCCAGTTCGATCGCCTCGTCCTCGGTGAGGTTGCTCAGGTGCTCGACCTCTACGTCGCCGGCAGCATCCTTGTACACCGCCAACGCATCGATGACGCGCACTGTGTCGCTCTCGCGCAGCCGCTCGAGTTCCGCGATCACCTCACCGTGGAAGTCCGGTTGATCGAAGCCCAGCACCAAGAGTTGTACGGGTCCAACTGCCATCGTCTCGCTCCTCCAATCTGAACGTTCGTGATGGCCAGTGTCGGCCGCGCCCGCTAGCGAGGCATCACCCTGCCGGGATGAGTGAGAGCTAATCGGGCGAGAGCGAATCGTTCCGCCCCTGGCCAATCCGTGAGACGAGCAGTGCGACGACTGTGACGAGATAGATCTGGCCCGTAAGAGCCTCGACGATCGCAAGGGATTGGCCGATAGTGCCTGCCGGGCTGTAGTCGCCGTATCCGAGGGTCGTCAACGTGACGAAGCTGAAGTAGACACGTAACGGGCGCGTTCCGTCCGTGCCCTGAGCGAAGAGCGGCGTCGAGCCGAGCCCGGCGACAGCCCCGTACAGGAACGCGAAGAGCAAGCCCAGCAGGATGTAGATGCCGATCGATCCCCGAACCGACTGCTTGTTCACCTCCCCCTGGTCGACCACGCCTCGCGCGATGACGACCACGGTCGCCGCCGTCAGAAGACCCGCGATGAGTGGCGTCCCGCCGGTCGCCAAGCGCCCCCCGGTCAGAAGATTGCTGATGGCAGCCACACAGGCAGCCGCAACGAGAACGGCGTTCCAATGCGAGGTCAGCGCGGTGACTCCGGACGTCCACAATGCACAGACCAGCGTTGCGCACTGCAGCAGGACGAGGATGCTGTTGCCCCAGCGGCCGTCCGGAACCGCCGCCGCGAACAAGAAGGCGGCGACGATCAAGACAAGGACGAGCCCGTAGCTGTGGCTCGCCCTTAGGCGGCGCACGCGCGAGCTCTTCTCCGCCGACTCGCGCTTTCGTCCGCGGACAGCGCCCTGCGCCACGCGTTGGGCGGCCGCCGTCGACGGCCGCCCGCTCATCGCCGGGACGCCGTGTTCACGTGCCCAGGATCTTGTGCTTCTGGGCCTCGAATTCCTCCTGTGTCAGAACGCCCTGTTCCTTGAGGTCCGAGAGCTTCTTGAGCTGATCGATCGACTCGTCCGAGATCGCCCCACTCGACTGATCGGCGTCGAGCTCACCGTCGGAGTACTCGTCGCCTTCGTTCTGGGCGTCCTCTTCTTCCCGCCCTCCCTGCACCTTCTTACCGGCGTAGTACGCCGCGCCGCCGACAGCTGCGGCGCGAAGGAGTGGCCGTCGTCGTCGTCCGAACATGCCGGCCCCTCACACACCCGCCCCGACGGGCTCCTTGGCGCCTTTGGGGCTCAGCTCTGCCTGCAACTCCGCCTCGGCCTCCTCGGAAAGCGACGTCTTCAGCACCGTGCCGCCGAACTTCTTGAGCGCCTCGATCGCCTTGTCCGGCGTCACCTTCTCCACGACGAGGAAGAGCGCCGAGGTGCCCGGCTTCAGCATGGCGCGCACCTGCTCCTGAAACGCCTTGTTGATGCCTGACTTCTCCAACTTGCCGAACAGCGCGCCGAAACCGGCACCGACCGCCATCCCGAAGATGGGAACGAAGAAGAGGAGCCCGAACAGCAGGCCCCACCACATCCCCCAGACGGTGCCGCCGGCAACGGCGTGATGGTTGGTCGTGACCTTGTACTTGCCGTTCTTGTTACGGACGATTGCTGCGATCGCGTCTGCCTGAATGATCAGGTCGGCCGCAAGACGCTCGGCTTCTTCCTGGGCCTCCAATGCAGTCGTCTCGTCCGGATAGCCGATCGCAATGAGATCCGCCATCTCCTCTCCTTCTATCCCGCGGTTGACTGAAGGGCGAGACCGGCGGGATCGAGCGGCCTCGACGTGAGCCTCGCGGGCGGTGCGAGCGGCGGCATCGTCCGGATCGGATGAAGCGGGAGGCGGCAGCGCCGTGCCACCGTTGGGCAATGAGCGTCGCTCGTGCCATGGGACCGATCGTCGCCGCACTCGTCGCTGTCGTCGCGACGAGCGGATGCGGCTCGGGAGGCGGTTCGGCAACGACAACGACACCGAAGACCGTGACCTGGGCAAGCAGTGTGTGCTCAGCCGTCACCTCCTACCGGAAAGCCGTCAAGAACGCCGGAACAGCGCTGAAGAGCGGGGGTGCGCCCTCGAAGTCGGACCTCCGCGACGCGGCCGACAGCGTCAAGAGCGCCACGCAGACGTTCGTCGAGCACATGAAGAGCCTCGGCCCACCGGGCACCGAATCCGGGCAGACTGCCAAGGAGACGCTCACGGATCTCTCATCCGCCCTGACGAAGGACCTCGAGTCGATTCAGGATGCGACGTCGGGGTCGTCGGCGCTCGTGGCGGTGTCGGCAGTGAGCACGACGCTTCTGGCCGCACAGGAGCAGGTGAAGTCGGCCGTGGACAAGCTCGAGGACGTGGACGCGAAGGGCGAGCTCAAGAGCGCGTTTTCGCAAGCGCCGTCCTGCGCGGCGCTCGACTGAATCGTTCGGCCCGGATCATCCGGACGGGACGATGCACGGGGATCTGTACATGCAGATGCTCGGAGGTTGACGGTGCGCTCGCGAGTACGTACGGGCGGACCGTTCAGCCCCGTCGCGTCGCGGACAGGAGGTCCGATTGGCGACTGATACGTCCCTCCTGACGGCCGAAAGCTCGGCCGCCCGGAAAGTCCCGCACTTCACGGCTGCGGAACGCGTAGCCCGAGGACGCGCCGCGCGTTCCGAGGCGCCGCGGACGAGCCATGCAACCTTCGAATCGGGATCGAGCCGCGACGCCGTCGCGATCCTCGACGAGGGAAGCGCGCAGCGCGTCGCCGAGCTCGTTCCCATCCGCTACGGACGGATGCTCAACTCGCCGTTCGCGTTCTATCGCGGAGCTGCCGCGGTGATGGCGTACGATCTCGCCGCCACGCCGAGAGCAGGCCTCAGCGTCCAGCTCTGCGGCGACGCTCACCTGGCGAACTTCGGCGGCTTCGCGTCACCTGAGCGGTCGTTCGTCTTCGACCTCAACGACTTCGACGAGACGCTCCGCGGCCCCTTCGAGTGGGACGTCAAGCGCCTGGCAGCAAGCTTCGAGGTCGCGGGCCGGAATCGCGACTTCGACGCGGACGAGCGAAGGGCGGCGGTTCTTGCTGCCGTTCGAAGCTACCGCGAGGCAATGCGAGAGTTCGCAGCAATGCGCAATCTCGAGGTCTGGTATGCCCGACTCGACTCCGACCGCATCGAGGCAAGGCTGCGGGCGCGACATGACACGAACCAGGCGCGCGCCGTCGCGCGTTCCGCCGTCAAGGCCCGGACGAAGGACAGCCTTCGTGCACTCGGCCGGCTCACCGAGGACGTCAACGGAGAACCGCGGATCCTTTCCCACCCGCCGCTCATCGTGCCGATCGCAGAGCTCACAGACACGTCGGACGCCGAGGCGCTCGAGCACGAGGTCCGTGAGCTGGTTCGGATCTACCGGCGCACGCTGCAGCGAGATCGTCGCGAGTTGCTCGAGACCTATCGGTATGTCGACCTCGCACGCAAGGTCGTCGGTGTGGGGAGCGTCGGCTCTCGGTGCTGGATCATGCTTCTGCTCGGCCGCGACGGCGGCGATCCACTCTTCTTACAGGTGAAGGAGGCGGGACCCTCCGTACTGGAGCCCTTCCTCGGCCGGAGCCAGTTCGCGCATGAGGGGCAACGAGTCGTCGAGGGTCAACGCCTCATGCAGGCTACGAGCGACATCTTCCTGGGCTGGGTCCGCAATAAGCACGGGCTCGACGGGATGGCGCGAGACTTCTATGTTCGACAGCTGTGGGACTGGAAGAGCTCGGTCGACCTGGATGCGATCCTGGCGCGTGGGCTCGAGATCTACGCGCAGGTCTGCGGCTGGACGCTCGCTCGCGCCCATGCGCGTTCCGGCGACCGGATCGCGATCGCCGCCTACCTCGGCAAGAGCGACATCTTCGACCGCTCGCTCGCCGAGTTTGCGGTCGCGTACGCCGACCAGAACGAGCGCGACCACCAGTCGCTTGTCACCGCTGCCCGCGACGGCCGAATCGCGGCGAAGGAGGGTCTGTAGCCGTCTCGGCGACATCCCGCGCCTCCGTCCGTCCGACCGTTCCCACGGAGCTCCGCCCGGTGCTACGGCGGAGTCGGTTTCTCAATCGCGAGCTGTCCTGGCTGGAGTTCGACGGCCGCGTGCTCGAGCTCGCGGCAGATCCCGACGTGCCGCTGCTCGAGCGGGTCAAGCTCTGCGCGATCGTCGCGTCCAACCTCGACGAATTCTTCGCGGTTCGTGTTGCGGGTCTCCTGCGGCAGGTACAGCGAGCTAGCGCGACGCGGTCCCCCGACGGCCGTTCGCCGGCCGACACGCTCGCCGAGTGCCGCGAGCGGATACGCGCGCTCGAGACTGCGCACGCTGCGCTCTGGCTCGACCACCTGCGACCGAGACTCACTGCCGAAAAGATTCGTGTTCAGACAGTCGACGAGTGCGGACGTCGTGACCTCGCGACGCTCTCACGACGATTCCGGCAGGAGATCGAGCCCCTTCTGACCCCGATCGCCGTCGGAGCAGTGGCACCGTTCCCGTACGTCGCCTCGTTGGCGCTAAACGTCGGTGTCGTCATACGCGAGTCCCTCGCTCACGAGGCCCGCTTCGTCCGGGTGAACGTTCCGAGCGGGCTCCGGCGATTCGTATCGGTCGGGCGCGGAAGGTTCGTGCTCCTCGAAGACGCGATTGTGCACTTCCTGCCGTCGCTCCTCGGCGCAGAAGAGGTCGTCGGCCGAGCCATCTTCCGCGTGACCCGCGATGCCGACTTCTCGATCGCCGACGATGCAGATGACCTCCTCGAGGCGGTCGAGGCGCAGCTCGCCCGTCGCCGGTTCGCGGACGTCGTGCGCCTCGAGGTCGAGGCTGGCGCACCGGCACAGCTTGTCGACCTCCTGCGACGCGAGCTCATGGTCTCTCGACATGGTGTCTACGAGAGCGAGGCGCCTCTCGGGCTCTCGTCGCTCCTGGAGCTTTCGGAGCTTGATCGCCCCGACCTGAAAGACCCGAGCTGGCGGCCCGTCACGAGACGCCCGTTCGCCAACCAGAACGTGACGGCCATGCTGGGTCAGATCCGTCGCCGCGACCTCGTTGTCCATCATCCGTATGACTCGTTCGACACGAGCGTCGGCACGTTCGTCGCCGCCGCACGGGACGCGAAGGTCGGCGCGTTCAAGGCGACCGTCTATCGGACCGACAGGTCGTCCCCGACGATCGCGTCGCTTGTCAAGACGGCGGACGAGGAGAAGCAGGCTCTGTGCCTCGTCGAGCTCAAGGCGCGTTTCGACGAGCGACGGAATATTGAGTGGTCGCGCGCTCTCGAGCGTGCCGGCGTCGACGTAGTCTTCGGTGCTGCCGACATCAAGGTGCACGCGAAGTTCGCGCTTCTTGTGCGGCGCGAGCAAGGCGCGATGAGGCGCTATGCGCATATCGGCACCGGTAACTACCACGCGTCCAATGCTTCGAACTACGAAGACCTGGGTCTCTTCACGGCAGACGAGGCCATCGCAGCGGACGTCGCCGATCTCTTCAACACGGTGACAGGCGGGATGCAGCCCGCGGCGTTCCGCAAACTCCTCGTCGGACCGTGGTTCCTGCGCGATGGGATCACCAACGAGATCGACCGCGTCACCCAGGCGGCGCGCGAAGGCAGGCGCGCGCGGATCAGGATCAAGGTCAACGCACTGGTCGACCCCCAGGTTGTGAACTCCCTCTACGCTGCCTCGAGGTCGGGCGCGGACGTCGAGATCGTGACGCGGGGCATGTGCGTTCTTCGCCCGAAGGTGCCCGGGTTGAGTGAGCGGATTACCGTGCGCAGCGTTCTCGGCCGCTTCCTCGAACACAGCCGGATCTTCGTGTTCGAGGCCGCCGACTCGGTCAGCATGTGGATCGGCAGCGCCGACTTGATGCCGCGCAATCTCGACAAGCGGATCGAGCTTCTCGCACCGATCGAGGATGCGCGTATTCGGTCCGAGATCGGCTTCGTACTCGACGCGCTTCTGCGGGACACCCGTTATTCGTGGGAACTCGATCCGGACGGGAGCTGGCGCCGGCTCACGACGGATCCAGGCGTTCCGGCCGTGTCCGCCCAGGAGATACTCATGCGTCGCGCGACGAGACGCGCAAAGAAACGTTGACCTCGACCCCTGAGAGCACGGCCGCCGAGGGGCTCCTCGGCGAGTTAACGGAAGAGTTGTCGCGCCTCGTCCGCTGGGACGTGGAGCTTGTTGTGGTGCGACACGCGGAAAGCCTGCGCCGGATCGGCGTCGAGCTTGCGGTGACGCTGGCCTCGGCGACAGCGCTGCTGCTCGGCCTCCTGACGATGAGTTGGGCGGCCACTCGCGCCTTGGAGGGCGTCCTCTCTACGTGGGCAGCGCCGCTCCTCGTAGGTACCGGGTGGTTGGTCGTGACCGCGCTTCTGGTCCGGCTGGAGCACCCGCGGCGGTTCTTGCGCCGCCTCGCCGCGTACGACGCAACCGCCGTGACCGACGCAGCGCTACGTGAGCGCCACGAGGCGCAACTCGCGATGCGTATCACCGCGGAGCAGCTGGCGGCAGCGTTCGCCCGTGAGACGGTCGAGCGCGAGGTGGTTACCGACGCGGTAACAGCCGAGCACGATCTCGAGCGGATACTCCGCGCGCTCCTTGCGCTTGCCGTGACACCCGTGCGCGTCTGGAGCGGCGCCTTCGAGCGTCTCGGCGCCCGCTCGCATCTCTGAAGCACTCGCTCCCGCGAGAACCGAGCGACGAAAGGCGTCCAGCGAGTCAGCCGTAACCTTCTACCACTTCCTGCCTGGCGACGATCGCGACTACTTCGTCGATCACCGCCCGGGGACTCGAGGCGTGAACCGCTCTGACAGGAACGCCGTAGGCCGCCAGATCGGAGACGATCCGCTCGGCATTCACCGCTCGCAGATCGGACACGGGTACGAAGAGACTCTTCGGATACGCAGCCGACGCGCGCCAGCCCTGATCGTGTTCATACACCACGCCCCAGAGTGCGACCCGTCCGATGACCCGCACGAGCACACTGTCTGCCAGGACCGCGGGCAGGTAGCGACGGACGACGTTGAGCGACGCGGCGTAGATTCCACAGCCGCAGTCGAGAGCGGGCGCGTCGTGCCGGTTGCGACTCCACGGCCAGATCGACCAGCGAGCACACCGGCACGACGCGAAGAGGGGCGCACCTCTCGGCCAGAGCGACCGTTGAATGACGCTGGAGAGGCGCGTCTCGTTGTCACGCACGACCGCACTCCACGTGCGCCACCCGATCACGGGCTGGACGTAGTCCGGCGCCGTCGTCACGTTCGCGGTATGGACTGCTCGACCGGTGCGCGCGACTCCTCCTGAGACGACTCCGGCTGTTGCCGGGGCTCCGACGTCGGTACCGGATCCTCGAGAGGCTCGATCGTGTAAACCCTCTTGACGCTCCCTAGTTCCATATGCGTGGCTCCTTTCGTCACTTTGTCGGGTCGAGAGCTCGTGGAGGACGGAGGAATGCTCACGCGGTCAGGCCTCGCGCAGTTTGTGCCCACCGTACACCGCGAGACCGTAGATGATGATGATGTCGACCGAGAACATCATCAGGGCCCAAAACGGGTAGACCGGCACGAACGACAACTGCCCGATCGCGTTCACACCAGCAACTGCGATGCCGAACCAGCGGGCGAGCTCGCTTCCGCCCAACAGCGCGAAGGCGGCGAGTAGTTCGGCTATTCCTAGCACGAGCACGATCCAGCCCCACGTGCGTAGGTCACTGAACACGTATGTCCGCGTGACCCCGTATACCTTCGAGTTGGCGAGTGCCAGGATCCCGTCGATCAGGTTCCAGGTTCCGGCGAGGCCCAGCATGACCGCTGCGAAGGCAACCCAGCCCGATCCAGCCACCGAATAGCCGTACTCGTCATCTGTCACCCGCACCTTCATGTCCTGGGTGCGCGTCGCCATATGGTTCTTTACCTCCCTGTTTGTGCGTTGGCAGCCGACGTGTCAGCCGACTCGATCAGCTGCTCAAGGAAAGCCGTCGACGCCGACGCCGGCATCGCCCCGTTGGGATGATCGCCGTCAGCGCTTCCGGTGAACCGGAATGACCTCGAGCGTAAGCTCGCGCTCGTCGACGATCGTCACGGCCTCGCCGGGGTCGGCGCCTTCCGCGCACACCGCATTCCAGATCTCTCCATGCACCCGAACCCGACCTCTCGGATGACACGAATCAAGGACGTGGGCACGTTGGCCCATCATCGCCTCCAGGCCAGTCTTCGGTGACTGCCGAGCCAGTCGCCTCCCCCACTCGACCCCGGTGATCTCGGCAGCAAGCCCGCATCCGAGAACGATCAGCTGCCATGGCCACGGGACGAAGAAAGCGAGCACGACGAATGGAATGAGAACCACCTCGTGATGATCGCATCCGCCGACTCGCCAGTCGTCACCCTCTTTGGGCGGCGTCCCGCCTGACGAGACCGAGCTCACGCGCACGGTCGACGGCCTCGCTACGCGACGCGACGGACAGCTTCCGATACACGGCGATTGCTTGCGTCTTGACTGTGTTCCGCGAGATTCCGAGCCTCTCCGCGATGTCCCGGAACGAGAGATGGCTCGCGAGCAGCGGAAGAAGCCTAAGCTCGGCCGGCGTCAGCCCGGCCGTCCAACCGTCACCGGCGGAGCGTCCGGACTCGAGATCGTGGCGGAGCTCCGCGATCCGGTCGGCAAGGATGCCGAGGTCGCGGCCGTCGGCCGCAATCTCGTCGAGCTCGTCGAGAAGCTCACGCGCGCGTCCCGGGTTGGCAAGCGCGAGATGGACATGCGCAAGCTCGACTCGGACGAGCGCCGCGAGCCACGCAAGCGTAGAAGTGAGTCGCGAAGCGAGCCGGTCCGCATGTTCAACTGACTCTTGTGCCGCAACGCGCCAGCCTCGCAAGGTTGCCGCACGGGCTGAGGCGACGTATGCGCACGCGGTCGTCACATAGTCGTCCAGATGCGCCGTCTCGGCGATCCGGCGTGCGCTGTCGGCCAGGTCGCCCGCCGCGCTCACGTCTCCTCGCCTCGCCGCGAGCAGCGAGAGCGCGCTGAAGGCCATCGATCCGCTGACGCTCGCCCCGAGACGGGACGATCTTTCGATACTCGACCGAAGGATCTGTGTTGCACGCTCATCGTTTCCGTTGAGGAGCTCGGCGAAGCCGAGCAACGTGAGCGCGCTACCGGAAAGGGTGCTTCCTTCCCCGAACATCCCGACGGCAACCTCGGCGTCGATGCGCATCTTTGCCACCCCGTCGCGACAGAGCAGCGCCCGAAGGAGCACAGTCCACGCGACGAGACGACTGCCGTCGGGCAGCGCCGTGTCGGACCGATTCCGAAGCGCCAGGCGTGCCCAGCGTTCCGCTCTTTCGGGCTCGGCTTCACGAGCGAGAATGGCTGCACCGAGAACCGCCAGGGCCGGCTGCCTTGCAAGGAGCTCTCCGTCGTCGAGTGCCGCGAGCCAGCGCTCGATCGTCGCGTAGTGGCCTTGCCAATAGAGTGGGAGAGCAAAACGGAGGCAGAGCGCCGCAGCCCGGTCTCCAGCGCCTGCGGCGATGGCATAGTCGATCGTCGGCTCGACATCCCCCCGTGCATCGTGCCAATCGGTCGCACGCTCCAAGAGCGTGGCAACCCGATCCGGAGCGAGCTGGAAGAGTTCGCTTCGGAGCGAATCGCGGAACAGGGGGTGGAGCTCGAACCACTCGCCGTCATCGACCGGAGCCAGGAATGCGTTCGCCGCGGTCAATGACGCAATGAGCGCATTCGAGTCGTCGCGCTGGCGCATCGAATCGCAGAGCCCCGCGCAAAGTCGCGTAAGAACTGAGGCGTCGAGAAGGAAATCCCGCTCCTCCCGTTCGAGACGATCGAGCACCTCGAACCGGAAGTAGTCGCTTACGAAACGGTCGGCGCCGAGCACGTCGGCGTCCAGAACCTTCTTCGAACCTCCGCGGAGCGCAAGTCCGACGAGATACAGACCCGCCGCCCAGCCGTCGCATCGCGTGTTGACGATGTGTAGATCGGACTCGGCCAGCTCGACTCCGATGCCCTGCAGCAGCGCGCTGGCCTCCGAATCGCTCAGCTTGAAGTCGGCCGAACCGAGTGTCAATGACTCGGCAAAGTGCTGCGCGAGACGGCTTTCGAGTTTCTTCCGTGTTGCGAGGACGAGCTGGGAACCCGCCGGAACCCGGTCGGCGAGCAGCCCGATCGCATCGAGACACGCCTCGTTGTGAAGCTGGTCTACGTCGTCCAAGATGACGACAGCCGGCACCGCGAGTTCGGCGAAACTTCCGGCGAGCTGATTCGCTGCGGCTACCGCGCCTCCCTTTTTCGACCTAAGGCCGTCGCGAATAGGTTCGATTACCGCACCGATTCGCTCGAGCGCAGTTGCGAGATAGGTCACAAGCGTCCCCAGGTCGTTGTCCTGTTCGTCGACCGTCAGCCACGCCACCTGACGCCCGTCGCTTTCGGCCCACGCCGCAAGCGCCATCGACTTGCCGGATCCCGGCACCGCCACGACCAGCACAAGGGGCGTTCTCCGGGCGGCGTGGAGTCGACTGAGTAACGTGGGGCGCGGGCCCGCGCCCGCACGGAAGCGTGGCGGCCGCAGCTTGGATTCGAATACCAGAGGAAGACGCAGGTCCCGCCCATCTGCTAATCCACCGGCTCTCACGGCTGACGCACTCCCTTCAGGCTTTGTCGGCAACGAGTCCGAGCTTCGACGCGCGCGCGATCGCCGAACCACGCGAACAGACACCGAGCTTGCGGTAGACAGAGATTGCCTGCGTCTTGACTGTGTTGCGGGAGACGTACAGCCCATCGGCGATCTCTCGAAACGACATGTGGGTCGTCAGGAACGGCAGCAGCCGAAGTTCGGCCGCCGTTAGGCTCGACGCACCGCTCTCAGGCCCTTGTCTCTGGTCGGCCACCTCCACCCGAAGCGCAAGCGCCTCCTGTCGGAAAACACCTAAGCGGGGTTGCTGCCTGAAGATGTCATCGATCTCGTCAAGGAGCCGAGATGCGCCCTCCACGGCGCCGAGCGCGAGCTCTACTCGCGCGAACTGGAGCCGCAAAAAGACGGCAAAGGTCCCGATCGCGTACGTCAGACCCGGAAGCAGCCGCCTCGCGAGTTCTATGTCGCGTCGCACTCTCGTCCAGTCGCCATTCCTCAGGGCCGCGCGGGCGCTTGCGGCCAAGCCGAAAAGACTCGTGACGTCGTCGTCGAGCTGCAAGTCGCTAATCCGTCGGCGCGCATCGTCAGCGAGCAGGTCAGCCCGCTGCCAGTCGCCACGATCGGCCGCCAGGAGCGACCGAAATGCCACCGCCATCGATTCCAGCCCGAGTGCGTCACTAGACACTGCAACGTCGGCGGCTTCTCGTGCACACGCGTCGGCCGTCGAGGTAAACCCCTTCAGCCCGTTGGCGATCGAAAGGCCGAGCAGAGCCGCGGAGCGCCAGACGCTCGTAGGCGGCAGCGTCGCCAGCGCACGTTGCGCGTCCGCCTCGAGTTGCTCGAGACCGTTTGGGGAACTCAATGCACGCAGCAGCGCACCCCACGGCGCAGATGTCGCGGACGAATCGGTGCATGGCTCGCGCCCAGCGATCTCTCGGCGCTCGACCGTCCGAGACCATCGCTCAGCCTCCTCGGGACAGCCGGTCATTGCCCACGTCACGGCACCCATGACCGCGACGGCTGGATTGCGCTTGAGCAGCGTCTCGTCGTCGACCGTCCGGAGTAGAGCTTGGACTCGCATCGGCTTCAAGTGCGAGCCGAAAGGCGCGGACGATCGCTGAAAGAGGTCGACCAGCTGCTCGAGATCGCCGGCCGCGCAGGCGTATTCGATGGCATCGTCGACGTAGCCGTGGCTCGAACACCAGCAAGCGGCTCGGCTGCGGAGTGCGCTCACCGACGACGGCTCACGTCGCTCCACCTCGCCCGCGAGAAACCGCTGAAATGCCGGATGAAGCCGGTACCAGCGACCCTCACGATCGAGTGGGATGACGAACAGGTTTGATCGCCGGAGCTGCTCGAGCAGCTCGGCGGAACAGCAGGTCTCGGCGACGACGTCGCATAACGCCCCGCACAGCCGATGGAGCACTGAGATTCGAGTGAGCAACTGAGCCTGTTCATCAGAGAAACCAGAGAGCAGATCCCCGAAGTAGTCGTTTGGTGGATCGACCGGGCGCGGACTCGCCGGTGCACCGTTCGCACGCGGGCGCAGGGAGAGCGCGGCGAGCCGTAATGCGGCGGGCCAGCCCTCGACGTCGTTGTTCAATTCCTCAACTCTTCTTGGCGGAAGCACGACACCCGAGTTGCGTAAAAGTGCAGAAGCCTCCCGGTTGCTAAAACGGAGGTCGTCGATGTCCAGCTCCATGAGGAGACCCTGCGCCCGGAGGCGTGCGAGCGGCAGCGGGACTTCGGCGCGGCCGACCAGGGCCAGCTGCGCATCCGAGGGAAGCTCGTCGATCAGTCGGCCGAGCAGCTTGAAAGACTCGGCGTCGTGCAGACGTTCGATGGCGTCAAGAACGACGACGATCGGCCAGTCGGACTCGACGAGTCGCTGTCCGAGCATCGCTACGGTCCCAGCCGACTCGGACCTCCCGTGTTCGACGCCTGAGGTGTTCTCCCCGTCAACGAGCGCACGCGCGATTGCTGCGTGCAGGTGTGCGATGAACCGGTCCCCGTCGTCGCTTTCGTCGAGGCCGTACCACGCAAAACGCCTTTCGTCGCGTCTCGCCCAATCTGCGACGAGAGTCGTCTTCCCGTAACCGGCGGGAGCCGTGACGCTGACGACCTTCGCATCGCGGGCGCTACGCAGCCGGTTGACCGGACCAGCGCGTCGGATAGTCCCGGGCCGCTCTGGCGGCAACGTTAGCTTTGACTCGAGGAGCGATACGTTCCTCGTTTGTGGTTGGACTAAGTCGTGCCTGTTCGCCCGACGTTCGCCCCTTGATCCCCGCGGCAACGATGCCGCGGCATGCGTCGTACGGCCCATGCTGACCTCCTTAACTGCCTAGATTTCGCGAGAACGCTGAACCGCCGCAGCTGGGTGGAGCACGTGCCTCTACGCCGCAGGCCGCCGGCCAGCCGACGATCCCTTGAACGAGCTTGCGCCTGTGAAAGCCCGTGAATCACTCTTCGCCTCCACTTCCGACGCCGTCGGCGCCGAGAGCTACGTCACTCTCCGCAGAAGGGTTGAGCGGACATCGATCTCCTACGGGGGTACGGCAGGCGATCGCGGAGATGTTAAGAGAAATTCAACACCGAATACAAATGTGCTCAACAAATCGTCAGAAATCGAAAATCGTGTCGACCGTCACCACTTCGATACATCTCCAATTCCGACGTCCAGCGGCTTCGTGATCACCCCGATCGGGCGATGCAGGCACCTCTCGAGACAGGTCGAATCGGTGCCATGGGTGGCGCGCCGGTCCGGTCCCGCGTCCGCCGGCAGCGTCCTCGGACGAACCGCGAGTTTGGCCCGCGCGATCTGTTCGGCCTCGTCGAAAGGGCGGCGGACGTCGTCTTTCGCTACCGCCTCCGCCCGCCGGGGTTCGAGTTCGTCAGTCGCGCCATCGTCCGCGTCACAGGATTCACGCCCCAACAGCTGTACGCGGACCCTGCCTCCGCTCTCAAGCTCGTCCACCACGACGACCGAGCGATCCTCTACGAGCTCCTTGCGCGAGGCGGAGGCCGCATGCCGATCGTCGTGCGCTGGGTCCGCAAGAACGGATCGGTCGTCTGGGTCGAGCAGCGGAGCACGCCGGTCTTCAATCGGGCCCACGAGCTCATCGCGATCGAGGCGATTGCGCGAGAGGTCGCCGATCCGACCCTCGGTTCGCATCCACATGTTCGCGTCCTCGGAGACATTCGCATTGACCTCGACCGTGGCCGCGTGCTCGTGGGGGGCCGAGACGTTCGGCTGACGCCATCTGAGCTCCGCCTACTCGTCTTGCTCACGGATCAGCCGGGCCGAACGATTAGCCGCGCCACGATCATGGAGGCGCTGTGGAACAGCTCCCACGTCGGCAGCGGTCGAACCTCCGAAGTCCACATCTCGAAGTTGCGCAGCAAGATCGAGCGGGATTCCGATCGACCCGCACGAATCGAGACCGTCCGCGGGCAGGGCTACCGGTTCGTCCACAGCGGATGATGACACGCGTCCGTCGAGCACGCAGTGTTGCGCCGATGCAGCGGCTGCTCCCGTCCATCGTCCGGTCAGACCGCAACGAGCATCACCACGGTGTCGCTCAACAGCTCGCGACGGTGGTGCTGATGCTGTTCCCGAACCCGCCGCGCCGCTTGGTGCTTCTCTCGCTGGCAGTCGTCGAACACATCTCGGACCGGCGGCAAGCAAGGTATCGGGCACTCCGGCGCAGCCAACTGCGGCGATCGCTCCTCACCGGCGCCGTTCTCGGCGGCCTGGCAGCGGCGACGAGCAAGACGCGCACGGCTCTTTCGCGATGAGCGGGCTCGGAGGGCACCTTGCCCTACTTGCTGCCCTGACGACCGGAGTCGGCATCGGAATGGCGCGACTCGGGATCGGTAAGGGCATGCTTTCGACTCGCGCGACGCGCCGTCACTGCGCCTCGTGCGGCCGCTTGTTACCGCGGCCGCGCGCTCGCTGCAACCGTTGCGGGCTTTGACGCCGAACGTCGGACTGCAGTCGTAGCGATCACCCTGATCGGGCGATGCGATCGTCCTGCTGGGACGCCAAAGTCTCGACACTTCTGAGCGAAAGGTGACCAAGATGCTGCTCGCGTCATACCCACTCCTCGAGATCGTGTGGACGATGTTCATCTTCTTTGCGTGGGTGATCTGGATCACGCTTCTGGTCATGGTCCTCGTCGACAATTTTCGACGACCCGATCACTCAGGTTGGGCAAAAGCTGGATGGACCCTCTTCGTCATCTTCTTGCCGTTGATCGGCGTGCTCGTCTACATGATCACGGCCCCTCAGCGAGATACAGCCTTCGTCACCTGACGCAAAGCCCGGCGTCTCCACGCAATTCAGTCGTTTCGATCTCGTCTGATCCGGGCGATGTGAAAACGCGGCGTCGGATGAAGAATCTTCGCACAGTCCGCGACGTGAAACGGAGATGGAGATGACCTCAGTAGCCGAACCGGCCGCGTACCACAAGCGGCGAGTCAACGACCTCATCCAGGAGAGCATCACCGACCATACGGAGCCGGAGCGCATCGCGTTCTTCTGCGAGTGCGGATCGGGCCGTTGCTTCGAGACCGTCTGGTTGACGGGCACCGAATACGAGCGCGGCCGACTCGTCGAGGGGTGGATCGTGCTGGCTCCTGGACACTGAGCAACGACGAGGTCCGTACGGCTCACGTCCGTTCGGAAGGGGTCAAGGCGCGAAACGCGTCGACAGCATCTTGGACACGGGGATAGATGCAGCGACGACCCAGGCTGCATTCGAGTTCGGCGTCGCTGAAGAGCCTGTGAAGGCTGGTCCTCAGCGAGACGAAGGACAGCCTGATGCGCCGGGCCTCGAGCTGATCGTGTAGCCGGACGAGCATCGCGAGTGCGGTCGTGTCGACGTCGTAGATTGCCTCTGCGTCCACGACGATCTCGCGCACGCGCCACCGCTCGTCGTCGACGAGCTCGCGAACGGACGCCGCAAACGCATCGGCGTTGGCGAAGAACAGTGGCGCGTCGAACCGGAACACGGCTAGGCCCGGAACGGTTTCCGCCCAGCGGTGCGACTCGACGTCGCCGTAGGCTCCACCGCCGATATAGCCGAGAACGGCCGTGTGCGGCATCGCTGCACGGGCCAGCACGCCGGCAAGCGAGACGAGGACTCCGATCGCGATTCCTTTCACGACCCCGAAGACGAGGACGCCGCCGAGCGTGGCCAGTGCGAGCGCGAAGTCGCCCGTGTGGATGCGCCGCAGGCGCCTGAGCTCCGCGATGTCGACGAGCCTAATCGCACCGATCACCACGACCGCGGCCAACGCCGACCTCGGCAGGTTGCGGAAAAGGGGTGTCAGCACCACCAGTGTCAGGACGACGAGCAGAGACGCGAACGAGCTGGCCAGCTGGCTACGTCCGCCGGTCTCGGCGACCCCAAGGCTCCGGGAGATGCTGCCCGCTGCGGGAAAACCCTGGAAGAATCCGACCCCGAGATTGGCACCGGCGAGGGCCAGGAACTCCCGGTTGGGACGGATCGTCTCGCCGTCGCGAGCGGCGAGCATCTCGCCGATCATCGTGGCGCTCGAGAAGACGAAGACGGCGATGCTGAGGCTGGGCCCGATGAGATGCTCGATATCTCCGAAGTCCACACTGGGTAATGCGGGGTTTGGGAGTCCGCGAGGAATCGTTCCGACGACGTCGATCGTGGTCGCGAGTCCTGTCTGTGTGACGAACGCAGTCGTGATGGCGAGCGCCAGGAGCGACGCTGGAACCTTGCGCGAGAAACGCGGCAGGATGACGACGAGCCCACCTGTGAAAACTGCGATCCCGACTGCCCAGGGCTCCAGATCGCCGACGTGTCGCGCGAGCCGCCACAGCACGTTCGGATACACGTTCTTCTCCTGGATTCCGGTGAGGGACGAGAGCTGGCTAACCACGATCACCACGGCAGAGCCCGCGAGGTAGCCCGTGAGCACGGGCGCTGAGAAGAGTCGAGTGACGATGCCCAGCCGTCCGTAGTACCCGACGGCCAAGAAGCAGCCTGTGAGCAGCGCGAGCGTCGCGGCGAGCGCCGCATACCGTTTCGCATCTCCATTTGCGAGCGGCCCGACTTCAGCCGCGACGAGAATCGCAATCGCCGACTCCGGCCCCACGGGCAGATAGCGGCTCGTTCCGAGGAGCGCATATGCGAGGCCGCCGATCGCCGCGACGTAGAGGCCGGCGACAGGAGACACTCCGGCGAGCTGGCCCAGCGCGAGGCCAGCCGGGACGAGCGGCGCCCACAGGGCGATCCCGGCGATCAGGTCGGCCCGAAGCCACGAGCGCCGGTAGTGGAGAACGAGTGCGACGCCCGGGAATGGGCCGTCAAGGGAGGCAACCCGCCGGCCGAGCTCGCGCAGTCGTTTCGCCAACTACGAGAGTGCGAGCGCTTTGGCGCGATTGAACTCGTCGTCGGAAAGGGCACCGGCGTCCCGCAGCGCGACGAGCCGTGCGAGCTCGTCTGCGACCGAGCCGCGCGCTTCTGCCGGCTCGGCTTCTGTAGACGCATCCGCGGCCACACGCCGCTCGACCAACGGGAACTCGGCGAGCATCTGCCGCCGGAGTGCGACGAGCCCGATGGCGATGAGCACGGCGAATGAGAGCACACCCCACCAGGTGCGGAGCGCGTGCGTCGGACCTGACTCGACGATCCACAGGTAGAGGACGCCGACACCTAGCGCGGCGAGCCCCGGCCTCCGGTTCACGGTTGGCGCGATGAGACGGCGCAGGCTCGTCGCCCACGACATCGGCCCGGCGAGCACCGTGCCCGCAATAACGACGAGACCGTAGAGAATCGCAGCGCCGCCGAGCTGACCGAGAATCTGAGTTCCGATCAACCACACGTCGCGGACCGTCACTCGGTAGCCCGGGGATGCGAGCGCATCGACGGCGTAGTTGCCTGCTAGGCGCCGGACGAGCAGAACGACCAGACCGACGACGACGAATGCCCAACCGACGTTTCGCAGCGTCCGTCGACGTCCACCGCGTGCAAGGAAGACGGCGAAGGTCAGGAGGCCCACCACGGCCACGGTCAGCCAGACGCTGAGAACTCGAACGACCCGAACGCCCTTCTGCGCCGCCGCGAGCTGGTCGGAGCGCATGACCGTGATCGCGCCGGCGTCGGGCGGAATCTTCTCGAGGGCGGACGCCGACACGCCGAGATCGGCTCCGAGCTCGGTGAGTAAGCCATGGAGGTCGACGGTCACGACACCCTTCCCGGTCGAGATCCCGTAACCGGTCTTGTTCTCGAGCACGTTCACGAGCTTTTCGTGGGCGACCGTCGTCGTGTTGATCCAGAGCTGCTGGACACGCGGCCTCGCGAGGATCGCGGCAGCGGTGGCCGTCGCGGGCTGCCGCAGGGCGCTGGCGAGCGGTCCGGCGAGGTGCTTCACGTTCGGGGGCAGCTGATTCTCGAGCGCCTGCGCGACGTCGACGTTTTGATACAGCTGGTTGACGAGGAACGTCGAGAGCGCAGTTCTCACCTCCGGGTCCTGGATGACCTGCGTACTCGCCCGCTTCCAGGCGTTGTTGTCGAGCAGCTGCCGGTCGGCCCAGAGGGTCAGAATCGACACGAGCGCGAGCACAGCCGCAACGACGACCAGCAGGTTCACGACGATGTGCCGCCCCCGTCCAAGGCCGACGGCGGGCGTCACGACGGCGCTGCGTTCGGTGCGCGCGAATGCCGTCATCGTCCACCGTGATCGTCGGATCGCGGCGACACGAGCGCATCACCCGATGCGGAGGATGGCGCGCGTGCGAGCTCAGGCGAAAACGACCGTGACCATGAGAACGCCCGGTGAGAAGGCGCCACCGATGGCGCCTAATTGGAACGGTGCGTCAGGCGTCCAGTGCTGACCGCTACGTGTGCACGCTGACCGAAGATCCGCGTGATCCCCATTGACAGCGTGGATTCTCGACATTGGAATCGTCGTGATGAAGCATTCGATCCAGTTTGGCGACGGCCCGGCGGATGTCATCGTCACGACGGTCGGAGTCGCATCCCTCGACGGCCTCGACTCGGTCGTCGTCGATCTGCTCGACGATCCGCGTTACCTTCCCGGCATGTCGCTCCTTTTCGACTACACGCGGCTCGACTGGAGCACGCTCGACGCCGGCGACTTCGTGCGACGGGTGCACGTTCCGCTCAAGGAGGCGGACCTCACCGGACCAGCGCGGATCGCCGCTGTCAGCTCCGACGAACGGTTGGTTGAAGCGGGCGTCCTGCGTGACGACGAGCCGACTTGGCGGGCATTCCGGACCGTCGAGGAGGCGTGCCGCTGGCTGGCTGTTGCTGAAGCGCGATCCTAGGGTGGTCAGCCAGTTCGCAGGACGTCGAGCCCGCGACCGGAACGCTCGTCGGCAATGACCTGGCGGACTCTTGCGAGGATCACGTCTTCCGGGATCTCGTGGAGTGTGTGCAGCTCGGACGCCGCATCGGCGAGCCGCTCCCAACAACCGTCAGCTCTCGCACAAAGCGCAGCCCGCAGCGCCGCGCGATCCTGGTCCATTCCTGCCTCCTCAACGGCCGCAGAATTCGGCGTACTCTACCTCTGGCCGCCCCGCGTAGACAGCAGTCCGACGAGATTCGTCCGCAAAGACCGGCCAGGCTGGCGAACGAGGCCCCGTCCGTTTAGCCTCAACTTTCGTGATCCGCGTCGTGCTCGGCGAGGACAGCTACCTCGCATTGGAGGGAATGAGCCGCGCGCTCGAGTCCATTCCGGAGGTCGAGCTCGTGCGGTCGTGCGGTGACCTCGAATCGCTTCGGGCTGCAGTCGACGAGCTGCAGCCCGACGTCGTCGTCACCGACATCCGGATGCCGCCTACGAACAGCGACGAGGGCATCCGCCTCGCACGCGAGCTCCGGTCGTCGCGCCCAACCACCGGCGTCGTCGTGGTGAGCCAGTACGACGACCCGCTCTACGCCCTGAACCTCTTCGAGGGCGGCGCCGAGCGTCGTGCCTACCTCCTCAAGGAGCGCGTGCGCGATGCGGAGGACCTGCATCGCGTGATCCAAGATGTCGCGGGCGGCGGCTCGAGCGTCGATCCACGCATTATCGAGGCGATGCTCGCGGCGCAGCGCCAGCGACGAAATCCGCAACTAGAGACGCTCACTCGACGAGAGCTCGAGATCCTCGGGCTCGTAGCGGAGGGTTGGAGCAATACGCATGTCGCCGATGAGCTCGTCCTAACGCAACGCACGGTCGAAGCGCATATCAGCTCGATCTTCGCGAAGCTCGGCCTGCACTCGAGTCGTGAGGTCAGCCCGCGGGTCCGAGCCGTGCTGATGTACCTCACCCTTCACCACGCGTGACCTCCCGAATCGTCCGCTTGGGGTGATGCTGCAAGTAGGGCCGACGCGGACGATCGCGGCATGGCCGACGCGACCGGAAAGACGACTGTGCCAGCACGCGCGGAGCCCACGCCGGAGCCGGCGCGTCAGCCGCCCGAGCCGGGCGAGGCGAAGCCGAAGAAATTCAAGTTCCCGACGGCGTTCACCGTCCTTGCCGCAGTCCTCCTGCTGGTCTGGATCGCCTCGTTCTTCGTGCCCGCGGGGGTCTACAAGACGAACGCGACGACGGGATCACCGATCCCCGGGACGTACCACGAGTTGCCGTCCTGCTCGGCCGTAGCCGCGGGCGGCTCCGCGCTCGTCGTCGAGTCGCCCGGCGAGAGTGGCGTCGCACCCGCCGATGCCTCGCAGGCGCCGTCGGCGACGACACCGCCGAAGCCGGGCGAGAACTGTGTCGACACCTCGTTCACGTACCGCTTCAAACAGCTCTGGAACGCGCCGCCGAACGGACTCTACGGCGTCGAGGGCGCGAACGGCTTCGTCGGCCCGTGGGAGACCGGTTTTCTCTACGGCTCGGCGGCGATCTTCCTCTTCGTACTCGCAGTCGGCGCGTTCATCACCGTAACGATGAAGACGCAGTCGATCCAAGTCGGGATCGGACGCCTCGCGCTCCGCTTCCGGCACAGCGGCTCGATCTTGATCGCGATCCTGATGGCGATCTTCGCCCTCGGCGGGACGACGTACGGAATGTGGGAGGAGACGCTCGGCTTCTTCGCGCTCCTCGTGCCGCTGACCCTCGCGCTGAACTACGACCGCATGGTCGCTGCGGCGATCGTCTTTCTCGGCGCCGGTAGCGGTGTGATCGGGTCGACGGTGAATCCCTTCGCAACCGGCGTGGCGTCCGACGCCGCCGGAGTCTCGATCGGAGCCGGAATCGGGCTTCGGATCGCGCTTTGGGTGACGCTCGTCGCGCTTGCGGTCGCCTACGTCACCTGGTACGCACGCCGGGTCAACAAGCACCCAGAGAAGTCGGTCGTCGGCGTCTCGGCGTCCGACGCTGCCGACGCGGAGTCGCTGATCACGAACGTTCCGAAGCTGACGGGGCGCCAGAAGCTCATCCTGACCCTGTTCGGCGGGACCTTCCTCACCATGATTTACGGCTTCATCCCCTGGAACGACTTGTGGCACGAGGGGTTCGGCAAGGACTTCCCGCTACCGACCTTCTCCGACTTCTACTTCCCTGAGGCCGCCGGCCTCTTTCTGGTGATGGCGGTCGTGATCGGTCTCATCGGCCGCCTCGGCGAAGAGGGAACGGTGTCGACGATCATCGCCGGCGCAGCCGACTTCGTCGGCGCAGCGCTGATCATCATCTTCGCGCGCGGGATCACGGTCGTAATGAGGAATGCGTACATGACCGACACGATCCTGCACTGGATGGAGAAAGCCGTCTCCGGCACGTCGGCGGCCGGTTTCGGAATCCTCGCCTTTCTCGTCAACATTCCGATCGCGTTCCTCGTCCCGTCGTCGTCCGGCCACGCCGCGCTCGTGATGCCGATCCTCGCGCCGCTTGCCGACTTTGCAGGCGTCACCCGCTCAGTCGTTGTCACTGCGTTCCAGTCCGCCTCGGGCTTCGTCAATCTCGTCACGCCGACGTCCGCAGTGATCATGGGTGGGCTCGCGCTGTCCAAGGTCGGCTACGACCGTTACTTGAAGTTCGTCTGGCCCTTTCTGGTTGTCGTCTTCGTCGTCTGCGGCACGTTCATCGGCGTGGCCGCAGCAGTGAGCTAGAGCCCTCGGAAGGAGAACACCCCCTTGAATACAGTCACAACTCCGGCACTCGGAGCCAATTCGGAGGTCGGCAGGCTACGGCTGGTGCTCGTCCACAGGCCCGATCTCGCGCACGAACGGCTCTCCCCCACGAACTGTCACGAGCTCTTGTTCGACGACGTAATCTGGGTTCGCCGGGCGCGTCAAGAATTCGACGCGTTCGTCGACTTGATGCGCGAGTTCGGCGTCGAAGTTCTTCTCTTCCACGACCTTCTCGCGGAGACGCTCGGTGATACGAGCGCACGTGAGTGGCTCCTGTCGCGGCGGCTGCGACCTGAAGAGGTGACCACGATGTTCTCGAATGAGCTCACGGCCTGGATGACGGCGATGCCGAGCGACGAGCTCGCGACGCGGCTGACGGGCGGCATGACCGCGGCTGAGCTGCCCGACGACATCGGGTCGATCGTCCAGCGAGCGATGCGACCGACGGACTTCGTGATCGCACCGCTTCCGAATCAGCTCTTCATGCGCGACACGAGCGCGTGGATCTACGGCGGAGTCTCGATCAACAACATGTACTGGCCGGCCCGCCAGCACGAGACCCTCAACGTCGAGGCCGTCTACCGCTTCCACCCGCGCTTCCGCGACGACCTCCGCATCTGGTTCGGCGGCTTCGACCACGACTGGGGCGGCGCGACGATCGAGGGTGGCGACATCATGCCGGTCGGTGACGGCGTCGTGCTCGTCGGTCAAGGCGAGCGCACAACCGCTCGCGCCGTAAGCATCCTCGCTCAGAACCTCTTCGCAGCAGATGCCGCGCGACTCGTTATCGGGGCCTTGATGCCGCGCGAACGCTCGGCAATGCACCTCGATACGGTCTTCACCTTTTGCAATCGGGACCTCGTCACCATCTACGAACCGGTCGTTCGACAGATCCTGCCGGTCCTGTACCGACCAGGCGCCAACGGCGGGATCGACGTGACCCTAGGCGAGCGGCCGTTCGTCGACGAGGTCTCCACAGCGCTCGGCCTCGAACGTCTGGACGTTGTCGCAACGGGGGGCGACGAGTTCGAGGCCGAGCGCAACCAGTGGGACGACGGCAACAACCTCGTTGCGCTCGCACCCGGCGTCGTCGTCGCGTACGAGCGCAACGAGGCCACCAATACGAAGCTCGCGGCAGCCGGAGTCGAGGTGCACACCATCGCCGGTCAGGAACTCGGGCGCGGGCGTGGCGGCGGCCACTGCATGACCTGCCCTGTGATTCGGGATGCCTGAAAGGAGCCACCCAGCGATGAAGACCGCTATCGACCTCCACGGACGAAGCTTCCTCACCTTCAACGAGTACTCGCCGGACGAGATCATGTACCTGCTCGACCTGGCGGCGGAGCTGAAGGCTGCGAAGCGCGAGAGCCGGGAAGAACAGAAACTTGTCGGCAAGGAGATCGCGTTGATCTTCGAGAAGGACTCGACGCGGACGCGTTGCGCCTTCGAAGTCGCCGCCTACGACCAGGGCGCCCACGTCACGTTCATCGGTCCGAGCGGCTCCCACATGGGACACAAGGAGACGGTCAAGGACACGGCTCGGGTCCTCGGCCGCATGTATGACGCAATCGAGTTCCGCGGCTTCTCCGAGGGCGTCGCGGACGAGCTGGCTGCGTGG
>Ga0070731_10001114_pt1 | contig 29362 bp, 32 predicted proteins | sample Coa_R1_2_FD_66448 | JGI IMG/M metagenome (GOLD analysis project Ga0070731, IMG submission 66448) | Surface soil microbial communities from Centralia Pennsylvania, which are recovering from an underground coalmine fire - Coalmine... | ecosystem: Environmental > Terrestrial > Soil > Unclassified ... | reverse complement strand
GGGCGTGCGGCGGCTCGGCGAGCACGTCTCGATCAAGACGCGTGCCGGCAACGAGAAGGCGGTGGTCGCGGACGTCTTCCCGGCGTACGACGACGACGGCGGCCTGCTGGTCGCGCTGACGCCGCGCCGCGGCAACGGCGAAACTCACGTCCCTTAGGACGTCGGAGACGTCCTAAGGGACGGGTCAGACGCGCGTCGAGGGACAGAGGTCCGGCGCGAGCGGGCACTCCTCGCACCGCGGTCGTCGAGCGTCGCAGATCCGGCGGCCGTGCCAGATCAGCAGATGCGGGAACCGCGCCCAGTCCTCCCGCGGCACGAGGCGCATCAGGTCGCGCTCGATCTTCACCGGATCCTCTTGCCGCGTCAGGCCGAGCCGCTGCGACAGCCTGCGCACATGCGTGTCGACGACGACGCCCTGCGCGTGCCCGCGCTCGGCACTGACCACGTTCGCCGTCTTCCGCGCGACGCCCGGGAGCTTCAACAGCTCGTCGAACGAATCGGGCACCTCGCCGCCGTGCCGCTCGAGAAGGATCTGCATCGTGCCGCGCAACGCCTTCGCCTTCTGCCGGTAGAAGCCGGTCTGGAAGATGTCGCGCTCGAGCTCCTCTTGCGGAACTGCGAGGTAGTCCTCAGGCCGTCTGTACTTGACGAACAGCTTCTCGGTGACACGGTTGACGTTCACGTCCGTCGTCTGCGCGGAAAGCATCACCGACACGAGCAGCTCGAGCGGGTCCGCGAAGCGGAGGGCGATCGCGGCGTCGGCGTGCTCGCTCGCGAGCCGCTCGATGATCGGCACGATGCGCTGCTTCTTGAGCGCGACGCGCTTCCGCGCCTCACGGACGTAACTACGCGGCACTGCCCACGAGCTCGGCCGGCGGCTGTCGCAGCCGCGGCCCGGCGCACACGACGTCGAGGGCGGGACAGCCGGAGCACGTGAACTCGCTCGGCGTCGGCACGAAGTCACCGGCGTCGATGCGTCTGATCGCCCCGGACAGCTCAATTTCCAGCTCCGGCAGTTGATCACGAGTGAATGTCGTCGAGACGACGGCATCCGGTTGCTCGAGGAATGCATACACGACCTCGACCTCGTCGGCGCCGGCGCGGAAGCACGCGAGCGCGTACACGAGGCGCTGCAGGTGGTAGTCGCCCTCGACGATCTCCTCGGGCGTGCCCTCGGCCAGCGAGTTCGTCTTGTAGTCGAGCACGAGCGCGCGCGGCCCGGCCTGCCAGAGAACGTCGAGCCTTCCGTGCAGGAGGACGCCGTCGTGCTCGAACGCAAACGGGCGCTCGGGCCGAGCGCCCTCGAGCGCCGCGACCCGCCCGGCAAGCGCCGAATCGCAGTACGCCGCGACGAACGCCTCGATTCGCTCGAGCTCCTCGTCGCTCGCGGCGGGATACCACGCGCGCACCGGCGCGAGGGAGGGCGGCGAGGGCGCGCGCAGGTCGACCAGCTCGAGCAGCCGGTGCACTGCGTCTCCGATCTCGGTCGCCGCCAGGCCCTCGGCGCCCGGGACGTGAGCCCGCTCGGCGCGCAGTCCCGCCACCCGCTCTGCGTAGTAGCGGTACGAGCAGCGCTCGAACAAGGCAAGCGCCGAGTACGAAAGCCGCCGGACGCGATGGAGCGGCGGCGCAGGCGGAGGCGCGAGCTCGGGCAGCCGGTAGCCGCGCACCGGCGGCGCCGTCGGCAGCTCGGCGAACAGCGCGAGCTGCCCGTCCTCCTCCACCGGGACGGGTTCTCGTTCCTGGGAGCGCGGCGACCAGCGGTCGACGCGGAGTAGGAACCGTGCGTCGCCGCGCTCGAGCTCGACGGGCCGGTCGCGCGGCGCCGTCTCGACGTCTGCGACTGCCTCTAGCCGCTCGAGCACCCAGCCGATGGGCGTGACGCGGTCACGCCGCCGGTCGGGATCGATCGCACCCGAGACGATCAGCCGGTCGATTGCCCGCGTCATCGCCACGTAGTAGAGACGCAGCCGCTCGGCGTCGTCCTCCTCCTGCTCGGCCGCACGTACTGCTTCGTAGTCGAAGACGCCCTTCCGCTTCCCCGAGATCGGGTCGACGACCCGGAAGCCGAAGCGCCCGTCAGGTCGAACGAGGATCTCGTCGGCCGACGGCGGGCCGCCCGTGTCGCGGCCGGCGTCCGCGACGATCACGACCTTGAACTCGAGGCCCTTTGCCGCATGAATGGTCAGCAGGCGAACGGCGTCTGCTCCCTCCTCCTCCGACACCGCCTCGAGCTGCGCTGCCCCCAGCTGCTCCTGGTCGCGGAGGAACCCGACGAACCCCTCGATGTCCGGACCGCGCAGCTCTTCGTACGAGCGTGCGAGCCGCATCAGCTTGCGCAGGTTCGCGTAGCGCCGCTTTCCGTCCCAGCGCGAGAGGATCGCGAGGTCGTAGTCGTGCGCGGACACGATCTCGTCGCAGAGGCGCTCCAGTGACAGCCGCGCCGACGCGGCCGCGAGCCGCTCGTACCGTTGCTTGAACGCGCGGACGAGGCGCTCGTCGTCCTCGGCCAGCGCCTCGGGGAGCATGCGCTCGATCCCGCTGAAGAGCGGCCGGCGTCCCGCCTGCCGCCGGATGAGGACGAGCGCGTCGTTGGAGACGCCGACGAACGGCGACGCGAGCACCGTCGCAAAGGCTTCGTCGTCGTACCGGTTGTGCAGCAACCGCAGGTACGCGAGCAGGTCGACGACCTGTTGCTGCCCGAAGTAGCCGCGCCCCGTTGCACGGTACGTCGGCAGCCCCTCTGCCCGCAGCGCGTGCTCGTAGCCCTCGGCGTCCGTGCCTGCCGCGAACAAGAGGACGATCTCGCCGGGAGTCGCCGCGCCGGCGTCGACGAGCTCGCGGACACGGCGCGCGATCGCCTCCGCCTCGCCGTCGCGCCAACCACGGCCGGCCTCCTTGTAGCTCCGCTTGTCGGTGACGAGCAGCTCGACCGGATGCCCGAGCGTCGGCTCGGGGAACGCGCCCGAAGCCGTCAGCGGCTGGTAGCCGTCGCCGAACTCCTCGCCGAAGAGCCGGTTGACCGCCGCCAGCACCTCGGGTCGCGAGCGGTAGTTGAGGGCCAGCGTGAGCCGTTGCGTCGCCGCCTCCCGCCGCTCGCGGAAGACCGCCACGTCCGCATGCCGGAAGCCGTAGATCGACTGGAACTCGTCGCCGACGAAGAAGACGTCGCACGCACCGCGGTCGCCGCTCAGGAGCTCGATCACTTCGGTCTGCAGGCGGTTCGTGTCCTGGAACTCGTCCACCATGATCGACCGGAACCGAAGCTGCTCGCGCTCGCGGACCCCCGGGTGCTCGCGCAGCAGGTCGCGGACGTACAGCTGCAAGTCCTCGAAGTCGAGGGCCGACTCGCGCTGCTTGGCCGCCGCGTACTCGGCCGCAAAGAGGTCGAGCAACTCCTGCAGAAGCCCGCTGTCGTTCGCGGCGAGCTCGTCGAGCGCAGCCTGCGCAAGCCGGTCGCGCGCGGCGCGCAATTCGACCGCTCGGTCGCCGCTCGCGGAGATGTGCGACAGGTCGACCAGCCGTTCCGGATTCGCGCCGAGCGCGAGCGCCGCCGCGGCGGCCGCCACCTGATTCGCGGTCGCCTCCGGATCCGCCTGCAAGTCGCGGGCGGCGGCTTCGAGCTCGCGGAGCCTCTCCGGGACTCCCGCATGCTCGCCGAGCTCCAACACCAGCCCGCGCCCCGCCGACCGAAGCGTCTCGTAGACGCTCGTGAGCATTCGCCGCAGGCCGGCGGCGCCGTACGTCGCGAGCAGCCGCAACCGCTCCGGCTCCCGGCCGGCGCAGAACGCCGCGAGCGCCCGGTCGAACGCCTCGCCCCTCAGCACCGCTCCCTGCTCCTCGTCGAGCTCGCGGAAACGCGGGTCGATCCCGACCGCGAACGGGTACGCGCGGAGCAGGCGTGCGCAGAAGCCGTGGATCGTCGAGATCCACGCGCCGTCGAGTGCGCGCGCGAGATCGTGGCGACCACGCTCGCGGAGCGCGGCCCGAATCCGCGATCGCAGCTCGCCCGCCGCCTTGCGCGTGTACGTGATCACCAGCAGCGACTCGACGTCGAGGCCCTCGTCGCAGACCGCGCGCACGAACCGCTCGACGAGCACCGACGTCTTGCCGGTGCCCGCTCCGGCCGACACGAATACCTCGCCGCGCGCCTCGACGGCCGCAAGCTGGTCTCGGTTCATGGCCGCTCGATCCTGCACATCGTCCAGAGATCGCACCAGGACGGACAGCTGCCGCCCTTCGGGTCGTGACGCACGTCGCCGGCGCGGATCCGTCCCGCGTACGCGCGCGCGCGTTCGCGCGCCGACTCGACGAGCGCCCAGAACTCCTCGTCGGCCAGGTAGTCGTTCTTCGCGTAGCCCGGCAGATCGTCGACCGCACCCGCGTGCAGGAGGCCGCGCGCGACCCGCGCGCCCCCGAGCGCGCGGTACACACCGCCGAGCGGTTCGATCCCGACCAGATCGCGCAGCACGAGCATGTAGAGGGGGACCTGGAGCTTCAGCTCCTCGTCGATCTGCTTCGCCGAGTGCGCGCTCCGACCCGACTTGTAGTCCTGCACGATCCCCCGCGCGCTGAACGGGTCGACGTCGATGCGGTCGATCTTCCCGCTGAGGTACAGGTCGTCCCCAAGCGGTAGTCCGCGCTGCAGCTCGGGCGCGGAGCGCTCAGAACCGAACGCCACCTCGAATCGCCGCGGCACGAGACCGAGCGGCGACGCCGCCTCGTCGCGGACGAAGCCCTCGAGGTCGCGCCAGAGCGTTTCCTCCAGCTCGGCGGCCTGCAGCTCCGTCAGCTCGAGGCGAACGCCGCCGCGGAGCGCGTCGTCGAGACAGCGACGGAGGAACGAGACGGCGGGCTCGACGTTCTGCTCCGTCACGCGCTCGGCGCCGAGCTCCTTCGGCAGGCCCGAGTAGAAGCGGTACAGCGTCTGGTGGGCGACCGAGCCGCGCAGCATCGGGTCGACGACGGCGTCGATCGTCTTCGGCGAGATCACGCGCTCGTGCAGCCACGCCGACGAGCAATCGGCAAACCGCTCGAGCTCCGTCACCGAGAAGGTCGTACGCGCGCCGAGCCAGGCGCGGACGACGTCGTTGGCCAGGCGCGTGTCGCGCGAGAACGCCCCACGCGCGCGGTCGAGCCGGCGGCGCCAGTCGTTCGCATCAGCGAGCGCGCGGGCGGCGTCGAGATCGGCGACGCCGAGCACCGCCAGCGCCCGCAGCCGCTCGCGGTCGGTCGGCGCTTCGTCGACCGGCCACGTGAGCGACGACAGCGGCCGCCGCCGCGTCGCATGCTCGACGTCCGCGGCGTCGAAGACGGCGGCGACCTCCTCCCAGAACGGGCTTGGCTCGCGCGGCGCGCCGTCGTCGGTCGCGGCCTCGCGCACGAGGTAGAGCCGCCGCGTCGCGCGTGTACACGCCGTGTAGAAGAGGTACCGGTCCCGGCTGACCTGGTCAGGCCGCTCGAGCCGCGCGCCGAGCTCGCGGCGGCGGTCGTCGTCGAGGAACGGCGAGACGCGCGACCGGCGGGGCAGCGATCCCTCCTCGAGACCAGGCACGAACACGACCTCGAATCTGCGTGTGCGCGCCCGCAGAAGGTCGAGCACCGCGACGCGTCCGGGCTCGCCCGCCGCGGCGGTTCGCACCTCCGTCCGCTCGAGCGCCGCGACGAGATCCTCGTGCGTCACGGTCTCGCCGAGCCGGGCGAAGCCGCCGAGCTCGTCCAGGACACGCCGCGCGACGCCGTACGCCCGCAGATCGAGCCGCGAGGTGTCGCCGGCGGGCGGCGCGTCCGTGCCGTACGCAGCGCGGAGCATCGACCGGAGCAGCGTGCGGACGCCCTCGATCGGAGACGGCTCCGAGCGCAACTCGGTGAGCGCCGGGATCGGGGCCTCGCGCAGCTTCTCCGCCTCCTCCTCCACGCGCGCCGGCGTGTGGATCGCCCGCCCGCGCAGCCGGCCCTCGACGAAGTCGACGGCGCTCCGGCCGATGCCCGAATAGGGCGAGCGCAGGAAGCCGAAGAGCTCGCGCCGGCCGCCGTCGAGCCAGGCATAACGAAGGAGCTGGAGTAGCGCGTGCCCGTATGGGGTCGAGCCGAGCCGGACGTATCCCTCGCACGCGAACGGGATGCCGAGCCCGCCGAGGACCGTCTCGAGCGGGCCGCGCCGGTGCTCCAGCGTCGGGCAGACCAGCGCGATGCTCTCGGCCGGCGTGCCCGCGCGAAGCAGGGCGAGCACCTCCTCGCCGACGAGCTCGAGCGTTCCGCGGGTGCCCGCGCCCTCGAGGAAGCGAACGGCCGCGTCGAGGGGCGGCGGAGCCGGGGGCGACGTCTCGAAGAGCACACGCTCGAGGTGCGCGAGCGCAGGATGCTGGTACTCCGCCGAGCGCGGCTCGAGCTCCTCGACCCGCCCGTCGGAGAGCCGAGCAAGGTCCTCCGCCGTGCGTGAGAGCGACGCGAACGCGGTCCGCCCCGGCTCGTACGGCAGCGAGACCTCCACGTCGGCCCGTCCCGCCAGCGCCTCCAGCAGCGACCACTCCGCCCCCGTCAGATCCTCGAAGCCGTATGCGAACACGGGGGCGCCCTGCCAGGCGGCGAGCTCCGACCCGAGTCGCTCGGCGGCGCGGCGACGCAGCACGTCGCGGTCCCACAGACCGAGGCGGTCGAGCTCCGCCCGGTAGGCGCGATACAGCTCGGCGAGGTCGCCCGCGAGGTCGTCGGGCTCGAGCAGACCGGACTCGAGCTCGCCCAGCACCTGGACGAGCGACTCTGCGAACCCGCCGGTCCGGGCCGACGCCGTGAGCCCGTTCAGCGGGACGGTCGCGATCGCCCGGCGCACGACGAGCGCGCGTTGTGCGTCCGTCGCGACCGGGCGCAGCGACGAGTCGTCCCGCGCGAGCCGCTCGAACAGGTCGTCGAAGGTTCCGATCGAGCCGCCCAGGAGACAGCCGCTGCGGGCGAGCAGGTCGCGCTCGACCCGGTCGACGTCCGACCGGTTCGGCACGATCAGGACAGGCTCGTCGTCCAGGCGCGCCACATAGCGCTCGAGCAGGAGCGCAACCTTGCCCGCGTTCGCAGGCCCTGCGACGAGCGAGAGACTCAACCTTCCGATCGTAGACGGGCGGTCGGCCGGTTCCTGAACGGCCGTGCAAAGAGCGACAATTGGCGCCGTGGCGTTCCTGCTCCTGCACGGGCTCGACGGCTCGGGGCCCGACCACTGGCAGACGTGGCTCGCCGAACGGCTCCGTGCACGAGGGCTCCGGGTCGCCTATCCGGCCCTGCCCGACGCGTCAGCGCCTCGGATCGACGCCTGGCTCGCCGCGCTGGACGACGCCCTCGCCCGCATGCCGGCCGAGACGACCGTCTGCTGCCACTCGCTCGGCTGCCTGCTCTGGCTCCACCATGCCGCGCGGCGGGCGCGCATGGTCGGGCGAGCACTGCTCGTGGCGCCGACCCAGCCCGACGAGGAGGATCCCCCGAGCGTCGGCTTCCGGCCGGCGCCGCTCGACGCCGAAGGCGTCGCCGCCGCGGCCGGCGAGACGCTCCTCGTGTGCTCGACCGACGATCCGTACTGCCCGCCGCCGACGTCGCGGCGGATCGCCGCGGCGATCGGCGTCGAGATCGACTGGGTGGTGGACGGCGGCCACCTGAACGCCGCCGCCGGGCGCGGCCCGTGGCCCGAGCTCGAGAGCTGGGCCGTGGGCGAGCGCGCTCGACCGGTCTGAAAGGGTCCTAGGCCGCTGCGGCCTTGGGGCGGCGGCCGCGGCGCGCGGCTGCGCGTCCCGGCATCTTGCCGGCGCAGTCGTCGCAGAGATCCGCGACCTTCGAGCCGCGGCGGGCGTCCGTGTACGTAACCCGGAGCGTCGCGCCTTTCGTCTCGTCGACTTCCTTCCCGCAGTTGTCGCATACCAGCACGGTTTTCCGAGCCACGGAATTAGCCTCCTCGGGGGGTTATCGAGAGCGGATTGTAGTTGGCAATGACCGCCGAAAAACCCGGCGGGTAACCTTCGGCGCCGTGGACCTGCGGGCGATCGCGGTGCTGGAGGGCGACGAGACCGGGCAGGAGCTGCTCGACGAGGCTCTGCGGGTGCTCGCGCCCGACGTGATCGACCTCGAGCTCGAGCTCCCGCGGTTCGACCTCTCGCTCGAGAACCGGCGCGCGACGGCGAACGCAGTCGTGCACGACGCCGCCGCCGCGATCCGCGAGCACGGGCTCGGCCTCAAGGCGGCGACGATCACCCCGGAAGGGAAGACCGACGTCGGCTCCCCGAACCGGATCCTGCGCGAGGAGATCGGCGGCAAGGTCATCGTCCGGACCGGCCGCCGCATCCCCGGTGTCGTCCCGTTCGGCGGCGTGCACGCTCCGATCTCCGTGGTGCGAATGGCCGTCGGGGACGCCTACGGTGCGAAGGAGTGGCGCGAGGGCGAGGGTGCCGACGAGGTCGCGTTCCGGACCGAGCGGATCGAGCGGTCGATCTGCCGCGCAGTGGCCGAGTTCGCGTTCCGCGAAGCCGAGCGAACGGGCGCGAAGGTGTTCGGCGGACCGAAGTTCACGGTGTCGCCGGTCTACGAAGGCCTGTTGAAGGAAGAGATGGACGCCGCCGCGGAGCGCCATCCGGACGTCGGCTACGACCCGCAGCTGATCGACGCGACGTTCGCGCTCCTGATCGCCTCAACCGGCGATCCGCTCGTGATTCCGGCACTCAACCGCGACGGCGACATCCTCTCCGACCTCGTGCTGCCGCTCTTCGGCTCGATCGCCGGATCGGAGTCGATGCTCGTCGCGTTCGCCGACGAGCAGCTCGAGCCCACGGCGCTGATGGCCGAGGCCGCGCACGGGACCGCGCCGGCGCTGCGAGGCAAGAACATCGCGAACCCGATGGCGATGATCCTCGCCGCCGCAGCGCTTCTGTCGCAGACGGACGATGACCGCGGCCGTGCCGCAGGTCGCGCCGTCCGCGAGGCCGCCCTCGAAGCGGTCGCTCAGGGTGTGAAGACGGCCGACCTCGGCGGCTCGTCGACCACCAGCGACTTCACGGACGAGGTCATCCGCCGCACCCGGACGAAGCTCGACGTCTGGGCGACGCTCTGAGCTAGAGACTCTCGGCGACGCGCTTGCGCCAGAGGTGCAGGCCGACGAAGGCGACGATGCCGAGCACGGCGAGTCCGCCGAGCGCGTACAGCCCGTAGCGGCTGACCGCGTCGGCCGCCGCCTTGCCGGCGTAGTACGCGAGCGTGCCGACGAGAGTCGCCCACGCGATCCCACCGGCCGCGTTCCAGAGGAAGAAGCGCCACCAGGTCATGTGGCTGATGCCCGCGAGCCACGCAGCGGTGACGCGCAGCACCGCGACGAAGCGGCCGATGAAGACCGTCTTGCCGCCGTGGCGGTTGAAGAAGCGCTCGGCCGGCGGCAAGGCGCGGCGCGAGTAGCGCGCGATCGGCTCCCATCGCTCGAGCAGCCGGCGCCCGCCGATCCGGCCGATCCAGTAGCCGATGTTGTCGCCGACGACCGCCCCCGCGGCGGCGATGACGATCACCCAGGCGATCGAGTAGTGACCCTGCGAGGCCAGAACGGCGGCAGCGATGAGTGCCGTCTCGCCCGGCAACGGGATCCCGGCCGACTCCACCGCGACGAGCACGAAGAGCAGCACGAGCCCGTACGTGATCAACAGGTGGGTCACGGGGCCAGTGTAAGCAGGCTGTAAATCGACGTATCCGGGGTCTCGCCGCCGTCGTTGTCATTCCGAGACCGATCGGATCCAGGCGGTAGTGCGTCGTTTCTCGACGCCTGAGACTGAAGAGGTGACTAGCTGATGAGACGAATGCCACTTGTTCTCGCGCTGGCCGCGGCCGCCACGATGGTGGGCGTCGCGTCAGCACGGAGCTCGGCAGTTCCCGCAAACTCGACCGCTCCCTCGATCAGCGGCACGGCCCGCTCAGGATCGATGCAGACGGCGAGCACGGGAACGTGGAGCAACACCCCGACCTCGTTCGCCTACCAGTGGCGGCGGTGTGCGACGGACGGGACGAGCTGCGGTGACATCGTCGGCGCGACGAGCAAGACGTACACTGCGACGCCGACGGACGTGCACCACACGTTGCGCGTCGCCGTCACCGCCTCGAACGCCGACGGAAAGGCGTCTGCGACCTCCGACCCGACCGACGTGATCGGCTCGGCCAACGGTCCGCAGAACACGGTCAGGCCGTCGGTCTCGGGCACCGCGCAGGTCGGTGAGCAGCTGACCGTCTCGAACGGCTCGTGGAGCCCCAGCGCGACGTCGTTCGGCTACCAGTGGCAGCGCTGTGACTCAGACGGCACGGGCTGCCTGAACGTCGACGGGGCAACCGGCCGTGTCTACGGCGTGCGCGGGGTCGACGCGGGCAACCGCATGCGGGCGCTCGTGACGGCACACACGTCGCGCGGCCAGACGACGGCCGCGTCGAGCACGTCGGACCTCGTGGCGTCGAACACGACCACGACAACCGTCACGACAACCGTCGCCGGCAACCGGGCGCCGAGCATCCGGTTCGTGTCGCTGCGGCGCATCGGTGCGCGCGTGTTCGCACGCTTCCGGGTCTGCGACGACAGCCTCGGCAAGCTCACGATCGTCGAGCGCGACAACAAGGCGCGGGCGCTGTCGTACCGGCGCCGCTTCACGGTCGTGCGCGGCCTGTCGTGCGGCACGTTCGCGCGGCACTGGACCCCCGCCCTGCGCTTCCGGACGCCGGGTCGGTACGTCGTAACGCTCCGGGCCATCGACAAGTCCGGCGCACTGAGCAGGCTCGTAGCCCGCTCGCTGGTTCGCCGGTAGGACGAGTACGGACAGGTCGCCGCGGGTCCGCGGAAGAATGCGGATCCGCGGCGACATCCTCATGCGATAGCGTCGCGCGCGCATGCGCGTCGGAGTGCCCCAGGAGACGGCCGGCGGAGAGCACCGCGTGGCCCTCGTCCCGGAGACCGTCGGTCGCCTGGGCGAGGGCATCGAGGTCGTCGTCGAGGCCGGTGCCGGCGACGCCGCTGCCTTCCCGGACGCGGCGTATCGCGAGGCGGGCGCGACGATCGGCGATCCCTGGGGCGCAGAGCTGATCGCGAAGGTCGCGGCGCCGAGCGCCGACGAGGTCTCACGGCTCCACGCCGGCCAGGCGCTGATCGCGTTCCTCCAGCCGCTGACCGACACGGCCGGCGTCGAGCGGCTCGCGCACGCCGGGGTGTACGGGTTCGCGCTCGAGTCGATTCCCCGCATCACGCGGGCCCAGCCGATGGACGCCCTGTCCTCGCAGGCGACCGTCTCCGGCTACAAGGGAGCGCTGGTCGCGGCCGACCGCCTGCCGCGGTTCCTGCCGATGCTGATGACCGCCGCCGGGACGATCCCGCCGGCGAAGGTGCTGGTGCTCGGCGCAGGCGTCGCCGGGCTGCAGGCGATCGCTACCGCACGCCGGCTCGGCGGCGTCGTCTCCGCCTTCGATGTGCGCCCGGCCGTGCGCGAGCAGGTCGAGTCGCTCGGCGCGACGTTCCTCGACCTCGGCATCCAGGGCGAGGAGACCGAAGGCGGGTACGCGCGCGAGCTGACGCAGGAGCAGCAGGCGGCGCAGCAGGCGGCGCTGCAGGAGCGGATCCCGCAGTTCGACGCCGTGATCACGACCGCGGCGGTGCCGGGTCGCCCTGCCCCCAAGCTGATCTCCGCCCAGGCTGCGCGCGCGATGAAGCCCGGCTCGGTGATCGTCGACCTCGCCGCGGAGACGGGCGGCAACTGCGAGCTGACGAGCCCGGGCGAAGAGATCGTCGACGCCGGCATCACCGTCGTCGGCACGACGAACGTGCCGTCCACGATGCCGACGCATGCAAGCCAGCTCCTGTCACGCAACATCGCGTCGCTGCTCGGGCTGCTCGTGCGCGGCGGTGCCCTGACGCTCGACTGGGACGACGAGATCGTCGCTGCGGCGTGCGTCACGCGCGAACGGGTGGCCGCCTGATGGGCCACACCACGCTGCTCGTCTTCGAGGTGACGATCCTCGTGCTTGCGATCTTCCTCGGCTTCGAGGTGATCTCGAAGGTGCCGACGCTGCTGCACACGCCGCTGATGTCGGGCACGAACGCGATCCACGGCATCGTGCTCGTCGGCGCGATGATCGTGCTCGGGCAGCCCGACAAGAGCGCGTTCACCTGGATCGTCGGGTTCGCGGCGGTCGTGCTCGCATCAGCGAACGTCGTCGGCGGCTTCGTGGTCACCGACCGGATGCTCGAGATGTTCAAGAAGCGCGAGCCGCCGAAGGGGCAATGAGCACCAACGCGAGCAATCTGCTGTACCTGGTCACGATCGTGACCTTCATCCTCGCGCTCCGCTTCCTCTCGAACCCGGCGCATGCACGCCGCGGCAACCAGATCGGTGCGGCCGGGATGCTGCTCGCGATCGTCGTGACCTGGGTCAAGGTCGGCACGACGAGCTGGTGGGCGATCGCGATCGCGATGCTCGTCGGCGGCGGCTTCGGCGCCGTCGCGGCGCGGAAGGTGCTCATGACCGCGATGCCGCAGATGGTGGCGCTCTTCAACGGCGTCGGCGGCGGTGCAGCGGCCCTGATCTCGCTGGCGGAGCTGCACCGGATCCTGCCCCAGCCCGGCGCGCCGAAGGCGGACATCTCGATCGCGATCGTGTTCTCCGCGCTGATCGGCTCGATCTCGTTCTCGGGCTCGATGATCGCCTTCGCGAAGCTGCAGGAGCTGATCGGCGGCCGGCCGATCACCTATCCCGCTCAGCAGGTCGGGAATGCGATCGTGGTGCTGGTGGCGGTTGCGTCGGGTGTCGCGCTCGCGGCAGGGGTCCAGGACGAGTGGCTGCTCTGGCTGCTCATCGGCGCGGCGGCCCCGTTCGGAATCCTCTTCGTGCTCCCGATCGGCGGCGCCGACATGCCGGTCGTGATCTCGCTCCTCAACGCGTTCACCGGGCTCGCAGTCGCGGCCGGCGGGTTCGAGCTCGAGAACAACGTCCTCATCGTCGCGGGCATGCTCGTCGGCGCGTCGGGCACGCTCCTGACGCTGATGATGGCGAGGGCGATGAACCGATCGGTCGCCAACGTTCTGTTCGGCGCCTTCGGCCAGCTGCAGACCACCACTGCCGCCGCCACCGCCGGCGCGAACGGGACCGTTCGTCCGACCACGGCCGAGGACGTGGCCGTGATGCTCGCGTACGCGCACAAGGTCGCCATCGTCCCCGGCTACGGCATGGCGGTCGCGCAGGCGCAGCACGACGTCCGCGCCCTCGCCGATCTGCTCGAGAACCGCGGCGTCGAGGTGACGTACGCGATCCATCCCGTTGCAGGACGCATGCCCGGCCACATGAACGTGCTGCTCGCCGAGGCGAACGTCCCGTATCCGGCGTTGAAGGAGATGGACGAGGCGAACGACGAGTTCCCGCGCACCGACGTGTCGCTGGTGATCGGCGCGAACGACGTCGTCAACCCCGACGCCCGGAACAACCAGGGCAGCCCGATCTACGGCATGCCCATCCTGAACGTCGACCGCTCGCAGGCCGTGGTCGTCCTGAAGCGGTCGATGAACCCCGGCTTCGCCGGGATCGACAACCCGCTCTTCGTCGAGCCGAACACCATGATGCTGTTCGGCGACGCGAAGGAATCGGTCGCCAAGCTCGCCGCCGCCGTCAAGGCGCTGTGAGCGTGCCCGTATTCACGGGCGCCGACGTGGAGGCGGCGGTCTCACCCGCGCGCGCGGTCGACGCCGTTCGCGACGCCTTCGTTGCGCATGCGCGCGGGACGTGGCGGATGCCGCCGAAGGTCTACGTGACGAATTACCCCGCCGGTGACTTCCGGGCGATGCCGGCACTCGGCGGGGGCCACGCGCTCCTGAAGTGGGTCACGTCGTTTCCGGGGAATCCCGCGCGGGGGCTCCCGACGGTCACCGGGCTCGTGCTCCTCTCCGACGCGGAGACCGGTGAGCTGCGCGCCGTCTTCGACGCTGCCGCCGTCACCGCCTTGCGCACGGGCGCCGCGGCGGTGCTCGCCGCGGAGACGCTCGGCCGGCGGGACGCTAGGAGCGCCGCCGTGGTCGGCGCCGGTGTGAACGGCCGCGCCGCGGCGCGAACGTTTCTCGCGCGCGGCCACGGCGTGCAGCTGTGGGACGTCGACGAGTCGCGCGCGGCGTCGGTCGCCGAGTCGCTCGGCGCGGAGGTCGCGCCGTCGCGTGACGACGCCCTCGCAGCCGACTTGCTTGTCACCGTCACACCGGGCCGCGAGCCGGTGCTCGTCGACGGAACGCTGAAGCCGGGCCAGCACGTCTCGCTGATGGGCGCCGACGGGCCCGGCAAGGCAGAGGCGGCCGACGGCGAGCTCTCGCGGGCCCGTCTGTTCTGCGACGACTGGGAGCAGGCGTCCCACGGCGGCGAGCTCGCACACGCCGTGGAGTCCGGCTCGGTGTCGCGAGCGGATGTCGTCGACTTCGGGCTCGTGCTGACCGGCGACGTGGCCGGGAGGAGCACGGACGACGAGATCACGATGTTCGACTCGACCGGGCTCGCCATCCAGGACCTCGCGATCGCGCTCGCGGCGATGGAGAAGGTCGACGAACTCGACCTGACGACGCTCGAGCTCTAGATCAGGTCGTCACCGGCGCGAGGAGCGGGCCGCGGCGTTGCGATCGTGATGGTGGCGCGGAAGGTCGACCCACCGGTGCTGGGAGGGGACGGTGGCGGCTCCGGCGACGAGTCCCACGATCAGCGCTCCCGTGAGGGCGTAGCCGCGCCGGTTCGCGCCGGGCACTCCTCGGCGGGTCGCGAGGCGCAGGTCTCGACTGCTGCTGATCAGGGCCCGCTTGGCATAGACGAGCACATGAACGCCGACGAGCGAGAGCCAGATCACCGAGGTAGGACCGTGCAGGCGCCGGGCGATCTGCAGGCCGTGCCCGTGCAGCAGCCCCATCGCAACGCCGCTGCCGAAGAGCACGACCGTCGCTGCAACGAAGAGCGGCGCCAGCAACCGCATCGCAAGCTGCGGCGGCCCGTGGGTCACATAGGCTCGGCAATGCGTGTAGTAGCGGACGAAGCGCCAGCCGGTGCTCCCCATCTTCAAGAGAACGGGCGGGATCAACGCAAGACCGACGAAGACGTGCAGCGACATGAACGTGTGGACGCCGAGCACGATCGACGCCAACTCGACGGCGATCGGAACGAGCAGGAGCACCCCGATCGCTGCAGTGAGCCGCTCGTTGCCGTCCGGGTTCGGCCGCATCCGCAAGCTCCGGCCAGTATGACTTCGGCGGCGATGAGGTTCGGGGGTCGACGCAGTCTTCTCTCGCGAAAGGCCTACGAAAGGAGGTCGACATGAGCAACGACTCCCTGCGGCGGGTCAACCTCGGCGCGATCACGTGCGAGCCGCGGCCGCAGCTGCCCGACGGCTTCCGCCGGCACAGCACCCGTGTCGGTGCGACCCTCGGCGCGGCTCGTACGGGGCTGAGCGTCTACGAGATCCCTCCCGGCCAGGCGATCAGCCCGTACCACTACGAGAATCCGGACGAGGAATGGCTCCTGGTCGTCTCGGGCACGCCGACCATGCGGCATCCGGGCGGCGAGGAGCAGCTCGAGCCGTTGGATCTCGTCTTCTTCCCGGCCGGCCCCGACGGCGCACACCTCGTGCGCAACGACGGCGAATCGCCGGCGCGGGTCGCGATGTTCTCCTCGACGTCAGCGGCCGGCGCCGTCGTCTACCCGGACACCGACCTGATCTGGATGTGGACGGCCGACGACGTGGTGGACATCGTGGTCGAACGATCCAGCGCCGTGGACGACGCTGCCCCGTGGACCGCCGGACAGGGCGGTGCCGCAGCCAACGCGTAGGGCTCCGCTGGGCGAGCGTGCTCGGAATCCGTCGTCGGATGGATCGCCGACAGTTACGCGGTCGGGACGTTCTTCTCGGCTGCCGAGCCGTCGCCCGCCTGCTTCTCGAGCACCGCGCTCAGGGCGTCCCGCAGCTCCCGCACCATGCCGTCCGAGTAGACGGCGGTGTCGACCGGGACGTGCACGGAGATTCCCTCGGGGCGTCGCATGACGACGAACAGCGGCTCAGACAGCTTCGCCGTGACCTCCTCGGCGAGGCGACCTTCGAGTGCGGCGGCGCGGATCTGCAGCACGGGAGCTGCCTCGCCGCGCGGTGTGACCGAGACGAGCGTGTCGGACCCGTCGCGCACGATGGCGATCGAGGCGTCCTTGATGGCGTAACTGCCGGGCATGGGCTCATTCATGGAGCCGTTATCGGCGGCCGGCCTCTCCGACCTTAGCCCCGCGTCGCGTTCGTTCACGCGCAGCCTCACGCGGCCTTCGCACGGACGACGGCGGGCTCAGCGACGACCGTCGGCGGCGCAGCCTCCTCGCTCGGCGCGCGGTGGAGGTGCCGGGCGAGCTCCAAGCCCGCGTGTGCGCCGTTGGCCACCACCGACCAGACCGCGAGGACGACGAGAAAGCCCACACCCAGGACGACCACCCAGATCCCCTCAGTGACGCCGCCGCCCGTCGTCATCCGCCTGCCTGCACCCTCCACGGCCTCTGTATCGGCCATCACCGCGCCGACCTGAAGGGTCCAGGGACCCAGATGGGGCCGGCGACGGTCCCGGGCACCCGCTCCGAGCGTCTTTTCGGTGTGCTGCGGGCCTCTACGGCATCACCCCTCGATAGAGGCCGTCGGCCTGCACGACGAGCCCGAGCAGCTCCAGCTCGGCCAGCACCGCGGCGACGCTCCCCGCGCCGAGCCCGGTCCGGCGCACCAGCTGGTCGACGCTGGCCGGGGCGTCGACGACAGCGGCGTGGACGGCGGCGATCCGCGGCTCGACCGACGCCGTCGGCACAGGCGGGTCAGGGGGCGTGACGCCGAGCACCTCGAGCACGTCTCCTGCGCACGTGACGGGTGTCGCGCCGAGCCGCAGCAACGCGTTCGTCCCGTGACTGAGCGCCGAGGTGATCTCGCCCGGCACTGCGAGCACCTCGCGGCCCTCGTCGAGCGCCAGGTCGGCGGTGATCAGCGCGCCGCTCCGCTCGCGAGCCTCGACCACGATCGTCGCCGCCGCCAGACCCGCGACGATCCTGTTGCGGGCCGGAAAGCGCCACGGCGCCGGCTCCACGCCCGGCGCGTATTCGGAGAGGATCAGCCCGCCGTCGGCGATGCGGGAAGCGAGCTGGGTGTGGGCACGCGGGTAGTCGCGGTCGACTCCGCAGCCGAGGACGGCAACGGTCACGCCGGCCTCGAGCGCACCTCGATGCGCCGCCGCGTCGATTCCGCGCGCGAGGCCCGACACCACCACGATCCCCGCCCTCGTGAGCTCGCGTGCGAGCGACGCCGCGACCGAGCCGCCGTATGACGAGCAGGCACGCGCGCCGACGATCGCGACCGCCGGATGGTCGAGCAGAGACGTACCACCGGTGCCCCGCACGAACAGCCCGGGCGGCGGATCGTGAATCCTCCGAAGCCGCAAGGGAAACCGCGGGTCGGAGCGCGGCAGCCAGCGCAGACCGGAGCCCTCGAGCCGCCGGACGTATGCCGAATCGTCGAACCCCGCTGCGAATGCGCGAAACCGAGCGTCCTTCGGCGCCTCGAGCAGGTGCGTCCCTGTCTCGGCGGCGAACGCGGCGACGCACAGCTCGCTCACGCCGTCAGCTCCGCCGGCGGCCGGTACGTGAGCGCCTCCGCGAGGTGCTCGGGCAACACCCGTTCGGATCCGCCGAGCGCGGCGATGCTCGCGGCCGCCCGAGCGACACGCGCACGGCCGCGCCCTGACAGCGGCAGCCGCTCGACGGCCGTCGTCAGGAGATCGGTCGCCTCGTCGGTCGGCGCGGGCGGGTGCTCGGCGAGCCGGCGGCGCGCGGCCACGACCCTTCCACGGACCTCAGCCGACCGCTCGCCGGGCGGTCCCGCGAGCTCCACTCCGCGCGGTCGCGGCACCGCGACTACCAGGTCGAAGCGGTCGAGCAGTGCGCGCGAGAGCCGCTCGCGGTACCGCTCGATCCGCTGGGGCGCACAGACGCACGTCGCACCGGGATCACCGCGCGCGCCGCACGGACACAGGTTCATGGTCCCGACGAGCTGGAATCTCGCCGGGAACACCGCACGGCCGACGACCCGCGCAATCGAGACGACCCCGTCCTCGAGCGGCTGGCGAAGCGCCTCGAGCACCGAGCGCTGGAACTCGGGCAGCTCGTCGAGATAGAGGACGCCTTTGTGGGCGAGGCTCGCCTCTCCGGGACGCGGGCCGCTCCCGCCGCCGCCGACGATCGCCGCGGTCGAGGCCGAATGATGCGGTGCGCGGAACGGCGGCACGCGCACGAGCCCGGCCCCGATCTGGAGCACGCCGGCGACGGAGTGGATGCGTGTCACCTCGAGCGCGGCCTCGTCGTCGAGCGGCGGCAGGATGCCCGGTAGGCGGCGGGCGAGCATCGTCTTGCCGGTCCCGGGCGGCCCGACGAGCAGCAGGTTATGGTCGCCGGCGGCTGCGATCTCGAGCGCCCGCCGCGCGCGCTCCTGCCCGCGGACGTCGGCGAGATCGGGCACGAGGGGCGACTCTGCTTCGCCTCCGTCAGGCCCGCCGTCGTCGGTCGCTACAGGCGGGTCGCGCTCACCCCTGAGGTACGCGACCGCGTCCGCGAGGTGACTCGCCGGCACCGGCTCGACGCCCGCGAGAGCGACCTCGCGCGCCGACTCCGCCGCGCAGACGAGCCTTCGTAGCCCCGCACGACGTGCGCCCTCGGCGGCGACCAGCGCACCCGGCACCGGCCGCAGCCTGCCGTCGAGCGCGAGCTCCCCGAACGCCGCATGGCCGTCGAGTGCGCCGGACGGCAGCTGATCGGACGCTGCGAGCACGGCGAGGGCGATCGGCAGGTCGAAGCCGGATCCCTCCTTCCGCAACCCGGCGGGTGCGAGGTTGACGGTGATGCGCTTGACGGGCCAGTCGAGCTCCGCCGAAGTGATGCCGCTGCGGACACGATGCTTCGCCTCCTGGCAGGCGCGGTCCGCGAGTCCGACGATCGCGAACGCCGGCGTGCCACGTTGCAGATGCGCTTCGACCTCGACGCGGCGCGGATCGAGACCGACGAGGGCATGCGTGACGGTACGTGCGAGCACGTTGCCACGGTAGACAGCAATTCGTCGCGTGTCTGTGCCGACTCTGTGCCGAAAGCGTTACGCCGGCCGCGCGACCAGCACGTCCTCGAAATACTCGCCTGCCCGCCGCCCCGTCCGCCGGTTTACATGCCGGCGGTAACGGCGCTCGAGAGCCAAGCCGGCGGCCTCCAGGATCGCCGGGTAGAGGTCTCGCCGGTCGTTGACGACGATCACGACCCGGCCGCGAGGGCACAGCGCCGCGCGGCACGCAGCCAGCACCTCCGCGATCGCCTCACCGTACGCGGAGACGGCGGCGCGGGCCGTTCCGCGGGCTGCCGCGCCGATCTCGTGCGGGCTCAGGTCGTCGAGGCCGAGCAGCTCGTACGCGTAGCGGTGCTGCTCGTGGTAGTCGATCAACCCCGGATACGGCGGCGAAGTGACCACGGCGTCGAACGGGCCGCCCAGCTCGACGACGCGCGCGTCCCCGTGGACGACCTGTGCGGAATGTCGAGTGCGCACGCGCGCGAACTCCTTGAGACGCGCCAGCGTGTCGAGGGTGTAGCGGCGCAGGAAGCGGTCGGCGTGCTCGACCGGCCTGCACTCGCGCCGGTGCTTGTGACACCAGTACGGCTCGAGCTGGGGCGCGCGCGGAAAGTCGAGGTCGAAGTGCGTCGTCAGCCGCGCGGATCGCGCGGCGCGCGCCAGCACCACGCGCAGGACGTCCGCGTGCTCGTAGTCGCCGAGCAGGGACCGGAAACGAAGGAGCTCGTCGAGCGAGGATTCGGCGAACCACTGCCGCGCGTACGGCGTCGCGCCGGCCGCCTTCCCCTCCCCGCGCTCGAAACGCTGGAGCGCGTCGCGAAGCTCGTGCTCGAGGACGAACGGGTTGTAGGCGGCGGTCTTGACGCGCATCAGCAGGCAGTTGAACGCCGCGATGTCGACGCCGACCGAGTCGAGCCCGCTCTCGAGCGCCTGCACGAGCGTCGTCCCGGACCCTGCGAACGGGTCGAGGACGCGGCCGCCTTGGGGGAGATGCCTGCGGAACAGCTCCTCGACCAGCTGGGGGACGTACTTGCCGAGGTACGGGTGCAACCGGTGGACGTGCTTCGTCCGCTCACGCTCCGGCAGCTCGCGCTCGGACCACGAGAGGCCCGCGTCGACCTCGAGACCGGCGTACAACTGCTCCTGCGTCGCCACCCGCTCGCCTTCGACGGCGGCGGCGGGGCTCCTACGTCAGAAGGCCGCCGGTACGTGCTCGAGCCGCCCGCCGCGGTCGACGACCACGTCGAAGCGGACATCGAGCTCCTCGAGCCTCGGGTGCAGCGCGAGCCAGGCATCCGCCGCCCGCCGGACCCTGCGCGCCTTCTCGGGTGTGACCATCTCGAGCGGGTCGCCGAACTCCGGGCCGCTCTTCGACTTCACCTCGCAGAACGCGAGCATGCGCCCGCGCCGGACGACGAGATCGAGCTCGTTGCCGGCGACCCAGCAGTTCGCATCCAGGATCCGGTAGCCGCGTAGGCGGTACCAGCGGGCCGCGCGCAGCTCCGACTCGTGCCTAGGCTGAGACGCTCTGGACGACTTCTGCTTCGAGTTCGACGTCGTCTTCGAGTGGAACGTACGCGCGTGCGCGCCATGATCTGCGGTGGATCTCGCACGGGCCCCGTTCGCGGACGATTCTCGTGTGCGACGGCGTGATGTAGCCGACATGGGAGCCGAAGCCGTACGCGGGATAGATGGCGTCGGCGGTCTTCATGTAGCGGTCGCGCGTCACCTTCGCGACGATCGACGCGGCGGCGATCGCCGCGCTCTTCGTGTCCCCGTCGACGATCGCCCGGTGTGGCGGCGCGGCCGGCCCGAGACGAAAGCCGTCGACGAGGCAGACCTCGGCCGGCTGGCACCCCCACAGCGCAGCACGCAGCCCGCTCAGGTTGCAGCGGTGGAGGCCGACGCGGTCGATCACCCCCGGCGGAAAGACGTGCACCGACACCCGCTCCGCGCACGACATGACCGCGCGGTAGAGCTCTTCGCGAGTCTCGGGGTCGACCTGCTTCGAGTCGTTCAGGAGCGCGAGTGGGCGGACGCGGTGCTCGCGGAGGCACGTGTAGTCGAGCAGGACGCCGGCGACGACCAGCGGCCCGGCCAGCGGCCCGCGCCCGGCCTCGTCTGCACCCGCGACGAAGCGGGCGCCGAGACGCCGGTCGAACCGCAGGAGCTTCTGGCCGGTGCGCTTCGACCCCATCGGGCGAGAATAGCCCTGCCCGACGACGACCGGCCCTGGCCGAGCCCGCTTGTTGCGAAGAAGTCACGCTTCAGGCCGGGAGCACGCAGTCGACGCCGCGGCGCCTGACGTGGACGTGCCACCGCCCGGCGACGCGCCGGACCTCCAGCTCGTCGCACGACTCGGCGGCCACCCGCACGTCGCAGATGAAGTCAGGCGTGCGCGGATTGATGCCGCCGATCCCGTTCGAGCAGGTGACGCGACCGCCCAGCCCGTGAGCGCCCGCGTATGCCTTTGCGGCCGTCAGAGCGCGCTGGTGGGCGCGCGTGCCGCACGCGGTGGCCAGCAGTAGGAAGAGAACGAGCGCGGGGACGAGCTTCAGTGCTGCCGCAGCTCGCGGACGCGAGCCTTCTTCCCGACCTTGCCGCGCAGGTAGTAAAGCTTCGCGCGGTTGACATCGCCGATCGAGACGACCTCGATCTTGTCGATCTTCGGCGAGTGCAGGGGGAACGTCCGCTCGACGCCGACCCCGAACGAGTTCTTCCGAACGGTGAACGTCTCGCGCGCCCCGGCGCCCTGCCGCTTGATCACGATGCCCTCGAAGACCTGGATCCGCCGGCGCGTGCCCTCGATGACGCGGAAATGCACCCGCACGCTGTCGCCCGCCTTGAACCGCGGAACCTCGCGCAGCTGTCGGCGCTCGATGTCCTGAATCGTCGTGCTCATGGCAAAGAGGGGGCTGGAGCCGCGGGCCATCGTAGCGGAAACGCGGCGACCCTCCCTATTCGACCGAGATCCTGCTCGGCGGCCAGTAGATGGCGAACACCTTCCCGATCAGGTTCTTCCGCGGCACGGTCCCCCACTCGCGCGAGTCGCAGGACGAGTTGCGGTTGTCACCCATCATGAAGTACTGGCCTTTCGGGATGTGGATCGGCCCCATCGTGCGGTTGTCGCGCCGGTCGGCCTGGATGTACGGCTCCTTCAGCTTCTCCCCGTTGATGAAGACGTAGCCGTTCTTCTCCGACCACGTCTCGCCGGGCAGGCCGATCAGCCGCTTCACGAACGTGCCGCCGGCTCCGCAGCGGACCTGGGCCAGCTTCGGCGTATGGAAGACGACGATGTCTCCTCGGGCCGGGTTCCAGAACCGGTAGCAGAACCGGCACGCGAGCACTCTGTCCGAGAAGCCGGCTTCGCAGCCCGGGTCGGGACGCGCGCAGTGCAGCGTCGGCTCCATCGAGCTCGACGGGATCCGGTACGGGTTGACCACCCACGCCTTGATCGCGAGCACGATCGCGATCGCGCCGACGATCGTCACCAGCCAGTCGATCGTCAGGCGCCAGCCGCGAGGCAGGCCCCTCGTGAGGTGGTCGATCGGGTTCCTCAACGGACGTGCTCCTTCCGCCAGCGGTCGATACGTGCGTGATCGCCTGACAGCAGCACGTCCGGGACGCGCCACCCCCTGAACTCAGCGGGTCGAGTGTAGTGGGGATACTCGAGCGCGCCGGACAGTTCCGCGGAGAACGACTCGAGCTCGCCGGAGCCCTCCGCGAGCGCGCCCGGCAGGCGGCGCGCGATCGCGTCGACGACGACCATCGCCGGTAGGTCGCCGTTCGACAGCACGTACGGGCCGATCGACACCGACTCGGTCGCGAGGTGCTCGACGATGCGCTCGTCGAACCCTTCGAACCGGGCCGACAGCAGCGTCAACCGCTCCTCTCCGGCGAGCTCCTCGACCAGCGGCTGCGTGAGCTGGCGGCCTTGCGGCGTCAGCGCGACGACGCGGTGCTCGGGCACGCCGCCGTACACGGCCTCGAGCGCCGACGCGACGACGTCCACCCGCAACACCATGCCGGGGCCGCCGCCGTACGGCTCGTCGTCCACCTGTCCGGCTCGGAGCGGCGTGTAGTCGCGGTACGAGAACAGCCGCAGCTCGAGCTCGCCTCCGAGCACGGTGGCCACGGGCCGCTGCTCCGTCAGCCACGCGTACGCGTGCGGGACGAGGGTGAAGACGTCGAGCTGCAAAGGCACCTAGACCGGGTCGGCGTAGCCGGGGGCGACAAGGATACGTCCCGCTTCGAGATCGACGGCGCGCACGCAGTCCTCGACCATCGGCAACGAGCGGCCGGAGTCGAGCTCGAGTACGTCGTTCGCGACGCCGGGCGCCACGCCCGCCACCCGGCCGAGCTCCCGCCCGCCCTCCTCGACGACCTCGAGCCCGACGAGCTGGAACACGTAGTACTCGCCGTCGTCGGGCACGGGCAGTTGGTCCCGCTGAACCTCGAGCCAGGTGCCGCGCGGCACGCTCCTGTCGAGCCGGACGACCGGACGGCCGGACGACCGGCGCGCGCCGACCACCTCGACCTCGTCCGCACCGGCCCGGAAGCGGGTGCCGACGCGCCACCAGCGCTCGTCCTCGCTTGCCTGCTCGACGAAGAACGCGCCGTCGAGCCCGTGCGGGCGGCCGACCCTACCGATCCGAACTCTCACGACGCCGCTGCTCGAAGTGCGCGATCGCTTCCTCGCGCGGGACGGCGGCGAGCAGGTTCTCGCGCACGAACTCCTCCGCCTGCGGCCAGCCGCTGGCGCGGATCCTTGCGACCGCCTCGTCGACGTCGAACACCGTCTTCCGCAGTTGCGGATCGCCGTCGACGACGAGCGCCCAGAACGCGGCGACCTCTCCTTCGTACGCCATCCCGACGGAGCCCGCGTTGACCACACGCAGCTCCCCGACACGCCGGTCGAACTGGTGATGCGTGTGGCCGATCACGAACGTCCCCTGCTCGCCGAACACCCGCACGAGCTCGTCGTCGGGCGTTGCCGCGGTCGTGATCACCGTGTTGTCGGTAGGCGACGCATGGCAGTACACGACGCCGTCGAGCTCTGCCGTCAGAGGAAGCGTGGCCGTCCGCGGGTCGTTGTCGTCCGCGTTGCCGCGGACGAAGGTCGCGGCGAGCGAGCCCACGAGCGTGTACGCGTCCTCCTCGCATGGGCCGTAGAAGACGTCACCGCCGACGACGATCGCGTCCGCGTCGACCTCGGCAAGCACCGCTTCGAGTGCCCACGGCATGCCGTGGATGTCGTACAGCGCCGCGACGCGCACGTTATTCGGCGATCTCGACCAACACGCGCCGGCCTTCGCGCGCTGCGCTGGCACGCACCAGCGTGCGCAGCGATCGGGCGATCCGTCCCTGCCGGCCGATCACCTTGCCGAGGTCGTCGGGAGCGACGTGCAACAGGAGGACGAGAGCGCCGTCGCGCTCCTCCTCGTCCACCCGAACGGCCTCCGGATCGTCGACGAGCTCGCGCGCGAGGTACGCGAGCAGCTCAGCCATGCCGTCGTCCGCCTACTTCGTGATGCCCTGTGTCTTCAGGAGCTTCGCGACCGCCTCGGTGGGCTGCGCGCCTTTGCCGAGCCAGTCCTTGACCTTCGCCTCGTCGAGCTCGATCGTCGACGGGTCCGTCTGCGGGTTGTAGCGGCCGACGATCTCCAGGAACCGCCCGTCCCTCGGCGCGCGGGCGTCCGCCGCGACCACGCGGTAGATCGGGTTCTTCTTCGAGCCCACACGCGTGAGCCTCAGCTTGACTGCCATTCGTCTCCTTTATCTCCGTGCCTTGCGCTTCTTCCGTTTCGACGACGCCTTCCGCGTTGCCGACGGCGCGCCCGGCCCCTGCTGATTCGGCAGGCCCGGCATCTTGCCACGCGCGAGCTGCTTCATCATCTTCTCCATCTGCTTGCGGCCCTCGAGCAGCTGGTTCACCTGCTCGACCGTGCTTCCTGAGCCGCGGGCGATCCGCAGGCGACGCTTGCCGTCGATGATCACCGGCGACCGCCTCTCGTGCGGCGTCATCGAGAGCACGATCGCCTCGACACGCGCGAGCTGCCGGTCGTCGACGTCGATCTCGCCGAGCTGGGAGCCGAGCCCCGGGATCATCTTCATGAGCCCCTGCAGCGGGCCCATCCGCCGGATCATCTTGTACGCCCGCAGGAAGTCGTCGAACGTGAACTGACCCTGGCGGAGGCGTTTCTCCATCTCCGCCTGCTCGTCCGCCTCGACGGCCGCTTCCGCGCGCTCGATCAGGGTCAGCACGTCGCCCATGCCGAGGATGCGCGACGCCATGCGGTCCGGATGGAAGACCTCGAGCGCGTCGAGCTTCTCGCCGGTCGACGCGAACTTGATCGGCTTGCCGGTGATCGCCTTCACGCTGAGCGCGGCGCCGCCGCGCGCATCGCCGTCGAGCTTCGTCAGGATGACGCCGTCGAACGCGATCCGTTCGTCGAACGCCTGTGCGACGTTGACCGCCTCCTGGCCCGTCATCGCATCGACGACGAGCAGCACGTCGTGCGGCTTGGCGACGTCGCGCACACGCGCGAGCTCGTCCATCAGTTCGTCGTCAATCTGCAGGCGCCCGGCGGTGTCGACGACGACCGTGTCGAGACCGGCCTCTCTTGCAGCGTCCAACCCGCGACGGGTCGCCTCGACGGCGTCGGTCGTGTCGGTGCGATAGACCGGGACGCCAGCCTGGCGGCCGAGCTGCTCGAGCTGGTCGATCGCCGCCGGGCGCTGCAGGTCGGCGGCGACAAGACCGGGCTTCTTGCCCTCGCCTTTCAGGTGCAGCGCGAGCTTGGCGGCGGCGGTGGTCTTACCCGATCCCTGCAGGCCGGCGAGCAGGATGACCGTGAACTTGCCGAACGCGAGACCCGAGGAGCCCTCGCCCATCAGCTGGGTGAGCTCCTCGTGCACGACCTTCACGACCTGCTGGCCCGGCGTGAGGCTCTTCAGCACCTCCTCGCCGAGCGCGCGCTCGCGCACGTGCGCGACGAAGTCGCGCACGACGGTGAAGTTGACGTCGGCCTCGAGCAGCCCGAGGCGGATCTCGCGCATTGCGCGCGAGATCGACTCCTCGTCCAGCCGGCCGCGCTTCCGCAGGTCACCGAGCGCGCTCTGGAGCTTGTCCGAGAGGCTGTCGAACACGAGCGCGCATGGTACCCGCGGGCTCTCGTGCCCCTCTCGGCACTGGTCGGTGCGCTTCGAGACCATCACCGAAAGGAGCACTAGGATCCTGCCGTGCCCTACGTCGCCGCGGAGGACCGCTACGAGCGCATGCAGTACCGCCGCTGCGGGCGGAGCGGCCTCGACCTGCCTGCGATCTCACTCGGTCTCTGGCAGAACTTCGGCGGCGACCGACCGTACGAGACGAGTCGCGCGATCGTCTGCCGCGCGTTCGACCTCGGCGTCACCCACATCGACCTGGCGAACAACTACGGGCCGCCGTACGGCAGCGCTGAAGAGACGTTCGGGAAGATCATGCGCGACGACCTTCGCCCGTATCGCGACGAGCTCGTCGTCTCGACCAAGGCCGGCTGGGACATGTGGCCGGGGCCGTACGGACAGGGCGGCGGCTCGCGCAAGTATCTGCTCGCCTCGCTCGACCAGTCGCTCGAGCGGATGAGCCTCGACTACGTCGACATCTTCTACTCGCACCGGTTCGATCCGGACACGCCGCTCGAGGAGACGATGGGCGCGCTCGACACCGCCGTGCGGAGCGGCAAGGCGCTGTACGCGGGCATCTCGTCCTACTCACCCGAGCACACACGGGAAGCGTTCGGCATTCTGCGCGGCCTCGGCACGCGGCTGCTGATCCATCAGCCGTCGTACTCGATGCTGAACCGCTGGATCGAGCCCGAGCTACTCGACACGCTCGGAGACCTCGGCGTCGGCTGCATCGGGTTCTCGCCGCTCGCGCAGGGGATGCTGACGTCGAAGTACCTCGACGGCATTCCGGAAGGCTCACGTGCGTCACAGGACGGGTCGCTCTCGGCGCAGATGCTGAACGAGCAGACGCTCGCGAAGGTGCGCGCGCTGAACGAGATCGCGCAGCGACGTGGGCAGACGCTCGCCCAGACCGCGCTCGCGTGGACGTTGCGTGATTCGCGCGTGACGTCGACCCTGATCGGCGTCTCCAGCATGGAGCAGCTCGAAGACTCGCTCCGGGCACTCGACAACCGTTCGTTCTCAGACGACGAGCTGGCCGAGATCGACCGCTATGCGACCGAGAGCGACATCAACCTCTGGGCGCGCGCCGGCTGAGGCGCATCTCGTATTGCCGCAGGTCGAGCGTGGCGCCGAGGTCACGCAGCGCGCGCGAGCCGGGCGATTCTGCCGGCGCGTTCACGTAGTGCAATGACGAGCCTCGCGCCCGCGCTGCCGCGAGCAGCTCGCGCGCCGTGTTCACGTCGCGCGCAGCGAGCTGCACGACGCCAACGCGCTCACCGGGCCTGAAGAGTACGGCGCCGCCGTCGACCTCGAGCGCGTCGAGCTCGTCCAGGCTCGGACGGGCGCTCTGCCAGGGCGCGTCGTCCTGCACCGCGCGCGGCTCGACCTCCCTCGCCGTCGCGATGGGCGGCTCGTCGTGCCACGACCACACGTCGAGCATCCGGGTCGTCCCGAATCCGAGCAGCTCGTAGAGGTGGAGCGCCGGCTCGTTCTGCTCGATCACCTCGAGCCAGACGTCGCCCGGCGCTTCGGCGAGCACGGCGTCCATCAGCCGCCGCCCCATGCCGGACCGCCGGTGCTCCGGGACGACGCCGACGCCGCCGATCCAGCCGGCGTCACCGCGGAGGCCGAGGTTCGCGAATCCGACGGGCTCACCGTCGAGGAGGGCTACCCGGGAGCGTTGGAGGTCGATGTCCCAGAGCGTGTCCATCCGGAGGAGGGCCTCCTCGTCCACGTGCACCGGGGCGAAGTAGTCGGCGTACGAGGCCGTGAAGACGCCTGCGCGCGTCACCGCCGGCACGTCGACGGCCGGAACGAGCTCCACGCTCATGCGGCCACGAGCGCTCGGGCGAAGTCGTGAGCGTCGAACGGGCGCAGGTCGTCGAGGCTCTCACCCACGCCCACGAGCTTCACCGGCAAGCCCAGCTCGTACGCGATGGCCACGGCGATCCCGCCCTTCGCCGAGCCGTCCAGCTTCGTCAGCGCGACGCCGGTCACTCCAACCGCCTCACCGAAGAGCCGCGCCTGCTGCAGGCCGTTCTGCCCGGTCGTGGCGTCGACGACGAGCAGCGTCTCGTGCGGCGCGCCTTCGAGCCTGCCTGCGATGACGCGTCGCACCTTCGCCAGCTCGTCCATCAGGTTCGTCTGCGTGTGCAGTCGCCCGGCGGTGTCGACGATCACGACGTCGCCGCCGACTCCAACGGCGTCGTACGCGACCGCGGCCGGATCGGACCCGCGCTCCGCGCCGACGAACCGGGCGCCGGCGCGCTCGGCCCAGATCTCGAGCTGCTCCTCGGCGGCTGCGCGAAACGTGTCGGCGGCTGCGAGCGTGATCGACCTGCCGTGCTCGCGCAGCTTGTGCGCGAGCTTGCCGATGGTGGTCGTCTTGCCCGTCCCGTTCACGCCGACGACGAGGATCACCGCCGGCGCGTGCTGCAGGTCGAGCGTCGGCGGCTCGCCGAACAGCGCCGCGATCTCCTCCGCGAGAGCGGTGTTCAGGTCGGTCAGGTCCTGCCGCGCCTCGAGCCGCCGCACCAGCTCGGCGGTCGCGCGCACACCGACGTCGGCGTAGATGAGCGCCTCCTCGAGGCGCTCCCACGACGCGTCGTCCTGGGGGTCGAACGCCGCCACCTGCAGCTGCTCGGTGAGTGCGCGCCGCGACTTGCCGAGCGAGTCGCGGAGCCGCGAGAAGAACCCGCGTTGCTCTTCAGCGGTCTCCGCCGTCGCCGAGTCGTCACCCAGCAGCTGGGGCCAGCTTCGCGCCACGACCGGGCACGTTAGCCTCACCGTCCATGGCGACCTGGGAGGACGTGCGGCGGATCGCTACGGGGCTGCCCGACGTGGAGGAGTCGACGTCCTACGGCCGCCCCGCGTTCAAGGTCAAGGGGCGCGCCTTCGTCAACACGAGCCGTGAGGACGATGCGGTGTTCCTGCGCTGCGACGACGACGAGGCCGAGCTGCTGATCCGGGCGCGGCCGGACGTCTACTTCCTCACGCCGCACTACGAGGGCTGGGGCGTCCTGCTGCGGCTCGGTGCCGCCGACGACGACGAGCTCGCCGGCGC